>Ga0210127_1000100_pt1 | contig 11620 bp, 8 predicted proteins | sample RushSE_CattailNL_FD_185566 | JGI IMG/M metagenome (GOLD analysis project Ga0210127, IMG submission 185566) | Wetland microbial communities from San Francisco Bay, California, USA, that impact long-term carbon sequestration - RushSE_CattailNLC_D2... | ecosystem: Environmental > Aquatic > Marine >...
CAGCCGCTCGGGGTCGCCGGGTTTCAGCGTGACGACCGGCAGTCCTGAACCGGGTCCCGTGTGGCGCCGGGTGTATTGCTCAAGAAACTGCCGCGACGACAGCCCCAGCCCCCGCTTCAGGCGCAGCACGTCGTAGGGCGTCAGAAACTGGTTCAGATCCCGGCAGCATTCGTTGAAACATGCGACCCCGGGGTTGCAAGCAAACCGAAAGGGTGTATCCGGATCGATTGAGTCAAGCGGGCTTTCCATGGCTGCTGAATAACGTGTCCCCGAACGATGGCTTCCCGGGAAACCAGGCAAAGCGCCTCGCGTTTATCAAATGGTGCCGGGAGGTGCGCTTTCCGGTGAGACGGCCTCCCCAGTGCAGCGATTGCGGCAGGATGTCGCCCCCAACCAAAAAGAGACCCGACCCCTGACAGGAAAACGCGGCACGCGTTTTCGTGCTACTGCAATTTTGCGAATTTGTCATTTCAAATCTTTCTGTCCTTTGAAGGCTGATCGCATCCACGCCATCTTGCGCATAAACTTTTGCGCGAGTTTCGGTCCATATTTTGTGTTCAAGCGTTGTTTGCGATCAACCTGTGGCACACCTTTTTCATACCAGGAATTTCGGGGTTTATGTGCGTTTTGTGCGCTCAAAAACCCTTGACAAGGCATATGGGGAATGGTATGGTCCATCGCCTTCTAATCATTTATCTCTCTGATTTCAATGACAAATTTTAGTTTTTTTGATACGTCGTGCGTTCGGCCTTGGAACCTGCCGGCGTATTGTCATATCCGAAACGTCTTGGCCATCAGCCCTGCTGATTTAACGTCAACGAAGGAAGGGAGGTGCAGAATCACCCAGCTAATCCAATCAACTGTTGTATCTCGAGCCACCATCTTCAATCACCCTAAAACCATTTAGGAGGTACCTCAATGCCAAGTTTTGTCATCAATGAAAAGTGCGACGGCTGCAAGGGCGGCGAGAAGACCGCATGCATGTACATCTGCCCCAATGACCTGATGGTCTTGGACCCCACGGTGATGAAAGCCTACAACCAGGAGCCCGATCAGTGCTGGGAGTGCTTCTCCTGCGTGAAAATCTGCCCCACCCAGGCCATCGAAGTGCGCGGGTATGCGGATTTCGTGCCGTTGGGAAGCAGCATCATGCCGATGCTGGGCACCGAGGATGTCATGTGGACCTGCAAGTTCCGCAACGGCGTCATCAAACGGTTCAAGTTCCCCATCCGGACTACCCCGGAAGGCCAGGCCAATGCATACGAGAGCCTGAAGGGCAAGGACATCGAAAGCCAGCTCCTGAGCACGGAAGAGGCCGAAGGCCGGCAGTTTCCGAAGCCCAAGGAACTCGTGAAGTAGGCGGCACGATTCTCAGCGATCATTTACCGATCACTTACGATCTAATTCTGATTAAGGAGGAATCAATATGGCATTGCCCAATAAACCCAAGGGTGAACTCAAGGCCGTCAAGGACCCCGAAGTTGTCGAGAAGGAAGTGGACATCCTCATCGTTGGCGGCGGCATGGCTGCCTGCGGCGCGGCCTTTGAAGTCAAGAAATGGCTCCAGCCGGATCAGACCGTCCTGCTGGTGGACAAGGCCGCTCTCGAGCGCTCCGGCGCAGTGGCCCAGGGCCTGTCGGCCATCAACACCTACATCGGCGAAAACTCCCCGGACGATTACGTCCGCATGGTCCGAAACGACCTGATGGGTCTCGTCCGCGAAGACCTGATCTTCGACCTGGGCTGCCACGTCGACGACTCGGTGTGGCTGTTCGAGGAATGGGGCCTGCCGATCTGGAAGAAGGACGAAGCCGGCAAGACCCTGGACGGTATCAAGGGTAAGAAGATGGGGACCCTGAAGGCCGGCGGCAAGCCGGTCCGCACCGGCAAGTGGCAGATCATGATCAACGGCGAATCCTACAAACGGATCGTCGCCGAAGCCGCCAAGAAAGCCATCGGAGACACCAACATCGTCGAGCGCGTCTTCATCGTCGAGATGTTCCTGGACAAGAACAAGCCCAACCAGATCGCCGGCGCGGCCGGGTTCTCGGTGCGCGAAAACAAGGTCTACATCATCAAATGCAAGACCGCCATGATCGCCTGCGGCGGCGCGGTCAACATCTACCAGCCGCGGTCGGTCGGCGAGGGCAAGGGCCGGGCCTGGTACCCGGTGTGGAACTCGGGTTCCACCTACTACCTGGGTGCCAAGGTCGGCGCTGAACTCTCCATGATGGAAAACCGTTTCACCCCGGCCCGGTTCAAGGACGGCTACGGCCCGGTCGGCGCCTGGTTCCTGCTGTTCAAGGCCAAGACCCTCAACGGCCTGGGCGAGAACTTTGCCGCGAGCGAAGCGGCCAAGAAAGAGCTGCAGAAGTACGCTCCGTACGGCACCGCCGCCGTTACCCCGACCTGCCTGCGCAACCACCTGATGCTCTTCGAGATGAAGGAAGGCCGCGGGCCGATCATGATGGACACCGTGACGGCGTTGGCCGAGCTCGGCAAGACCATGGACAAGAAGGAACTCAAGCACCTCGAGTCCGAGGCGTGGGAAGACTTCCTCGACATGACCTGCGGTCAGGCCAACCTGTGGTGCGCCACCAACACCGAGCCCGAGAAGAAAAACTCCGAAGTCATGCCGACCGAGCCCTACCTGCTCGGCTCGCACTCCGGCTGCTGCGGTTTCTGGGTCTCCGGCCCGGACTTCGACTGGATCCCGGCTGCCTACAAGATCAAGGCCGCCAATGGCAAGGTTTACAACCGCATGACCACGGTCGACGGCCTGTTCACGGCCGGCGACGGTGTGGGCTGCTCCGGCCACAAGTTCTCTTCCGGGTCGCATGCCGAGGGCCGCATGGCCGCCAAGCAGCTGGTGCGCTATGCCAAGGACAACGCGAGCTTCAAGCCCGAGCTGGCCCTGAGCAAAGACCAGATCGTCGATCTGGTCTACAAGCCGGTGCGCACCTACCTGCAGTTCGCCGCTTACACCACGGCGGACGACATCAACCCGAACTACATGAAGCCGAACGGGATGATGTACCGGATGATGAAGGCCACCCATGAGTACGGGGCCGGCACGTCTACCTACTACCAGACCTCGAGCAAGAACCTCGAGATCGTCATGGAGATGCTGGCCTTGATGCGCGAGGACTGCGAAAAGCTGGCGGCCGGCGACCTGCACGAGCTGATGCGCTGCTGGGAGATCATCCACCGCATCTGGACGGTCGAATCGCACCTGCGGCACATCCAGTTCCGGAAGGAAACCCGCTACCCGGGCTTTTACTATCAGGCGGACCATCCGGGCCAGGACGACAAGAACTGGTTCTGCTTCGTGAACTCCAAGTACGATCCCAAGGCCGCGAAGTGGGATGTGTTCAAGAAAGACTACATCAAGCTCATCCCGTAATGATGGATTGTACCGTGAGTCAGAGAATCAGTAGGTAACGCTCAAAACCTCCAGGTGCCGGAAGGCACCTGGAGGTTTTTTTTAAGATAGCGTTTACGTGCTCAGGTCGATAGGGTGGGGTTATCTCAATGGGAAAGGGCTCTGTCGCAACAGAGAGCGTTTTCCGATTCAGACAACAAAGGATATCGCCGGTGGCGCGAAGGTAAATTACAACCGTTGTTCAACATCCAGACACAGCACGGAGGGAAGGCATGACGGACGAAAAAGCAGCCCCTGTGAGTGGAAGCATCATGGTGGTCGGAGGGGGCATCAGCGGGCTCACCACGGCCCTTGAGGCGGCCGAAGTCGGCTACGAGGTGTTTCTGGTCGAGAAGAACCCCTACCTGGGCGGGCGGGTCGCCCAGCTGAACCAGTATTTTCCGAAGCTCTGCCCGCCGACCTGCGGGCTGGAGATCAACTTCAAACGCATCAAGGACAACCCCCGCATCAAGGTCCTGACCATGGCCGAGGTGGAGAAGGTCGAAGGCGGACCCGGGAACTATGCGGTCGCCGTCAAGGTCCGGCCGCGCTATGTGAACGAGAACTGCACCTGCTGCGGGGCCTGCACCGAGGCCTGCCAGACCGAGATCGCCAGCGATTTCGATTTCGGTATGAAGCAGATCAAGGGTGCTTATCTGCCGTTTGCCATGGCCTTCCCGGCCCGCTACGTGATCGATCCGCGGATCGTCGGGACCGAGGATGCCCAGCGGGCCAAAGAGGCCTGCAAATACGACGCGGTCGACCTCGAGATGCAGCCGAAAACGCTCAACCTCAATGTGGGCGCCGTCGTCTGGGCCACCGGCTGGGTGCCTTACGATGCCAAGAAGATGGACAACCTCGGCTTCGGCAAGCACAAGAACATTATCACCAACATGATGATGGAGCGCCTGGCGGCGCCGAACGGGCCGACCCAGGGCAAGGTCATCCGGCCCTCCGACGGCAAGGCGCCGGCGAGCATCGCCTTCGTGCAGTGCGCCGGCTCCCGGGACGAGAACTACCTGCCATACTGCTCTTACATCTGCTGCATGGCCTCCCTCAAGCAGGCCACCTATGTCCGTGCCCAGTATCCCGAGGCCAAGATCTACATCTTCTACATCGACTTGCGGGCACCGGGGTATCGCTACGAGAAGTTCTACGAGAACATCAAAAAGGACCCCAACGTCTTTTTCATCAAGGGCAAGGTCGCGGAAGTCAGCGAGGACAAAGCCGCCGGCAGCATCACCGTGGTCGCGGAAAACGCCGTGACGGGCGAGAAGATCCATCAGGCGGTCGAGATGGTGGTGCTCGCGACCGGCATGCAGCCCACGGCGGCAGTCAACAAACTGCCGGGAGCGGTCAAGACCACGCCGGACGGATTCATTCTAAACGACTACGCCGTCGGCGGGATGTTCGCGGCCGGCTGCGCCAACAAACCGGCGGATGTCGTTTCGTCCAACCAAAACGCCACCGGCATGGCCCTCAAGGCGATTCAAACCCTGGTGAGGAGGTAGGAGGCCGACCATGAATAAAAAATATGGAGTCTATATCTGCCACGGTTGCGGGATCGGCGAATCCCTCAACGTCGAAAAATTAGGTGAGGTGGCCTCCGACGAGGGCTACGCGGTCAAGACGTGCCCGGCCCTCTGCGGCAAGGAAGGGATTGAACTGCTGAAGACGGACGTCGCCGCAGGGGTCAACAGCCTCATTATCGGCGCTTGCTCGCCGCGCGTGCTCTACGACACGTTCCGCTTCGACGGCTGCATCGTGGAACGGGTCAACCTGCGCGAACAGGTGGTGTGGTCCCACCCGCGGGCGACGTGGGCGGCGCCCACCGAGGAGCAGAAAGACGATGAGACGTTCATCGACCACGTCCAGATGATGGCCTCGGATTACCTGAAAATGGCGCTTGCCAAGGTGGAGAAGATCAACCTGCCCGAACCCTACAAGCTTGAGACCTTCACCAGGAAGATCCTCGTCATCGGCGGCGGCATCACCGGCATTTCGGCCGCCATCGATGCGGCCAAGGCCGGCTACGAGGTCACCATCGTCGAGAAGGAAGCCGCCTTGGGCGGCAATGCCGCCAAGTGGCGCAAGCAGCTGCCCACGGACTACCCTTACGAAAAGCCCATGGCGCCGGTGATCCAGTCCAAGATCAAGGAACTCGGCAGCTATCCCGGCATCACAGTCAAGACCGGGACCGTGGTCGCCCGCATCGCCGGCCAGCCCGGGGATTTCACCGTGACCTTCAAGAAGCCCGGGGAAAAGATCGAGTTCGACGTCCCATTCCCGTTGCCGCCGGAGATGCGTCTGGATGAAAGCGGCAAGGAGCTCGAGGCCGAAAAGCTCCACGCGCGCTATCTGGAATACAACCAGGGCAAGGTGGACATCCTGACCTTCGATCCCAACGGCGAAAAGTTCGGCGCAGTCGTGCTCGCGGCCGGCTGGCGGCCATACAAGCCCGCGGAGGGCGAATACACCCACCTGGGGCTTGGCACCACCCCGGATGTGGTCACCAACGCCCAGTTCGAGGAAATGGCAGCTGCCGGAAAGATCAAGCGGCCCTCCGACGGCAAGGAGGCCAAGTCCGTGGTGTTCGTCCAGAGCCCCGGTCAGGGCCAGGACCAGGACTTCCCTTACGCCGCCTCGGTGACGAGCCTGGTGGCTCTCAAGCAGGCGACTTACGTGCGCGAGGACTACGCCGACGGCAAGGCCTTCATCATCTACCAGCACATGCGCACCCCGGGCATGACCGAGAATTTCTACAAGGCCGTGCAGCAGGACCCGGGGGTTTTCCTCACCAAGGGCCAGGTGACCAAGGTTTCCAAGAACGGCGCCGGCCTCATCGTCGAGGCCGACGACACGCTGCTGGGCCAGCCCATCCAGATCAAGGCCGACCTCGTGGTGCTCGCCACCGGCATGGTGCCGGCCACCAAGGACGACCCGGTCATCAACCTGGCCTACCGCCAGGGCCCGGCCTTCCGCGACAATGCCATCTTCAACGACTATGCCGACTCCAACTACATCTGCTTCCCCTACGAGACCCAGCGCACCGGCATCTACGCGGCCGGCGGCGTGCGGCGCAGCATGACCACGGAGGAGGCGATGGAGGACGCGGCCGGTGCGGCCCTGAAGGCCATCCAGTGCCTCGAATCGGCCAACCGCGGGGTTGCCGTGCACCCGCGCTCCGGCGACCTGACCTTCCCGGATTTCTTCTTCCAGCGTTGTACCCAGTGCAAGCGCTGCACCCAGGAGTGTCCCTTCGGCGCGCTCGACGACGATGAGCGCGGCACGCCCAAGACCAACCCCACGCGCTGCCGCCGCTGCGGCACGTGCATGGGGGCCTGCCCCGAGCGCATCATCAACTTCGCCAACTACAGCATCGACAGCGTCAGCTCGATGGTCAAGGCGATCAAGGTGCCATCGACCGACGACTTCGACGAGCCGCCCCTGCGCATCCTGGGGCTGATCTGCGAGAACGACGCCTACCCGGCGCTGGACATCGCGGCGATGAACAAGCTCTCCTGGAATGCGGACGTGCGTTTCATCCCGGTGCGCTGCCTGGGGTCTGTCAACGTGATCTGGATCAAGGACGCGCTCTCCAAGGGCATGGACGGCGTCTTCCTCATGGGCTGCAAGCACGGCGATGACTACCAGTGCCATTTCGTCAAGGGCAGCGAGCTGGCCGAGATCCGCGTCAAGAAAATCGGCGAGGCGCTCTCCAGCCTAGCGCTCGAGCCGGAGCGGGTGGCCCAGTTCCAGGTGGCCATCGACGAGTACGACAAGATTCCGCAGATGCTCCAGGAGTTCGTCGGGACCATCGAAGGCCTCGGCCCGAACCCGTTCAAGGGGTTCTAATTCTGCTTGCTATGAATCGGGGAGGGCGGATCCTCCGCCCTTTCCTGCTGCCGCATAGGAGGTATGGGTATGACGGAAAGACTAGTAGTTGAACCGGATCTCAATTTCATCAAGGATGTGGGGATCCTCGGCGGCGAGGACCTCAAGAAATGCTACCAGTGCGCCACCTGCTCGGTGGTCTGACCGATTTCCCCGGACAACAAGCCGTTTCCCCGCAAGGAGATGATCGCGGCGTCCTGGGGGTTGAAGGACAAGCTGGTGAAAAGCGCCGACGCCTGGCTGTGCCACAACTGCGGCGACTGTTCGACCCGCTGCCCGCGCAAGGCCAAGCCGGCGGACGTCCTGGCCGCCATCCGCGCCCAGGCGATCACGGAGTACTCGGCGCCCAAGCCCCTGGCCCAGGCCTTGAACAAGCCCATGATGCTTCCGATCCTCCTGCTGGTGCCGGCGGTCTACATCCTCATCATGGGAACTCTCATGGGCAAGATTTTCAACTTCCAATTCCTCAACTTCAGCCCGGAAGGCACCATCGTCCATGCCAAGATGGTTTCCACCTGGCTGGTGGACGTCGTCATGCTGACGGCCGCGGGCTTTGCCGCGCTGACGTTCTTCAACGGCGTGAAGCGCTTCCTCTGCGACATTCACCAGAACGCCCTGGCCGAAGGCAAGACGACCCAGCAGACGATCGACGCCGGCGGATTCGTCCAGGCCCTGATCCGGACGATCCCCACCATCCTGCGGCACGCGAAGTTCAATGAGTGCACCGAGAATAAGGAGCGCGCCATCTCCCACATGCTGGTGCTCTTCGCTTTCATCGGCCTTTTCATCGTCACCTCCATTTTCTTCGTGGCGATCTACGGCCTGCAGATTCACGGGCCTTACTCCCAACTGAACCCGGTCAAGTGGCTCGCCAACGTGAGCGGGGTCGCGCTCATCATCGGCAGTTTTCTCTTGATCAAAGCGCGCATGAATAAGCCCGACCAGAAATCGGCTTACAAGGACTGGCTGCTGCTGGGACTCGTGTTCGGGCTGGGTGTCACCGGCATGGGCGCGCAGCTGACCCGCCTGGCCGGCTGGGCGGGACCGTCCTACACCATTTATTTCCTCCACCTGATGGTGATTTGGTTCACCTTCGCTTACCTGCCGTTCTCGAAGCTGGCGCACCTGGTCTACCGGACGGTGGCCATGACGTATGCCGAATATGCCGGGCGAAAATAGACGGCGATGTCGGCCGGGCGGCGGCCGCCGGTTGTGATGCAAAGAAATAAAATCAGGGCATCCGAATCAGCGGATGCCCTGATTTTTTACTGATGCGCCCTACAGGGCACCGCCTACTTCACAAGCGGCCGAATGGGATGAATCCATCGTCCTGTTTGGATACCTGTGGGAGCGGCTTTCCTGCCTCAACTGCAAAGACGTGCCTCAGAAAACAAAAAGCGCCTGCTTTCGCGGACGCTTTTTGTTTGGCTATAACTAAGCTGAAAACTACTTCTTGGTCTCGCCGGTGGCGGCGCCGTGCATCTTGATTTCGACTTTTTCGGTCAGGCCCTTGTAGTATTCGCCCAGGATGGCGAGGACCTCGTCGCGGCCGAAGTGGTCGGGCACTTTAGCGTTTTCGGAGAGCATCTTGCGCAGCGCCGTGCCGGACAGCAGCACCCGGTCTTCCTTGCCGTGCGGGCAGGTCCGCAGGGAGGCCATGCCGTCGCACTTGAAGCAGTAGAAGGTCCAGTCGATCAGCAGCGGCTTGCAGAGCAGCGCCTTGCCGGGTTCTTTCGGGGCCGGGATTTTATTGAAGATGGTCTGGGCCTCGAACATGCCGTAGAAGTCGCCCACGCCCGCGTGGTCGCGGCCGATGATCATGTGCGAGCAGCCGTAGTTCTGGCGGAAGGTGGAATGCAGCAGGGCCTCGCGCGGTCCGGCGTAGCGCATGTCGAGCGGGTAGCCGCCCTGGACCACGTTTTTCTCGACGAAGTAGTGCTTGACGAGGGCGTCGATGCACTTGACTCGCACTTCGGCGGGGATGTCGCCGGGCTTGAGGTTGCCCACCAGGGAGTGGATGTAGACCCCGTCCATGACCTCGACCGCGATCTTGCACAGGTACTCATGGGAGCGGTGCATGGGGTTGCGCAGCTGCAGGGCCGCAATCCGCCTCCATCCGCGTTCCTCGAAGATCTTGCGGGACTCGGCCGGCCGCATGTAGACCCCGGCGTATTTCTTGGGGAATTCGCCTTCGCTCAGCACCTTCACCGGGCCGGCGAGGTTGACGTCCTTCTGATTCATGACCATCTGGACGCCCGGGTGGTCTTTTTCGGCGATTTTCCAGAAATCTTCAACCGTCTTGGATCCCTCGCCCATGAAAGTTTTTTCGCACTCGTAGCGTTTCTCGGCCACGCCCATGTCGTACTTCTCGGTAACCTTCATGGTGGCCATGATTTCCTTGCCCTCGGGGTCGTACAGGGCAATCTCTTCCCCGACCTTGATCTTGGCCGCTTCGTCCTTGGAGGCGGAAAGGGTGACCGGGATCGGCCAGAAGGTGCCGTCCGCCATCAAAAAATTGTCGCAGACGCCCTTCCAGTCGGCCTTGGTCATGAAACCGGTCAGTGGGCTGAAGCCGCCGATGCCCATCATGATCAGGTCGCCCTTCTCGCGCGCGGAAACCGGGATCTGTTTCAGGCCGGCCGCCTTTTTCTTTTCGGCCTCCAGGGCCGCACCTTCCAGCAGACAGCAGGTCAATCCTTTTCCGCCATGGGGGGGTATCAACTGTGACATAGAATCCTCTCTCCTTTCCTCGGTTTTTATGGGTTCACCCTGCAGACCAGGGTTCGGTGGTTTTAGGCTCAAGATTTCATTTTCTATTAGGCAATGGGGTTTTTGTCAAGCAGATTCGCGGGCTCAAGGAGGGTGTCGGCAGCCCCGCCAGGCATGCCGGCCAGTTGACTTGCCCCAGTGCCGCATTTATAGATATAGGCTCGATATGTTCAAAGACAAAGTGGATGGATGACATGCGTCAGGAGAGATCAGTTGATTACGAACGGGCGGTGGAGATCGAAAAAGGGGTCTTTTGGGTGGGTTTTTACGACTGCCAGTCCGGCCTGCATTGCAACCCCTACCTGATCGTGGATCATGATGAGGCAGTTGTGATCGACGGCGGCAGCCGTCCGGATTTTCCAACCGTGATGATGAAGATCCTCCAGGCCGGAATTTTCCCGAATCAGATCGAGGCCTTGGTGTATCAGCACTACGACCCGGACCTGTGCGGAAGCGTGCCGAACTTCGAGGACATCATCGGACGCGAAGACTTGAAAATCATCTCGGGCGCCGCCAACAACATGTTCATCCGGCACTATGCGGCAAAGTCCAAACTCCTGGCGCTGGAGAACCTCGGGTCCCAGTTCACCTTTTCCTCCGGCCGTGTCCTGCAGTTCATCAAGACCCCATATGCCCATGCGCAGGGAAGCCTGGTCACTTTCGACGCGCAGAGCGGTATCCTGTTCTCAAGCGACCTTTTCGGTTCCTACGGCACCGAGTGGTCCCTTTTTTTCGACCCGGACCCCGTGTGTCTGGATTGCAAGGACCTTTCGGACTGCAGCCGCGCGTCGGGGAAGTGCCCCATTCGCGATATTCTTAAGTTTCATCAAAAGCTGATGCCGTCGGAGAAAGCCCTGTACCACGCCTTGAAAAAACTCCTGGCGGTGCCGTTCACCATGATTGCACCGCAGCATGGAAGCGTCATTGCCGACAAAAAGACCCTGCAAAAAGTTTTCGGGCTTCTTGCCGGCCTGAAAGGGGTCGGCATCGATGCCCTGGTGGAAGAGGGCTACCGGATCAACCCCGAACGCATCCAGAAACGATTTGCCTGACATGCAGGACCATTCATCCCTAACGGAGCACCTTCGCACCTTGACGGAGGGAACGGGCGGCGGATCGGACCAGCTTCGAAAGCTGCTCGAATACTGGGCGGCCCAGCATGATTCAGCGTCCGCCACACGCCTTTTGCACACGCTGTTGTTCAAATACGCGTCCGCCGAGAAGGATCTCTATCGGTTGAACCGTGAACTGATGGCCAAACAGGAAAGAATAGAAGAAGATTTGGCAGCGGCAGCGGAGATTCAACGCAGCCTGCTTCCGCGCAAGCCCGGCGATTACGGACCGTTAGAGATCGAATGGATGTTTCAGCCTTCTTCCCAGATCGGCGGCGACATCTTCAACGTGATCCGGCTGGCCGCAGCGGCGATCGCAACCGGGGACGCCGGAGAGGGCGGCGAGCGCGGCGTCATCGTCAACACCGCCTCCGTCGCCGCCTACGAGGGCCAGATCGGGCAGGCCGCCTACTCCGCCTCCAAG
>Ga0210127_1000101_pt1 | contig 11553 bp, 12 predicted proteins | sample RushSE_CattailNL_FD_185566 | JGI IMG/M metagenome (GOLD analysis project Ga0210127, IMG submission 185566) | Wetland microbial communities from San Francisco Bay, California, USA, that impact long-term carbon sequestration - RushSE_CattailNLC_D2... | ecosystem: Environmental > Aquatic > Marine >...
GTCGATCTAATCGCTGCGGAAGATACCCGACACACAGGAAAGCTTTTGAAGCATCATCATATCAAGTGCCGCCTGATTTCTTATCATGAGCATAATGAAGCAGAAAGAACGCCGCTTTTGGTTGAACGAATGAAATCCGGATCATCCATAGCACTGGTATCGAATGCCGGCACGCCCACAGTTTCGGACCCGGGATATATGCTTCTTCAAAGCGCTGTTAAAAACAGTATAAGGGTTGTGCCTATTCCCGGCGCTTCTGCCGTGGTTGCCGCCCTCAGTATTTCCGGGTTGCCAACGGATTCTTTTATTTTCATCGGGTTTTCCCCAAAGAAAAAAACAAGACGACTGAAGCAGCTTCAAGAACTTTCCGGTGAAAAAAGGACCCTAATATTTTATGAAAGTCCGGGACGTATTTCGGCTTTTTTGAATGAAATCAAGCGGATTATGGGAGACAGATACAGCGTGCTTTGCAGAGAGATGACCAAACTCCACGAAGAGTTTTTGCGGGGCCGTTTATCCGAACTGATAGAAGCATTATCCCGTCGTCCGGCTGTTAAGGGCGAATGCACCCTCCTTGTGAAAGGCTGTGAAGAAAATAAAGAAGTTTCTCAGGACATTGTTCGCACCGAATTGATTGAAGCACTGAATAGGAAGGGGAGTAAAATATCCGAGATTTCCAGAATTATTGCCAAAAAATACGGCCTTTCGAGGAACAAGGTGTATGATGAAGCGTTGAGGCTGAAGGCACAAATCTCAAAGCTCAAAGAAAATGATGTTTTATATACTGTTAAAAAATAGAAGTGCGGGGCGGAGTTATTTTGAGCAATATCGAACCTCGAAAATCAAACATTCAAAGACAAATGATTCACCCGGTCATTCTTGTTGTTCCAGATAAAAAGCGGCAGCTAACGGGCAGAGAAAAAGTTTCCTTTCTCAGCAGGCATGCCAGAAGGGCGCTGGAAATATCTGCACAAAAAAATAGGATTCAACTCGGTGATCTTAAAAAAGATGAAAATGGTGTTCCTTTGCCCTTTAACGGAAATTACTGGTCTGTAACCCATAAGACCGGATATGTCGCAGGCGTCATTGCACGGGAAAGGATCGGCATTGATTTGGAGAAAATTCGCCCCGTCAATGAAGCGCTGTTTAGAAAAACAGCCCATGACAACGAATGGGCGGTTTCAGATACCGACAAAACCGTCCTTTTTTTCCGATACTGGACGTCCAAAGAATCCGTACTCAAGGCTTCAGGCACCGGCATTCGGGATTTGCTACAATGCCGCATTGAACGGATTATCGACGATAACGTTCTTGTCATAAATTACAAAGAGCAACATTGGTATATCGAGCATTTTTATTTCAACGGACATATTGCATCGGTTGTAAAAAACAATGTTGATGTTGAATGGACGGTTTTCAAAGACACGTCGTTGCTCATTCCATAAACAAGGAGGATTTCATGACTGCTCCGGCGCTAAGAGACGCGGCTGCTGAAATGTTTAAACCTTTTCAGGACGAAGTGTTAAAACGCCATGAAGATCAAATTCATTCCATAACCATTACCGGAAGTTCACTGACCGATGATTTCGATCCTGTAATATCAGATGTCAATTCCGTGCTTGTTCTTCATTCAATGAAATTGAAATTTCTTGAGTTTCTGGCGCCGCTGGGAAAAACCTACGGCAAAAAAAGAATTGCATCACCGCTGATTATGACGCCCGGATACATCATGAATTCTCTTGATGTATTCCCCGTGGAATTTTTGAACATAAAACTGCTTCACAAAACAACATTTGGAGAAGATCTCTTTCAGTCCCTTGAAATCGATCGATCCGATCTCAGGCTGCAGAGCGAAAGAGAGCTGAAAGTAAAATTGATCGGGCTCAGACAGGGTTATCTTTCTTCTTCCGGTGACACCAAAATTCTAACGGACCTGTTTACCGGCACAGTTTCAGGATACATTCCTCTTTTCAGAGGCATTATCCTCATTTTAGGAAAGGAACCTCCTATAAATAATGACGAGGTGTTAACTGTTCTCGAAGAAATCACCGGTGTTGATACCCGTGTATTCAAAACGGTTTTAATACAAAAGAAGCAAAAAGGAAAACTCACGATAAAACAGCTGAACGCTATTTTTGAAGACTATTATGCCGCAATCGAAAAACTGGGAGATATTACGGATGGTATTCAAAAATAGACGTCTATCGTTAATAACCGGCGTTTTTATTTTATTTCTGGTTGTATCTGCTGTGCAGCCGGCAGATATCCCGGAAACGCCGTCGAGATATGTGGTTGACCTTGCCGGCGTTGTCGATGATGCTACGGAAACCAAGCTCAACGGTTATCTTCAGGAGCTTGAACAGAAGACAACCGCCCAGTTGGTAATCCTGACCATAAATCAACTTGAGGGGGAATCCATCGAAGACCTTTCAATTAGAATCGCCCATGACAAATGGAAGCTCGGTCAAAAGGGAAAGGACAACGGCGTGCTGCTTTTGATTGCCTTAAAAGACCGAAAGTACAGGATCGAGGTCGGTTACGGGCTGGAGGGAGTGCTTCCGGACAGCCTCGTCGGCAGCCTGGGCCGGGATTTGTTGGTACCTTATTTTAGGAAGGGTGACTACTCAAACGGTATTTTTGCTGCAGCCATTGCATTGGTCGATACCATTGCCAAAGATGCCGGGGTTAAAATAGAAGGAATGCCCTCGATAAAATATCACACTCAGCCGTCAGGAAAAGGCCAACCCATCGACCCCATTTCCACCATAGTCGGCATCATATTTCTCATTATCATTGGGATACTGTTTATTAAAAACCCGAGAGCATTTCTGCTGTTTCTTTTATTCTCTTCCATGGGCGGCAGAAGAGGCTCATGGGGCAGCGGTGGTGGATTCGGTGGTGGGGGATTCGGCAGTTTCGGCGGTGGCGGCGGTGGGGGATTCGGTGGTGGGGGTGCGTCCGGAGGATGGTAGAAGGATGTGCTTCAAAAAGTGTCTTATATTCTTATTAACTTGTAGAAATTCCTAAATGTTTTATTATTTAGTGGAGGATCATTATGACAAAACAGATGAAAACCATACTCATTGTCGTGGGAATCGTTGTCCTGATCGGTGTTATGGCGTTCGGCAAAATTATCGCCGGTTATAACCAGATCATTGCCATGGATGAAGATGTCAAGGGAAAATGGGCCCAGGTGGAAAACCAGTTAAAGAGAAGATACGATCTGATTCCCAATCTTGTTGAAACGGTAAAAGGCTACGCAAGGCACGAAAAAGAACTGTTCGAAAATATTGCACAAGCCAGAACACTATACTTTCAGGCCAAGGATGTAAAAGACAAAATTAACGCTTCAAACCAGCTTGAAGGTGTGCTCTCAAGACTTCTTTTGCTTCAGGAAAGATATCCCGTACTAAAGGCCAATGAATCGTTTCTCAAACTGCAGGACAGTCTGGAAGGAACTGAGAACCGGATTTCAGTGGAACGAAAACGATACAATGAGTCCGTTCAAACTCTGAACACATATATCCGTACATTTTTCGGAAGGTTTTATGCCATGATTGCGGGTGTCTCAAGCGCTGCGTATTATGATGTTCCCGAGGCGGAACAAGCAGTGCCTGCAGTTAAATTTTAACATTTTTTCAGATTTTTGAATATATTACGGCTGTATGGGCTGTTGCCCGGATTACAGTGTTGTTGCATTGATAACTTATGGCTATTTTAGAACAAATCCCTGCGATGGTCCGGATTATCATCGTTTTTGTTTTTGTGTTATTTTTGATCCGAAAAAAACTCTCGTTGGGCCATAGTTTTATTTTGGGGGCTGTTTCGTTAAGCTTTTTTTACGGTTTGCACCCCAAACCCATGATCGTTTCCATGGCCAAATCGATTGTATATCCAAAAACATTGTCCCTGGCGCTCATCGTTTCACTGATTTTGGTCCTCAGCAGCAGCATGGAACTTTCCGGCCAAATGAAACGTCTTCTTAAAAATTTCAGGGGATTAATCACAAACATCAAAATTAATTTAATTGTATTTCCAGCCCTTATCGGACTTCTGCCGATGCCGGGCGGCGCTGTTTTTTCCGCCCCCATGGTTAAAGACCTGGGAAAGCAGTCAGATCTTTCGGGCGACAAACTCAGTTTTATCAACTATTGGTTTCGCCATATCTGGGAATATTGGTGGCCTTTATACCCGGGTGTGCTGCTGGCGACCGTTTTGGCGAATGTTAACATTCTGAATTTTATCGCCTTCATGTTCCCGATTACCATACTTGCGTTATACCTTGGTTACCTGCCGTTAAAAGGGATTCAACAGGCTTTGGTAAACCATCGAGAAAAGGATTCCGATGTGCCCGTTTGGCCGTTTGTAAAAGAGATGACGCCTATTTTGCTGGTAATTGTCCCAGGACTTGGCATGGGCATAGGGTTCTCTTATTTGTTCCCGAATCTTACGGTTTCCAAAGAAATCGGTTTGATCCTTGCGCTTTTCATGTCAATCGGCTGGATATGGTTTTCAAATACCTTATCCAAAAACCAAATATGGAAAATCGTCAGCAACCCTCAAAATTTAAATATGATGTACATCGTTGCATCCATCCTGATCTTTAAGGGTATTCTTGAGGACAGCCATGCGGTCGGGGCCATCAGCAATGAATTGATTGTGCTTAAAGTCCCGTTGATGTTGATTTCGGTAATACTCCCGTTTTTGGTGGGACTCATCACAGGAATTACCATCGCATTTGTCGGTGTCACACTCCCCATACTGATTCCGCTGATTCATTCTCTTGGCGAAACCGGTTTTATGTTGCAGTATGTCATGCTGACCATCGTTTGCGGATTTTCAGGTGTGCTCCTTTCTCCGCTTCACCTGTGCCTTATTCTGTCCAATGAGTATTTCAACACGAACATGAGCGCCGTATACCGCCATCTCTGGTTGTTGTGTGCATGCCTCATGATTTCAGGCATCGTTTATTTTTTGATATCCCATTGGATACTCAAATTAATTTGATATTATTTAAAAGGAGGGTTCCTATGATGTACATTAACGGCCAATGGGTAAACGCTGTCAGCGGTGCGACCTTTCCCTCCTATAACCCGTCAAATGGTGAAAAAATCGGAGAAGTGGCGGATGGGAATCAAAATGATGCCAAACTGGCCATTGAATCTGCCCACCAGGCCTTCGGCCACTGGTCCGACCTGACCGCCTACCAGCGTTCACAAAATCTTTACATGGCGTATCAGTTGATGATGGAACAAAAAGAACACCTTGCACGGGTGATGACCGAGGAGCAGGGCAAGCCTTTGAGAGCCTCTATGGGAGAGGTTCAATACGGAGCGGATTTTTTGCTCTGGTATGCGGAAGAGGCAAAACGAATCTACGGAGAAAGCATACCGGCCCCACGCTCAGATCAGCGTTTTATTGTGATGCGCCAACCGGTGGGCGTGGTGGCCGCCATTACCCCCTGGAATTATCCCATATCCATGATTACCCGAAAAATTGCCCCGGCACTGGCCGCCGGATGTACCGTTGTGTTGAAACCTGCGGAAGCGACGCCTTTGTGTGCTCTTGAAATGTTTAAAATTTTTGAGAAGGCCAAAATCCCGGCCGGTGTCGTCAATCTTGTTACCGCCTTGAACCCCGTTCCCATTGGTGAAACGTTTGTCACCCACCCGTTGGTATCCAAAATTACCTTCACGGGTTCCACGGATGTTGGCAAGATTCTGGCCCAAAAAGCAGCCCAACAGATAAAACGTGTATCTTTAGAGCTCGGTGGCCATGCACCGTTTATTGTTTTTGAAGATGCAGATCCGGTCTATGCCGCCAAAGGTGCAGTGCTGGTCAAGTTCCTCAATACCGGTCAAGCCTGTATCAGCCCGAACAGGATTTTCGTTCATCACCGTGTCACCGAGGCATTCATCGGGGAATTCAAAAACCGTGTATCCAGGATGCGTGCAGGCAGCGGATTTGAAACCGGCGTGACTATTGGACCTCTGGTGAACGCCGCAGCCCTTGATAAGGTTCAGCGACAGGTGACGGACGCATTGGATAAGGGGGCGACTTTGGTTTGCGGCGGGAAAAGACTGATGGACAACAACCTCGATAAAGGATTTTTTTACGCACCGACGGTTTTAAGTAATGTCACGCCGGAAATGTTGATTTACAGAGAAGAAACATTCGGGCCGGTGGCTCCCATCATTACGTTTGATACCGAAGAATCGGTTCTGGCCATGGCCAACGATACCCATTATGGTCTGGCATCTTATGTGTATACACGTGACCTTTCCTGCGCGATGCGCATGCTCGAAAGACTTCGTTTCGCTATTGTCGGCATTAACGATATTAATCCAACAGCAGCCGCAGCCCCTTTCGGCGGCATGAAAGAAAGCGGATTGGGACGAGAAGGCGGCAAAGAAGGTATTGCCGAATATCTTGAAACCAAGCTGGGAGGATTTTCCATCCAATGAAAACCAAACACCATTAAGACTGAGCGGAAAAGGAGAAATAAAAACATGAGCTTACCTGAATCCCCGTTAAAGGCCCAGCACAAATTTTCGGACTTTCTTTACTGGAATATAGTGATTTCCGTGCCGTTTATCACCGCCTGTGTTGCAATCGTTGAAACGTCAACAATATGGTTAATCATATATATTATTGCATGCATTTCGCTGGTTATGGTTATTCTCCGATTTTATTGTATCCATTGCCCCCATTATCATCAAAACGGCAAGACATTAAAATGTATGTTTTTTTGGTGGATGCCTAAATTTTTCAAAGCGAAATCCGGTCCATTGAGCCTGTTGGAGAAGGCAGTTTCCCTCATGACTTGCCTTATCATCATCATGCTTCCCATGTATTGGTTATTGCAGCAGCCGGGGTTGCTGATAATTTACATCCTTTCTGTCGGGGTTCTGGGTGCAACGTTAAGAAGATATGAATGCAACAGATGCGTCTATTTTCAATGCCCGTCAAACTGTGTTCCGGAAGAATTAAAATAATAACACTATATCAACTGACGGCTCATAAGAACTTTCATTGCACCGGAACTGCATGTTGTAACCAGTGAAAGGGCCTCTGAAATACACAGGTTGATTTCCGACCTTTCAGAGCGTTTTATCTTCCCCATCGCTTCCATAATTTTCCTCTCGGCTCCGATGAAATTCATGGATCTTTCAACATGCTGTGCAATTCGTATCTCACCGGCCAGAGCTTCTAAAAAGGATGCCATCATTTTTTCGGCGCCTAAGCGCACATTACCTTCAAGGCCATCCAGTGTTGCCAGGAGACCGGAAGCAATGATAAGTTCCGATTTTATCCGCTCGGCATACATGTAAGTTAAAATCGCTTTTCGAGTATTCATCATTCACCTTGTTTTTCATGAACAATCTGAAACAATTGGGTTTGCAAATTTAGAAATGTGCCTTATGTTACAGTTACGCATCGGCAAATGCAAGCAGGGCGTTTCACCGATGTTTGATTGACCGGTCCTTTGTGCCTGTCCTTTTTTGACATAGCGTGAGCATTTCCTTCACAAGAACGTATATATACATTTTAAAAGGAGACAAGTCCATGAACTCAAAGACATTTAAGTCACTAGTGGTTACAGAAGGAGGAAACAACCAATTTATCAGAGAAATCAAAGACAGAAACCTTGATGATCTTCCGGAAGGAAACGTGCTCGTCAAAGTCAAGTATTCTTCATTAAATTACAAGGACGTTCTTTCTTCCATAGGAAACAGAGGCGTTACCAAACAATATCCGCATACGCCCGGAATTGACGCCGCAGGGACTGTCGCCGAAAGCCAGAGCAAGGATTTTAAGGTCGGAGATGATGTGATTGTTACGAGCTATGATCTCGGAATGAACACATCCGGTGGTTTCGGTCAATATATTCGCGTCCCAGCGGATTGGGTGGTCAGGATGCCCGAGAACCTTTCCCATCGGGAAAGCATGATATTCGGTACAGCGGGCTTCACTGCAGCCCTTTCGGTTTACCGGCTGGTTGATTACGGCATCACGCCGGATATGGGGCGCATACTGGTTTCCGGGGCAACCGGAGGGGTTGGAAGTATTGCGGTTTCCATACTTGCCAAAGCCGGATATGAAGTTGTTGCGGTCAACGGGATCGTGGATGAAAAAGACTTTCTCCTGGAAATCGGCGCCAAAGAGGTGATCCGTATTGAAGATGCTACCGATTCCAGCGGAAAGCCGCTCCTTAAAGGACTTTGGGCCGGCGGCATTGATACCATCGGCGGAGAAATACTGGTAACAATGATCAAGTCCACTCATCCCGGCGGTGGGGTCACCTGCTGTGGAAATGTCGGGTCGCACGACCTGCCCTTAAACGTCTATCCGTTTATTTTGCGAGGGGTGACACTGATGGGAATCGATTCACAAAATTGCCCGATGCCCATGCGCTTAAAAGTATGGAATAAGATTGCGACTGACTGGAAACTGGAGCGTCTGGAACTCTTGACTACCGAGGTTTCTCTGGATGGACTAAGCGAAAGAATCGATCTCATTCTTCAGAAAAAACATAAAGGAAGAACCGTGGTGAAACTGCCGGAATAAAGGAAAAAGGGCGCAAACAACCGTTTTTCATAAAACCGCGATTGGAGCTTCGGATTGACCTTATCCGTTGCCTTTATCTATACAAATAGTTATGAGCGTTTCAAGTCGGTTTCCTTTATCGGTAACTGTCTATATTTTTGAACCAAATTTGTTTTTAGGAAGCGATCCATATTCGATCTTCTGCCGTTCGTTTTTGGATTTTATGTTCTTAGAGCCTCTCTCATAACCGCCTCCTGAAGATCCACCCAGTTCCAGGGTTGTGCATCGATTGTTTTTCCGAATTCAAACCAGGGCCATTTTTCGGGGAGAGGACAGTCAAAGATCAGTTGTTTTTTAAGGGTCGGATGCCTAATGGTCAGCCGGTTCGCAAACAGGGCGATCTGTTTATCCGGAAGCGGCCCGGAAGCCCCATAACGCATGTCCCCCAGGACCGGAAATCCCATGTGGGAGAATTGTACCCGGATCTGATGGTGTCTTCCGGTGATGAGATCGATTTCCACCAGGCTGCTGGACATGTCTGTTTCAAGCACCTTATATACAAGCCTTGCCTCTCGGCTCTTTTCTGTGGGACCAGGTACCACCCTGGAAGAGGCGTTATGACGTTCCAGGTGATGAACCAGTTCACCGGATTCATGATCTATTTTTCCCTCAACAATGGCCAGATATCTTTTTTTAATATCATGGGTGCGGAACTGTTCACTCAGGCGGCCGGCGGATTTGGTGGTCCTGCAGAACAGAACCACTCCGGCCACAGGCCGGTCCAGACGATGTACAAGGGCCAGGAATACATTGCCGGGTTTTTGATATCGCTTTCTGATCCAGTCCTTTGCCAGGTCCAGGAGCGAAATATCCCCGGTATGATCCCCTTGCATAAGCAGGCCTGCTGGTTTATATAAGACGAGGAGATGATTGTCTTCATAAAAGACCGGCCATCGGGGTGAAAAAAAGCAGGGGTTGGAACCGTTCATGCGCGATTTGCCTGTATCCTTGAACTTTGATTATGGGAAAAAATAAAACAAATCAGGACCTGATCGTGGAAATGGGTGCACTTTTAATACGATCCGACATCAATCTGTCCGGTGCGCAACTGGATCAGTTTTGGTTGTACCACACAATGCTGCGCAACTACAATACCCAATTGAATCTCACAAGAGTTCACAATTTTAAGAACATGGTTCTGAAGCTTTATGTGGATTCCATCCTGCCTGCGAACCTGCTGAATCTGCCTTCGCCGCTTCTGGATCTGGGCACAGGTCCGGGCATGCCGGGCATTCCGCTCAAGATCGCATTTCCTCACCTGAAGATTATTCTCTCTGAGAGCCGCCAAAACCGCGTGGCTTTTCTGGAAACGGTGATTACGGAATTGGGACTCAAAGGCATCTCCGTGAAGGGAAGGGCCATTACGCCTGCCTTTCAGGAACCTGTATCAGGGGTGATTACCCGGGCCGTTGAGCGCATGGAAAAGACACTTGAAAGGATCAACGGATGCCTTGAAGAAAAAGGTCTTGCCATTTTCATGAAAGGCCCCAATTGTGACGAGGAGATCCGTGCGGCCGAGGGCCGGTTTTCAAGCGAGTATGAACTGGTCCGGGATCAATCTTATCAGATCCCCCATACACCACATAAAAGGCGCTTGGTGGTGTTTCAACGCAGGAGCCGCTCCTTTGGCAGCATAAAGGCGGAGACCTTGGGAAAACACCCGTTTCATCATATCGAAAGTGAACAGAATACGATTTATAAAGCGTTGAAGAAGTTATTGACGGCAAGGGGGATCAAAAAGCAGCGGGCAGCCCTGGTATCCGGAGAAAAGCTGGTTAATGAGGCTTTAAGATACTTTCCGGAACAGTGTAACGGGTGGATTACCGCTTCCGATCAGCAGTTACCGCCCGGAGATGCGCCGTCACACTTGTCCTGGTATCGGCTGGGGACCTCGCTTTTTAAGACGCTCGATCTCTTTAATACCAATACCCCGCTGTTAAGAATCCAGACAAAGCCGGTGCCTGATTGGGACCCTCGCGAAGGGTTTCCGGCAGGGCTGACAGTCCTGATTCCCTTTCAGGACCCTGAAAACGTTGGTGCGGTTATCCGGTCTGCAGTGGCCTTTGGCATCCGGAGCGTCATTTTATTGGAAGAATGTGCCCATCCGTTTCATCCAAAGGCCGTTCGGGCGTCAGGTGGCGCGGTTTTTCATGTATCTTTCCTTCAGGGGCCATCCATTAGGACGTTACCGAGAGATCTCCCCATTCTGGCACTTTCTCCGGAGGGCAAAGATATCTCTCAATACCGGTTTCCAAGGACATGTGCCATTCTGCCCGGGTTAGAGGGTACGGGCCTGCCGGATGACATGAGAAAAACAGCCTTTTCGATCCCCATCCAAAAGGAAGTGGAGTCCCTCAACGCAGCGGCAGCCACTTCGATTGTGTTCTATCTGTGGTCTCAGGCGGAAAAGAAATGGGGCGATTAAGAGTTGCACCTTTAAAATTATTTTGGCGGGACTGACGGGACGCTCTAACCAATGCTTCAATGTATCCCTTGCTTTTTCTCGATTTGATCTCCCGTTCACGAATTATCGCTCTGGACCGATCAGGATGTTCTTCAGTATACACTAACTTCCACGGTTTCCTGGATTTTGTATATGTCGATCTCCCTTGATTGTGGCGCTCCATCCTTTCGCTCAAATCTCGGGTGGAACCGACGTAATAGGTTCCGTCTTTGAGACTCTCAATGACGTAAACAAAGTATCTCATGGCATAAAAAAAGCCTGTCTCAACTGCCGACAGGCTACTATTCTTGTGGCGGGAGTGACGAGACTTGAACTCGCGACCTCCGGCTTGACAGGCCGGCGTGAACTCCAGACTTCACCACGGGACCAGATATGTATGACGCTCTCGCGTCGCACCCCCAACGGGATTCGAACCCGTGCCGCCACCTTGAAAGGGTGGTGTCCTAGGCCACTAGACGATGGGGGCCTGTAGGCAATGGCCT
>Ga0210127_1000103_pt1 | contig 11455 bp, 9 predicted proteins | sample RushSE_CattailNL_FD_185566 | JGI IMG/M metagenome (GOLD analysis project Ga0210127, IMG submission 185566) | Wetland microbial communities from San Francisco Bay, California, USA, that impact long-term carbon sequestration - RushSE_CattailNLC_D2... | ecosystem: Environmental > Aquatic > Marine >...
GCCGATAGGCGCGGTAGACGGCAGCCACACATTGCTCTTCAGCAACATTGCTCGCCGATTCGAGCAGGTCCTCGGGGAGCAAAAGGTTCTGCTTGGCGCGCATGATCTGCGACTGCAGCTCAGGGATGTTCAGAGGTACTGAAATGCCTCTCTGGGCTGCCATGGCTGCCGCCTGCCTGAGTAGATCGACCTGCTCATCATCGTCGATGATCCCGAACGCAGGCTCCGGGTCGTCTTCAAGCAGCAACTGCAAGCACAGGCCATGAAAGGTGGTGATGACGGGAAGTGCGTGGCTTTCGCCGAGCAGGGCTCTCAAGCGCGAGCGCATTTCCTCAGCGGCTCGGTTGGTGAACGTAACGGCCAGCACGCGGTCGGCAGGAACGCCCCTTTCTAAAATCTGGCGTGCAATTCGGCAGGTCAGTGTGTGGGTTTTGCCGGTGCCCGGGCCGGCCACGATCATCAATCTGTCTCCATCGTATTCGATTATCCGGCGCTGGTCTTCGTTGAGTCGATCCATTCGGCAGTTTAGATCTCTTGCAGGGGAATCGATGGTTGGAAGGTCCATTTGGGTTGGTTTTTCTCCTTTAGGGGGAGTGAATTCATTGGCCTCTGAGGCCGCCGGCGTTTCAACCGGATAGGAGAAAAACAACCGCTGCCCTTGAATGTGCGCTCGTTCCTGAGCGTTGAAAATCTTTACCCGCCCGTACTCGCCGTCGAAACCCGGGCTGATGTCGACTCTCTTTTCGCGCATGCGCTGCACCGCCTCGCCCAGCAACGGAATTCCGGCTCGATCGATATCTTCCGGGTTCAGCTCCTGCAGAATGCGGAGCTCCGGCCCGAGGGCATCAATGGCCTCACGATAGGCCAGAGAGACCTTTTGGGTCTTCGGCCCCACCTGCAGGATCTCTGCCAGTATGTCGGTCAGGGGAACGAGGTTGTGATAGGGATGAACCTTCTCCGGCCGCTGCCCTGCCGGCCGATCCGCCAATTCCTCCACCCGGCTGAGGACCCCAATGGTGAGCGGTTTGCCGCATTGAGGGCAAAGGCCCTGATGCGCCATCGTTTCCATGGGTGCCAGGCAAACTCCGCAGATGCGGTGACCGTCCATGTGGTACTTGCCCTCCTCCGGGTAAAACTCAATGGTGCCGGAGAAACGCTGTGGGTCGCCGCTTTTCAATGCCTCGCGCATGGCAATATAGGACAACTCGGTGTCGAAAAGATTGGCTTCACGGCCCAGATTGGCCGGAGAGTGGGCGTCGGAATTGGATACGAGCGTGATCCCATCCAAAAAAGAGACTCTCCAATTCATGGCTGGGTCAGAGGACAGGCCGGTCTCGGCCGCAAAGATATGGCTGGTGAGATCTCCGAAACAATCACTGACGGAGTTAAACCCCGACTTGGATCCCAGCATGGAAAACCACGGTGTCCATATGTGGGCCGGGATCAGACACGCATCCATGGAGGCTTCCAGCACCACCTCGAGCAGGTCGCGAGCGTCAAGCCCCAAAATCGGCCGCCCATCGGATTGGATGTTTCCGATTTTTTCAAGCCTCCGGTTGATTTGGCGGACAGTCTCCAGGTCCGGAGCCAACACGAGGTTGTGGTTTTTGCGGGCTTTGCCTTCTTTTTTGTAAATATTGCTGATCTCGGTGGCCATTACAAAGCGCACCATCCCTCGGCAATTGGCCGGCACCTTCGCAGCCAAGGCTTTTGAAATTTCCCTGTTGAGGCGAAACAACCCCGGTTCTGCGGGTTCAAGCTTTTTTTCAATTTCCGCAAACCAAGCAGGATGGCTGAAATCCCCGGTCCCAACCACCTGGACCCCTTTTATCTGGGCGGTTACATAGAGGTTCTCGAGGTCAAGCGCTTTCGCTGTGGCGCGTGAATATCTGGAGTGGACATGAAGGTCGGCAATAATTTTCATTGCAAAGATTTATCTTGTTTAAATTCAGTAAATACGCTATATATTTATGTAATTTTTTTTTAACACTATATCTGGTGGTTTATCCGGGATTTAACCTTATGGGTATTCTTTCATCGGCGGTTTCCATCACCCACTACCTTGTGGAAGGAAAATTTGAAGGCACGGTAACGGAAATTGTTGCTAAGGGGCTCAAGAAAAATGCCATCCCTGAGATCGATGAAGACGCTGTTGAAAAAGCGGCCGGGTGGACGTCGTTTGAAACCCCGTTTCAACCGAAATTTGAGGGGTCCAGTTTTGTTTTTGGAAACCTCTTTATCTTCTCGTTGAGGATCGATCGTAAATCAATCCCGGCAAAACTTCTAAAAAAGCACCTGACCCTGGAAACATCAAAGCGCCTGGCTAAAACCAGTCGTCGGTTTCTGGCGAAGGATGAAAAACAGGCATTGAAGGACAAAGTGACGGCCGACCTTGCCGTCCGAGTTCCTTCGACACCCAGTGTTTATGATCTGTTGTGGGATTACGAAAATTCATCGGTTTGTTTTTTTTCCAATTTGCGCTCCGCCAACGAGGAACTCGAAACTTTGTTCAAACGTTCGTTCAACCTGTCGTTGATCCGTATTTTTCCATACACGGCTGCAGACCTTCAAGCCGAATTGACGGACCAGGAGCGCGATGTCTTGCTGGGCCTTTCTCCTACACATTTTTCAAACTAATAGCCAATATTAATTTAAGTTCAAACTATGCTGGATCTGTCTGTCGCTTACAATCGCTATCGGTTCCTGGGAGACGAATTTCTCACGTGGCTGTGGTACCTTGTCGAAAACGGACAGGATGCCTTTAGATCAGCTGACCCTGACTGTATGGCACTCGAAATCGGCAACAGAGTCGTCCTTGAAAATCGCAAGGGTAAATCAATAGAGCGTATAACGATCAAAGGTGATGATGCAGGTCTTGAAGAAGGGAAAATGGCCCTTAAAAAAGGGGCTTTGGTAACAGAGCTGGCTTTGGTTTTTAAAACCGGGGACCATGAATGGCAGTTCAGTATCAAAGGTGAAAGCCTTAACTTGAGCAGCCTAAAAGTTCCGGGGCCTGCTCTTCCTCAAAGCCCTGAAGAAATGGAGCCTTTTTTATTGGATAAGACTCAACAATTTTATAAACTAATTGATTTTATTAAAAAAATGTATAAATCTTTTATTAAAATACGAATATCAAGTGGTTGGTCATCCAAAACAACACCCGCTATAAAAAAATGGGTCAAAATGGTCGAAGCGGTATGATTTTTCTGCCACGTTCCTTAACCCTTCAATGGAATGTCAATAGAATTAGAGTTATGAACAATATTAAATGGGATAAATAAAAGCTCACTCTTTCAATCTTACAGAATAATTATTTTTTAACATTATAAAATTTTTTATTTAATGTTATATTAATGTGTTATTTGGTTTATGGACATATTGACACTCCATCGTCTTCACCTGTTTTTTAATTAATAACAAAGAGAGAGGGAAATATGAGAGTTACTATCCAGAAATCTCATATACTGCCGGTGCTTTCCCGAATTCAGGGTATTACAGGCCGAAAGACCAACCTGGCGATTACAACCAACGTTTTAATTCGAACCACTGAGTCTGGAATCACATTTTCTGCAACAGATCTTGAAACCGGGTTCGAGGGGCATTATCCGGCAAACATCGAAACCCAAGGAACCGTGGCTATCAGTGCACGGAAATTTTTTGAAATCGTCAGGGATTTTCCCAGTGAAGAAATTGTTTTGAAAGAGCTTGACAACCATTGGGTTGAGATTGGAAACACCAACGTCGAGTACCATATCGTCGGAATGAATTCGGAAGATTTTCCGGAGATACCAAAAATAGAGACCGATGATTTTTTTAATATTGAATCTGGGACCTTGGCAGGGATGATTGCTAAATCAATCATCATATCCGCAGCAGCAGACGACAGGCGCACTCACATCATCGGAGTTTACGCCGAATGGTTAGACGATCAAAAAAACAAATTGTTCCGCATGGTGTCCACCGACGGGAGCCGGTTGTCGAAGGTCGATTCTGTTTTTGATAAATCTGTAACATTGCCGGTAGGCAAAGGTATTCTCATTCCCAAAAAGAGTCTGAGTGAAGTTGGAAAGTTTCTGGATGCGGAAGGCAGTGTTCGGGTGGCCTTCAAAGATAATAATTTTGTCGTAAAAAAAGATAACGAAACCATTATCATCCGGCTCCTTGAGGGTGAGTTTCCAAAATACGCCGACATCATTGTGAAGCCAACCGCGCATTCGATGGTTCTGGACCGACAAATGTTTCTGATGATGCTGAAGCGGATGTCCATTCTGTCGTCCGACGAGTATAAAGGCGTGATATTCAATTTTGACACCGATAAACTCACCATATCATCGACCAATCCTGAAATTGGCGAATCAAAAGAAGACATGCCCATAGAGTTCAAGGGAAAAAAGATAACCGTGATGTTCAATCCCAGGTTCTTTTTGGACACGTTGAACGTCATCGATGATGAAAAAGTGATCCTGAGCATTGACAGTGAGGATCGCCCATGTCTGGTCAGCAGTGAAAAAGACGACACTTATTTGAGTGTTATCATGCCCATGCGAATTTAGAGTAAAATTTTAATAGAGAATGTCTGAGTTATGAATACCACCGGAAATTCAAACTATACCGCGGACAACATCAAGGTGTTGGAAGGCCTCGAGGCGGTCCGCAAACGGCCGGCCATGTACATCGGCAACATCGATGTCGCCGGCTTGCACCACCTCGTGTATGAGGTGGTGGACAACAGCATCGATGAAGCCATGGCCGGCTTCTGCGATCTGATAAACGTCGTCGTTCATGCCGACAACAGCGTCACCGTGATCGACAACGGCCGGGGCATACCCGTCGGTCTTCACAAAAAGGAAAACATTCCTGCGCTTGAAGTCGTTATGACCAAACTGCATGCCGGCGGAAAGTTCGATGATAACTCATACAAGGTGTCCGGCGGTCTGCACGGTGTCGGGGTTTCGGTCGTAAACGCTCTGTCCGTCAAACTGGAAGTCGAGGTTCACACCGATGGGAGCATTTATCACCAGACCTATTCACGGGGGGCCAAGACATCCGAGTTGACGGTGACCGGCAAGACCCGCAAGCGCGGCACCCAGGTCCATTTTTGGCCGGACACTCAGATCTTCACCGTGAGCGAGTTCACCAACGACATTCTGATCCGACGTCTGCGCGAACTGGCATTTCTGAACAAAGGGGTGCGCATCACCTTCGAGGACGAGCGCTCCGACGTAAAAGAGGAATTCTTGTACAAGGGCGGCATCATCGAGTTCTGCGAGCACTTGAACCGCCGCAACACACCACTGCACAAGCCGATCTACATTGAAGCTGAAAAGAGCGACATCCAGGTCGAGTTGGCGATTCAATACAACGACACTTACATCGACAAAATTCTGTCCTTTGCCAACAACATCAACACGACCGAGGGCGGAACCCACTTGATCGGTTTCAAGTCGGCGCTGACCCGCACCATCAACGCGTACGCCACCAACGGCAACGTCCCCAAGAACATGCAGGCGAAGATCACCGGTGACGACGTGCGCGAAGGCTTGACCGCCATCATAAGTGTACGCATTCGGAACCCGCAGTTCGAGGGGCAGACCAAAACCAAGCTCGGCAACAGTGAAGTCAAGGGCCTGGTCGAATCGTTGGTGAATGAAAAGCTGGCGCTTTATTTCGAGGAAAATCCCTCCGTTGCCAAGAAAATCGTGGGCAAAGGCGCCGAGGCGGCGAGAGCCCGCGATGCGGCCCGGCGCGCACGGGACCTGGCACGCAGCAAGGGCTCGCTCCTGGACGCCACCTTGCCCGGTAAACTCGCTGAATGCCAATCGGACGATCCAAAGGAAAGGGAAATTTTCATCGTTGAGGGCGACTCCGCCGGTGGTTCGGCCAAACAGGGGCGCGATCGGCGATTTCAAGCCATACTCCCGCTTAGAGGTAAAATCCTGAACGTCGAAAAGGCGCGCTTCGACAAGATCCTGCAAAGCGAGGAGATCAAGAACATCATTACTGTGCTCGGTACCGGTGTGGGCAAGGAAGAGTACAACATCGACAACATCCGCTACCACAAGGTTATCATCATGACCGACGCCGATGTCGACGGCTCCCACATCCGTACCCTTCTACTGACGTTCTTCTATCGCCAGATGCCGGACATGATCGATAAGGGGTTTCTTTACATCGCCCAACCACCGCTGCTTAAGGTCGGCAAGGGCAAAGATGAGATCTATCTGAAGGACGAGTCGGAGTTGGACGACTGGGTGTTGAAAAAAATCTGCGAACAAAAATTTGTAAAATACGGCCGGGAACAGAAAGAACTCTCCGGACACAGCCTCTACCTGTTCAGTACAGAACTGGCGGCCTATCTTCAAATTTTAAACAAGCTTGAGAAACGGGGCATTTCACCCGAGGTGGCTGAAATTCTCACCAGCGCCGGGTTGGACGACAAGAGTTTTCTCCAGGATGAGAAACGGATGGCGGGGCTGAAGGATCTGCTCATTTCAAAGGGGTACACCGTGGAGGGCCCCAGCTTCAATAGCGAGCGCGGGGTTTACGAGTTGATGGTGAGCAGCCAGGAGGCGGCCGAAACTCTTCTTTTTGCCGGACCGGATTCCAAAATGTATTCCAGTGTTAAAATAGGCCGCGGATTGATCTACTCCAATGAGTTCCAGAAGTGCGTCGACCTGAAAAAAAAGATTTCGAAATACGACGAAGGGCCATTCACCGTTCATTCCAATGAAAAGGACGGTGAGCGATTTGTAGCCCAAAACAAGGAAGAGTTGCTCGACTGCCTGTTGAAAGAAAGCAAGAAGGGGCTTTCGGTGCAGCGGTATAAGGGTCTCGGTGAAATGAACCCCACCCAACTGTGGGAGACCACCATGAATCCAGGACCCGGGAAACGCAACCTGCTTCAGGTGCGGGTCGAGGATTTTGTTGACGCCGACGAAATCTTCACGATTTTGATGGGCGAGGAGGTCGAGCCGCGGCGGGATTTCATCCAGAACAATGCGCTCGAGGTTTCGACGTTGGATATTTGAGTTGGGTTTGTTTTATGGTTGTTTAGTCAAACGCAACAAAAAGCACCCAACCCTCCACCGATTAAAACATCAAAACACCCAGACACCCAATTCAGCGAGCCATGAACATTCACCAGATCTCCGCCAGAGACCTGCCAGACTTGTGGTTCCAGGCGGTGAACGACATTCTCGACCACGGCAGGCGTTTTGTGATCGACCGCGGGTCCTATGCCGGGCAGACGCGGCTTGAGTACGATTTTTTCACCGGGCACGTGAAGTACCCCGGCACTCAGCCGCTGATCCCCGACATCCCGCCGAGTTGCGGGATCCCCAACCCGGTGGAGCACGATTACATCTACGGTGGATCGGGTTACAGCCGGGCCTACATCGAGTATCTCATGTCCGCGCGCAAGGAGCCCGGAGAGTCCTACACCTACGGCGAGCGCCTGACCCGCGTGCCGATTACCGGCGACAAATTGAACTGGTGGCGCGAGGCCAACGCCGAGATCATCGATCGGCGTGAAGTCGACGGTAAGGTGTTGTTTGAGGAAAACAGCCAACTCTATCTAAACCAGATCGAGTGGGTGATCGACACCTACAAGAAATTCGGCCATCGCAACAACCAGATGGTGCTGCAGGTGGCGCACCCGTCCGACCTAACATTGCTGGACCCGCCCTGCCTGCGCTCGATCGACACGCGCATCCAGGATGAAATCCTTCACTTCGTGGTCTATTTCCGTTCGTGGGATTTATGGAACGGCTTCCCCGCCAACCTCGCGGCGATTCAGAACCTGAAAGAATACATGGCCGGCGAGATCGGTGTCAAAGACGGGGAGATGATCGTGGAGAGCAAGGGACTGCACCTTTACGGCTACGCCGAAGACCTTGCCAAACTGAGATGTTTGAGAACGTAGCTCACTCATGGGTGAGTGAAATTTTCGGCGAGGGCGGATGGATGATCTTCATCTTGCCCTTTGCTATCTCATGCCGCCGCAGCACGTCTGCTACCACTTGGTCCACGCTCGTGAATTTCGCTGCGCCGAACACCTTCTTGTAGTGCGCCATCTGCTTTTCAACAACAGGTACAATCTGTGGGTGGCGGCTGAGTTCAGCGAGCGTGGATCCCTGCACATAGCCCTCGGACACCAATTCCACCACGTCATAGTCATAGCCCAAGTCCTTGTAATCGCTTTGGCCGGGCTCGAGCCCCGCGGTAGGAACGCGGTTCACGATGTGGCCGCCGAGCCCCAGGAAGCTCGCCATCTCGCGCACCAGGCGCTTGGAGAGCCCGCCGATCGGGCTCAAATGCACCGCCCCGTCGCCGAAGAGGGTGTAGTATCCGATCCCGAAATCCTCATCCTTGTTGCCGGTGCCGGCAACGATTTTCCTTTCGGTGGCCGCCTTGGTGGAGAGCACATTCGCGCGCACGCGGGAGATCATGTTGCCCTTGTGAAAGATGCTCTCGAAGGCCTCGGGGTTGGTGGCGCGGAAGGCCTCCACCGGCGCCTCGATGCTGTGGGTCTCGCAGCGGATGCCGAGGTATCGGGCCACCCCTTCTGCATCCCCGATGTCATCCTGCTTGTTCAGGCTGGTGGGCAAGATGTAACCCACCAGTTCGAATTTCGCAGCCGCGTGCCGGTCGAAGGCCCGCTTGATCAACGCCGCGGTGGTGCTCGAATCCACCCCGCCGGAAAGTCCCACCACGCAACCGGTCATCCCCGTGTCCGTGACCTGCCCGATCACAAAATCGCCGATCTCGCCGCTGACCTTCCCGCAGTCCATCCGCGCGAGCTTGATCCGTTTCATCAATCATCGTCTCCAGTGAGTGGTTTCAATCAACAAGTTTCTGATTTAATTAAAACAGTTATCGTTATCTGAATGTCTATTGTTGATTAAATATTGCCATTCCGCCTGGAAATTTTCAACATTGAATTATGAATGTACCCCTAAGGCAACCACGTCGACGGGTTGATCGTTATATGCGCGGTTCACGTTGGCCTCGTGCCGGTGGCCATTGGGGGGCTGGCTCAGAAAACAGCGGATAGGTTTCATTTCCAACCCGGGCCTTCGGCAGGCAGGCCCCATCTTGCAAGGCACCGCAGGGAATCACGCAAATCGTTCTCGGCAAACACTTCAAGGGTGACGACCCGGTCCGGCTCACCGGCGGACCGGAGCCGCTGCATCAGGTTTTGCATAAACGACAACTCCAGACGGGAGACGCTCCGGTGGTCCGCCCCGTCAGCAAGACCGTGCAGATGGATCACGCGCGTGCGGGGCCAATGGCGGTCGAGGTGGGCATCGACGTCGCTGCCGTAAAGCAAAAGATGGCCGATGTCGCAGCAGATCGAAAGCCCCAAGTCGAAGACGATCCCGGCCGCGTGTTCGAAAGGGTATTCCAGGTTCTCGATGCAAATTCGATCCGCCGACACCAGCGCGAGCAAGCTGCGGACCGAGTCCCTGTGAAGGGCCTGCCAGCGCGCAAGATCGGCGGAAGGCTCTGCGCCGCGTCGGTCGCCGGCAAGATGGAGAATATAGCCGAAGGGTGAGGCCGGCTCCAGGCGGTCGATGATGCGGCGGCAGGCTTCAACTGCGCGGCGCCTTTCGCTCTCCTTCGCGTGCCCTGTGTGGATATCGATCGGCAGGTGGATGGTGTAGGTCAGGTCGTGATCCGTCGCCAGCAGCTTCAGCTCTCGCACAGCCTCCGCGTTGGGTATGCTTGATAGATCTCCCGATTCGAATAAAACGAGTTCAACGTCATCCACCTTGTCGGCCAGAAAGCGGACGTTGGGCAGGATTTCATCCGGTAGAATGTAGGATGTGGTGCCCACGCGGAAAGGAAAGCGCGGTTTCAATGATCGATCCCTTTGCGGGCCAGGACGCCTTGTTGGTAGTAGTGCTTAACCTCCCGCATCTCGGTGCACAAATCGGCGCGTTCGATCAGCTGCGGGTGGGCGTAGCGGCCGGTAAAGATTAGCTCCACTTCAAGAGGTTTTATTTCAATTAACGCGAGCAGATCTTCAACGGAAAGCAGCCCGAAATGCTCGGCGATGCAGACCTCATCAAGAATGACGAGTTGATGCTGCCGGGCGGATAATATTCCGCGAATATCCTCCAAGCCTTCCCGGGCCATCCGGACATCTGTTTCGTCCGCCTCCCGGGTAAGCCAGCAGCCGCTGCCGTACCGGCGGCAGGTGACGAGTTCCGGGAATCTATCCAGGGCTGAAATTTCGCTGTATTTCTCCGATTTGACGAACTGCCCGAAAAAGACGTTCAAACCGGCTCCAGCCGCCCGGAGTGCAAGGCCGACGGCGGCCGTGGTCTTCCCCTTCCCGTTCCCGGTGTAAACATGGACATATCCGCCCATAACATGATCCTTCGGTTGCGGCTTTCGGCCATGCACTCGCGGTTCAGCCATCGAATGTCATGAAATTTCAGAGCCCTGCCAAAGGCCGGTGGTTTGCAGGATTTCAAAAATGCGAGAACGCCGATTTCAGGTGATCCAGCCAGACGTCCACGATTTCCGGGATCTCGGCGGTTCCCTTCAGGATCGGTTCGACCTTGAATCCTTTTTCGGTCAGGATAGACTTCCAGCTGTCCTCCTCATTACCGGCCATGTCGTTTTTCGCGTGGTCCCCGGCCACCGACATCAGCGGAACGAGAAAAACCTTCTTGACCTTGCGGTTTTTTAGCTTGGGGATGACATTCTCCAGCGAGCTGCTGCCTTCAACAGCGGCCACGAAAGCGTTGGGGTCGAGCTCCTGGAAAACCTGGTTCATCGCCAGGTAGATGGCGTCGGCGGGATGATGCTCGGTGCCGTGCCCCATGAAGATCACCGCATCACCGGGCTTGCGGCCTGGGATGTTTTTCATGAGGGCCTGGGCCACGGTTTCCATGTCCTTGGAAGAGGCCAGCAGCGGCCGCGCCACCAGGATTTTTTGGAAGCCTCCCGACATTTGTCCAAAGAGTTGGGCGTTCTGGTAAAGCTCGTGGAATTCCTCGCCCGGGATCGTGTGCAGGGAGAGGACGGCCACATGCGTGTAGCCGCCGTCCATGAGCTTGGCGAACGCCGTCTCCGGGGAATCCAACAGCTTGCCCTCCTTGGCGAGCTTGGCCCGGATCATCCGGGATGTGTAGGCCCACCGCATTTCAACGCCGGGGAACCTCTCCCGGGCCCGTTTTTCAATCAGTTCAAAAACTTTGGCCGCTTCCGGGTCGCTGGTTCCGAAGGACACCAGCAGAATCGCCTTCTTGATGGGCGGTTTCTCGCCATGCTTGGCCATGGCCTCCGCCGCGCTGAAAAAAAACAGTATCGTCAGAATCAAAGATAGAATCACGCCCTTTTTCATGTCACCTCCCATTGATGAGCCGGCAATACGTCAACTTAATGCTTGTCAACTGCTGATATGGCTGACAGTTGTCAATAGAGAACAGAATTTCCTGTCCCTTTT
>Ga0210127_1000109_pt1 | contig 11104 bp, 8 predicted proteins | sample RushSE_CattailNL_FD_185566 | JGI IMG/M metagenome (GOLD analysis project Ga0210127, IMG submission 185566) | Wetland microbial communities from San Francisco Bay, California, USA, that impact long-term carbon sequestration - RushSE_CattailNLC_D2... | ecosystem: Environmental > Aquatic > Marine >...
CCGCTTTTGAAAATGAAATTGCAAAAAATATAATTGAATCCAAAGACTTGCAAAAAGAAATTGAAGCCAGTGAAGCCTATGCATCCAGGCGTCTGGTCGCTCTTTATAAACTGAATTGGTTGGGGAAAATATATGTTTTGGCATCTGCTCAGTCCATGTATGAACTTTTCCAACGAAAAAGGGCTTTGGAACAGGTATTGGCATATGATAAAAATATTTGGCAAAATCTTTTGGACAATAAGGCGAAGCTTCAGCACATACTGATCGAACTGAAAAAAAAGAAAGCGGAGAAGCTCACTGCTGAGGCGGATTTTAACAAACAGATTGAAATTATGTCTCTTGAGAGAGTAAAGCGATCAGAATTGCTTGATAATATTCGAAAAAATAAATCTCTGAAACTGGCGGCCCTTGAGTCCTTGAAGCAGGCGGCGGCAGATCTGGATCGGACCATAGCATCTTTGAAATCGGGATCTGATTTGATCGAACCTCGAAAGGATATTTCATCAAAAACCTTTTCCGCATTAAAAGGATTGCTAAATATGCCGGTTAAGGGTAAAATAATATCGTTTTTCGGACCCTATCGAGACAAAAAGTTCAACGTTATAAATTTTAGAAGCGGTATCGAGATAAAAGCCGACAGAGGCGAGCCCATCCGTGCAGTGTGTGATGGTCGAATTCTTTATGCCAGATGGTTCAAGGGGTACGGAAATATGATCATCATTGACCATGGGAATAATTACTACACCATTTACGCCCATGCCCAGGAACTCTTTGCCTCAAAAGGAGATAGGGTAGAAATGGGAGAAGTGGTGGCCACAGTAGGAGACTCAGGGTCAATGAGCGGTCCAAGTTTACATTTCGAAGTGCGTCATCACGGGAAGCCTGAAGACCCGCTGAAATGGATTAAAAAAGGTTAATCCGGATTTTTAAGGGATTGAATGAAGCGCATGATGAAGAGTCCGGATTCAGAGGAGAAACTCCATGAATGTTAAGAAAAAGCGACATATTAAACTCTGGTTGGTTCCACTGATCGCTGTCATCCTTGTGACCGTTGGATCCGGTTTCTACCGCAATCTTTCGGCCAGGGGAGAAGAGACGTATAAAGGTTTAAAATTATTTTCCGATGTAATCGAACTGGTTGAAAAAAATTATGTTGATCCCGTTGATTCAAAAGAATTGATCGAAAAGGCCATTCAAGGGATGGTCCATGCCCTTGACCCTCATTCTTCTTTGCTGTCTCCGGATGACTTCAAAGAACTGCAGATCGACACACAGGGCGAATTTACGGGTATTGGCGTCAGTATTTCCATGCGGGATGGCTTTGTTACGGTGGTATCTCCCATTGAGGGAACACCGGCTTACAAGGCCGGAATAATAGCCGGCGACAAAATCGTAAAGGTTGACGGTAATCCTACCCGGGATTTGCGAGAAGCGGTTAAAATGATCAGAGGCCCCAAAGGAACTGAAGTCGTGGTTACCATTGCCCGGGAAGATAGCATAGAACCGATCGATTTCAAGCTTGTCCGGGATGTTATCCCAGTTGAAAGTGTCAAAGCCGTTGTTTTGAAACCCGGATACGGATACATCTGGATTACCAATTTCAGAGACAATACCACCGATGACCTGGTAACCGCTCTGGAAAACCTCGAAGCTGGAAAAATGCCTATAAAAGGGTTGATTCTCGATCTTCGTGACAATCCGGGCGGACTTCTTAACCAGGCACTCGAGGTTACAGATCTTTTTGTCGAAGATGGACAGATTCTTTCAATCAAGGGACGGGAGGGGAAAAATGCCCAAATTTTCAAAGCAACGACCAACAAAACAAAACGAAAATATCCCATGGTTGTATTAATCAACGGCGGGAGTGCCAGCGCTTCGGAAATCGTAGCCGGTGCACTTCAGGATCAAAAACGTGCGCTGATACTGGGGACGACCTCCTTTGGCAAAGGTTCGGTCCAATCCGTAGAAAAATTAAGGGACGGTTACGGTCTTAAACTGACGATTGCGAGGTATTATACTCCCAGCGGTCGCTCAATACAGGCCAAGGGTATTGAACCGGATATCCTTGTAAAAAGAAGGTTAAATGATAAGGAAGATGTGGATGATATCAGTGAGGATTTTATAAAGGAAAAGGATCTTCAAAATCATCTCGAAGCGGTGCCTGAAAAAGATCAAGACAAGAAAACAAAAGGAGACGATAAGGGAAAAAAGCAGAAAAAACTGGAAATGGAAAAGACCAAATTCAGGTATGGAGAGCTTAAGCCAGAACAGCTGCTGACGGATAATCAGGTGGCGCGTGCGCTCGATATTCTCTTGAGCTATGACATATTCAAAAATGTTCAGAAATAAGGTATGGCTGCAAGAAAAAGACCGCGCCCGAAAAAACCGATAAAAAAAGCAGGGAAGCGCAGTATTCAAAAAGCCTACCTGTTAAAGGCTGTTGCCGGGCTTGGCGTTCTGATGTTTCTGGTCGTTGTTGCCGGCGTTTTGATGCGCAATTTTATATCTCACAGTTCCCCAACAGTGCCGGCTGTAAAACACAAGGTCACCCGAACGCCAAAATTTGAAATCTATCCGAAAAATGATATTCCCCCCAGAAAGGCGATTCCAAAAACCGCTCCCAAGGCGACCATAATATTGCCCAAAATTGCCATTATTATTGATGACATCGGATATGACAAACATATCGCAAAAAAATTCCTCGACCTTGATGCGGTGTTGACATTTTCAATACTCCCTCACAGCACCCATAATAAAAGCATTGCCAGGTCTGCAAATTCCAGAGGGTTCGACGTGATGCTGCATCTTCCCATGGAGCCCGATGAATATCCTTTGGTTGATCCCGGTCCCGGGGTTCTTCTAACTTCGATGTCTCCGGATCAGCTCATCAGCCAGCTCAATGATGACCTGGATTCTGTTCCTTTTGTCAAAGGTGTAAACAATCACATGGGATCAAAGATGACGACGGTTTCCCCTCAGCTCCACCACGTTTTTTCTGTTTTGAAGAACAAAAGGCTTTTTTTTATTGACAGTCGTACGACCGCCGATACGCTCTGCAAGCCCTCGGCAGATTTGTTTCAAATTCCCTTTGCGCAAAAAGATGTTTTTTTAGATCACATACCGGATCCTGATTTTATTCGCAAACAGATACGCCGTCTCATACAGGTTGCCGGTAGTCATGGTGAAGCCATCGGCATTGCACATCCACATGATGTGACATATGAGATCCTTCGTGAAATGCTCCCGGAATTAAAGAAAAAGGCGGTCCTGGTGGGTGCTTCCAAGATCGTTCATGTCGGCGGCTAACGTCTCGGATATTCTACAATTGATTGAAATTAAAAATCTTTTAATGGTTCCAGGTTTATGCCACTTCCATGGAATGATGGAATGATGGAATATTGGAATGTTGATTTCAAATTCGAAATTTTCCAAACACCCCATTGTCCCAAAACCCATTATTCCACCATTCCACTCTTCCATCATTCCAATTCTGAGAGAAGCGAATTAACTTGGAGACCCTCCCCGCGTTGCAGGAACTTCGGTATGCCCGGGATCTTTACTTGACAGTGAAGTGCGCGGACTGTAAGCTTTTATTCCAACATGCGGATCTCAGAATACAGCGGGATGGCCATGAAGAAAAACTTCAATCCTTTTTTAATGACGGTTCTTTCTTTTTTTATTGCATGTTTTGCTGCGATCGGCACGGCAGATGCCGATAATATTCGAAAACCGGTATATGCCGGAAGGTTTTACCCGGACACGCGCAGTGAATTAGAGATTTTCATTAAGCAACTCCTTGGCCGGGTTAAACCGATTCAAATCAATCAACCCTCAAATTCATCCCTCAAAGCACTTATTGTACCCCATGCCGGTTATATCTATTCCGGATGGACAACGGCACATATCTCATTGGTTCTCCAAAAAAATCAATTCAGGAGGGTCATTGTTATGGGTCCGGACCATCGTGTCGGCTTTCAAGGATGTGCGATCAGCGATGTGTCCGCATATGAAACCCCTATGGGGTCGATTTCATTGAATGGGGATGCCACTCTGCTGCGTCAGAAGAAATATCTGTTCCGGGCAATTCAGGTTTCCGACCAGCTCGAGCACTCCGTGGAGGTGGTTCTTCCTTTTTTTCAGTATTTGCTAAAAAATTTTGATCTTATACCGATTGTGTTCGGTCATGGTCAGGGACTATCCGGGAAGGCTGCGGACGCGCTTGATCCTTTGCTGGATCAAAACACCCTTTTGGTGGCCAGTTCAGATTTGTCACATTACCTGCCTTACCGGGAAGCTGCTGTCAGAGATCGAGAAACCATCGAGATGATATTGAATCTCAAAGCCGATAAATTGATAAATCGTGAGAATGCGGCCTGCGGTATGACATCGATTCTCACTGTAATAAACATGGCCCGTCGACACAACTGGCATCCTCTTCTTCTCCATTATTCCAACAGCGGGGACACAGCAGGGGATCGTTTGAATGTTGTCGGATATGCGGCCATTGCCTTTTATGGAGGTTCATCTATGAAGATCCGTTTGGACTCCCCTCAATCTTTGAACATGCAGCAGGGCCAAACACTGGTAAAACTGGCCCGGCAGACCATCGCGGAAAGGCTTGGAAAAAGTTCGAACAGAGTTGATCCTGATTCTATGACGGACGAGGCCTTTCAGGACCGCAGGGGTACCTTTGTGACACTGACCATTAATAAGCAATTACGGGGTTGTATCGGCAACCTGGATTCTACGGACTGCATCCTCGACGGAATCAAGCGAAATGCCGTGAATGCCGCTTTCAATGACCCCCGTTTTCCACCTTTAAAAAAAGATGAACTGGATCGGGTGGATATCGAAGTCAGCATCCTTACCGAGCCCAAACCCTTGGAATACCGGGGCGGTAAAGAGTTACTCTCCAAATTGCGTGTTCACACGGATGGGGTTATTCTTCGAAAAGGGTCGGCCAGCGCCACGTTTTTGCCCCAGGTGTGGGAGCAGCTGCCGCAACCTGAAAAGTTTCTTTCCCATCTCTGCCTGAAAGCCGGCCTGCCGTCCGATGAATGGAAAAAGGGACACCTGGATATTCTGACCTATCAGGTTCAATATTTTGAAGAGGAAAAATGAACGTGCAATAACACGGGTGGTCATCGCCACGGGCATTTCATCTGTGGTGACCCAGTTATTGATCATTCGTGAATTTTTAGCCCAATTTCAGGGAAATGAGTTTATTATTGCCCTGATTCTCTTCAATTGGCTTATTTTGGGGGGATTCGGTACGATTCTGGCCCGCTGGGTCACCCGGCACTTCTGGGCGGCTACCGCAAACCGTCTGGGCGGTCTCTCTCTTGTTTTGGCCGGACTGCCTGCCGTGCAAATTCTGGTTGTTCGGTCTTTTCGTGATGTTTTCTTCATTCACGGGAGTTCGGTCGGATTCTATCCGACGCTGGCCTATTCTTTCCTGACCATGGCCCCCTACTGCCTGTTAATCGGTTTTGTTCTCCCTTTCAGTCTTTTTGTCATCCGGACAGAAACGCCGGATTATCCCGGTTCGAAGATCTACATTACCGATAACTTGGGGGATGTTTCCGGCGGAGCCCTGTTTTCTTTTGTCCTTGTTTTTTGGGTCAGTCCTTTAAAGGCCGTATTCTTGGCAAATTTGCCCTTACTCCTGGCAACCTGTCTGATGTTTCGCAACACTTCCGGGCTTCGTACCGCCACCTATGCGGGCGCGGGATCGGTGTTTGCGATTCTAATTTTCGGGATATTTCTGGAGCCGTCGACTCTAATTCCGCCCAAAGGTTCCCTGGTGTATTACAGCGAGTCCCGGTATGGCCGGATCGAAGTTCAGAAGGATCAGGAACAGTTTACCCTGTTTGTGGGCGGCATCCCGCTGTACGACAGCCAGAATTTGACAATGGCTGAAGAAACCATTCATTATCCTCTGGCGCAATTGCCTCGGGTAGAGAATATTCTTTTGATTTCCGCCGAAGGCGGTATGATGAACGAACTGGAAAAGTACCATCTGGGTTCCATCGATTATGTGGAACTCGATCCAAAAGTGGCCGATGTTCAATTCCGGTTCGGGATGATACGGCAAATCCCCGGTCTGAATGTCATACATCAAGACGGTCGTGCTTATCTGGCAGGTTCGAACAAAATCTATGATGCGATCATTGTCAACCTGAGCGAGCCGGATACGTTCCAGACCAACAGATTCTTTACCGACAGATTTTTTGAACTGGCTCGTAACCACCTGTCCCGGCACGGGGTGTTGAGTTTTGCCATGGAAGGGTTCGACAATTACCTGGCCGAACCCCAGCGCCAGAAGCTGTCCTCGCTTTATAACACGGTGACGGATTATTTCGACCATGTCCTTTTGCTTCCGGGGCAAAAAATATTTTACCTTTGCAGTTCCCAGCCGATGAACACCGATATACCGGCACTTCTGGTTCAAAAAGGTATTCGGACGCGTTACATCGAAGGTTACTATTACGGTAATTTGACCCCTGAAAGAATCGAACGCCTGAATGGCCTCATAGACCCGAAAACGCCCAAAAACAGGGATTATTTCCCCCAGTTGATGCGCCTGATGTTTTTGCAATGGTTTGCCAAGTTCTCCACTTCGCCCACGGGTTTTATTGCGGCTTTGGCTTTGGTTTGCATCATTTATTTTTTTTGTATCAGTATCGAAGAATTTGTCCTTTTTTCAACCGGCTGTACAGTTATGGGAAGTGAAGTCCTGGTTATATTTGCATTTCAAATCTTTTTTGGTTATATTTATTTGCAAATCGGCCTGATCGTCACCGTCTTTCTGGCCGGCCTGTTGCCCGGTGCATGGTTCGGGGACAGGCTGCGATACCGGAGCAAACAGACCCTGGCGCTCGCCGACGTACTGCTGATCATTTTCATGGGCCTGCTGATTGTGGTGTTGAAACTGGGCGGGCATCGTTTGCCTGCGAGTTTTTTTCTTATTTACGGTTTTGTGATTTCACTGATCTGCGGATTTCAGTTTCCGGTGGCACTCCATTTGCGAGGCGGAGATGCGCCGGCGGTGAGTCGAACCTTTTCCGCCGATTTAATCGGAGCTGCCTTCGGCACATTGATTACCAACGTCATGCTGATTCCCTATTTTGGAATCATCTGGGCGGCAGCCGGTCTGATCGGGCTTAAGCTATTAAGTTTAGTGGTTATTTTTGTGAAGCATGAAAAAAATTAGCCGACGCCGGTTCATATATTGCGGTACAGGACTCCTCTGTGGTGCCGTATCCGCCAATGCTTTCTGGCCTTTTTCCGGAAAAGCCGGTATGGCAGCGGGTCCTGCGGATATCCGTGGACATGTATTTAAGGGCGATGCCCCCGAAACATTGTGGAAATGGTCCCGTGAAGGATTCATTTATACAAAGATGGACAACAAATTGGTCATGTGCGGCATCTGCCCCAACAGGTGTCTCCTGTCACCGGGGGACCGCAGTGTTTGCCGTTCCAGGGTCAACATTGACGGTACCCTTTTCAGTTTGACCTATGGAAATCCCTGCAGCGTGAATGTGGATCCCATTGAAAAAAAACCGCTCTATCATTTCAAGCCACGATCAAAAGCCTTTTCCATCGCAGCAGCCGGGTGCAACTTTCGATGTTTGAATTGCCAGAATTGGGAAATATCCCAGGCCAAACCCCACGAGGTGCGGCATTACGAGCTTTTCCCGGCCGATGTTATTCAAACAGCGCAGCGATCCGAATGTCTGTCCATCGCGTACACCTATTCCGAACCCATCACATTTTTTGAATACATGCTCGACACCGCCCGCCTGGCCAGAGATAACGGCATATCCAATGTATGGATTTCCAACGGTTATATCAATCGTAAACCATTGTTGGAGCTGTGCAGCGTTCTGGATGCAGCCAATGTGAACCTAAAATCTTACAAGGACGAGATCTACCGGAAGTTAAACGGCGGCCGTTTGCAGCCGGTGTTGGATACATTCAAGACGCTGCATGAACAGGGAATTCATTTTGAGATGACGAATCTGGTGGTTCCCGAATACGTCGATGATGACGAGATGGTCAAACAGATGTGCCAATGGATATTGACAAACCTGGGGCCGGATTATCCGCTTCACTTTTTACGATTTTTTCCAAAATACAAACTCGATCGCTTGCCTTCAACACCGCTTTCCACCCTTGTTCGGTTTCGCAGCCTGGCATTGGCGGAGGGAATCCATTATGTTTATGTGGGCAATGTTGCCTATCCCGAGGGAAATAACACCTATTGTCACAATTGTAAAAAGCTGCTGATTGAACGAGCCGGTTATTTTGTCCCCACCTATAACCTGGAGCAAAATCGGTGTAAATTTTGTCGGACGATTATACCCGGCCGATGGGCGTGAAAGGGCATGGGATCGGTTCACCAAAGGGTCAGAAATTTCTTGCCGTCTCTCAATTCGCCCCTTAGCTTCTCCATGTGCCGGAGTGCCGCGACTTCTCGTTCAAGATCCGCAGGTTTTAGTTGAAGTCTATGGGCTATGGTCGATGGTTCAGCGCCTCCGGTTTCTTTTAAAATGCGCAATATTTCTTCCTGTATTTCCTTGAGTTCGAAGGTCCCGCCTTGGGTTTTAGCCAGAGACTGGGCGCTGTGAACCGCCCAGGGATCGCACGTTTTGGCCGGTGACAGTGCATCCATATAGCAGTCGTCACATAAGTTCTGTCCAAGGTGTTCGTGTTCTTCACCGGGATTTATTTCCTGTGAGCACCGGTCACATATCATGTTATCACCTCCGATTTTTTTGCTTTTTTAAAAGAATCATAGAAAAAAAGACGGTCGTGTGTCAATTGCAGAACGAAATCCTTATCGGTTGCAATGCAACACTTTACAAAAATGAAGTGTTGTGCCATAACTTTTGTCCGTTTTGATACCCAACTGCCTGTATTCGGTAATTAAACAATATTATTTAAACAACTCAAATCTCGCATCGCTGAATTACCGGCTTTCTTTTCGCTGGAGGGACCCTGATGGACGGTTTTTACGGCAGATATTTAAAAATCGATCTAACCGCTGAAACATATGATATCGTGTCTTTAAATGACGAGATACTATTAAAATATCTTGGCGGGAAAGGCCTGGCATCCTGCCTTCTTTATGCCTTAAATCCCCCGGGCGTCGATCCATTGTCGCCGGGCAATTGCCTGATTTTTGCCACCGGGCCCATTACCAACAGCAGAATATGGGGCTCAAGCCGTTATGGTGTATTTACAAAGTCACCCCAAACCGGTTTTTATTCGGAATCATATGCCGGCGGGAAAGTCCCTGAAGCCATCGATTCTTCAGGGTTTGACGCCATTGTGATTACGGGCAGAAGCAAACGTCCCACCGTGGTTATCGTAAAACCTGATGGTGCCGAATTCTTTGATGCCTCAGACATCTGGGGGATGGACACGTATGAAACCGAAGATACCGTGAATGAAACATTCGGCACTGCCGGGTCGGAATCAGAAAAATCGGGCGCTGTTGTCATCGGGCCGGCAGGGGAAAACCGTGTTCGATTTGCCGTGATCGAAAACGATTACTGGCGATCGGCCGGAAGGACCGGCGTCGGGACGGTTATGGGGGCTAAACGTCTCAAGGCCGTTGCATTCAGGGGCGACAAAAGGCGTTCGCTATATAACGGGGAACAGGTGAAGCTGTTTTCAAAAGAGATTGCTTTCGAATCGAGGAACAACCCTGCTGTTCAGGCATACCAGTCGATGGGAACGCCCATGATGGTGAAAACAACCAATCAAGCCAATGCGTTTCCCACCAGATACTGGTCCGAGAATTTTTTTGATCGATGGGAAAATATCAGCGCCGAGTCCCTGCACACCCGGTGTCGTGTTCAACCGAGAGCCTGTGCAAAATGTTTTATTGCATGCGGCAGAATGACCACCGTGTTAAACGGCCGCCATGCCGGTTTGACCCTCGAAGGACCGGAATACGAAACCATATTTGCATTTGGCGGTCTTTGCATGATCGACAGTATCGAGGAGATTGCTTATTTGAACGATATCTGCGACCGGCTCGGCATGGACACCATATCCGCCGGGAATCTGTGCGGGTTGACCATTGAAGCGGCCATAAAGAAAAAAGTCGATTTAAAGATCGATTATGGAGATGTGGATGCCATTGCCGGTTTGCTTAAAAAAATTGCATTCCGTCAGGGCATCGGAGACATTCTGGCACAAGGGATCAGGCATGCAGCAAAAATCTGGAGCATGGAAGATATGGCCGTGCATGTGAAAGGTCTTGAACCTCCGGGTTATGATCCCAGGGTTCTCAAGGGCAGCGGGCTTGCTTTCGCCGTTTCAGACCGCGGCGCATGCCATTTAAGGGCGACGTTTCACAATCCGGAGTTAAAAGGAATCATCGATCCTGAATCCATCAATGGGAAAGCCAAACTTTTGGTCGATTTTGAAGATCGTCTCACGCTCATGGATACCTTCATTCTGTGCCGATTTTTCAGAGATATATATCCATGGGAACGGCTGGGGAAAATCATCGAGATGACCACAGGCCAAAGGGAAAATAAACCGGCATTGCAGAAAAGAGCTTCGGAGATATCTGCGCTGATTCGGTGTTTTAACATACGAGAAGGACTCAAACCCGAAGATGATCATCTCCCAAAACGCTTTTACACAGAAATTCTCAAGACAGGTCATGTTGCCAGTGAAGTCGATCTGGCGGCAATGCTCAAAGATTACTATTCTCTCAGAAGCTGGGACAAAAACGGCGTTCCCGAAGTGAGACCGGCAGTCTCATCGGAATAAATCGTTTAGGGAATATTCTTTTTCGTGTTTTTAAAATTTTGTGCTTTCGTGATAAAATTTTTGTTTTGACTCAGATTAGTTAAACGATGGCATCCGAACATGGAGGAATCATGGATTACAATCCCAGGTTTCTAATGGAAAAAGCCGGGGTCACCACCCCGCAGGTCGGGTTTTATGACGCCCCCGATCCGTCCGATTTTGAACCAACGGTCAAACCTAAAGAAGGCATCTGGTCCTGCCTGTTTATGTTCTACAAGAACTGGCTTAAGGGAAAGACCTTGCATTTAACAAAAAAAAATTATGGTTGCGGCGG
>Ga0210127_1000110_pt1 | contig 11090 bp, 9 predicted proteins | sample RushSE_CattailNL_FD_185566 | JGI IMG/M metagenome (GOLD analysis project Ga0210127, IMG submission 185566) | Wetland microbial communities from San Francisco Bay, California, USA, that impact long-term carbon sequestration - RushSE_CattailNLC_D2... | ecosystem: Environmental > Aquatic > Marine >...
TTTATCCCGCCTCACCCGCCTCGGCCTGCCGGCGCCGATCTTCAGCCCTTGATCTCACCGGCCTTTGCTCTGCTTCCTCCTCGGTTCCGTAAGGCGGCGCTCCAACCGCAGGAGACATCGCAATGGACAGACAAGTCTCCATCATTCACATCGGATTGGTCGGCGGCAATGAGTTCTGCGCCGAGCTTTTGAAAAAGACCACTTCCGTGTTCGAACAGGAAGAACTCCATGCGCCCTTCATCGCGGTGGCCGATACGGACCCCGGAAGCCCGGGGATGGCGCTGGCCGAACAGCTCGGCCTGCTGACGTTCACCGACTACCACCAGCTCTACGACCCGCGCTACAGCATCCACCTCATCATCCTCCTCACGCCCGACGAGGAGATTCTCCGGGACATCCTGCAAACCCGCCCCGAGCGCATCCGCATCCTGTCCTATCACGTGTTCCAGATCTTCTGGAAGGCCATCGGCCACGAGGAGCGCAAACTGCGGCAGCGCACCGAAGAAATGGAAACGATTTTGAACGGGATCCAGGACTTCATCCTGGTCATCCACCCGGACATGTCCATCGTGGAGGCGAACGAGTCGTTCCTCCAGAAGATGGGATACACGCGCGCGCAGGTCATCGGCCGCAAATGCCATGAGGTCTACCACAAGATCGACCACCCCTGCGAGCGCTCCACCGACGACTGCCCGCTGCAAAAAGTGATTCAAAACAAGCGTCAGGACCGCCAGCTTCAGAAGCGGGTGCTGCCGAACGGAGACATCCGCTACTACGAGGTGAGCATTTACCCCATCTGGGAGAAAAGCGGCAAGATCTCCCGGTTCATTCACATCAGCCGCGACATCACCGAGCAGCGCCAGCAGGAGGAGGAGATCACCCGACGCCTGGAACAGATGGTGGAAGACCGCACCCGCCAGTTGAAGGAAACGCACGCGAAACTCCTGCACCACGACAAGATGTCCTCGCTCGGCAAGCTCTCCGCCTCGGTGGTGCACGAGATCAACAACCCGATCGCCGGGATCCTAAATCTTGCCATGCTCATGAAGCGCATCATCGCCGAGACCCCGCTCGGCTCCAAGGAGATCGAGCAGTTCGGCGTCTACCTGAATCTGATGGAAACCGAAACCTGGCGCATCAGCCGCATCGTCTCCAATCTCCTGGCGTTTTCGCGCCAGTCCCGCATGGAAATGAAACCGCTCGACCTCAACCGGCTGATCGAGCAGACCCTGATCCTCAACGCCAACCTCTTGAAAATCGCCAACGTCCGCGTGGAGACTCGTCCCGATCCGAAACTGCCCGAGATCGTCGGCTCCGAGGACCAGCTCAAACAGGTCTTCATGAACCTGGTCTCCAACGCCGCCCAGGCCATGGAGCCCAAGGAAGGCGGCCTGCTGCTCATCGAGAGCGGGAAATCCCCCGCAGGCGGGCAGGTCCTGGTTCGGATCAAGGACACCGGTGTCGGCATCTCTCAGGAAAACCTGCCCAAACTCTTTGAACCGTTTTTCACAACCAAAAAGCGCAAGGGCGTCGGGCTGGGGCTTTCGGTCGTCTACGGGATCATCCAGGATCACGGGGGGTCGATCGGCGTTCAGTCCACCGTCGGCGAGGGATCCACCTTCATCATCAAACTGCCCCTTCGTCCGTCGGAGGAAAAAACCGCATAGGAAGGAGGCCTCTGTGACGATAGCCAAGATCCTGATCGTAGACGACGAAACGATCATGCGCGAGTCGCTGGCCGGGTGGCTGGAACGGGACGGGCATGCGGTTCAAACCGCCCGCAGCGGCGAGGAAGCGCTGAGGAAGTGCAAGGAGAACCATTTCGACATCCTGCTCCTCGACATCAAGATGGAGGGAATGAGCGGCCTGGAGGTCCTGCGCCGCGTCAAGGAAAGCGATGCGGACGCGGCAGTGGTCATGATCACGGCCTACGGCTCGATCGCCACGGCCATCGAGGCCATGAAAAACGGTGCGTTCGACTACATGCTCAAACCGTTCGACCCCAACGAACTCGGCGTGCTGATCGAAAAAATCATCCGCCACCAGCAGCAGGCCCGCGAGAATCTCTATCTCAAGGAGCAGTTCAAGGAGCGCACCCGGTTTGAAAACATGATCGGCCAATCCAAGCCCATGCAAAAGGTCTTCGACCTCATCTGCGACGTGGCGCCGGCGGACACGACCGTGCTCATCAGCGGGGAAACCGGCACCGGCAAGGGGCTTGCCGCCAAGGCCATCCACAGTCACAGCCGCCGCTGCCATGGGCCCTATGTGGTCGTCAACTGCGGGGCAATTCCCGAACACCTCATGGAGACCGAGCTCTTCGGCCACATGAAAGGCGCTTTCACGGACGCCAAGGAGACGAAAAAAGGCCGCTTGGAGCTGGCCCATGGCGGCACCTTGTTTCTGGATGAAATCGGGGAGATCGGGATGCGCATGCAAATCGATTTGCTGCGGGTGCTGGAAGACCGGGTCTTCTATCGGGTTGGCGGCACCCAGCCGTTGGAAGCCGATTTCAGGGTGGTGGCCGCCACCAACCGCAGCCTGGAGCAGGCCATCCAAGACGGCCGTTTCAGAGAAGACCTCTACTACCGGCTCAACGTCGTGGGCCTCACCCTGCCCCCGCTGAGACAGCGCAAGCAGGACATCCCGCTCCTGGCGGATCACTTTCTGCACCGGTACGTGCAGGAAACCCACCGGCCGGTCGACCACATCAGCCGCGGGGCCCTGGATGAGATGATGGTGTACGACTGGCCCGGAAACGTGCGAGAACTCGAAAACGCGATTGAACGCGCAGTGGTGGTCGGCAAGGCGCGCCAGATCCTGCCCGAGGACCTGCCGATCGTCTGCCGCGCGACCGTGGCCGCAGCCCGCGCCACCACACTGGAAGATGTCGAAAAGGCGCACATCCGGCAGATCCTGAGCGATCATCAGTGGAACGTCGCCCGCAGCGCCCGCGTCCTGGGCATCGACCGGTCGACGCTCTACAGCAAAATCAAACGCTACTCACTCCAGAAAAACGCTTGAAAACGCCTGCACCGCACCGCATCCTGATCGCGCCGATCGGCGACGTCGACCTGCAGCTGCTGGCGCCGGTCAGCCGCGAAATCCAGCGGGTGTTCCGAGCCCTGCCCGAGGTGAGGCCGGTCCTTTCGGATCTTGCGTTTGCCTTCGACGCCGGCCGTGAGCAGTATCACTCGACGCCGATCCTGCACCGGCTGGCGGCAGCTTCGCCGCCCGGCGCCCTTCGCGTGCTGGCCCTGACCGATGTGGACCTCTTCATCCCCATTCTGACCCATGTCTACGGCGAAGCCCAGCTCGGGGGGGCGGCCTGCATCGTCTCCACCCACCGGTTGAATTCCGGGCCGGAAACTCTCCGGTCCCCGGCAATCGCCGTCGGCCGCGTGGTCAAGGAGGCGATCCACGAGCTGGGCCACACCTTCAAGCTGCGCCACTGCCCGGACGCCGCCTGCATCATGCACTATTGCCGCAGCGAGTCCGACGTCGACCGCAAGTCAAACGACCTCTGCCGCTATTGCCGGGTCATGCTGGATGATGAACTGCGGCGGCTTGAAAAGAGGGAATGACGGATGCAGGTTAATTTTCCTGCTCATTTTGGCGAATAGTGAACACGGAGAAAACCAGAATGGGGCGCGAACACAAACAGGGATCATTTCATTCGGTCCTTAGGCGGAGCTTTTTGGCGGCCGGGGCGGGCTGACCACGGCTTCCCCGGTAAGGACCCGCTTGCCCTCCTGGTTGTCGCAGGTCGTCAGCATCCTGACCCGTCCCTTGGTCGTGTCGATCTCCGCGACCTCGACCCGTGCGGTGATGGTGTCTCCGACCTTGACGGTTCCCAGAAAAGTCAGCTCCTGGCGCAGGTAAATCGAGCCCGGGCCCGGCAGCCGGGTTCCCAGCACCGCCGAGATGAAGCCCGCCGGCAGCAGGCCGTGGGCGATCCGTGTGCCGAAATAGGTTTTTTTAGCGTACTCCTCGTCGACGTGCGCCGGGTTGAAATCCCCCGTAATGCCGGCAAAAAGATAAACGTCCGTCTCGCTGACCGTCTTGGAGAACTGGGCGCTGTCCCCCACCTTGAGTTCATCGATCGTTTTCCCGATCATGCCGTCACCCCCTTCCCAGGCGAACCGCCTGCCATGGTTGACAGGAATGTCTATTTTCGTTAGGTTTTAATTGATCCCCAACGAAAACTCAATCGGGAAAACCGCATGATCATCGGGCTGGATGTCGGGGGCACCCACACGGATGTCGTTCTGCTGGACAACGCCGGTCTGCTGCGGGAAGTCAAAGTCCCCACCGATGCCTCCGATCTTTTCCGCTCGGTTTTAAAGGGCCTGGATGCGGTTACGGAAGGCGTGGACACCGGCGCCATCCGACGCATCGTCCTCAGCACCACGCTGACCACCAACGCCATCATCCAGGACACGATCCCGCCCGTGGGCATGATCGTGTCGGCCGGCCCCGGGATCGATCCGGAGCATTTCCGCACCAATCCCCACTACGTCTGCGTGAAAGGCTCCATCGACCACCGCGGCCGCGAGGTCGAGCCGGTCCTGCCGGAGGAGATTCAGGCCGCCGGCGAGCGCTTTCGAAAAAACGGGATCCGGCAGGTGGGGGTGGTGGGCAAATTCTCTGTCCGCAACCCCGTCCACGAAATCCGCATCGGGGAGTTGTTGGGGGGTTCTTTCGACAAAATTTTCCTGGGCCACCGCGTTTCCGGCAGCCTGAATTTTGCCCGCCGCATCGCCACCACCTATCTGAACGCCGCCGTCTACCCCATCCACAAGGCGTTTTTCGACGCCGTGCTGAAAAGCCTGAACGTCAAGGGGCTGCGCCTGCCGCTGCGTCTGCTCAAGGCCGACGGCGGCAACATGAAACTGGAAGCCTCGGTCGAGTACCCGGCTCAGACCATCCTCTCCGGGCCGGCGGCGAGCGTCATGGGGGCCGTTGCCATGGCCGCGGGGGACGACGACGCGATCGTGATGGACATCGGCGGCACCACCACCGACCTGGCGGTCCTGATCGGCCGCACCCCGGTGCTCGATCCGCACGGCATCGCCATCGGTCCCTACCGGACCCTGATCCGCTCCCTGGATACCCTTTCGATCGGCATGGGCGGCGACAGCGCCGTCCGTCTGAAAAACGGCCGCCTGACGGTCGGCCCGGACCGGCAGGGCCCGGCGACACTTTTCGGCGGAAGCGTGCCCACGCCCACCGATGCCCTGGCGGTTATGGGAGACATTGCCCACGACGATCGCGAACGCGCACACGCCGGCCTCAAGCCCGTGGCGGACAAAATGGGGATCCCCATCGAGGCTCTCGCGGACCAGGTGGTTGAAACCGCCTGCCGGGCGATGTTGGAGGCTGCCCAACGGCTCACGGCGCACATCAACGGCAAGCCCGTCTACACGCTGCACGAATTAAAGGAAGGCTATCAGGTGCGGCCCCGATCCTTGCTGGTCCTGGGCGGCCCGGCCCCCTATTTCGCCAAACACCTTCAGCGCCTGACCCCCATGCACGTCCGGATCGTTCCGCGATGGCAAGTCGCCAACGCCATCGGAGCGGCCCTGGCACGTACCACGTGCGAGGTGGGGCTTTTTGCCGACACGGAACAGCGGGTGGCGAGCGCGCCGGCGGAGAATTTCCTGCAGCCCATTACGGACGGCTACGACTTGAAGGACGCCACGGCCCAGGCGCTGGACCTGCTGCGGGTCAAGGCCCTGGAGCGCGGTGCCAACCCCGACTACCTCGAAATGGAAGTGGTGGAAAGCCAGCAGTTCAACATGGTGCGGGGGTTCAACACCTCCGGGAAAAACATCCGCATCCGGGCGCAGGTCAAACCGGGGCTCATTCATGGCTACGACCACCTGCTGAAGAGTTTGGCAGCGCAGGTGCCATAAGGCGCGGCGTTTCCGAAATCCTTCCAACCCCCTTTGGCAAAGGGGGGCAAGAGGATCTCGCCGTTTCACCCCATATGAAAAAGGGGGCGGGGGTGTTTTCCCCGACATGGGATGAGACCACTCCTCTTAAAGGGCTTCCGAAAAAGCCGGTTTATTTGTGGGAGCGGCGTCTTGCCGCGATTCAAATCCGGTTGAGCTGATCACGCTGGGAGTTTTGATCGATGCTGTGCGCGCAGAAGAAAGTCGGCCTGGTTTTCTTTCCGGCCTACGACTGGGCCATCAGTCCAAGCCATCCCGAACGGGAGGAGCGGCTGCTCTACACCCAGGACCAGATCCTCGAAGAGGGCCTGTTCGACATCCAGGGGGTCGTCGAACTCAAGCCGGACCCGGTGGTCCTGGCCGACATCCAGCGCGTCCATTTCTGCGTCCCCGACGTTTGGAGCATCGCCACCGAATCCCATTTCATCAGTGCCGGCGGGGCCAAGACCGTCGGCATGGCGGTGCTCGAGCGACAGGTCGACAAGGGCTTCGCCCTCGTGCGGCCCCCGGGCCACCACGCCATGCGCGTCGCCCACGGCTCGCGCGGCTTCTGCAACATCAACATCGAAGCCGTCATGATCGAGTTCCTGCGGCGCAAATACGGCGTGGACCGGGTGGCCATCGTCGACACGGACTGCCATCACGGCGACGGCACCCAGGACATCTACTGGCACGACCCCGACACGCTCTTCATCTCCTTGCACCAGGACGGCCGGACCCTCTACCCCGGCAGCGGGTTTCCAGGGGAACTGGGCGGGCCGAACGCCGTGGGCCGCACCCTCAACATCCCGCTGCCGCCCCACACCGCCGAGGAAGGTTTCCTGCACGTCATCCGCAACGTCGTCCGGCCGATCCTGGATGATTTCAAACCGCAGCTCATCGTCAACTCGGCCGGCCAGGACAACCACTACACGGACCCCATCACCAACATGAATTTCTCGGCCCAGGGCTATGCGGAACTGACCTCGCTCCTGAATGCCGACATCGCCGTGTTGGAGGGGGGGTACTCCATCGAGGGCGCCCTTCCTTACATCAACCTCGGGATCGTGCTCGCCATGGCCGGCCTGGACTACTGCAACGTCCGGGAGCCGGACTACGATCCCCGCCAGGTCCGCCAACCGGCGGCAGTGACCGCTGCGGTCAAGGAGGTCTGCGATCTCATCCTGGCCTGCTGGCAGGGACGGGACCAACTGCGAGAAAGAATGCTGGAAAAAAGAGACAGCCACCGCCGAACCCGCCGCATCTACTACGACACGGACGGTTTTTCCGAGTCGCAGCAGGAGGAGATCACGGCCTGCGACACCTGCGGCGGAGCGCTCCGGATCGATTCCGTATCGGATCGGGGCGCGCACATCCTGGCGGTGCACATCCCGCGCAAAGCCTGCCCGAACTGCCGGGAGAAAGGCCGCAAGTGGTATGATCAAGCTTCCATCAAGCGTTTCGACCGGGTGTTCCTGCAGGACCGGACCCAGGACCAGTACCTAGTCAAGAAAAGCGACTGACGACTTCAACATTTCATCCGCCTAAAAACAGGACCTGAACGACATCATGGACCTCGATCCCAGCACCGACCGTTTCCGTGCCGTTTTCGACGTCGCCCCCTTGGGCATCGCCATCGCCGACCACCGCGGCAGCCTGCTTGAAGCCAACCCAGCCTTTCTCGCCATGTTCGGCTACCCTCTGCAGGAGGCCCAGGGCCGCAATTTCTTGGACCTCGCCCACTCGGAAGACCGCAACACGCTATCGGAACTGGTCCAGGGCATCCGCGAGGGCCAAGCGGATTCCTTTCAGGCCGAAAAGCGATGCGTCTGCAAAGACGGCCGTGAATTTTGGGCCGTGGTCCGGTGCACGGCGCTGCGCGACGCCAAGGGCGGCATCACGCACTGGCTGGCCATCTTGGAAGACATCTCCGCGCGCCGGGCCGCTGAAAAAATCATTGCGGAATCCGAACAGCGCTTCAGGATGCTCTTCGAAGAAGCCGCGGAGGGCATTCTGGTCGTCGAAGCGGAGAGCCGTAAAATCCGCTACGCTAATCCGGCGGTCGGCCGGATGCTGGATTATCCCCTGGACGAGCTCGCCCGCCTAAAAATCGAAGACATCCATCCACCCGAGTCCCTCTCGGTGGTCATGGAACGCTTCGAGGCCCAGACGCGGCAGAAAGAGCGCTCGGCGAGCCAGGTGCCCTTCCTGCGGAAGGACCGCACCGTCATCTACTGCAACGTCAATTCATGTATCATGGAGATCGACGGCCGAAAGGGCATAGTCGGTTTCATCCAGGATGTCACCGGCCTGGTGAACGCCGAAAAGGAGCGCCGGCGCCTGGCGGCCCAGGTGCAGCAGGCTCAGAAGATGGAGGCCATCGGCACGCTGGCCGGCGGCATCGCCCACGATTTCAACAACCTGCTGATGGGGATCCAGGGCAACATTTCCCTGTTGCTGCTGGACAAAACGCCGGATCACCGCGATGCGACATACTTGAAGAATATGGAAAAGTCGGTCATGCGGGCCTCGGAGCTGACTCGGCAGATCCTGGGCTTTGCCCGTGGCGGAAAGTACGAGGTCAAGGTCACCGACATCAACGCGCTGCTCGAGAAGACCGCCGAAATGTTCGGCCGCACCCGCAGGGAAATAACCATCCGCCGGGACCTCCAGGATTCCCCCTGGAAAATCGAAGCCGATCAGTCGCAGCTGCAGCAGGTCCTGCTCAATCTCCTGGTCAATGCCTGGCAGGCCATGCCCGGCGGCGGGGAGCTGGCGCTGCAAACCGCGAACGTGGTCATCGAGGCGGGTTCCCCGGGCATGCCGCCGGATGCCGTTCCCGGTTCGTATGTGCGCATCGATGTCACCGACACCGGCGTCGGCATGGACACGCACACCCAGGCGCGCATCTTCGAGCCCTTCTTCACCACCCGGGAACCGGGCCATGGCACGGGACTCGGCCTGTCTTCGGTGTTCGGCATCGTCGCGAACCACAACGGATTCATAACCGTTCGCAGCGAAAAGGGCCGCGGATCGACCTTCAGCGTATTTTTCCCGGCCATTTCAGGTGCCGTCACGCAGAAGCAGAAACCGGCCGGGGCTGCGCGGCGCGACGCGAACACCATCCTGCTCGTAGAAGACGAGGAAATGGTGGCCAACATCGGGCGACAGATGCTGGAGCGCCTGGGGTATCGGGTGATCGTCGCGCAGACCGGAGACGAAGCGCTGGCACTGTATGAAAAGCGCCGGGCCGAGATTGATCTCGTGATCCTTGACATGATCATGCCGGGCATGGGGGGCGGGACGGTCTTCGACCGCATCCGCGCCATCGACCCGCAGGCGGCGGTGCTGCTGTCGAGCGGCTACAGTCTCAACGGCCAGGCACTGGAGATTATGAAGCGCGGCTGCCGGGGATTCATCCAAAAACCTTTCAGCATCGAGCAGCTCAAACAGAAAATCAGCGAAATTCTTCCCTCACCTCAGGACCAACCCGGTTGATTTGGAATGCTGTTTTGAAACCTGCCTGGTTGAACAGTCTTTTGATAGATTGCTGAATATTCCAAATTCACCATTCCGTTTGACACCATTCCACGCATATGAAATTTCGTGAAAATTGTGATATTCTCAGTTGTTCAGAGCGAATACGAAAACTGTTGTAGGCAATCGTCTTTCTAATTTCGGATAGGTGACATACGAGAAGGGCTGTCTATGCGTCTTGTGGCCACGGTGATCGGATGGGTCTTCTTGGTCATTGCCGCCGCCCTCGTCTTTCTCGGTATTGCAAGCTGGCCGCCGGGCGGCCTCATGTTCGCTCTGCCTTTTGTCTTTCTGATTCCGGGGATTATGCTTGCCGTTCTCGGAGCGGTGCTTGTGTGGATGGGGCGACGTCGAGTCCCGGTCGAGGCCCGCGGGTCGGAATGACAAACACCAAATTGGCATGGTCTGCTAAAGCTGCAGATATCGACCGGCTGAAGGTTATATTTGCAGATTAAGCCATGCTGGTGATTTCATCCGACGATATCACCGAATCCCCAAACCTGATCATATGAAAAAGCTACCTCCTGTGGGTTTCGATGGTACAATGAATCCCGGGAGCCAACAGAAAGGAGGTAGCCTAAAATGTATTATACAGGAATTGATCTGCACAAAAAGACATCATTTATCACCACCATTGATCAGAACGGAAAAGTTATTTTTAGGCGGAATTTTCCAAATGAGGAAGAACTTATTTTAGACTATTTTCGAAATTTGGATGGACCCACAAAGATCGTAATTGAATCAATGTGCTCATGGTACTGGCTCTATGATCTGTTAAGCGCAAATAATTTTACAACGGTGATTTCAAATCCATTAAAGACGAAGGCTATCGCTTCAGCCAAGATCAAGAATGATAAGGTGGACTCGCATATGCTGGCTCAGCTTTTAAGGGCCGATATGATTGCGACCGTTCATGTGTGCAACATCAAGACTCGAAAACTTAAAGAACTGATCAGGCATAGACGGCGGCTGGTTCAAGACTCTGCACGCATGAAAAACCGCATCCACATGCTGTTGATGAAAAATAACATCAATATTCCCGTCAGTGACTTATTTGGGAAAAGGGGAATGAAGCTGCTCAAAGAAGTCAGTCTGCCAGCCTACCATCAACAACAGTTCAATTCCTATCTGGCTCTTTTGCGCTATCTCACAGAACAAATTGAACCCCTAACCGAACAGATCAGGGACCTGGCCAAGAAAGATCCAATGGCTCGACTGTTGATGTCGATTCCTGGGATCGGATTCCTTACAGCTATGACCATTATTGCTGAGATTGAAGACATCGGTCGTTTTCCATCCTATCGGAACTTGGCTTCCTATGCCGGTCTGGTGCCTTCATTGGATGCCAGTGCAGACAAGTGCCGAACTGGCCGAATAACCAAACAAGGCTCCCCATATCTACGCGCTGCTCTTGTTGAGGCCGCCCAAGCAATCCCCAGGACAAAGCAGTCACGATTAAACATCTTCTTTCGTAAACGAATTGTCCGCGCAGGATATCGAAAGGCTATTGTAGCCACTGCACATAAGATCTTGCAGTATGTATATTATGTTCTGAAAAACCAAGTTTTCTACAGTGAGGAATACCTTGCTCGTGCGTAACCCGGAATATCACATGGCCCG
>Ga0210127_1000112_pt1 | contig 11057 bp, 4 predicted proteins | sample RushSE_CattailNL_FD_185566 | JGI IMG/M metagenome (GOLD analysis project Ga0210127, IMG submission 185566) | Wetland microbial communities from San Francisco Bay, California, USA, that impact long-term carbon sequestration - RushSE_CattailNLC_D2... | ecosystem: Environmental > Aquatic > Marine >...
CGACCCGGAGAATCTGCGTGGTTTTTGTCAAGGACAATGCACTCGCTGAAAAACTGAATTCACTCTGCCTCCATCGAATTTTCGGAGCCAGGGTCTGGTTGAGGGTTCAGCAGAGAAAGGGTGCATTTTTAGGAAGTAGGATGCGAATTGGGCTGGTATGAGTGCCGATTGCCTTGACAAACCATAGCCTTTGAATTAAATTTTGTTGTTAACGATTGATCACCTAATTGGCCCGCTTTTATTGTCTAAGCTTGATCCAATCAAGAAACGGAAGCAATCATCTACTCGAAATTTTTCTTGTTCCAATAAATCCGGAATGTGGGGGAAACCAGTGAAAAACCCGGCTGCCAGGTTACGTCTGAACGCTGCCATCGTTTGCATGGTTGCTGGGCTGGTATGCATTTCGCCCGCGATCACCACCGAATCCGTATCGGCCCAGGAGGCTGTGTCGATCAAACCCGCGGCGGGCGCGGTTGATCCGGCCGGCGGGGAGGATTTGGAAGCTCTGGCTGCAAGGATCGAGAGCGATCGGGGCCGCGAGCAGTTGCTCAGCGAAATCCGAGCCCTGATTGCCCTGCAAAAACAAAACACCCAGCCAAGTCCGGAGAAGCCTATCAGCGAACGACTGGCGGATACCGCATCGAGAACTTTTGAAGAGACGACTCAGAGCCTGCGAGAAGTCGGCCGCTTTTTCCCTAACCGGCAGGCGTTGAGCAACTGGATACAAAACCAGATATCGGACCCTGCCAAGGTGAGCCGGATGGCCCAACAGGCATGGCCCGTTGTCCTGATCTTCGGGATTGCATGGCTCGCCGAACTTTTTGCGGCGCGGCTGCTCGCCCGCCCCCGCCGGCGTCTGGAAGAACGGGCGCATGAAGCCAGCGTGGCTCGCCTGACTCTGACGGTCGGCAGGTCTCTCCTTAGGCTCGGCGCCCTGGCGGCATTCATCGTTGCGGGGTTGACCGTTTTCTTTTTCCTGCAACCGGGCGCCACTCTCGGCAAGGTCGTGCTTCAGGCGTTCGCTGCATACACAGCCGGCCGTGTCCTGATGATCGCGGCCCGGATGATGCTTGCACCGGCAGTCCCGTCCTTGCGCTGGGTGCCGATCGACTCCGAGGCCGCCCGTACGCTGTTCGTATGGATCCGACGGCTGGTCACGGTGGCCCTGGCAGGCTATCTGCTGGCCAGCATCTTGCTGCTTTTCGGTTTGCCTCCGCGAGGGTTTGCCGCCCTGATGAATCTCCTCGGCATGATCCTGCTCGCCATGCTGATCGTTTTTGTCTTGCGGCACCGCTCGGCCGTCGCCGGGTGGATTCGAGGCCCTGAGGATGCATCATCCGCGCAGCATACCTTCAGCCGGTCCTTTCGCCGGGGACTGGCCGCCGTCTGGCACCTGCTGGCCATTGCCTACCTGACCGGCTTCTTCGCCGTCTGGTGGCAGTCCATCAAGGGCGGCATGATCTATCTGGTCCGCGGCTCGCTGCTGTCGGCCCTCGTCCTCTTCCTCGTCTGGCTCGCCTTTCAAGTTTTGCAGCGCGGCGTCGACCGCGCCTTGGCCGGCGGAAAAGAACCCGGGGAACTACCCGCCGGTCTCAAAGCTCGGATCGGTGTCTATCTCCCTGTGGTCCTGAACGTTGTTCGCACCGCCACCCTCCTCTTTGCCGGCCTGTCGATCCTCGAGGCCTGGAAGGTGGATGCCTACCAATGGCTGAAAGCACCTGCCGGCCAACGCCTTTTCAGCGTCTTCTTCAGCATTGCCTTGGTGCTCGCCATTGCCGTCGCGGTCTGGGAGGTGGTGAACGTAGCCACCGAACGCTACCTGGCTGAAGCTGAAAGATTCGGCAAGACCCCGGCTCAAAGCGCACGGGCGCGCACGCTGCTCCCCCTGATGCGCAAAGCGCTGCTGCTGGTGTTGAGCGTCATCGTGTCCCTCATGGTGCTCTCCGAGCTCGGAATTCACATCGGTCCTCTGCTGGCCGGTGCCGGCATCATCGGATTGGCTGTCGGCTTCGGCGCCCAGAAGCTCGTTCAGGACATTATCACCGGTGTCTTTATTTTGCTGGAAGATGCAGTGGCAGTGGGAGACGTCGTCAAGGTGGCCGGAATCGGCGGCCAGGTCGAGGACCTCTCCATCCGATCCATCCGGCTTCGGGACTTATCCGGCAACGTTCACACCATCCCCTTCAGTTCGGTGGATACGGTCACCAACATGACCAGGCTCTACTCTTATTATCTAATTGACATCGGGGTTGCGTATCGTGAAGATACGGATCAGGTAGCCGATGTGTGCAGGGGTATCGTTGACGAAATGCGTTCCGATCCCGAATTCGGCCCGGATATCATTGAGCCGCTCGAGGTGCTGGGAGTGGACCAGTTCGCGGACTCCGCGGTCATCATCAAGGCACGCATCAAAACACGACCCATCAAGCAGTGGGCGGTGGGGCGGGAATTCAACCGCCGGATGAAGAAGCGCTTTGATGAGCTTGGAATCGAAATACCGTTCCCTCATCGCACGCTCTATTTCGGCACCCCTAAGGACGGCAGCGTCCCGCCGCCCCAGGTGGCTTTGGAGCAAACGTAGTCCGAACATGGAGTAGAGGACATGCCAGAAAACACGCTGATTGAAAGGGTGATCATCGACCGGGTACGACCGGAAATCGACGCCGGACGGTTCCCCATCAAACGCACCGTCGGTGAAAAGGTCAAGGTACGCGCCGACATCCTCACGGACGGCCACGATGCGCTCTCGGGTCTTTTGTTGTTCCGCCATGAACGCTCTGCCCGATGGCGCGCGGCTCACCTTCAGGGGTTTGCCAACGACAAGTGGAAAGCCTCGTTCAAGGTCACCGAACTCGGTCGGTATGTCTACACCGTCTGCGCCTGGCTGGATCGGTTTAAAAGCTGGCGGCGGGATTTGGTCAAACGCCTCGGAGCCGGCCAGGACGTGGCTGTGGATCTGCTCACCGGCGCCGCGCTTGTCGAGGAAGCCCTGACCCGGGCAACGGACCCCAATCGAACCTGGCTCGCCGACTGCGCGCACGCGTTGCGTTCGAATCAAAGCCCGGAAAACAGAGCCCGGCTGGCGCTCAACCCCGCACTGCTTGCCCGCATGGAGCGGTGTCTGCCGGACCGCGCCCAAATGACCTTTTACCCGAAGACGCTGGAGGTGGTGGTCGACCCGATGAAGGCCCGCTTCAGCGCCTGGTACGAAATGTTCCCGCGCTCCTGCAGCCCGACGCCCGGGGTGCACGGCACATTTTCCGACTGCGAGGCCAGGCTGCCCTATATCGCCGACATGGGCTTCGACGTGCTCTACCTTCCACCCATCCACCCCATCGGGATTACCCACCGCAAGGGCCGCAACAATTCGCCGGTCTGCGAGCCCGGGGATCCCGGCAGCCCCTGGGCCATCGGAGCCGCCGATGGCGGGCACACGGCGGTTCACCCCGAGTTGGGCACCTTGGACGATTTTCGGCGCTTCGTCGGCCGGGCCAGGTCGCACGGGCTGGATATCGCCATGGACCTCGCGTTTCAGTGCAGCCCGGACCATCCTTACGTGCGCGAGCACCCGGAATGGTTTCGGCAGCGCCCGGACGGGTCCATCCAGTATGCCGAAAACCCCCCGAAGAAATACGAGGACATCTATCCGCTCCACTTCGAATGCGCGGAGCGCCGCGCGCTCATGGACGAGCTCAAACGCGTCGTCCTGTTCTGGGTCGAGCAGGGCATACGCATATTCCGGGTGGACAACCCCCACACCAAACCATTCACCTTCTGGGAGTGGCTCATCGGCGAGGTCAAACGATCCCACCCCGAGGTCATTTTTCTCGCGGAGGCGTTCACCCGGCCCAAGGTCATGTACCGTCTGGCCAAACTGGGGTTCAGCCAGTCCTACACGTATTTCGCCTGGCGGAACGCCGCCTGGGAAATCAAGAAATATTTCACCGAACTCTCCCAAACGGAGGTGGCCGAATTCTTTCGCCCCAACCTGTGGCCGAACACGCCGGACATTTTGACGGAGCATCTCCAGGCCGGCGGACCGGCGGCGTTTACCGGCCGGCTGATTCTCGCGGCAACGCTGGGGGCGAACTACGGCATTTATGGGCCGGCCTTTGAGCTGTGCGAAGACCGACCGCGCAGCCCCGGCAGTGAAGAATACCTGAACTCCGAAAAATTCGAGTTTGGATCATGGGACTTAGACTCACCCGGCAGCCTCAAGGACCTCATCGCCCGCGTCAACCGCATCCGCCGGGAAAACCCTGCCCTTCACGGCGACCGCAGCCTGCGCTTTCATCCGGTCGACAACGAGCAGTTGATCTGCTACAGTAAACACACGCCGGATTTCTCCAACGTCATTCTGACGGTGGTAAACCTGGACCCGCACCACACGCACTCCGGCTGGCTGGATCTGCCGCTCCCCGAACTGGGGCTCGACACCGAGCCTTTCCAGGTCCACGACCTGCTGAGTGAAGCACGCTACCAATGGTACTCACCGCGCAATTTCATCGAGCTGAACCCCCAGGTGATGCCGGCGCACATCTTCAGGGTCCGGAAAAAGATCCGCACCGAGCACGATTTCGACTATTTCATGTAAAGGAAAGACCATGGCCAAGATTTCCCGGAACATTGCGGGAATGGGCGACGACCCACTCTGGTTCAAGGACGCCGTCATTTACCAACTGCACGTCAAAAGCTTTTTCGACAGGGACGATGACGGCGTCGGCGATTTCCAGGGGCTCACCCGAAAGCTCGACTACCTGCAGGACCTCGGGGTCTCGGTCATCTGGCTGATGCCCTTCTGCCCGAGCCCGCTGCGCGACGACGGCTACGACATCGCCGACTACCGCAACATCCACCCCGCCTACGGCACGCTGAGGGATTTCAAAAAATTTCTGGCCGAGGCCCACCGGCGCAACCTGCGGGTGATAACCGAGCTGGTCGTCAACCACACCTCCGATCAGCATGCCTGGTTCCAGCGCGCCCGCCACGCCAAGCCCGGCAGCCCCTGGCGGGACTGGTATGTCTGGAGCGACACCCCGCAGCGCTACGCCGACGCCCGGATCATTTTCCAGGACTTCGAGACATCCAACTGGACATGGGACCCCGTGGCCGGCGCTTACTACTGGCACCGGTTCTATTCCCATCAACCCGACCTCAACTACGACAATCCCCGGGTGCGCGAGGCGGTTCTCGCCACGCTGGATTTCTGGTACGGCATGGGCGTGGACGGATTGCGGCTGGACGCCATCCCGTATCTATTCGAGCGCGAGGGGTCCAACTGCGAAAACCTCCCGGAGACCCATCGGTTCTTGAAGCAAATGCGGGCCCACGTGGACGCGAAGTTCAGCAACCGCATGCTACTGGGCGAGGCGAACCAGTGGCCCGAGGATGCCGTGGCCTATTTCGGCAACGGCGATGAATGCCACATGGCTTTCCACTTTCCGCTCATGCCGAGGCTTTTCATGGCCCTGCACATGGAGGACCGTTTCCCGGTTCTGGACATCCTCGACCAGACTCCCGCCATTCCTGAAAACTGCCAGTGGGCGATTTTCCTGCGCAACCACGACGAACTGACCCTGGAAATGGTCACCGACGAAGAGCGGGACTACATGTACCGCGTCTATGCCCATGATGCCCGCATGCGCATCAATCTCGGGATCCGCCGGCGCCTGTTTCCTCTGCTCGGAAACCACCGACGCCGCACCGAGCTCGCAACCGCACTGCTGTTCTCCCTGCCGGGGTCCCCGGTAATTTACTACGGCGACGAAATCGGCATGGGCGACAACGTGTATCTCGGCGACCGGGACGGAGTGCGCACACCGATGCAATGGAGTGCCGACCGCAACGCCGGGTTTTCACGCGCCAACCCGCAAAAGCTTTTCCTGCCGCTGATCATCTCTCCGGAATACCACTTCGAGGTGATCAATGTGGAGGTGCAGCAGGCCAACCCGCACTCCACGCTATGGTGGATGAAACGGCTGATCGCTCTACGCAAACGCTTCAAGGCTTTCAGCCGCGGCTCGATCGAATTTCTCACACCCGACAATCACCGCATCCTGGCATTCATCCGCCGTTACGAAAACGAACGGCTCCTGATCGTCTGCAACCTGTCACGATTCGTCCAGCACGTACAGCTCGACCTGTCCGCCTACCAGGGGATGGTCCCGGTGGAACTTTTCGGCCGCACCGCCTTCCCGCCCATCCAGACTGCGCCCTATTTCCTGTCGCTCGGCCCCCACAGTTTTTATTGGTTTTTCCTGACACCATCGCAAACGGTTGCCGAGGGGATTGCGCCCGAAGCCGGCGAGACAACCGTCCCAGTGGTGGAGGCCGATTGTGAAGAAGACGCTTTTTTCAACGGCAAGGCCGCCGCCCGGCTGGAAGAATTTTTACCCGGCTTCCTCACCCGCAGCCGGTGGTTCGGCGGCAAAGCGCGGCCCCTCAAGCAGGCCCGGATCGTGGACATGTTCTCCCTGGAGAAAGAATCCCACCGCTGGGCGATTGCCCTGGTACAAGTGGACTACCTCTCCGGCGATGCGGAAACGTATGCCGTTCCCATGGCACTGGCCCCTGAGAACCAATTCGATCGCCTGGTGCAGGAGCATCCCCAGGCAGTCATTGCCAAACTCAAGTGCAAACCCTCGGCCTTCGTGTTGTACGATGCACTGGCCGACGCCGCCTTCGGCGAAGCGCTACTGGAGGTTCTGGCCCGCAAACGAACCATCCACGGACGCCGGGGGCTGATGCGGGGTTTTACCACGCGCGCCTTCCGCCCGCTTCTCCCGAAAGGCCAACCCCTGCCGCCGCCGACGATCATGCGGGCCGAGCAGAGCAACACCTCGATCCGGTTCGGCGACCGGCTGATTCTCAAGCTCATCCGCAAACTCTCCCCGGGGGTCAATCCGGATCTTGAAATCGGACGGTTGCTCACCGAAAAGCGATTTCCACATAGCGCACCGACCGCCGGAGCAATCGAGCTGCGGCTCAACCAGGATGAACCGATAACCACCGCCATCCTGCAGGGGTTTGTGGCCAACCAGGGCGACGCCTGGAGTCACACCCTGGACCGTTTGGACCATTACTTCACGGCTGTCATGGGGCTCCCCCTTCCTGTCCTGCCGGCCGCTTTCTCCGTCGACCTGCTGGATGCGGCTCCGCCTGACGAGGCGGCCGGGCGTATCGGGGATTTTTTAAAATCCGCCCGCCTGTTGGGACGCCGCACTGCTGAAATGCACATGTGCCTGGCATCGGAACAGAGCCTGCCGGAATTCAAGCCTGAACCGTTTTCCAAGCTCTACCAGCGTGCCCTGTACCAGTCCATGCGAACCCAGGCCGGAAAAGCTCTGCCGCTGCTGCGGCGGCAGTTCAACCGCCTGCCCGAAAACCTTCGCCCGCTGGTGGTTTTCGTCATGGAACACGAAAAAGACTTGATAGACCGCTTCAAAGATTTGCTCGAAAGCAAAATCGGCGCCATGCGCATCCGCTGCCACGGCGATTTCCATCTCGGACAGGTGCTCTTCACGGGAAACGATTTCATCATCATTGATTTCGAGGGCGAACCCGCCCGTCCGATCACGGAACGGCGCATCAAGCGCTCCGCTCTGCGTGATGTGGCCGGAATGTTGCGCTCGTTTCAATACGCCGCTCACGCCGCCCTGCTCAAACAAAAGGAAAACGGGGCCCCGCCCGAGGCCGCTGCGGATCTAACGCACTGGGCGGAGTTCTGGCAGCGCTGGGTGGGCGCGGAATTTCTCAAAAGCTATCTAAAGGAAGCCTCCGGAGGCCGGTTCATTCCCGGCAGCCGTGATGAGCTGCGCGTCCTGCTGGGTGCGCTGCTTCTGGAAAAGGCGGTCTACGAGCTTTCCTACGAACTGAACAACCGCCCGGACTGGGTCGGAATCCCGCTCCTCGGAATCCGGCAGCTGCTGGAAGGCACCCACAGCTGAAGCGAGGCCCCCGGCATTTCAGAACATGTCCGCGAGAGAGACGACAGGAGGATTGAAATGTCTACCGATCAACACCCGACGGCCGATGCCGGAAGTTCGCCCGTCCGCTACGGTCTTTACGGGCTGTCCGCCAATGACCTTTATCTCTTCAACGAAGGCAGCCACTTCCAGCTCTACGACAAACTGGGGGCCCGCATCATCTCCGGCGCTGAAACCCCGGGAGTCCATTTCGCGGTGTGGGCACCCAATGCTCGCCACGTTTCCGTCATCGGGGATTTCAATGGCTGGGACCGGTCCAGCCATCCGATGCAGCCCATGGAATCCTCCGGCATATGGGAGGGATTCGTCCCAGGCCTCGGGCGCGGGGCACTTTACAAATATTTTATCGAATCGAACCACAACGGCTACCAGGTCGAAAAGACCGACCCCTTCGGCCAGTATTATGAACTGGCGCCGAAAACCGCCTCCATCGTCTGGGACCTGGATTACGGGTGGGGTGACGACGAGTGGATGGCCGCCCGCAGAAAAACTCCGGCCGACCGCTCACCACTTTCGATCTACGAGATTCACCTGGGCTCCTGGCGGCGCGTGCCCGAAGACGGCAACCGCTTTCTCACCTACGTGGAGATGGCCGAGCCCCTGACCGAGTATGTGCTGCGCATGGGGTTCACTCATGTGGAGTTTCTGCCGGTGATGGAGCACCCTTTCTACGGCTCCTGGGGATACCAGACGCTGGGGCTCTTCGCGCCCACCAGCCGCTACGGCACACCGCAGGATTTCATGCACCTCATCGACCACCTGCATCGCAACGGCATCGGCGTCATCCTGGACTGGGTGCCGTCTCATTTTCCCAGCGATGAGCACGGCCTGGTGTTTTTCGACGGGACCCACCTCTACGAGCATCAAGACCCCCGCAAAGGGGTGCACCCGGACTGGAAGAGCATCATCTACAACTACGGGCGCAACGAGGTGCGCAGCTTTCTGATCAGCGCCGCACGTTTCTGGCTGGACAAGTTCCACGTGGACGGCCTGCGCGTGGACGCCGTCGCCTCCATGCTCTACCTGGACTATTCACGCGCCCCCGGGGAGTGGGAGCCCAACGAGTTCGGCGGCCGGGAGAACCTGCAGGCCATCTCTTTCCTGCGGCGGTTGAACGAGGCTGTCAAGGAACGCCACCCGGATGTGCTCATGATCGCCGAGGAGTCCACCGCTTGGCCCATGGTTTCCCGCCCACCTTACGTGGGAGGCCTGGGGTTCGACATGAAGTGGGACATGGGCTGGATGCACGACACCCTGGAGTACATGAGCAAGGACCCGGTGCACCGCAGCTACCACCACGGCAAGCTCAACTTCCGCATGCTTTACGCCTTTACCGAAAATTTCGTGCTGCCGCTGTCTCATGACGAGGTCGTCCACGGAAAGGGTTCGCTGATCGGGAAGCTGCCGGGCGACGACTGGCAGCGTTTCGCCAACCTGAGGCTGCTGCTGGCCTACATGATGGCACAGCCCGGCAAAAAGCTGCTCTTCATGGGGGGCGAGTTCGGCCAGCAACGCGAGTGGAACCACGACACGAGCCTGGACTGGCACCTGCTCGATTTTCCGCAGCATGCCGGGCTGCAACACTGGGTGGCGGATCTCAATCGAATGTATCGGGAGGAACCCGCCCTGCACCGGCAAGAATTTACGCCCGAAGGGTTCCGGTGGATCGACTGCAACGACCACCTTCACAGCTCGCTGAGCCTGATCCGCTTCGGGGTGAAGCGCGGTGAGGAAATCATCGCGGTGTTCAACTTTACTCCGTTGCCGCGCCACAACTACCGCGTCGGAGCACCGGCCGCCGGCTTCTGGAAGGAGCTTCTCAACAGCGACGCTCGCGACTACGGCGGCAGCGGCCAGGGCAGCCTGGGCGGCTTGGAGGCGAGCCCCGTTCCCTCACACGGGTTTCGCCATTCGCTGAATCTGGTGTTGCCCCCCTTGGGAGCGGTCTTTTTCAAACGCGGGGAGTCTGCATGAAACGCCTGGAATCCATGCTCGGCCCGACGCTGCTCGGTGAAGGGCGTTGCCGTTTCTGCGTCTGGGCCCCCTTCACGAGTTCCGTGGAAGTACACATCCTGTCGCCGCAAGAGCGGCTGGAGCCGCTGGTACGCGACCGGCACGGCTACCACTGCGGCATGCTGGACGCTGTCGAGCCGGGGGTCACCTATTTGTTTCGCCTGAACGGCTCGCTTGAACGACCGGACCCGGCTTCCCGCTTTCAGCCCCACGGTGTTCACGGCCCATCGCAGCTCGCGGACCCGGCTTTCGACTGGACGGACGGCAACTGGCGCGGCCTTCCCCTGCAGCGTTACATCATTTACGAACTGCACGTGGGGACCTTCACCGCCCCCGGGACCTTCGATGCCGCCATCGAGCGGCTGGACGATCTGGTGGCGCTAGGCATCACCGCCGTCGAACTCATGCCCGTCGCCCAGTTCCCCGGTGAGCGCAACTGGGGCTACGACGGTGTCTATCCGTTTGCCGCCCAGAACTCATACGGCGGGCCGCAGGGGCTGAAACGCTTTGTCAACGCCTGCCACGACCGGGGCCTGGCCGTGGTTCTGGACGTCGTCTACAACCACCTCGGCCCCGAGGGCAACTACCTTCGGGATTTCGGACCTTATTTTTCCGACGCCTACCGGACGCCCTGGGGCGCTCCGATCAATTTCGACGGCTCTCACAGCGACGAGGTGCGCCGCTACTTCATCGAAAACGCACTCTACTGGGTGACCGAATGCCACATCGATGCCCTGCGGCTCGACGCGGTCCACGCCATCCTGGATTTCTCCGCCCGGCCGTTTCTGCAGGAGTTGGCCTGGACGGTCAAGCTCTTCGCCGAGGGCTTGGGGCGGCGCATCCATCTGATCGCCGAAAGCGCTCTGAACGACACACGGCTGATCCGCTCGCCGGATCTATGCGGCTTCGGCCTGGACGCCCAGTGGAACGACGACCTGCACCATGCCCTGCATGCCGTCCTCACCGGCGAGCGTCGGGGTTACTACTGCGACTTCGGCCGCTTCGACCAGCTGCTCAAGGCCCTGCGAGAGGGGTTCGTTTACGACGGCCAGTATTCCA
>Ga0210127_1000113_pt1 | contig 11034 bp, 7 predicted proteins | sample RushSE_CattailNL_FD_185566 | JGI IMG/M metagenome (GOLD analysis project Ga0210127, IMG submission 185566) | Wetland microbial communities from San Francisco Bay, California, USA, that impact long-term carbon sequestration - RushSE_CattailNLC_D2... | ecosystem: Environmental > Aquatic > Marine >...
GACGGATGGACCGGCCAACGTGATCAAGCGCGAGCACATAAAACACGCCATCGACGCCATCTCGGAGCGGTCCCCCGACATCGGCCGGGCACTGGACGAGCTGCTCGGGGTGGGCCGCATCAGCACCGCCGGCCCCTCGGAGGAGGCTGCCACCGACACCGATTTTCATTTCTTTTTCGACAAGGAAAAAGTCCGGGTCAAGAAGTTTATCTTCATCCACGAAGGCGCGGCGCCCATCGAGCGCGGGCTGCTCATCAAGTTCGGGGAGCTTCTGCGCAAACGCGAGTTGACCGAAAACCGAAGGAAGCGGGATTTTCTGCAGGCCGCCCGGGAGGTCCGGCGCGCCGGGCTGCAGTTGATGGTCGAGCACGAGATCGACGCGGCCATCGAGCGGGGACGACGCCTCTCGGACGCCAACGCATCCGACGGCGCCGAGGGCCGGACAACAGCGCTGAACGCTCTGAAATCGGAAAACCCGGCACAGGGGATCCCGGCCTCCCCCCGGGACGACCGGGTGATCTTCAGCGGCGTGGTCGACGACGGCCGCCAGGCCCTCTTCATCCCCTTCCCGTTCTGCCTGGAGGCCCTGATGCAGGTGGCGGACATCAACCTGGAATTCTTTCACGTCCGGTTCCTGCTCAACTGCCTCATGCACGGCCAGGAGCATCGCCTCTTCGCCTGCGCGGTCGACGGCCGGATCGTCGGGATGCTTTTCCTGGCCCTGAAAACCGCCCTGTTTTACTCCGGCCTGGAAATCAAGTACGTCGCCACCCTGCGGGGCCGACGAACCGACGACGAGGAACCGCCCCCGCAGGGGGTCGGCCGGTTCCTGGTGGCCGGGACCTGGCTGCTGTGGAAAACCTTCTACAGCATGGCCCGGGAGATCGTTTTGGACTCCGAGGTCGAGGCTCGCCGATTCTACGCGCGTGTCGGCTTCTCCTCCAAAGGACCCCACCGGTATGTGCTCTCCAAACCCAGCCCCGACCTGCTGCGGACGATCCTGCTTATGGCCGAGAACAGCCCCGGCCTCCCGCCCAGGGTGGAGGTCGAACTCGGCGACCTCGTCACGAAACGCATCAAGCTGCTGCGCCGGAGCGGCCGGGGCGATCGTGACCGTGCGCTGCGCGCGCAGGTGGAGGCCATGGCGCAGACGGCGCTGTCGTCGCACACCTACCCGGCCATCGCCACCGCCGCCACCCGGGGTCTGCTGCGCTGCCGCCGGAGCCTCTCCGACCTCGAGCACCTGCTCGCCGTCGCCTCGCAGAACCCGGCGGTCCGAAAAGCCTTCGTCCCGGGATCGGCCCCCGCCGTCGGCGTGGCCTGCGACGACCGCTTCACGCAGCACCTCGCAAACATTTTCCACCTGGAAAACGCCAAGCGCTACGAGGCGATCCGTTCCGTTCTGGAAGACCCCTCGCTCGCAGGCAAGCTGACACGGATCGCCCCACGCGCCGCGACGCCCGCAGAGCTGGCCTGGGTCCACACCCCCGCCCACATCGACCGCGTGGCGCAAACGGCCGGCCGCCCCCTGACTTCCTTCGACCTCGACACCCAGACCACGGCGAAATCCTACGAAACGGCCTGCCTGGCGGCGGGCGCAGTTTTCAACCTGGTGGAGGAAATATGGTCCGGCCGCCTCCAGCGGGGGTTTGCCGCCATCCGGCCCCCGGGTCACCATGCCGAGCCGGACCGCGGCATGGGGTTCTGCCTGTTCAACAACACGGCCCTGGGGGCGCGCTACCTCCAGCGGCGACACGGCCTGAAACGCATCATGGTGGTGGACATCGACGCCCACCACGGCAACGGCACCCAGGCGGTCTTCTACGACACGGACGAGGTGCTCTGCGTCTCCATCCACCAGTTCCCGGGGTTCCCGGGCACGGGCAAACTCGGCGAGGTGGGGCGCGGAAAGGGCGAGGGCTACACGGTAAACGTGCCGCTGCGCAAGGGGCACGGTGATGGGGATTTTTTGTGCATCCTGCACTTCCTGGTCCGGCCGCTTGCCAGGGCCTACCAACCCGAGATCATCCTGGTGCCCTGCGGGTTCGACCTCTGGCTGCACGACCGGCTGGCCGAGATGCGGGTCTCGGCCGAGGGCTACGGCCTGATGGCAGCGTTGCTGGCGGACATCGCCGCCGAGGCCTGCAACGGCCGGATCGCATTTGTCATGGAAGGCGGTTACAGCGCAGAAGGCATCCGCGAGTGCGGCCTAAGGGTGCTCCAAGCCCTCTGCCGCCCATCTCCGTCGAACCTGGAAACCCTGCAAAAGATCGCAGCGGACAACCCCGGCCGACTGGGCGCGCTGAAAAAGGCCATCGAGATTCACCGCGGCTACTGGGATGTACTGAAATAAGCAATACCCATGCATGTCACCTGGCAGGTGACATGCGTGCCGGTCTTGAGCCAGACGTCGGTCGACGGCGAACAGGGCAAAAGCGCATCCCACAATCATTTCCGGGTATCGGTCATCTGCTCTGCCGGGACTGGGTGGATGGCATGTTTCTTGTAAAACACTTTGAGGCAATGGCAAAGGAACATCCCATCGCCCATAACGGATCCGAAACCGCCGGGGCTCCTGACATCGCCGCGCAGCGCAAGGCCACCTATTCCCGGCTTTTCTGGCGGTTCGTGTGGCTCACCATCCTGTGCTCGCTGGTCCCGCTGCTGCTGGTGGGCTGGGGCATCAACCTGCACTACAGCAGGTTTGCCCGCGAGCGCATGCTCAATTTTTTTCAGGCCCAAGTGGAGGACCACCGCAAAATAATCGAGCGGTTCCTGGGGGAGCACACCTCCAAGCTGCAGCTGATCGCCCGCACCCACGACCGGGACGAGCTCCTCGAACCCGGCGCACTGCAGACGGTTTTCGACCTGTTCAACCAGGACATCCGGACGCTGACGGACCTCGGCGTCATCGGCGAGCACGGGTTTCACCTGGCGTATGTCGGCCCCTACGACCTCTGGTCCCGGAACTACTCCAAGGAATTCTGGTTCCACCAGGTCATGCAGAAAGGCGTCTACGTCAGCGACATGTTCATGGGATTCCGTAAAGAGCCGCACTTCATCATCGCGGTCACGCATTCGAACGGCGACAAGAAATGGATCCTGCGGGCCACCATCAACACCGAATCTTTCCGCTCTCTGGTTGAAAACGTGCGCATCGGGAAAACCGGCGAGGTGTACCTGCTCAACGAGAAGGGGGTCTACCAGACCAGCCCGCGGTCCAACGCCGGCATCATGGACACGTCGTCCTATCCCATGGAGCCCTACCACGAGGGGATTCAGGTCCGGACGCTGGAGCGGCTGAAAGGCCCCCAGGGCCTCGACCTTCCGCCCCAGATCGCCTGCCAGGCCTGGCTGAAAAACCCGCGCTGGCTGCTGGTGGTGCAGCAGGACTACGCCGAAGCGTTCGCCGACGTCAACCACGCCAACACCTGGACCCTCGTTTTCCTGCACCTCAGCGCGGCCAGCATCCTGGTGGTGACGGTCTTCATCACCCGGCACATGATCACCAGCATCAAGCGCCGCGACAACGAAGCCGACCGGCTTAACCAGCAACTGCTCCAAGCGGGAAAGCTCGCCTCCATCGGCGAGCTGTCGGCCGGGGTTGCCCATGAGATCAACAACCCGCTGGCGATCATCCTGACCGAACGCCAACTCCTGCTGGATGCAGCTACGCACGCGCCGATCACGGACCCGGAGTTCCAGGAGCAGTTCGCCGACTCCATGAACCAGATCGACATCCAGGTCCAGCGCTGCAAGCGCATCACCCAGAATCTGCTGCGCTTTTCACGGCGCACCCAGTCCTTGATCGAAACTGTGGACCTTAACGCCTTCCTCCAGGAAGTGGTGGACCTGATGGAGCGCGAAGCCCGGACCAGCGGCATCAAGTTCTTCAGCGAGCCGGACCCCGGCCTGCCGCCCGTGTCGTCCGACCCCTCGCAGCTGCAGCAGGTGTTTCTGAACCTGATCACCAACGCCATCGATGCCCACGACGGCAAGCCCTACGGGTCGATCCGCATCACGACCCTGGCGGACCCCGGACGGCAGATGGCCACCGTGAAGGTGGCGGACAGCGGATCGGGCATCAAGCCGGAGCACCTGAACCGCATTTTCGACCCCTTCTTCACCACCAAAACGGTCGGCAAGGGCACGGGCCTGGGGCTGTCGATCTGCTTCAGCATCGTCAAGCGGCTGGGAGGCAGCCTCACAGTTCAAAGCGAAGTGGGCAAAGGCACCGAATTCACCATCCTGCTGCCGTACAAACCGCCCAAGGAATTGCAGGACAGCCTGGCGAAGAAGCAGCCGCCGAAAACGCCGGCGTAAAAGGAGACAACGTATGCCTGGATCCCGGGTTCTGCTGGTCGACGACGAGACGATCTTCACCAAGAACATGTCCAAGCTTCTCAAAAACCGCGGCTACCAGGTGACCGCCGTGAACAGCGGCGACAGCGCCATCCGGGAGCTCGAGCATGACCACTTCGACGTCCTCGTGCTCGACCTGAAGATGCCCGGCATGGACGGCATCACCACTCTCAAGGAAGTCATGAAATTGGGCCTGTTCACGGAAACTCTGATTCTGACCGGACACGGCTCGATAGACACGGCGCTCGAGGCCATGAAGCTCGGCGCCTACGACTACCTCACCAAGCCCTGCGAGATCGACGAGCTGGTCGCGAAAATCGAAGCGGCCTGGGAAAAAAAGGAAGGCAAATCATAGAACCGGTTCTCAACCGGTTCTATGATATTGGCTTTTACATCCTGTAAAAAAAGCGGACAGAACTTCGCCCCTGCCATCCCCCTTCCCGCATCCGCCGCCCAGGAAACTATCGAAATGGATTCAGCTGGTTAACGCACAACCTGCGGTTGCCACCCCCTTGGCATACCAGTTGCTCTGCAAGTCTTCGTGCAAAAAGTATTCACTATCGTGATCGCCGACCGCAACCCGCACGTGCGCGGGTTCCTGCAGCGGGAGATGAGCAGGGAGGGCTACCGGATCCGGCTGGCGGAAAACGCCCCCGACCTCCTGCAATGGGCGTTCAACCACGAGCCCATCGATCTCATCATCCTGGACCCGGATCTTCCCGACGCCGTCGACTCCCATCTGCTGGAAGCCCTTCAAGACCGAATGCCCCCCGTGCCGGTTGTCATCCACACCCACTACCCCAACGCCCTGCCGGAGGAGGGGGCGAAGTTTATCCCCGTGGAAAAAGGAGGCAGCAGCGTCGAACGCCTGAAGCAGATCGCCGAAAACCTCCTGCGTAAATGAATAACCCCGCAGCTTACTGCGGGGTTATTCATTTTTCAGAGTAATGACTTAAAAACCGCGAGCCCTCCAACACGGTCTTTATTATTGAAATAAATTTTAAGACCTTATATATTTCACACCCTATCCCAACCCGAATCGTGCGACCTTGACGATTCGGCAGCCAACCGCAGGAGGGGAAGGCCGTGAGCGATTTCCGCGTTCTGTTCGTGGATGATGAAGTGGATTTTCTGGAAACCATTCTCAAGCGCATGCAGAAGCGCCGGGTGGCCGCCTTCGGCGTGCGCAGCGGCGAGGAAGCGCTCGTCTGGCTGCAGCAGCAGACCGCGGACATCGTGGTTCTCGATGTCCGCATGCAGGGGATGGACGGCATTCAGACCCTGCGGGCCGTCAGGTCCGCCCACCCCCTCCTCGAGGTGATCATGCTCACCGGGCATGCCAGCCTGGAGATCGCCAAGGAGGGCATGCAGCTCGGCGCCTTCGACTACTTGATGAAGCCGATCGACCTCGACGAGCTCCTTTACAAACTGGAAGACGCCTACAAGAAGAAAACCCTGCAGCAGCAGAAAATCAAAACCATCGAGGAGGTGATCGAATCCCAAAAGTGAAACCCGATAGGTTCAACGTTCAGCAGGCACTGTCGTTGGAAAGAATCACTACTGAAAATAAGGAGAACGGATGGAGATGAAATTTCTGAGAGAACTTGGACGCTTCATGATGGCGGGAGCCCGCTACCACGCGCAGTGGGAGTTGGAGGTATCCAACCGGATCTTTGGGGACCGGCGCCGGCTGTTCGCGCTGCTCTTGCTCATGCTGCCGATCGTGATCGGCGGCATCGCGCTGGCAGACGACCTGCCGGCGATGATAGGGGGCAAGTCCACCTACAGCCCGGCCTTCTATTCCACCACGATCTTCCTGGCCTCGATCGGCATCGGGCTTATGGCCGGCCTGATCACCGGCTGCATCGGGGCCGGCGGCGGTTTCATCATCGCCCCGGCGCTGATGAGCGCGGGCATCAAGGGCATCCTCGCGGTGGGCACCGACCTCTTTCACATCTTCGCCAAGGCCATCATGGGCAGCGTCATCCACCGCAAACTGGGCAACGTCTCGGTCCCGCTGGCGGTGGTCTTCCTGATCGGCGCGGTCATCGGCGCCACCGCCGGCGGCCTGATCAACCGCGGGTTGTATGAGCTCAACCCGGTGATCAGCGACGCCTTCATCACCACGATCTACTCGATCATGCTGGGCTTCCTCGGCTTCTACGCATTGTTCGACTTCCTGAAAGCGCGCGGGGCCTCTAAGAAGACCGACGCCCCCAAGGGCACCACCGCCCATCACGGCGGCAAGTCCGAGGGCGCGGAGATGGGCGGCCTGCCCCGCAAGCTTCAGGGGGTCAAGATTCCGCCCATGGTCAGGTTCGACCACGACCTCGTCCCGGGCGGCCGCGGGATCTCCTGGGTGTTCCTGGTGGCCAGCGGCGCCCTGGTGGGCCTGGCCGCTGGTATCATGGGGGTCGGCGGAGGATTCCTCACCTTCCCGATCTTCGTCTACGTCCTGGGCGTCTCCTCCATGACCACCGTGGGCACCGACATCTTCCAGATCATCTTCACGGCCGGCTGGGCCGCCGTTTCCCAGTACGCCATCTACGGCTTCATCTTCTACACGCTGGCCATGGGCATGCTGCTCGGCTCGCTGCTCGGCATCCAGATCGGCGCCATGGCGACCAAGGTGGTCCCGGGCATCACCATCCGCGGATTTTACGCCATGGCGGTGCTCGCCGGGTTCGTGAACCGGATCTTCGCCCTGCCCTCCAAGCTCAGCGACGTCGGCTTCATCCCGCTGTCCAAGGAGGCCGGCTCCTTCCTGGAAACGATCGGGGTCTACGCGTTTTTCATCGTCATCACGATCTTCTCGGTCTGGGTCATCGGGACGTTCCTCAAAAACATCCCGGTCCTGCTCGGAAAGGGGGTGAAAAAATGATCGCACGCAAGAAGGAATTCACTCTCGGCCTGGTGCTGCTCATCGCTTTCTTCGTGGTGCTGTTCATTTTCTTCTCCCCGGTGTTCAAGGGGCAGAACGGCCTGGACTACCTCGACAGCCTCTATAACTCCATCTCCAAGGGCTCAGCCTACTACATCCCGAAGCTCAAAGACGAGGCCAAGACCTTCAACGGGAGCAGTGTCGAACTGTCCTTTGCCATGGCCGACCCGACCCAGGCGCAGCAGACCTCCCAGCTCTTCATGAAGGCGGGAGCCATGGTCAACGTGACCGACGCCAAGCTCAAGGTCGCCGGCGACATGGGAAAAATCCTGGACAGCTGCCTCGTTGACGCCGATGCCATGTACAAGAACGACGGCAAAGCGCTGTCGGACAAGTACGGTTACGGCGAGCGTCAGGCGCTCTACAACTGGTGGCAGGCCTTCAAGGGCGCAGAGAAAGACCTCAACAGCCAGAAGAAATTCAAGGAGGCCAAGGCGGTCGCCAACATCAGCAAAAAAGGCATCGAAGCGAGCTACAACTTCTACAAGGTCGAGCCCCAGAGCATCATGGACCGCCTGGGCGTGGTGATCTTCTCGCTGGTGTTCTATGTGATCTACACCCTCTGGTACGGATTCGCCATCATGTTCATGTTCGAAGGCTGGGGCATGCAGCTCGAGCATTGATGTTTTTTTCTTCCTGCCGGAAGAAAAAAAGGTTAAACACATTGGGCCGCCTCCGACGGACACGTTGCTGCCGTCCGCCGGAGGCGGAAAGCCCCTTGTCCGGGCGGATGCGCCCACTCTGATTCCGTACAAACCGAAGTCATATATCGTTCACGCTTCCGGCTTCGAGCGATTCTCATGCCAATCGGACGCCTTCTCAAGAAAATATTCCACCGCGAACCGCTTGGGGAACCTGAGAACGTCGACGCCCTGCGCATCGACTTCAAGGACCGCTACCACAGTTTCAAGCTGCTCCTGAGCGCCAACCACAAGGCCCTCGAGATCATGGCCGAGATCGAGGAGGCCTTGCACGGCGCCCGGCCGTTCGGAATGACCTTCGTGCGCGCCGCCTGCACCTCGGTCTCCGTGAACGTCTTTTCCATGGTCCGGAACATCGAAAAGCTCGCTCCGGGCAAATATGTCGAGTTGTTCAACCGCTTCGACCACATCCAGAAGTCCATCGACGCCATCCTGACCCGGCGCAAACCCCTTGCCGACGAGCGCCTGGTGATCCCCTTAAGCGAGGTGACCAAGAATATGGCGGATTTCGTCGGCAGCAAGATGGCCAACCTGGGGGAGATAAAGAACTGCCTGAAAGTCAGAGTGCCGCCGGGGTTCGCCATCACCGCGCGCGCCTACCAGCGGTTCCTCGAACACAACGACCTGCAGGCCGAGATCGACCGCCGGATGCAGGCTGCCGAGACCGACCGGATCGAAGCGCTCTACACCCTGAGCGCCGACATCCAGCAGATAATCATCCGCGCTGAAGTGCCCTCCGACCTCGTCGAGGCCGTCCGCGAGGCCTGGTCCGCCATGGAAACCGAGGCCGGCCGCAAGGTCACCGTCGCCCTGCGCAGCAGCGCCCTGGGCGAGGACGCCGCGGGCAGTTCCTTTGCCGGCCAGTACCGCTCCGAATTGAACGTCAGCGCCGACACCGTGCTCGACGCCTACCGCGAGGTCCTGGCCAGCAAGTACAGCCTGCAGGCGATCACGTACCGTTTGACGCGGGGCTTCCGCGACGAGGACGTGGCCATGTGCGTGGGCTGCCTCGCCATGGTGGACGCCGCCGCCGGGGGGGTCACTTACAGCCGCAACCCGGTGGACGTCCACGACCACCGGGTTTTCACCAACGCGGCATGGGGGCTGCCCAAGGCCGTAGTGGACGGCAGCGCCGCCTGCGATCTCTTTGTCGTTTCACGCACGATCCCCTGGACGGTCGTGGCCGAAGACATTCGGCCGAAAGATCGCAAGTTCGTTTGCTACCCGGAGGAGGGCGTCTGCCGGCTGGATGTGACCGGCGAGGAGCGGCTGCTCCCGTCCATCACCCGCGAGCAGACCATCGAGCTGGCGCGGACGGCCATCGACCTCGAGCGCCACTATGACGTGGCCCAGGACATCGAGTGGGCCATCGACCCCCAGGGCTGCATTTATTTCCTGCAGTGCCGGCCGTTGCAGCAAAAGCCGGTCGAAACGGCGCAACCCGGCATTGCACCCGCGGCGGATGGCAATTCCGTTGTCTACCGCGGCGGGATCACCGCCGGCCCCGGGGCGGCCAGCGGCCCGGTGTTCATCGCCGACAAAGGCTCCGACGTGCTGGCCTTTCCGGAGGGAGCGGTCCTGGTGGTCCGCCAGGCCCAGCCGCGCTGGGCATCCCTTCTCAACCGCGCCGCTGCGGTCGTCACCGAAGAGGGGGGCTTTGCCGGGCATCTCGCCAACGTAGCCCGCGAGTTCGGGGTGCCGGCGCTGTTTGCCGTCCCGGAAGCCACCGGCCTGCTGCGCACCGGCGACCTTGTAACGGTGGATGCAACCGGCCAGGCGATTCACCGCGGCCGCATCGAGGAACTGCTCCACAAATCGCCTGCGCGCAAATCCCTCATGCAAGGCAGTCCCGTCTACGAGATCCTCTCGGAGGCAAGCCGGATGATCGTGCCGCTCGGCCTGCTGGAGCCGGAATCGTCGGACTTCACCCCGGCCAACTGCCGAAGCCTGCACGACATCACCCGTTTCATCCATGAGAAGTCCGTGCACGAAATGTTCAATTTCGGCCGGGACCACAACTTCTCCGAGCGCTCGAGCAAGCAGTTGCATTACAAGGTCCCCATGCAGTGGTGGGTGCTGAACCTGGACGACGGCTTCTCCGAGGAGATCACCGGCAAGTATGTCAAGCTCGAGCAGATCGCCTGCATCCCCATGCTCGCTTTCTGGAAGGGGTTCATCGCCATCCCCTGGGAGGGGCCGCCGGCCATGGACGGCAAGGGGATGCTGTCGGTCATGTTCCGGGCGACAACCAACCAGGCCCTCACCGTCGGAGTGAAATCCAAGTACGCCGAACGCAACTACTTCATGATCTCCCGCAATTACTGCAGCCTCAGCCAGCGTCTGGGGTTCCACTTTTCAACCCTGGAGGCGCTGGTGAGCGAGCGCACGCCCGAGAACTACGTGAGCTTCCAGTTCAAGGGGGGGGCGGCCGACTTCGAACGGCGGCTGGCGCGCGTGCACTTCATCGCCGAGATCCTGGAACCGATCGGCTTCCGGGTGGAGATCCGCGAGGATCACCTGCTCTCCCGGGTCGAAGGCCAGAGCTCGGACTACATGCTCAAGCGGGTCGAGGTTCTGGGCTACCTGGCGTTGCACACCCGCCAGATGGATATGATCATGAGCAACCCGGCGTATGTGGAGCACTACCGCAACAAGTATCGCACGGACATCGAGGGCTTGTTGGCCTCAGCCTTAGTCGGCTGAGCCTCTCGAAACCAAATTGCGGCGCAGCATATAGAAGCGGCACTCTGAGTTTGGCCCTGGACAGTGATCGGCCATCAGAGACATCCATCGCCCAGCTGTTTGTGCAGGCATCCAAGGGTAGGCTCTTCATCCGGAGCAAGAGGCAGAGCATCCCATAGCCGAACTTATAAGGATTGCATCTTTCGCGGTTTTTTGTATGATACGTGACACGGGGATTGCATTAAGGGTTCACGAGAAGCGCGACGGGGACGGCCGAAAATGGTGAGAAATATCTATTCGAGCCTGCAATGGAAGATTATCATCCTCACCCTGATCGTCACCTTCACA
>Ga0210127_1000116_pt1 | contig 10964 bp, 10 predicted proteins | sample RushSE_CattailNL_FD_185566 | JGI IMG/M metagenome (GOLD analysis project Ga0210127, IMG submission 185566) | Wetland microbial communities from San Francisco Bay, California, USA, that impact long-term carbon sequestration - RushSE_CattailNLC_D2... | ecosystem: Environmental > Aquatic > Marine >...
AAAACCGGTTTTTTCATTATGAGCCGTTATCTACGAGTTCTTTCAGAAAAAATTTAAGCACACCTGAAGCAATTCATTTTCAAAAGGCTAAACTCTTACAAAAAGTTTAAATCATGCCGACCCCTTTAATCCTGCCTGATATTTCCTGCCAGTTGACAGGTATCCGCACCGTCTTCTGGGCTTTATTTTGAAAAAGCAGATAACCGTTGGTTCTGCCGAACCGGAACAGATCTCTGGTAATCTCCACATCCGCTTTACAGTAGTCGATGATTTCACGTATGCGACCCTGTTTCCACCAGCGAAGGGCCTGAAGCCCGTTTGCCGTTTTTTTCCTTCCAAGGGTCACTTTGGCAAGATGATCCAAGGACAACCTATAACCGAGGCGATTGTGGACATCTTCAAGGATATCCAAGGTGGGAAGCTGGTTAAAATTAAAATTCGAATACCCGCCGAGCACCCGGAAATCAAACCGTTTGATGTTGAATCCCACAACCAGATCGCTTTTTTTGAGATGTTCGACCAGCAGATCCACCTGATTGTCTAAAAACTCGAAATATTGATTTTCTCTTGAATCATACAAAACGGCACAGCTGATTTTCATCATATCCGCCCGATGCCAGCCACCCACTTCCTCGGCAGACCGCTGTGTCTCGATATCGAGGATACAAAACCGGATATCAGACGCATTCACAGGATCCTGATCTCTTGATGGTGTACTACACGCTTCTTTGAATCCCCTGTGTCTTGCGAGCATTCTCTTTCGAAGCCGCCCCTTTTGCCCGGCAGATCTTTTGCCCCGATTCATTACCTCTGTTTTCTCATGAACCGATACGGCTTTTTCAGGGAAACGAAATTCTTTTTCCTTAAACCGTGTAACTGCCGGGTATGTTTCCGGCGATGCGGCATCTTTCGCTGATATGAGCTTGTTCAACAGAAAAACCGCTGAAGCCTTATCAATGGGCCGGTTTCCGGAACCGCATTTTGGGGAATGCACACACGACGGGCAACCGGTTTCACACGGGCATGAGCGGATAACTTTAAGTGTATTTACAATAAGTTCACTTGCTTTTTTAAAGGCCTGTCTGCTCAGGCCTGCTCCCCCCGGAACCCCGTCGTAAATAAATACCGACGCACATCCCACCTGAGGATGAAGCACGGTGGAAATGCCGCCGAGATCATTTCGATCCGCCATCACCAAAAGGGGAAAAATACCGATGGCCGCGTGTTCAATGGCGTGAATCCCTCCCATAAAATGTAAATATTGTGCTTCAGCCTGTCTTTGAATTTGAGGTGGAATTTTAAACCAGAGGCCTTCGGTCTCAAAAATCAGCGGCGGAAGCGTCAGCGGCGTAATGCTCAACTTCTTTTTGGCATGTATCCGCCATTTTTCATATCCAGTTACTTGATCCGTAACTTTAAGTTTTCCGAAATAACATTCTGTATTATAAATTTTAATGCCATTTAATATTTCGAGTATTTCCGTATTTTTTTCTGATCGCACTCGGGTAAAATAATCGACGTTGGCTCTGGACACTTTTACGGTTTTTGTATCCAGATCCAGAGTGTCAACCAGGAACGTGTCACCCTTATGGAGATAAATGGCGCCGGGATGGGTCTCTTTAAAGGCCCTGAATTCATCAATCTCTCCTTTGCTTTTCCCGGTGTTTTTGCTGACAATATGAAACCGGTTTCCTGTCCCCCTGAGATCCACATTCCGATGAGGAGCCAGACGGCTGGAGTAAATCTCCGTTCCGTCAGAACTTCTTAAAAGTTCGCCTTTTTCCTCAAGTTTAAGTACGGCGTTTTCAACTTGTTCATCCAACAGGAACGGTTCATTCGATTTTAGCGGCAGCTCGGCTGCTGCACAGATGATGTGTCTGGACATAATTTCGGTATTGTGCGGATTGATCACCGCAGCTTCGGATTCCCGATTCAAAAAATCTTCCGGATGGCGCATAAAGTACTGATCCAGAGCATCTTCTCCTGCAATCAGAACCAGAGTGGAATCCTGTCCGCTGCGCCCTACCCTGCCGCCCCGTTGCCACGTTGCCACCACCGTTCCGGGATATCCGACCAGAAGACACAGATCCAGATCACCGATATCAATACCGAGTTCAAGGGCACTGGTGGATATCACCGCCAGCAGATCGCCTTTGGCCAACTTTTCTTCGATCTCTCTCCGCTCTTCAGGAAGAAACCCGGCCCGATATGCACTGATCCGGTTGGCAAACGGACCGGATTGACTTCCGGCCCAGATGGCGATTAACTCGGTGAGCTTTCTCGACTGGGCATAAACAATGGTACGCAACCCCCGGTGAAGGGCGGCTTTGAGCAATAGTATGGCGGTCTGTGCGGGACCCTGAACCGGGTTGATAAAAACAACGTGTTTTTTGCCCAAAGGGGCACCGCTCTTTGTGATGGTTTCGACCTTTAGCCCTGTAAGCTGCTCGGCAAGCTGGGCGGGGTTGGACACGGTAGCCGAACAAAAGACAAATGTCGGATCAGAACCGTAAAAAGAACATATTCTTTGAAACCGTCTGAAAACCTGGGCCATGTGCGATCCCATGATCCCCCGGTATGTATGCACTTCATCCACCACCACCACCTCCAGGTTGCAAAAAAAATCGGACCATTTCTGGTGATGGGGCAACAGTGAGAGGTGAATCATTTCAGGGTTGGTCAACAGAATATTGGGCAGGGACTCTCTTATCCGTTTTCGATGCCAGGCCGAAGTGTCTCCGTCGTAAATGGCGATTTTTGGTTTTACGTCTTGGTTGTGTTTCATGAGGGCTTCGAATGTACGAAGCTGATCCTGAGCAAGGGCTTTTAAGGGGAATATATACAGCGCTTTGGAATCCGGGTTTTTCAAGACATTTTCCACTACAGGAAGATTGTAAATCAATGTCTTCCCGCTGGCTGTCGGGGTCGCAACCACCAGATGACGACCGGACCGAATGAAATCGATGGCATCCGCCTGGTGCCGGTAAAGATCTCGTATTCCTGCGGATTGAATCATACGATCTATTTTTTTTGGCCACGGCTTCTCGGGTTTTGCCATCCTGGCGGGGTGATCCGGCAATACGGTATGATACACCACCTGGCTCCCCATGCGTTTGGACGAGAGGAGGGATTGGATATATTCTTTTATATCGCTTTTTTGCTGCATTCACTCGACAAATTACACTTATCTATTGTTATTGACTTGAAAAAACGAAAATCTGACTATATTATAGAACATACATTACAATCATAAAGAAAGCAGCTTATTTTTCTGGTCCTATAATCCGATAAGGATTTATAGTGCGCGCGATTAAAGGTCTTTAGAACCATTTTATGTAATCACTACCAGACATAGTGGTTTGAAACCGATCGGCCAATAAGATATAGTGTCATATTGCATGACCAATCTTTCTTTGCAAGAAAAATAAATCACCCTTTCATGTATCAGAAAACTGCAGAGTTTGATCTATAAACGTTTTAACTGTTTGTTCTGAAAGCTTTTATAAAACCAATAGATATCATGGTAAACCAGATCATTGTATTGATTGCGTTGCTCTTTCTGTCCGGTTTTTTCTCCTCTGCGGAAACCGCCTTTTTCTCAATCAGCAAAACAAAAGCACGACATCTGGCCAAGAATAAAGAAAGGTCATATATACTGATCAAACAGATGAAGGACAATCCTCACAGACTCCTTTCTACTGTTCTCATCGGAAACAATATCGTCAATGTCGGTGCTGCCGCCTTGGCTACGTCCATTACCCTTAAATTTTTTCCAAATTATGCGGTAGGTCTGGCCACCGGTGTCATGACCTTTCTGATTCTTGTCTTTGGTGAGGTATTGCCGAAATCTATCGCCACACGAAATAATATCATGATCGCAAGAGCCACCATATATCCGATATACTGGTTGTCGATCGCATTTTATCCGATTGTTCTGTTACTGAATTTTATTCCAAAAATAACCGGCAAAATCAGAAAAACACCTTCCGTAACCGCAGAGGAATTGATGACGTTTCTCGAGGTAGTCGAAGAAGAAGGCGAAATAAAAGAGGAAGAAAAAGAGTTTATTCACAATATTTTTGAGTTCGATGATACCAGTACCTCGGAAATCATGACACCCAGAGCGGACATGTTCGTCATCGAAGCCGATGAAGAGTTGAACCTGGAAGCCATTGTCGCGTCAGGTTTTACCAGAATTCCGGTAATTGAGGACGATATCGACCATGTCATCGGTATTCTAAACATAAAGGACCTTTTTTTGCATAAAATCACATCCGGTGATAAAATCGATGTTCGTAAAATTATGACGCCTCCCTATTTTGTTCCGGAAAACAAAAAACTCGACAAGCTGCTTCATCAATTCAAAAAAAGAAAACACCATATGGCCATCGTTGTGGATGAACATGGCGGGGTATCTGGTCTCATTACCCTTGAAGACGCCCTGGAAGAAATCGTGGGAGAGATCAGAGATGAAACTGATAAAGAAGAACCCCATATCGTGAAACACAAAGAAAATAAGGAATGGATCGTTCTCGGAAAGTCCGATATCGACGAAGTCAATGAAACCATAGGGATGAATATTCCGGATTCAAAAGATTATGACACATTTTCCGGGTATGTCCTGAATACCATTGGAAGAATCCCCGCTGAAAAGGAAAAAATCACCATTGGAAATTATATCGTCACCGTGGAAGAAATGGATGGAAACAGAATAAACAAATACAGTATCAAGCAACAAACATGAAACTTGATCAGATTCTCAACACCCGGAGGTCCGTAAGATCTTTTGATTCAAGACCCGTAAACGAAAAAGACATCCTCTCTATTATCGAGGCAGCGCGTCTTTCCCCGTCTGCCTGCAACAGCCAAACCTGGCGATTTATCTTCGTAACCCAACGTGAAATTATTCAAAGAATTTGCCATGAAGCCATGCGGCCCATTATTCCGAACAAATGGCTCGAACAGGCACCGCTGGTGATTGTGGGATGCTCGCAGCTGGATATCATCGCAAATCGTATCGGTGGACGCGTCACCGGTATCGAATATTACCAGATCGATCTCGGCATCGCCATGGAACATATGGTGTTAAAAGCCACGGAACTTGGTCTTGGAACCTGCTGGATCGGCTGGTTTGAGGAAAACAAGCTGAAAGAAATCCTGAACATACCCAAGAAGATTAAAGTATCCGCGTTGCTGGCAGTGGGATATTCCAGAGGGGAATCTACCCGGAAAAGAAAAAGGAAATCTTCTGAAAAAATAGCTTTTTCTGAAAAATGGGGGCAGCCTTTTACCATTGTTGATTGATGATTGAAGGGCAGATTCCACGTTGGACCATCGAATCTTTCAAGAAGTCATTATCATTGGCAGAGGTCATCAGATTTTATTAACCCTTATTTTTTCACACGCTCTACATATGCTCCGGTCCTGGTGTCAATCCGAACGATTTCACCCTCTTCAATAAACGGTGGAACCTGAATCTCATAACCGGTTTCAAGGGTCACCGGCTTTGTACTACCGGAAGCTGTATCTCCTTTGGCCCAGGGATCGGATTTAACAACCTTTAAATTTACAAAAATAGGTAAGGATATTCCGATCGGTTTCCCTTCAAACAAAAGGACATTGCACACTGTGTTTTCCTTTAAAAAATCTACGGAATCGCCTATCTGATCGGGGGCAAGAAAAATCTGGTCATAGGTGGTTGTATTCATAAAACAGTACTGCTCCCCGTCTGTGTACAGATATTCCATTTCATGTTCTTCCAGATTGGGTTCGTTGAATTTGTCACTGGATCTGAAGGTTCGATCAAATTGCACACCGGTTAAAAGATTCTTGAGCCTGCACTTGTAAAAGGCTTTCCCTTTACCGGGTTTTAAAAATTCATACTGCACCACCACATATGGGTCTCCGTCGATTTCTATTTTTAGACCTTTTCTCAAATCACTGCTGGTGTACATAACTATTTAACTCCTTTATTAAATTATTGGACACAGATTTTCACAGATAACATTTTTTTTGAAAATCCTGAAAATCTGTGTCAATCTATATTCCCAAAGAATTTTCTATATTTTATATGTTTTTAAAATAATAGTGACACCAATAAATTATAATATTCTTATTTAGTTATATATTAAAACAAAAAAATTATGCCTTACATATTTCTTCGCGGTTCAATGACGGCGCTTTTTTAATGAGTTCGGCCACTTCCGGATCATTGTCCAGCCAGTGCCTTAGATGGCCCAAAAGGCTGGCCGAATAAGGGCTTTGTTTCCCGTCAGCAAGAAAATAATTCACCCACAAACCGTCTTTCCGATAATCGACCAATCCGGCCTCTTCAAGTATTTTAAGGTGCTTGGAGACACTCGGCTGTGAAATTTTCAGCGCTACCTGGAGCTCGCAAACGCACATCACCTTTTGTTGAAGCAATTTTACGATTTTAACCCTGTTGGGATCGGAAAGGGCTTTCATAACTTTTAAAAATGTTTTCATGGCTGCTCCCTATATTCACATAATGGAATATATTGCATCATTGGATATGTGTCAAACACTTTTTTGATAAAATTTGTAAATGATTCTTTCAGGCTTGTATTGTGAGGTAATGAATGAAAAAGTGTTTGATTATGGGGAGGTAGAATTCGTCAAAAATGGGAGGTCATCAAGGGAAGAGGATGACTCCTTTTCCCTTGATGAAAATAATCTGTTATTAATAGGGATGAAATTCACGGACTCGATACATCGGTTTGCCCTCTTTGTCCATTTCCGTGAATTCTTTGCTGTATTCCGTGACTTTAAAAAGCCCGGTAAACTGGTTGCATACGGGATGTCCGGCTTTGATCCATCCTACTATACCGTCTTTAAACGTCCACACATTGGTATAGCCGTACTCAACAAGTTTCTCCGATACATATGCCTGCCTTTTATGCGTGCGGCACCATAGCACGATCTTGGCATTTTTGTCCTTGATTTCTTTAGGAATCGTGTACATATGGCCAGCATGAATGTGATCCGTGTAGGGGATATGAAAGGCATAAAATTCCGGATGGGTTCGGGTGTCGATAAGATAGGCTTTTTCCTTACCAGCCATAACATCATCGTAGAGTTTTTTAAACTGTTCGGTTGTTAGTTGGCGCTCCGGTGGAACAGCCTTTGTTGCCTTTTCCCATACCATCTTTTCATTATCCTGGAGCATTTTAGCATCATCGGCAAAGGAAAAGCCGAATGCTCCCAAAACAAAAGCAAAAGCAAGAACAAAAACAAATGATTTTCTCATGTTAAAACCTCCTCATTCTAAACAGGAAATGGATTATATATTAAGATTCTCCGATTGCGAGGCTACCATCACCTCCTTCCCACTTTAGTTGAAGTTTTATGGGTAAAAAAGTTATTCCAAATGCCTGGGCTTGTCAAGATTTGATTCGAAAGATTTCAGCAACATTTCAAAGCGGTCATTTTTAGTACATCAAAAGGTCAAAATGTGTATGAGTCGCCCCAATTCATTTTCCGTGAGTGCTACCGGAGTCATCCGGGCGTTGTCACGGATATCACGGGGATTTGTCAACCACTCTCCCAGTCCGTTTGCATTCCAGGATTTATCGCCTTTGAAATTTTTAAAATAGAACCGGCTGAAAAGCCCGGAAAGATTGGGGCCGATATCTCCTCGGCCGAGCCCACCGAATTGCTGCGTCAGAATCCGGTGGCACGAACCGCAGCTGTTTTCAAAAATATTGTGGCTGTCTTCTTTCTTTTCTTCAAAATGAATGATCCGCATATCCTCACCGGACATTGACGAATAAACGGCGCTTGATTCAAGAATAGCGTTTACCAGGCGGATGACATCCGTGTCCTGGAAATAAAAATCGGGCATAAATGTTGCCGGATTTTTAATGGCATGGGCCAAAGCTTCAGGCAAGGTTTTTTCAAAAAGCGCATCCAGATCCGACGCAAGCCCGTTTCCTTTTCGAGCGGTGTGATGGCACCGTCGGCATCCGGATGTATCGATCAACCGGTGACCGTCTCTCACGACAGAATTTTCCGGAAGGGTAAAGCAGGCATATTCTCCTTGAATCAATTGGTAATGGGCGATTTGGGCCCGATGGGTTCTATCGTCCCCCCTGTGGCAGTCGACACATGAAGCTTCAGTGTCATAATGGGGCGTATGACACTCGCTGCAACCCCTGTGGCCTTTATAAAAATAAGGACCGGCTGACCACATAAGCCCCAATAAAATGGTTAAAATAGAGATACGAAGGCCCAATTTTCCCCCCGAAAAAACATGGCAATGACGGTGAGTGCCAATATGCCCAGAAAAGTGAGCAGGGTAACGATATTGATCCACTGTTGATCTTTGGGCAGCCATTTTGCCTGCCTGGCCTCAGAAATTCCCGGCAGGAAAGGCAGCAGTAAAAAGCAGAGACCGATCAGCATGATCGTATATAACAGGGACGTTGAGTAACTTGCCAGTTCCTGAATCCAGAGAAAAAACCAGGCGGCTTTGGCGGGATTCGGCGTCCGGGTCATAGTCGCCGGTTCATTAAGCGGTGCAGGAAGGATGAATGCCAACAGCAGCAACACAGCGGTAAGAAGCACCATGGCTCTTTTGATCATTCGAAACAAAACCGGCGAAGTGGGGATAAAATCTTTCACAGGTACGGTAACACCTCCTTGTCTTGGCGAATTCGGTAAAAATGTAAGAATGAGAGAAGCAGCACAGCCACGGGGATAACGACGATATGGAGAATGTAAAAACGAAGCAGAGAAATCGGCTGACCGACACCGTCAGGAGCCAGAATATTGGCAACCGCTCCTCCGAGGGGTACAGTTTTAATCAGTTCCATGCCGGTTTGGGTCGCCCACAACGCGAGCTGATCCATGGGCAGAAGATATCCGGTATATGCTTCAAAAAGTCCCAGGCAGAGCAGGCAAAAGCCGATGATCCAGTTCAGTTCGCGCGGCTTTCGAAAGGCGCCGGTGAGAATCACCCTCAAGGTGTGGAGGAAAATAAGTACCAGAAATGCGTGGGCAGCCAGTCGGTGAAGGGAGCGAATGTATAACCCGGCCGGAACCGAAGATTCCAAAAAGAGGATCGATCCGAATGCTTCTGCGGAAGAGGGCTGATAATAAAACAACAGCAGCAACCCGGTGACGATGAGCACCATAAATGCCGTAAACGCCAGTCCTCCCAGACAAAACGTGTACGTGATCTTAAGGTTCTGCCGGCGCACCATTCGAGGGAACAGGTGACGGATAAATTCGTTGAACAGGCTATTTTCGTTTTGCATCTTTAATCCTGAAAAAAATATTTCTTATCACGAAAGCACAAAGTTACGAAAAAACGAAAAAAAACTTAATTTACAACTCTTAAGCCTCTTGAAGGCACAACCGCTTAAGGTATAATTAAATTTTTGCTGAAAGAACTCGAAATAAGGGCTCGTAATGAAAGAACCGGTTCAAACCATTTAACTGGCAATTTGCCATACCAACTTCGATTACACGTCCCGTCATTCCCGCGGAAGCGGGAATCCAGTTTCGTTCGTGAAAGCATCATACAAATCTTTCCAATCAGGATTCTTTTTTTCAATAAGCTGCAATTTCCAGGACCTTCTCCATTTTTTAATTTGTTTTTCTCTAATTATTGCACTCTCAGCGTGAGGGTGAACTTCGAAATAAACCAAGATCTTTACATTGTATTTTTGAGTGAATCCTTTGACCATGTTATGTTTATGTTGCCAAACTCTTTGAACCAAATTAGAAGTAACACCTGTATACAATGTTCCGTTTCTTTTGCTCGCTAATATGTAAACGTAAAACTGTTTATTCATTTGCGATTTTTCTGGATTCCCGCTTCCGCGGGAATGACGTCTCAGTTTTTTTATAAATTTATAACGATTAAAACACCAGCAAACCGAAATTAGTTCATAATTAAAACATCATCCCCCTGTTCCTCGACAGCGAGTGTTTTCAAAGGGCGGTCGGCCGGTCCTTTAATTACGTTTCCGCGGGTGTTAAATACACTGCCGTGGCAGGGGCAGGTAAATCCTTTGGAAGTTGCATTTACCGTACACCCGAGATGGGTACAGGTGAGATTGAGCGCGTAAATATCCTGGTTCTCCTTTATCACGGCGATCTTTTTTTGTCCAAAAATCAAGGCGCCTCCCCCCGGAACCTTTTCTTTTTTCACCCGTAGCAGCGCTTTTCGATGCGTAATTCTGGGAATCAGAAATCTTCCGATCAGCGGCAGGGACATCGCCGACAAAATCAGTGTCTTGATTAGTCTGCGACGGCTTTTATGAGTTGGCTCCATTTATTGATATATGCTCTTTTGAATTCAGGGGGTTTTGACGTCATTTTTTTAAATCGAGACGAAGTCATAAACGATCCGTTTCCGACGGTTTGTCCCTTTTGCGACCAGAACGATGCCAAAGTCATGCCGTTTTTTTGAAGCCGGTACATGCGATCTTCTTCCTTTTCCAGAAGAAATCTTCCGGGATTATTGTGGCATCCGTCGCACATGACCGTGCCGCGGCGAATGGTATGCGGGAAAAAGGTTTTCCAGCGGCTTGCGATGAGCCGGTTTTCTTCACCAACCGGCCTGTTGTTCTTGAGATCGGTAAAATAAACGATGAACTGTGGCCGGATCGGGCTGATCTTTCCCTTTTGATTGATACCCAGGGGTGACGAATCCTGTTTTTTCAAAAAACCGCTTTTGATATATTCAGCGCTACCCCAGGGGCGAAGCCGAAAATATTGTTTGTTGGAACTGTCCTCAAACCGGATAAAAAACGTGCCGTATTCCTGTGCTGCCCATGCACTGTGACAGGTATAACACTCAAGATTCTTCAAATGGGCGTTGATACGGTGCTCGATCACCGCCGGATTTGGCGTGTGACAGTCGGCACACGTTTTGGAGGACTTTCCTCCGGTCATGAGGCTCTTCATGGAATGACAGTCTCCGCATTCCATGCCGGCCT
>Ga0210127_1000119_pt1 | contig 10917 bp, 5 predicted proteins | sample RushSE_CattailNL_FD_185566 | JGI IMG/M metagenome (GOLD analysis project Ga0210127, IMG submission 185566) | Wetland microbial communities from San Francisco Bay, California, USA, that impact long-term carbon sequestration - RushSE_CattailNLC_D2... | ecosystem: Environmental > Aquatic > Marine >...
CCGCCTGCCCCTGCTCTTTGCCGAGCGCATCGAGGACCCGGCCCTGCCCACCGTCCTTACCTACGGCCACGGCGATACCGTGTTGGGCATGGAGGGCCACTGGCGCCAGGGACTTGAGCCCTGGAAGCTCACCGTCGAGGGCGAACGCTGGTACGGTCGCGGCGCGGCTGACAACAAGGGACAGCACGCCATCAACCTCGCTGCCCTCAATCTGGTTCTAAAAGAGCGGGGGAGCCTGGGCTTCAACGTCAAGGTGCTCATCGAGATCGGCGAGGAGATGGGCTCGCCGGGCCTGCGTGAAGCCTGCGCCGCACATAAAGAGCTCCTCAAGGCCGATGTGCTCATCGCCAGCGACGGCCCCCGCCTGGCCCCCACCTCGCCCACCATCTTCGGGGGCTCCCGGGGTGTGACCAACTTCGATCTGCGCCTGAAGCTCCGCGAGGGCGGCCATCACTCCGGCAACTGGGGCGGTCTCCTGTCCAACCCGGGCATCATCCTGGCCCACGCCTTGGCCTGCCTGGTGGATAAAAACGGCAGGATTCTTGTGCCGGAGCTGCGCCCCACAGCCATCCCCTCCTCGGTCAAGCAAGCCCTGGCCGAGTTGAATGTCACCGGCGAGGGCGGTCCCGCCCTCGACCCGGGTTGGGGCGAGCCCGGCCTCTCCCCGGCCGAAAAGGTCTTCGGCTGGAACACACTGGAGGTCCTGGCCTTCAAATGCGGCAACCCCGAGGCTCCGGCCCACGCCATCCCCCCCGAGGCCTGGGCCCGTCTGCACATCCGATTCACTGTGGACAGCTACCCCACTACCTTCGAGGCCGCCCTGCGCCGCCGCCTCGACGAGTGCGGCTTCCCCCAAATCGAGGTCATCCCCTTGCGCGGCGGCTACTTCACCGCCACCCGCCTGGACCCCAATAATCCCTGGGCCCGATTCGCCATAGATTCCCTGCAAAAAACAAGCGGGAAAAAACCCGCCGTCCTTCCCAACCTCGGTGGGTCGCTCCCCAACGATGCCTTCACCGATGTCCTGGGTCTACCCACCGTTTGGATCCCCCACTCCTACGGAGGCTGCTCCCAACACGCTCCCGACGAGCACGTCCTGGCCCCTCTCATGCGCGACGCCCTGCGTCTTATGACCGGGCTTTTCCACGACTTGGCCGAGCGAGGTGCACCGGAGTAATATTAGGTTATTATTTTTCCACTCTCACTTGAGGCGAGTTTGTCAGGCTATTGTGGCAGATACGGTTACATGCAAAATGAAGGCTCTTTTACCGCGGGCGACTTTCCTACTTGGAAAGTACTGGTTTTTCTTGGGCATTTTCTTGGTGGTGTTCTGCGCATCTGGCATTCATGGTCAAAACCTTTGGGTGCGGGAATATCATATAATGCCCATTGTCATCTCTATAGCCTTCTTTGTCACGGGGTTGACTCTTGACACTTCAGATATAAGTCTGCATGCGTTGCAGTTAAAGGCCACCTTGGCCGCCATGATTTCATCTCTGGTTTTCATCCCGCTGCTTTCCTGGATTCTGGCCAGCCTGCTTTTCCCTGTGGAATTCATCATCGGTGTCTGCATTATAGCAACAGCTCCGGTAACCGTGGTCTCTGGGACTGTGATGACAGCTATAGGGAAAGGCAATATACCTTTATCCATTGTCATCTGCGTGCTCGGCAATATTATCGGCATCTTCACGATTCCCTTTTCGCTAAAAATCCTGATCGAGGGTGCAGGTAATGTCAACCTGCCTGTACTCAAAATGTTGTCGAATCTGGTCACCACCGTGCTTGTGCCGATTGTTATTGGAAACCTGTTCCAATCACTACTTAAAACATACCTGTCACGATATAAAAAAGCGTTTTCAATCTTTCAGCAGAGTATCGTTCTTCTGATCATTTTTAACGCTTTCGCTGGTTCGGAGACAACCATCAGAGAGGCCGGATCTTTATTGCCTTTATTGTTTGTATTTATCTTTTTCCTCCATTCGCTAATCCTGGCCATGAATTATGGTATTTCCAAATTTATTCGCTTAGACCGGCCCTCAACTACTGCGTTTACCATTCACACCTCACAGAAAACCCTGACCGTGTCATATCTTGTTTGGAACGGTTACTTCGCGAATCAATACCCCTTGGCCATGATCCCAGGAATTATTTATCACCTTACCCAAATGGTCATGGATACCTTTCTGGCAGAAAAACTCAAAAAACTTAGTTTGCGTCAGTAGATTTTCCAAGACGTATCTGCACTGGAAAAAATGGGTACATGAGAGGAGGGTTTTGAAAATGGAAAGGCACTTTAAACCGAGAGTTTTTATCCTACCCCTTGACAGGTTTCAACATTCAGTTGGAATTCTGGAATATTATGCAGCCTCCGGGCTTGGACTTCGTGCAACGAATCTTAACCGGGGCTGAAGGGATTTGAGGTTACAGATCAAAGGTGCAGGTTTAGAAAATTGCATATTTGAGTCAGGTTGGCAGTGCTTTTTGGCAATTCCGCTTTTTCTGGAAATTGGTCCTGCCTTCTATTTGCTGAATTTTTAAAATTATATCATACCATGACCATCTCGTTTAGTGATTTTGTTGGCAATTTGCATACGATTGCCACTCAGGACAGGGGCTACCCCAGCGGTTCTTGTTTGTTTGCGGGCTCTGCGTTCCGGCACAGCCGAATAAAAAAAAGGATATGAGCACAAACCAGACCACTCGATGAAATGTTTTCATTTTTTTAACCCTATTGTTTGGATTATAATCTGTTTCGAGCTGAAATCTAAACGGAGAGCATCGAAAAACCCTCTCAGGATTTTAACCATCAACCCTTGCAAATTAAGGTGAGGCGTTGCCCATTCCTTGTCAAGAGAGGGATGATTATAGAAATCCGCGGAGGTCTTGTTCCATGTGAGTCTTCGCTAGAAATTGTCGAACGTCGCCTGCCCCGGCGGCTTCGATGAAACCGTTTCCCCCTCGGCAATTTCACGCTCGATCCGGTCGACGGTCCTGAAGCCCCTCGGAAGCTTCTTTCCTCTGCGCCCTCTTTCCCCCTTGTACTCTTCCAACGTCTGCGGCGCCAGTTTGAAGCTGCGCTTGCCCGACTTGACCACAAGAGAATCCTGCGGGTTGAAAACAACCAGGTGCTTTACCACTTCCTCGCGGCTCACCAACTTCTTCTTGGGGATCTGGATGATCTTGTTGCCCTTGCCCTTGGGGAGAACCGGAAGGTCCTTGAGTGCGATCACCAGCAGGTAGCCGGCGCTGGTGACAACGGCCAGGTGCTGAAGCTGCGTGTCGTCGACGGCTAGCGAGGGCACGGCGTTCGCGCCTTCCGGAACCTTCAGCATGGTCTTACCCTTCTGGTTCTTGCTGTGAAGATTGCCCATCTCGGTTATGAAGCCATATCCGAAGTCGCTCGCCAGGAGCTGGTTCTGGTTTTCCGGGCCGATCGTCACCGAAACAAAACGCGCCCCCGGCGGCAGGGCGAAGCGCGCGGTGATCGGTTCCCCCTGCCCGCGGGCCGACGGCAGGCTGTGGGCCTCGAGCGAGTAAGTTCGGCCGGCCGTGTCCATAAACACCGCAAACTGGTTCGATCTCCCCCGGGCCGCACTCAGAAACGAATCCCCGGGCTTGTACGCCAGGCTCTCCGGGTCGATATCATGGCCCTTGGCGGCCCGGACCCAGCCGTTCGCAGACAGCACCACCGTCACCGGGTCGGCGGGCGCGAGGTCCCTTTCCTTGATGGCCTGGGCCTCTTTGCGCTCGACAATGCGGGTCCGGCGGCTGTCACCGAATTTTTCGGCGTCGGCCTGCAGCTCCTTTTTGAGCAGGCGCTTGAGCTTGCCCTCCGACGAAAGAACTGCCTCGATGTCCCGTTTTTCGTCCTCGAGCTCGCTTTTCTCCTTTTTGAGCTTCAACTCCTCGAGCCGGGCAAGCTGCCGCAACCGGATCTGCAAAATGGCCTCGACCTGGAGCTCGCTCAGCCTGAAGCGCCGCATCAGCTCCTTCTCAGGGTCGTCGCTCTTGCGGATGATGCGGATGACCTCGTCCAAGTGCAGGTAAACGATGAGCAGACCCTCTAAAATGTGCAGCCGCTCGTTGATTTTCTCCAACCGGTAGCTGAGCCGCTTCACCACCGTCTGCTTGCGGAAATCGAGCCACTGTTTGAGCAGGTCGATCAGACCGAGGGTCTGCGGCCGGCGGTTCAGCCCGATGACGTTCATGTTGAGCCGATAGGTTTTCTCGAGCTCGGTGGTCGCCAGCAGGTGACTCATGAGGGCGTCCTTGTCCACCCGGCTGGACCGGGGGATGACGCGCAGCCGGATGGGGTCTTCGTGGTCGGACTCGTCGCGGATATCGGCAACCATCGGCAGCTTCTTGGCCTGCATCAATCCAGCGATCTGCTCGATCACCTTGGCGGTCGACACCTGGTAAGGGAGAGCCGTGATGATGATGTCGCCGTTGTCGGACTCGTAGGAGGCGCGCATGCGGACGTTGCCCAGCCCCGTGCGGTAGGCCTCGATAATGTCCGCGCGGGGGTTGATGATCTCGGCGCCCGTGGGGAAATCAGGTCCCTGAATGTGAGCGCAGATCTCTTCAAGACCCGCTTTGGGGTGGTCGATCAGGTGGATGCAGGCGTCGACCACCTCGCGGATGTTGTGGGGCAGGATGTCGGTCGTCATGCCGACCGCGATCCCCGTCGCCCCGTTGAGCAGGATGTTGGGGAGCCTGGCCGGCAGCGTGACGGGCTCCCGCAGCGTGCCGTCGAAGTTCGGGGACCATTCGGTCGTCCCCATCTCGACTTCCGCCAGGAGCATGTCGGCATAGGGCGAAAGCCGGGATTCCGTGTAGCGCATGGCGGCAAAGTCTTTGGGGCTGTCGATCGAGCCCCAGTTGCCCTGGCCGTCGATCAGCGGGTAGCGGTAGGAAAAGGGCTGGGCCATGAGCACCATGGCCTCGTAGCAGGCGCTGTCACCGTGGGGGTGGTATTTGCCCAGCACATCGCCCACGGTGCGCGCGGATTTCTTGTACTTGGCCGTCGCCCGCAGGCCGAGCTCACTCATCGCATAGACGATCCGGCGCTGGACCGGTTTTAAACCGTCGCCGATGAACGGCAGGGCCCGGTCCATGATGACGTACATCGCGTAGTTGAGGTAGGCGGGCCGCACAAACTCGGAAAGCGGCATCCGCTCCACGCTTTCCACCTGAAGGGCTTTTGAACGTAGCATATCGTTTTACTCCGAGACCCGTTTGGTGGTGAGGAACGGGGTTAAAACATCAGCGAATTTAAAGGTGAAATCCGAAATTCAAATACCGGAACCCGAAACAATTCCGAATGTCAAAATGACCCAAATCCAAAACCGGTTTTGATCATTCGAGAATTTAAATTTCGAGTTTGTTTCGAATTTCGGATTTGGTGTTTCGAATTTTCACGGTGTAAGCCGGCATTTTACTATAGTAGCGATGCTTCGGCCCTGTCGCCCTCCTCCTCCAGCCACTGCTTGCGGTCCTTGACCCGCTTCTTGGACAGCAGCATGTCCATGACCTCGATGCCGTCCGCCTGCTTGGGCAGGGTGAGCTGAACGAGGCGCCGGGTTTCAGGGTGGATGGTGGTCTCACGCAGCTGCAAAGGATTCATTTCGCCTAGGCCCTTGAAGCGCTGCACGTTGACCTTGCCTTTGCCCGCCGCGCCGTTGAGCCGCTTGAGGACGGCGTTCTTTTCCTGCTCGTCGATGGCATAGAAAACCTTCGTCCCCTGGTCGATGCGGTAAAGCGGCGGCATGGCCACATAGATCTTGCCGGCCTCGACCAGCGGCCGGAAATGCCTGAGAAACAGGCCGCACAGAAGGGTCGCGATGTGCAACCCGTCCGAGTCGGCGTCCGCCAGGATGATGTTCTTGCCGTAGCGCAGGCCGGAAAGATCGCTCGAGCCCGGGTCCACGCCGATGGCGACCGCGATGTCGTGGATTTCCTTGGACTGCAGGATCGAACCGGACTCCTCTTCCCAGGCGTTGAGGATTTTCCCCCTCAGGGGCAGCACTGCCTGGGTGTTCTTGTCACGCGCCTGCTTGGCCGAGCCGCCGGCCGAGTCACCCTCCACCATGAAAAGCTCGGATTCATCTGGGTTCTGCGAAATGCAGTCAGTCAGCTTGCCGGGCAGCGCCGGGCCGGCGCCCACCTTCCGGCGCACGACCTTGGCGGCCTCTTTCAGGCGGCGCCGGGCGTTCTCGATCGCCATTTCGCAAAGCTTTTGCGCCACCTCCGGGTTCTGGTTGAGAAAGCGAGAAAACGCGTCCTGCACCACGCTCGCGATGAAAGCCGTGCACTCACGCGAGGAGAGCCGCTCCTTGGTCTGCCCGGAAAACTGCAGATCCGAGAGCTTGGCCGAAAGCACGTAGCTGCAGCGTTCCCAGATGTCCTCCGGCGTAAGCTTGACCCCCTTGGGGATGAAGCCACGGAACTCGCCGAAATCCCGCAGCGAGGCCAACAGCCCCGACCGGAACCCTGCCACGTGCGTGCCGCCCTGGGGGGTGGGGATCAGGTTCGCATAGCTTTCGGCAATGCCGTCGCCGCCGTCGGGAAGCCAGATGACCGCCCAGCTGACTGATTCGCCTTTGCCCTCCAAGTGCCCCACAAAGGGTTCTTCCGGAATGCGGTTGAAATCCTGCAAGTTTCCGACGAGATAATCCTTCAGCCCGTCCTCGAAGTACCAGCTCTGGGCCTCGCCGCTGGCTTCATCGATAAACGTGACGGTAAGCCGCGGGCAGAGCACCGCTTTGGCGCGCAGGGTGTGGCGCAGGCGGCTCAGGGAAAATTTCGTGGTTTCAAAATACGTGGCATTCGGCCAGAACCGGACCGTGGTGCCGGTGTCGGACTTCGGTGCCTTGCCGATCGTCTTGAGCTCGGATGTCTTTTTCCCGTCTTTGAACGACATCTGGTAAACGAGACCGTTGCGGCGGATCTCGACGTCGAGCTTCGAGGACAGCGCATTCACCACGGAAACGCCGACCCCGTGGAGGCCGCCCGAAAACTGATAGTTCTTGGTGCCGAACTTGGCCCCAGCGTGCAGCCGGGTCATGATGACCTCGGCCCCCGACACCTTTTCCTCCGGGTGGGTGTCCACCGGCATGCCGCGGCCGTTGTCGATCACCTGCAGGGAACCATCCTTGAAATGGGTGACCTCGATGCGGTCGGCAAAACCGGCGATGGCCTCGTCCACGGCGTTGTCGATGACCTCCTGGGCCAGGTGGTTCGGTCGGGTCGTGTCGGTGTACATGCCGGGGCGCCGTTTGACGGGTTCAAGCCCCCTCAGCACCTCGAGATCGGCTGCATTGTAGTTGTTGGATCCGTTTCTCATCTCTCAAACCTGTCTTGATTGTGCCATTCAATCTAATTGATAGAATATTCGAGCTGTTGGGGTGTCAGGGCGCCCCATATGCTACTGATAGTGCTTGAGTTTACCAGGAAACGCTTAAAAACACCAGCCGGAAGCGGCAAAACGAGGTGGGATAAAAAGCAGCGGCGTCAGCGGTCACGGCACACGCTGCCCCATGGGGGTCTATTATTTTGCACTTCCAGCATTACTTTCGACAATCTGATCCATCTCTGACCATTATGCACTTTGGACCAGCGATTGCTGGGTGTCGTCAGCGGTAGGGGATAAGATGCATTCAGGTCGAAAAGGGTTCGTTGAAACTATCGCAGCCTCATAAAGCCGTGGTTTCCACGGATGCACGCGCGGATATTCTATCCACGCCTTTCCCAATTTTTGTTTAGCAGTCGCAGTCTTGGTAAGTCGACAATTAAGGAGCTTTTGGTAACCAGAATAAACTCTTTTTCATTATTTCGCCCCAAGCTGAAATACGGGCAACTCGATACTCTTTCATGCGGGAAACATAATCGTTGTCCAACCGCCTAGTAAAAGTATCAACCGAAAAAAGTTTCATCAAAACAGACAAATCGACAATACCTTCTTCGGTACCCGACTTGAAACCGCTCCAATTCTTCACATGATCTTCCGACCGCTGTATGGCCTTTTCACCTGAATCAGCATCGGCTACGACCTCGAGGTGATCATGTGAGCTTAAAAGATTCTTTAGCGCTGAGCGATAAAGGTCGTCCTCTTCAACCACCGTAATTTTGATTTTTTCATCCATGTCATCACCCTTTACGGGTCCATGCTTGTAACCAAAAATGCTGCTAAACGCTAAAAATATTAAGCAGGCAAGAGCTACCATTGCAGGCGCGGCGTTAAACTGTTGCGCTACCTTTTCGAGGGAATCAAGTATCCGAAACCCTCGCTCGTTCAGATGTTTTTTAACCATATCACGGCGGGCACTCTTTAGCATATCTGCTTCGGAGCGGTACTTCCCTGATAGAAAACCGCTGGCCAGGGAAAAGTAACAGATCACTCCCAACCCATTTTCTCTGCAAATGGCTTCGAGGTCTCTTTGGTAATCGGAACGATTTTTTGATCGGAATACACCTCTGCCTTTATGGATGATGGTAAAGTTTGAAATGGTGCATGTAAATGCGTTGTTGGGTATAGTGGTCTTTTGCGCCTGCTTGAAAAACCTCGATTTATCCATTATCATTTTTCAGCGAACGATCTTAAGAGTTGTCAGATTGAGCGAGGTGGCTTGTGAACAACCTGAAAGATTCGGAGAATGACAGCACACCGGAGGATGAGACAAAGAATATCTTGTCTTCTGTTCGAAACCTGCCAGAACGCTACAAGATAACGGAGCATGATAACAAGAGATCCCTAATGTGTCTGGAAGCTCCCAATATTAGGGTGCAGATTGAACCTGGTTTTACTGTCTCTTCATCAGCCGCGCGCAAATCTCCTCCCGGCACAATATATCTCGACGGTGTGGCACAATCCGAACCATTCATGGACATCGAAAAACAAATCTATAATTTCGACCACCATGAAGGGTGTATACGACCTTTCACACTCTCGACCTGCGAACAGGTTCTGGTGATGATTCTAAAAGGCATGGACTTGCGCGGTCGAGACTGGCGAGTTTTGGCAAACGAACCTGACTTGGACACGATTCTTGCAGTTTGGCTGATTTTTAACCACGTGAGGATACAGCAAAAAGAGTTTGGCGGATTGAACCGGTTATGTGCATTAGTCCGAATGGAAGGCATAATTGATTCACACGGTCTTGAGATGTCTGCCTTAAGCGGTTTCGCACCCAAGCTTCTCACCAAAAATAAAAAAATGATTGAATATTTAAGAGCGGAGGAGGTTGACTTAAAAAGCAAGGGAACTTGGAAAGAAACGGATTTCATGGAGTATGCCGCACTGATATTGCACAAGGTTGATCGAATTATCTACAAGTCAGAGGAATTAAATGACGTAAAAGACGTGAAGGAGCTTGCCCGGATTGAGTTTGGGGATAACCGAATCGTTGTGGTGGTTGAAACTCAATTAGGTATTTATGAATTAGAATCATATTTGAACAGGTTGTATGGAGAAAGGCTTGGATTAGTTATCCTTAAAAAAGACGAAGGGACATATACGCTCCGCCGATTGGACCCTTTCATGGCGGGGGATTTAAACGCAGTGTATAATATTTTGAATTTTGTCGATCCGGCAGTAAGAGGTCGCACCGAGGGCAACAAGTGGGGAGGTTCGGCTGACATCGGTGGCTCTCCTCGTGGAGGTGGGGGAACCAAATTAACGCCACCACAAATCGCAAAAGCGTGTCGTGATGCATTTCAGAAACCAAGGCCCGGCAGGAATGTGATCCGCTTCGTTCATGGTCTGATCATAACGAGCTTCATAATCGGGCTCTCTGCCGGATGCACATCCCTCCCATTTTTTCACTCTTGGCTCGGGAGCACCAGCACATGGAACCTTGTCACCAAAACCCATTTAGCATTTTTTGCCACGATGCTCTTCTTTACTTTGGTGTGTCTGGGAATTTATGCCCACAAAAGGCCCTGGCAATTTGGAATTGCGTTCCCTTCCGGAAGAACCTGGTGGATCTTGCTGCCGTTTGTATTGCTTTCCGTGATTGGCGTCGGGCTATTTTTTCCGTATAAAGGCTTAAAATCACTCAGCTATCCTGAAATTATTGTTTATCTTGTTATGGCCGTTCCCCTTTCTTCAGAGCTTTTGTTCCGAAGCTTAGTTCATGGGATTCTAATAAATCCTAATAATGTTCGAAGTTACGACAGACGCGGGTATTTTTCTTTTCCGGCCGTTGCCTCCGCTTTGTTATATGCAGCGTTTTTGACCTGCATTTTGCTATATCAGAATTACCTCCAAAACGGATTTCAGGCCATATCAACGATTGAATGCCTGTTTGCTGCTTTAGTGATAGGGTTTTCTACCGCCGTTGTCAGAGAACGCTCACAGAGTGTTCTTCCTGCAGTTCTTTTCCATGCCATGGGGATGGCCTCTTTAGGCATCTATTACTCCAGCACCGCAATGCCGAAAATCTGGTCTCTACTCGGTTAGCCAGTTGACCAATAAAGCATTCCAGCCGCAATCGTGTTTGTATTCACTCAAGAATAATTATTTAGCGCAGCAATATTCAGTGTATCATTAATTTTTTGCAATAAAGTGTTCTCACCACATCAATTTAACGGCGTGATTGCAGCAATTAACTTGATCGCACTAAATGGAAATGTCAAATCTATCAAATGATGACAAAACCTCCTATTTTGTTGAGACACCAAATTGCATGTATTGATCAATCTGACACAGGTCGGTTTCCGGCAGATAGCGCAATATGTTTTCTATTGCGTCCAAAAATCTATCGTGGCCTGAGACTAACACAGAGGGGCTGATTACCCATCCAGATCCTTGCTCAGACCAGATATACCAGTTGGCTAGAGCAAAGCTGCACGGAAAGGGATACCAATCGACCAATCACAGACCAACCTGATCTGTGATCTGCTGTCTACTCTCGCGTTGTT
>Ga0210127_1000121_pt1 | contig 10893 bp, 8 predicted proteins | sample RushSE_CattailNL_FD_185566 | JGI IMG/M metagenome (GOLD analysis project Ga0210127, IMG submission 185566) | Wetland microbial communities from San Francisco Bay, California, USA, that impact long-term carbon sequestration - RushSE_CattailNLC_D2... | ecosystem: Environmental > Aquatic > Marine >...
ATGTGCTGGCACAGCGTGGTCTTGCCCGACGATTCCGGGCCATAGATTTCGGTGATGCGGCCGCGCGGCACGCCGCCGATGCCCAGCGCCAGATCGAGCGCCAGCGAACCGGTGGGGATGGAGGCAATTTCAAGATGGGACGCTTCGCCGAGACGCATGATGGCGCCGTCGCCGAATTTCTTGGTGATGGCGGCAAGCTCTCCGGGACGGTTCTCCAGCTGCAGCGCAACCACGGGCATGAGATCGAAGATGTACTCATTCTCGGACAGCAGTCCGACGGCCTTGTCGGTGTTGTCCGTCAGCATGCGGATCAGTGCGAATTCAGCGGAGTCCTTGCTCATGGAGCTGTAGCTGGCGGCCGAGGCGATGCGCTGCAGCGACTTCCCGCGCGCCTGGAACAGCTGCTGCACGTAGGACGAGGCGTCCTGGATCATGAGGGCGTCGATGTTGACCCCGTTTGCGCCCAGCAGCGCCGACAGCCGGCCCAATTCCCCCGGGACGTTTTTCAGGAACAATGAGATTTCGGTGCGTACCATGACGGTCTCCTGACGTTGACATTAATTTTTCAGTTTTCGCTGAATCCTCCGCAATGGGTGGAGGATTCAGCGAAAACTAGGGGCTGCGCTTATCCTTGAGCACGTGGTTCGAGATGACGATCCGCTGGATCTCGGAGGTGCCCTCGTAGATGGTGAAAACGCGCGCATCTCGGTAATAGCGCTCCACGGCGTACTCCTTGGTGAACCCGTAGCCGCCGTGAAGCTGAACGGCATGGGCCGTGATGCGGTTGACCATCTCGGAGGCGTACAGCTTGGCCATGGAGGCCTGCAGGCTGTAGTTCTCGCCGGCGTCCTTCATCTGGGCGGCGGAGAGCATCAGCAGGCGTGCGGCCTCGATCTCCGTCGCCATGTCGGCGATCATCCATCGGATTCCCTGGAACTTGGCAATTTTTTGCCCGAACTGCTCGCGCTCCTGGGTGTACTTCACGGCGGCGTCCAGCGCGGCCTGGGCCACCCCGACCGACTGGGAGGCGATGCCGATGCGGCCGCAGTCCAGGCCGGTCATGGCGATCAGAAAGCCGTCGCCCTCGTTTCCCAGCAGCTGGTCGGCGGGGATGCGGCAGTCGTCCAGGATCAAATCGCAGGTGTCCGACGCCCTCAGCCCCATTTTGTCTTCCAGCGGGCCCGTCTTGAGACCTTTTATTCCCTGTTCCAACAGGAACGCGCTGATGCCGCGGTGCGCCCGGGAGTCGTCGGTTTTTGCGGTGACGATGATGAGCCCCGCGTTTTTGCCCGTGGTCGTGAAACGCTTGGTGCCGTTGAGGACATAGCTGCTGCCGTCCCGCACGGCCCTGGTGGTCTGCCGGGCGGGGTCCGAGCCGGCGTTGGGTTCGGTCAGCGAGAATGCGCCGATGATCTCGCCGGAGGCTAAACGAGTGAGAAATTTCTCCTTCTGCTTTTGCGTGCCGTACTTCAGAACGCTCTCGCACACGATCGAGTTGTGGACCGACATCACGACGGCCGTGGAGGCGCATGCGTAGGCCACCTCCGACAGCGCCAACACGTAGCTGACCGCATCGGCCCCGGAGCCGCCGTATTCCGGCGGCACCATCATCCCCATGAGGCCGAGCTCGGCCAGCTTCTTGAGGTTGTCCGCGGGGAAGAGCTTCTTCTGGTCGCGTTCCATGGCGCGCGGGGCGAATTCCTCGCGGGCCAGGTCCCTCACCATGGACTGGATCATCAGCTGTTCTTCGGTGAGTTTGAAAGACATCGTGTTCTCCTCCGCCCAGGCTGCCGAGAAAATTTATTCGAGGCCGTCCTGCATGTTAAAGTTGGAACGAACGTCCGCGTCGCTTGCGGCTCGGCTTGATCTTTCCGCCAGGAGCCGATCAAGGCGTGTAGATGACCACCAGCAGTTCGGCGCGCTCATCGCTGACGCTTCTCAGCTTGTGGGGGATCCCGGAGTTGAAGTGCAGCGAATCCCCGGCCGAAAGCGTATTGACGTGATCGCCGACCGTCACCTGGACCTTGCCGGAGAGCACATAGTCGAATTCCTCGCCTTCGTGGTGGTAATCGACGCCCTTGTGTTCCTGCTGGGCCTCGATCACGACCCGGAAGCCCTTAAGATGCTTGTTCTCGGCGCCGGGAGTCAGGGTGGTATAAGCGTAATTTTCCGTGCGCTTGGTGTGGGCTGTGACACGCTTTTCCAGCTTGGACTCGGGTTCCTTGAGCAGCGAGGCGCTGTCGATCTCCAGCGCCCGGGCAATCTGCAGGATGGCCCCCACGGGGGGGATGGCCTTGCCTGCCTCGACCGCCTTGAGGTAGTCGACGGAAAAGCCGGTTTCATTGGCGATGCGTTCCAACGGGATATTCTTCTCGGAGCGTACTTTTTTGATCTTGCCGCCGATCGGCACGCGTTGGGGCTTCTTGGGTTTCGGCATAAGGCCTCCGGCAGATGTTGGCATAGGGCATGGAACAAGGGGCGTGGGCTCGAAAAAATGGCGTTGATGCCCCTTGCTCTATGCCTGTTTTTATTTGTACTCGAAAAACCCTCGGCCGGTCTTGCGTCCGAGCCAGCCGGCTTCCACGTATTTGCGCAGCAGCGGGCAAGGGCGATACTTGGAGTCCTTGAACCCGTCGTAAAGAGTTTCCATGATGGCCAGACAGGTGTCCAAACCGATGAGGTCGGCCAGTGTCAGCGGCCCCATGGGGTGGTTCATGCCGAGCTTCATCACGGTGTCGATGTCTTCGCGGGTGCCGACCCCGTGGTACAGGCAGTAGACGGCCTCGTTGATCATCGGCAGCAGAATGCGGTTCGCGATGAACCCCGGGTAGTCGTTGGCCTTGGCCGGGGTCTTGCCGAATTTTTCGGACAAGGCCCAAGTGGCCTTTAGCGTGTCCTCCGAGGTGGCAATTCCGGGGATGACCTCCACGAGTTTCATCACCGGCACCGGGTTCATGAAGTGCATGCCGATGACCTTGTCCGGGCGTTTGGTCTGGGCCGCGATCCGGCCGATGGGGATGGAGGAGGTGTTGGTGGCAAGGATCGCTCCCGGTTTGCAGATTTGGTCCAGGTCCTTGAAAAGCTGAAACTTGATGTCCTGCCTCTCGGTGGCGGCCTCCACCACGAAGTCCGCCGCGGCCATGTCCTCGAGGCTGACGCTGCCCTTGATTCTGCCGAGAAGAGCGTCTTTGTCAGCCGCCGTCATTTTCCCCTTTTCGACATTGCGGGCCAGAATGCCGGCGATGGTTTTCAAACCCTTGTCGACGAACTCCTGCTTGATGTCGTTCATGATGACAGCGAGCCCGCTGGCGGCCGCCACCTGGGCGATGCCGTTGCCCATCTGGCCTGAGCCGATGACGCCGAAGACTTTAATCTCCATTGAATTCCTCCTTTATGTCAAATTGTTCGTATCTCTTTTGAAGCATTGAAAAGAGTCGAGTGTTAAGTTTTAAGTGTTAAGCGGTGGAAGAAAAATCGAAGTAAGAAAAAGATCATGATCCTTCGCTTAAAACTTAACACTTGAAACTAAAAACTATCGTTTAACGATCAACGCCACTGCCTCGCCGCCGCCCAGACACAGCGAAACCAGCCCGGTTTTCTTGTTCCGGCGGACCATCTCGTGCAGCAGGGTCACCAGCAGGCGGCAACCGCTGGCGCCGATGGGGTGTCCCAGAGCCACGCTGCCGCCGTTGACGTTGACCTTGGCGGGGTCAAGCGTCAGCTCCCGCATGACGGCGACGGTCGAGCCGCTGAAGGCCTCGTTGATTTCAAACAGATCCACGTCCTGAATCCCGAGGCCTTCCTTCCTGAGGCACTTGGGCACCGCTAAAATCGGGGCTACCAGAACATACTTCATGTCGAGCCCGGCCGAGGCCTGGGCGCCGATGGAGGCCAGCACCTTGCAGCCGAGCGCGCGCGCTTTCTCCTCCGCCATGACCACCACGGCGGCTGCGCCGTCGCTGATGACCGAGGCGTTCCCGGCCGTGGCGAACCCGTTTTTCTGGAAGGCCGGGGGCATCTTGGCCAGAAGCTCGTAGCTCGTCTCCCGCGGGCACTCGTCCTGCTTGAACAGGATCGGCTCGCCCTTGCGCTGGGGGATGGCAACCGGCACGATCTCGTCGGTGAACGCCCCGGCCTTGACGGCCGCGGTCGCGCGGCGATAGGACTCGGCCGCATAGCGGTCCTGGTCTTCGCGGCTCACGTTGTATTTCTGGGAGCACAGGTCGTTGGAGATGCCCATGTGGAAGTCGTTGACGATATCCCACAGCCCGTCGTGGACCATGTGATCCTGCAGTGTCCCCGGGCCCATGCGGTAGCCGAAGCGCGCCTTCTCGAGATAATAGGGGGCTGCGCTCATGTTTTCCATGCCACCGGCCACCACCACGTCGGCGTCCCCGGTCTGGATGGCCTGCGCGGCGAGCATCACCGCCTTGAGGGCCGAGCCGCAGACCTTGTTGACGGTGATGCACTCGGCTTCCCAGGGCATCCGGGCGAGGACGGCCGCCTGCTTGGCCGGGTTCTGGCCGTAGCCGCAGGGCAGCACCTGGCCCATGATGACCTCGTTCACGGCCGCCTGGTCGATCCCTGCCCGGCGGATGGCCTCCTCGATCACGATGGCGCCGAGTTTCGTGGCGCCGATGCCGGCGAGGGTGCCGTTGTAGCTGCCCAGCGGCGTCCGAACCGCACTGACAATCACCGCTTTTCTCATTGTTTTTCTCCTTATTTATTTTTCGCCGCCGGCGAAAAATAAATTATAGACGCCGCGCAAGCGGCGTCTGGTTACATGTTCCTTCTGTACTGGCCCCCGACCGCATATAGCGCTTGGGTGATCTGGCCCAGGCTGCAGAAGCGCACCGTGTTCATGAGTTCTCCAAAAATGTTGGCGCCGGCCAGGGCGGACTGCTGCAGGCGCTCGAGCGCGGCCGGCGCTTCTTTTTCGTTGCGCTTCTTGAATTCCGCCAGGCGTTTCAGCTGGGACTGTTTTTCCTCCTCGGTGGCCCGTGCGAGTTCGAGGGTTTCAGTAAAATGGTCCTCGGAGGCATGGGGGTCCCGGAAGGTGTTTACACCGATGATCGGCAGCCGGCCGTCGTGTTTCAGGGCTTCGTAGTAGAGCGACTCCTCCTGGATCTTGCTGCGCTGGTAGCCGGTTTCCATTGCGCCCAGGACGCCGCCGCGTTCGGTGATGCGGTCGAACTCTATAAGGACGGCCTCCTCGACCAACCGCGTCAGCTCCTCCACGATGAAGCTGCCCTGGTTCATGTTCTCGTTTTTGGTGAGGCCCCACTCGCGGTTGATGATGAGCTGGATTGCGAGCGCCCGGCGCACCGATTCGGTGCTCGGTGTGGTGATGGCCTCGTCGAAGGCGTTGGTGTGCAGGCTGTTGCAGTTGTCGTAGATCGCGCACAAGGCCTGCAAGGTGGTGCGGGCGTCGTTGAACTGGATGTCCTGGCTGTGCAGCGAGCGGCCCGAGGTCTGGATGTGGTACTTGAGCTGCTGGGCACGGACCGTACCGGCGTACATGTGCCGCATGGCGACCGCCCAGATGCGGCGCGCCACGCGGCCGATCACGGTGTACTCCGGATCCATGCCGTTGGAGAAGAAGAAGGAAAGGTTGGGCGCAAAGCTGTCGATGGGCATCCCCCGGGAAAGGTAATACTCGACATAGGTGAAGCCGTTGGCGAGCGTCAGGGCCAGCTGAGTGATGGGGTTCGCTCCGGCCTCGGCGATGTGGTAGCCGGATATCGACACTGAATAGAAATTGCGCACATGGTTCTGAATGAAGTACTCTTGGATGTCGCCCATCATTTTCAAGGCGAAATCGATGGAGAAGATGCAGGTGTTCTGACCCTGGTCCTCCTTGAGGATGTCGGCCTGGACCGTGCCGCGGACATTGGAGAGCACCCGGGCGCGGATCGCTTGAACCTCGGTCTTGTCCGGTTGGCGGCCGTGCTCGGAGGTGAATTTGTCCACCTGCTGGTCGATGGCCGTGTTGAGAAACATGGCGAGCATGATGGGGGCCGGGCCGTTGATGGTCATCGAGACCGAGTTGTTGGGCGCGCACAGCTCGAAGCCGCCGTAGAGCACCTTGACGTCGTCCAGCGTGCAGACGCTCACGCCGGAGGTGCCCACCTTGCCGTAGATGTCCGGCCGGATATCCGGGTCGAAGCCGTAAAGCGTCACCGAGTCGAAGGCCGTCGACAGGCGCTTGGCGTCGTAGTTGGCCGACAGCAGCTTGAAGCGGCGATTGGTGCGGGCCGGGTCGCCCTCGCCGGCGAACATGCGCGTGGGGTCCTCGTCCGCGCGTTTGAGCGGGAAGACCCCGGCGGTGAACGGGAAGCGGCCCGGCACGTTTTCCTCCCGCATCCAGCGGTAGGTTTCCGCCGGGTCCTCGAACCCCGGCAGAACAATCTTGGGAATGCGCGAATGGGCGAGGGATTCGGAGTAGAGGGGCAGGCGGATTTCCCGGTCGCGAACCGCGTACACCAGCTCATCGCGGCTGTAGATGTCCTTGACCTCCTGCCATTCTGCAACGGACTTTCGGGTTTCCGGGGCGAGCATCTCCTCCGCCCTGCGGGCTTCCGTCTTCAGCCGGGCGAGCAGCTGCGGCGCATCGCCTGCCGAGGTTTCAAGGGCCTGGGCCGCGGCCTCCAGGTGCCACGCCTCGCGCAGCACGTCCATCTGCTGCCGGGTTTCCGCGTGGTAGGACCGGACGGTTTCGGAGATCTCGCTCAGGTAGCGCACCCGTTCCGGCGGGATGATGATGGTCTTGGAAGAGGAGGTCCTGCCCTTCGGCCGCGGCAGCCGGGTGTCGAAGCGGACGCCGGTCTTGGCCGTCACCGTGTCCATCAGCGCATGGTACAGGGCCGTCACCCCGTCATCGTTGAACTTGGAGGCGATGGTGCCGAAGACCGGCATTTCCTCCGGCGTCTGGCCGAACGCCTTGCGGTTGCGCTGGACCTGCTTGCGCACGTGCTGCACGGCGTCGTCGCTGCCGCGCTTTTCGAACTTGTTGACCACGGCCAGGTCGGCAAAATCCAGCATGTCGATCTTTTCGAGCTGGGAGGCGGCCCCGTACTCGCTGGTCATGACGTACATGGAGACGTCCACGAGGTCGACGATGCTCGAATCGCCCTGGCCGATGCCCGCCGTTTCGGTGATGACCAGGTCAAAGCCCGCCGCCTTGACCGTCAAAAGGGCGTCCGCCAGCACCTCGGGGATCTCGGTCGATGAGCTGCGGGTGGCGAGCGAGCGCATGTAGACCCTGGGGCTGCCGATCGCGTTCATGCGGATCCGGTCGCCCAGCAGCGCCCCGCCGGTCTTGCGGCGCGAGGGATCGCAGCTCAGCACCGCGACCCGCACCTCCTTGAGATCGTGCAGGATGCGCACGATGAGCTCGTCGGTCAGGGAGGATTTTCCGGCGCCGCCGGTGCCCGTGATGCCGATCACCGGCACCTTGCGGCTGCCGATCCTGCGGTTGAACTCCGCCCGCAGTTTGGCCAGATGCCCGTTTTGACGGACTTTGGCCAGTTCGGCGGCCGAAATGAGATTGGCCACCAGGCGCTTGTTGTCCGGCGAGAGGGACTCCAGGGGGAAGTTGAAATCGCTGACGGTGGGAAAGTCGAGGGTTTTCACCAAGTGGTTGATCATGCCCTGCAGGCCCAACCGCGCACCGTCCTCGGGGGAGAAGATCTTGGCGACCCCGTAGGCCTCCAGTTCCTTGATTTCCTCCGGCACGATCACGCCGCCGCCGCCGCCGAACACCTTGACGTGCGTCGCGCCTCGCTCGCGGAGCAGGTCGACCAGGTACTTGAAAAACTCGATGTGGCCGCCCTGGTAGCTCGAGACGGCCACCCCCTGGACATCCTCTTCCACGGCCGCATCCACGATCTCTTGGACGGAGCGGTTGTGGCCGAGGTGGATCACTTCGACCCCCGTGTCCTGGATGATCCGGCGCATGATGTTGATGGCCGCATCATGGCCGTCGAAAAGCGAGGTGGCCGTCACCACCCGAATCGCGTTTTGGGGTTTGTAAATCTCAGCCTGCGCGCTCATGAAGTCTCCTTGCTTTTCACTCGTTGCTCGTTACTTCTCCTGGCCTCCGGTGCACATTCTGAGGATGGCCGCCGTCTGCAGTTTGATGTAATCCTCGATGCGGTAATGCTTGGACAGGAACCAGCGCCGGAAGGTCCACATGTGCCCGAGAACCACTATGTTGTGGGCCGTGATTTCAATGGAGCGGCCGTCCAGGTGCGGCAGCTCGCCGGACTTCGACAGCCGCGCGAGGACCCCCACGAGGAGGCCGGTGATCCGCAGCTCATTTTCCAGGACGCGTTTTCGCCACTGCGAAGGCAGTGACTGGGTCTGCTGGTAAATCATCAGGATGGAGTCGCGCATGCGGTGGCAGACCATGAAGTATTCCCGGATGACCTTGGCGAGGGCATCACGGCCGCCGGTGGCCTTGGCCATGGCGGTGGCGACGCCCAGCTCCATTTCGGAGTGAATGAAATCGCAGACGAGGTAAAGGATGTCTTCCTTGCAGGTGAAGTATTCGTAGAGCGAGCCGATGGAGATCTTCGCCGCCCGGGCGATCTGGCGCGTGGTCGTTTTGTGGAAGCCCTTCTCGATGAACAGGCGCACGGCGGCGTCGGTGATCTGGCGCCGGCGGCGGTCGACCAGGTCCGGGTCCTTGACCAGGGTGGGGATGGCGGTCGTGCGACGTGCGGTCTGCATGGGACCTCGCGCTGGTAGCCCGGAGAGGTTGCGTCGGGCGTGAATGAAAGACCGACTGGGGAGCGCCCGGGTGCGCCGAGCGAGCGCTCAATCGCCGCTGATTTTTACACGCCGCCGGAACGATTGTCAAGCATGTCGTTTCATGGACACGATGCCGGCGATCGCCCCGGCCGGCGACACCAGAACACGCCACCACGCATAGCGGTAAGAGCCCGTGGCGTCGTAAATCATTCCTCCGGCAAGGGGCCCCAAAGAGCCTCCGACGCCGACAACGATGTGCCATCCCAAATACAGTTTTGGCTTGTCTTTCTGGCTTTTCGTCATTGTATATGAATATAGCGCGCTCGGCCGGTTTTGGTGAAAACGCATTGCCGTGCGCGGCAACCAAACAGCATACATCACGTTGCAATCGAAATCCATCCGTCGATCGGGTTTCTATACAACGGGATTGACAAGCGGGGGAGAGTTGAACTAATTATGAACGAGCGCTCGCTCATAAGGCCCGAGCCCCTCCATTTCCGTCTCATTTCAGCGTTTCGGGCGAAGAGAGGCAACACCTTCCGTTGCCCAAAGAGCTGCCGGGAGCCGATGGGTGCTGATCGAATCGCCCTTTCTGCGAAACTTTCCGATAGGCGGGGTCTTCAACAGGCCATGTCGCAGATTGTTCACCCTCAACTCAACATCCGGATGGCACGGAGCGCTTTGACCGTCCCTGTCCGACATTCCCCAGGAGGTCCTCATGAGTGAAGCTGTGTTGCTGGCAAAGGAGGAGGAAGGTGTCGTCACGCTGACGCTGAACCGACCCGAGGTCATGAATTCATTCAACTTTGCCCTGCTGCATGCGCTGCGAGACAAGATTGAGAGCGTCCGTTTCCGGCGCGACATTCGGGTGGTCATCATCACCGGCGCCGGGGAAAAGGCGTTTTGTTCCGGAGCGGACCTGAAGGAGCGCGCCACCCTGCCGCCGGAAAAAGTCAGGGAGTACATTTTCACCATCCGCAACCTTTTCACCTCCATCGGGGGGCTGAACCAGCCGGTCATCGCGGCGGTGAACGGAATCGCCCTCGGCGGGGGCACCGAACTGGCCCTGGCGAGCGACATTCGCATTGCTTCGAGAAATGCCGGCATGGGTCTCACCGAAACCCGCCTGGCCATCATCCCGGGTGCGGGCGGCACGCAGCGGCTGCCGCGGCTGGTGGGCCGAGGCAAGGCCAAGGAACTGATTTTCACCGGCCGGCGAGTGGATGCCGAGGAAGCCCTGCGGATCGGGCTGGTGAACCAGGTATGCGAGCCCAAGGACCTGCTGGAGGAGTGCCGCAAGATGGCTGCCATGATCTGCGAGACCGGGCCCATAGCGATCGAGCAGGCCAAGTATGCCATCAACCACGGCTTGGAGACCGACATCGCCACGGGTCTTGCGATCGAATCCAATGCCTACTGGGTGTGCATCCCCACCGAAGACCGTTTGGAGGGGCTGGCGGCGTTCAAAGAGAAGCGCAAGCCCGTCTACAAGGGCCGCTGATCACTCTTTGACGATGCGAATGGCCTGACGCGGGCAGGCCTTGACGGCCGCCTCGACCTTCGGCGCGAGCGACGCGTCGAAAGTTTCCTGCTTCACGATCAGGTTGTCGTTCTCACCCGCCTCGACGTAGCCGCCGTCCTCGCGCACCGTCTGGCAGAGCGCCTTGTGCTTCTTCTTGTCGGCCTTCTTCATCGCCTTGATCATCGGGAAGGCGTCGCAGCCCTCGTCCATCACCAGCTCGACGAAGGCGTCGCGCGTGCGATCGCGGCCTGCCGCATCCACGCTGATGGAATTCGGCGAGAATCCCCGTTGGCTGGGCGGGAAATCGCCGCGACCCTTGTGCTGCACACCTGGGGGCAGACGCTGGTGCGCCATGTCCATTTGCATTGCCTGGTCCCGGGCGGCGCCTTCGGGGCCGACGGGACCTGGCATCCGGCCAAGAGTACCTACCTGTTCCCGGTGCGGGCGCTGTCGCGGCACTTTCGCGGGGGCTTGGTCAGTCGCCTGCGCCGGGCCTTCAAGGAGGGGCGGCTGGCGCGGATTACGGCGGCGGAGGTCGAGCGGGTTCTCAACGCCCTGATGCAATCCGAGTGGGTGGTCTATGCCAAGCGGCCCTTTGCCGGACCGCAGGCCGTGCTGGC
>Ga0210127_1000123_pt1 | contig 10845 bp, 9 predicted proteins | sample RushSE_CattailNL_FD_185566 | JGI IMG/M metagenome (GOLD analysis project Ga0210127, IMG submission 185566) | Wetland microbial communities from San Francisco Bay, California, USA, that impact long-term carbon sequestration - RushSE_CattailNLC_D2... | ecosystem: Environmental > Aquatic > Marine >...
AACAACCGCATCAGAAAGGATTCTTACCCCGTTCAGCATCGCTTCACGGGCTTTCATGTTATATTTTATTAGTTTAGCCATCTTGTCTTACCCTCCATTTTAGTTTCTATTCGATCCTGTAATAATCTGAGTTTCATGGCTCAAATTCTCCTTTTTGAAACAACAATCGAGTGAAGCCTTCCCCGCCCTAAAGGTGGGGCATCCGGAAAGCAGGCCGGTCAAAATTCGATTTGAGTAATTTAGGATTTGCTTTAATCACCTGTTGATGATGATTTAAATTCCAAAAAAACCCTCTGATTTTGTCCATCTATTTCCGGCGTGCTGTTTTGCCAATTATGGATTTTGCAGGCATCAACCTGATCAGACGGAATAATACAGCCAATAAAAGGCATAAAAGGATCTCCGGCATATGATTTATAGTTTAATACTAAAGCTTCTGTTCTGGGTAATCCCTCAAATTCCTGCAGATGAGTGAAAAAAATTGAACAATCTCCCCCAAAAAAATCCCTCGATTTTTGCAGAGCCAAGATACGTGATTTGAACAAATTTACAGCGACTTCAGTGGTGTCTGCCTCAATCATCAAGTTAAATTCGCCATGCCTTCTATTCTGATCCAATTCTTCTTCCTGATTCGAAACATAATAAAAATTTCCTATATATAACATAAAACCCCCTGCTTATGATCGACTACTGAAAACTGCAGTAGAATACATATCAAGGCTTCAAGACCGCCGGCTCAGCGTGGAATCCCGGCCCTGTTCTTTCTATAATCCTCTCCCCAGCCACTCACAAGTAAAAATGGCAGGTTAATTTTTATTTTTGGCCCAACCATGATTAGCCGGATCCGGATTCTTTTCGGCTTTTATATCCTTTTTATCTATTTTGCGTTGTCTTTTTAGATCTTTCTTTTCTTTCCGTGCTAATTCTTTATTACGCTTTTTAATTGAATCATGTGATTTCGCCATACTGTCACTTCAGAGGCCGTTATTCTTGATAGTGGTGAAAAGAAAAGGAATTCGGCCAGGATTTTTTTTGGGTTTAAGATCTTGTAATTACAAACAGGACGATTCAAAAGAAACAAAAGGGCACTCCTCTCTATACGAAGAAATGCCCTTTTTATTCAGAACATAAGGTTAAATCACAGTGACATTTGCAGCGGCAGGGCCTTTTTGTCCTTGCTCTATCTCAAAGGAAACTCGATCACCTTCATTGAGGGATTTAAAACCGGCTGCATTGATTGCAGAATGATGAACAAACACATCCTGTCCGTCTTCCCGCTCAATGAATCCGAACCCTTTTTGGTCGTTAAACCACTTAACAGTTCCATTGGTCATGATAACATCCTCCTTTCATAAATATTTTCAACGTCGCAAACTGGAGGATACCACTTTGACAAATGGATTGTGCCTTCAGAACGAAACCATCCCGCAGGTTAAGCAGGACTTGATTGATTGAGCACATAATAATCTTTATATAAAGAGAAAGCAAGCTAATTATTTGTTTTTTTTAAAAATATATGTAAATACAAATTTAAACGTGCAAAAACGAAATGTTACGCAAACAGTGTCAGAATTTAAAAAAATAAGGTGGGTACAAAACTTTTATGGACTTATTTGCCGCAGCATTTTTTATACTTTTTTCCGCTTCCACACGAGCAGGGATCGTTGCGCCCAACTTTATTTTCGGTTTCTTTAGGTTTCGGCCAATTCAGTAATATTTCTAAATCGATAATATCCTCCGGTTTATCCCGGTCTATTTCAATTGTATATTTCCAGCCATTTTTTTCAAAAATCTTTGCGACCTCTTCCATTCTTTTCTTTGTTTTGACATTCACAATGGCGGGATTCTTTTCAGTGCCCAATTTCACCTTTTTTTTACCATCGAATATTTTTTCCATCTTTTCACCCATAAAAAATTGAAGGATTCATATATTAGGTTGTAATTATAAGTGTTTTATCTCAATTGTTTGTCTGAATGTCAATTGTAAAGGTTTATCTGTTACTAAGTGACAAATTATTTGAAAGGGAGAGCATACGCGATGGTGTCTATCCAGACGGTAAAATCATACCTAAAAGATAAAGTTGAAATCCGGCCTTGGGGGAAAACACAATATGTTGAACTACTTTTTCCTTGACATACAAGATACATTCTCATAGGAAAATAATAGGTTTCATCGAAGTGGGTTTCGATAACGCCGGTTCATCGCCACATATTTTCAAAAAATATTACGCAACATGCTGGTTGCAAAGGAATCTCAAAGGTATGGAATCAAAAAAGAGGCGAACCGACTTACCCGTATTGCTGCTGCACAACATTGACGCATCCTGGGGGGCGGAGGAAATAGCTTCTGCCGTCGAGTCAGTCAACAGAATGAAGTCCGCTTTGAGGCAGGAAGGTCATCCTGTTGTCGATGTTCCGGTGCAAGGTACAAATCTGGCTGGAATTTTGAAAAGGTTCCAACCGGAAGACCACATCGTCTTAAACTGGTGCGAAGAACTGCCCGGTGTGCCTCGAAGCGACGCAACGGTCGCCCAACTGTTGGAAAAGATGAAATTCTCCTATACCGGATCAACCGCGGAGGTATTATCGATCAGCTGGAACAAGGCCGCAGTAAAAACGCTGTTGGATGAAAACCATATCGCCACACCCTGCTGGCAGATACTCTCAGGCCCGCCGTCGCCTGAGTGGGACTGTTTCCCCGCCATAGTTAAACCGGCCTTTGAGCATTGCAGTAACGGAATCACCACTGATTCCGTCGTACTGAATCCCGCGGAACTCATGAAACGAGTTGCCTTCGTACAGGACAAATACCAGCAGCCGGCCCTGGTGGAAGACTTTATCGACGGTCGTGAATTTCACGTCACGATCTGGGGCAATGGACGCATAGAGATGCTTCCGCCGGCAGAAATGGATTTTAGCGCCTTCAACAACCTGCGAGACCGTCTTTGCACGTTTGACTCTAAGTTTACCCCCGGGTCTCTCCATTATGAAAAAATCGAGATCCGCATTCCGGCCGCACTGGATGAACATGAAAATCTCAAGTTAAAGCAAATATCCATGCGAGCCTATCAGAATATGGGCTGCCGGGATTATGCCCGCATCGACCTACGTCTCCGAAACGGCATTTTTTACGTGCTGGACATTAATCCCAACGCGGATATCAGCCCGGACACCAGTCTGGTATATGCTGCCGAAGCAGCCGGATTGACCTACGGCATTCTGTGCAGCCGGTTAGTCAACTTCGCTGCACAGCGCCACCCGATTTACGGCTGCCAGGCAAACTGAGCACATTGCCCCCCAAAAAAGATACTGAGTGAGAGAAAGATGAAACCCTATTTACAAGGTGCATTGGATGGCTTATGCGCCGTATACACCATCGTAAACGCAGCGCGGATCATTTGCGATATCGACGAAAAAGATTCCAGGGAACTCTTCCGGCAAATCCTGGCCCACCTGGAAAAAACCAAGGACCTGAGTCGAGTTTTAATCGAAGGTGTCGACCTGATAACCATCGGAGGAATTTTGCGGGATGTTGTCGATGACAAGATCCGTTACCGGAGCATGCCGTTTAAACATCGTCCGGAAACATCCTTGGATCAATTTTGGCGCAAAATGATGTCTTTTCTCGATAAAGGAAATAAACGCGCGATTCTGATCTCTCTGAGCGGCCCCATGTGGGATCACTGGTCTGTGGTACATTCGATCAGCAAAAAGCAGATTTGTTTATTTGATTCCCACAAACTCAAGCGTCTGAACCGCAGCCGCTGTACCACAACCCGCAGTTCGGCAGCACGACCTCATGTTCTTTGTCCGACCCACACGTATTTTCTTTCCTGATCCCGGCGGTGAAAAATTATCTGAACGAAAAGGTCGAAATTCGATTAAGGCGTATCCCTGTTAGACGGGCTGTAATGCGTCATTTCCGTTGCATTTTTTATCATAAGGTTGGGTGAAGCTGTAATTTAATCGGAGATAACACAGGTTGAAAGGTCATAGACTTTAGGTGAAATTTAAGCAAGCGCTGCATGGATGTCCCATAGTAGATTTTCTTTCTAATCTTCAACAGGAGGCGGGATAAGTCGCTTTTATGGACTATCGATTTTTCAAATGATGATAAGGCGGAAAGGTCGTCAACCATGCTGTTTTTTTCTCTTGTATGTTATGTCGATGACCGTAACCTCAGGTGGCGATAAAAATCGAACCGGCGGCCCCCAGGTCCCGGTACCCCTGCTGACATAGAGAAGCGTATTACCATTGACCTTGGATAGGCCGGTATGCATCCGGTAGAAAAGCTTTGTAACCAGATTAAAGGGAAAGATCTGTCCCTTGTGGGTGTGACCTGAAAGCTGGAGGTCAAACCTGCCAAGCGACTCACTGCTGATTACCGGCTGGTGCTTTAAAAAGAGGGTGAATTTTTCCCTGGGCATTTTTTCCAGCAGCGTCTTTTCAGATGCTGCGCGGTCCGGGGCATAGCGTTTCCCGGCAGGGTCGTCTACACCCGCGACATTGAGAAGATCGGATACGGTTAGTCCTTCTCCCCTGAGAATGGTAAAGCCCGCTTTTTCGGTAAATGCCAGGGCACGATCAAGGCCTGCATAAAATTCATGGTTACCGGTAATCGCAAATTTCCCATACGGTGCGGGTATGTTCTGAAACATATCCGTCAGCATCTCCAAATCATCCAACTGGCCATCCACGAGATCACCCGTTGATACCAGAATGTCCGGGCGGGCATCCTTGACCTTCCGAAGGATCCGCTCAAGCCGGGATTTCCCGACGATAAGGCCGAGATGGATGTCGGATATCTGCACAACTCGAAATCGACCGATTTTTTCGGGTATTTTGCATGTTTTCACGGTCACATGTTCTGTCCGGATATGAAGCGCCTCGAAATAGCCGTAGATCACTACGGCAAGAGCGCATAAAATGGCGAGTGTACAGAAATTCCCGAGAGAAAGCGTAAAATCCTCGAGAGGGCTCCGGGTCAACATCCTTGCCAGGAAATGGAGCAGCCTGTAGATGTCAAAGAAAAAGGAAACTGAGAAAAAGATAAAAAGAAGCCCCATCCACGTGTACCCGATGTAGGCCAAACCTCGTGCTAAAACTTCATACCCGTGGCGTTCAGAAATGCGTACGACAATCGGAGCAACCACCATCAGGATCATGAATATCGCAAGGATTAAGTATGCAGGGATCCCCAGGGCATAACCTCTCTTCAGTTTCAAAAAAGCATACAGGTGTACGCCGCCGTAAATGCTCAAGTATATGAGTAAAAACAGGGTCATTCAGTGTCACTCCATTGACACGTTTTGGGCAGCATATGATGCCCCATGCAAGTAAAAATCCTGGTCTATCTTAGATCCCGCCCCAGGCGGAGGAGGACCAGTTTTTCAAGATCAAATCAAATTATCATTTCAATTTGTCGGCAACTTACTGTTGGAATTTCTGTTTCTTCAAAAGTAATGAAATGTTCTGAAAAAGCCATAAAATCACCGTCCGGCTGGTCGCTGTTTCGACCGTTCATGCTCTACAACACATCTCGGAGGTCACTTGGACCCATTGCTTGATCATGCCGGAGTCGTCCACAAGAGGGGTCAAACCCGGTCATGGTTTAGCGCTTTCTTTGATTTTTAGCCGATATACCGCCGTTTCGACCCATTTGCTCAGCTGGGCAATGGAATTAGAGTTTACATCCGGCCGGGCATCTGCGGCGGTGAACCAGAATTTACCCTCAACCGGAATTCCAAGCGCACACACATGGGGTTGCGGTCGACCGTTGCTGCCGATAATGTTAAAATCATCGCTCACATCCAGACCACCGAGTTCGTAAACGCCGGTATCATCCTGGTTGACAAAGGTTCGTATCATTCCCCGCCTGAACAGGTTCTGAATCAACGGTGAACTGTCGTTTTTATTATCCACACTGTGGATTCTGCCGTTGAGCACATGTTGAACGGAGCGGGATGACCCTGGCACTGGATCACTCTCTATGAAAAACGTGCCGGTATCCTCATTTATACTTAATTTTGGATTTGGTCCGGAAAAGGAAACAAACCCCATTTCCGCCAGTATCAACAATTCCCGTGTGCTCGACACGGGAGGGCCGACGGCAATACGATTATTGACACGGTTAAACACGTTATCAAGGTAACGGTGAGAGCTGGCCGTCAGGCCACCGCGATCAACAACCAGCCTCAACGTATCGCGCAAATCGCGCAAAACGGAATCCACGGCCGTCTTCAAGGGGCTGGTAAGGTTGCCTTTTTCCGCTTCTTTGATGTCATGCCGAATATACTCCATGACGTAACGGGTATATTCCTCCATCGAAGGGAACCAGGAGTGACCGGTCGGTGTTTGTGATTGGATTTTCCTGAACGGATTTTCAAGATCTTCCCATGAGAACCTATCTTCCGGGGCAACATTTTCGGCAATCAATCGTCTGCGCTCTTCATCAGAAGCGCATTTCAGGAATTGATCACCCATCTGTTTTCCCATTAACGTCGTGTAATAGACATAACCCATTTCAAGTATGATGAGCGGCATCAGGTCTTTTTCAAAATCGACTTTGGCCTTCTGCGCTTTGAGTTTTAAAACCGTTTCGGGCGTGAGTATTTTACCTTTGTACTGATCGGTTTTTTGATTGTATGCCCTGGCCGAGTAAGGGAGTCCCAGTCGTGACCCCAAAATGACGAATGGCTCCTTGCCGCTCGGGATATATCCACCGTTTTTAAATTTGCCGCCTCTGCCGATGGTAAAGGTTTTGACAACATCTATGGCCGTCAAACCCATGCCGATAACATAAACGGAATCTCCGGGTTCAACATGCCGGGTCTTTTCGTCTATAGGATAAACAAGGTGAACGTAACTTGTCCGATTTCCCTTGTTTCGCTGGTTCTCTGAAAAAGACATCCAGGCTGCAGGTCCCGAACCGGGTATAACCCGGTTTTTACCATGCCCTGTCAGCAGTATTATCTCATCGGCAGGAATGGAGGTGCCGTTATCCAGAACAATCTGCTGGTCGGTGATGGGGCCGGATTCGATGTCAATTGCCTTGGCACTGTGGCGATGAACCAAAACACCCGGTGGAAGGTGCGCTTCGGTCCAGTCCATCATGTCGGCAAGATATCTCCCGTGCTGAGCCCGTGAAGGATAGTCATTGGGACCGATGGAAATTCCCTGATCCACCAGATATCCGTGAAGCGTTTTTCTGGCTTCATGCGCTCGCGCTTCGTCGTCGTCATCACCAAAAGCCGTGATCTGACTGCCGATGGTATTTAACAAAAGATAGTCCGGCTGAGTAACGGAATGAATGCCGCCGCCGCCAAAATTACCGGATTTTTCAATAATATGAACATAAACCGGGTGACCAAGCGGATGTTTTTTCAGGTACAAGGTTATTCTGCGCAAGCAATAGGTGCCCCGGGGGCCGGCACCGATAACAGCCATATGATGCTCCATGATTAGTCCTCACCAAACAAATGGGTTTTCCGTACGGTTTTAAAATGGTTGTATGGGACGTTCATATGATTACGGACAAACTTATCACAGATAACTGATCATTAAAGATATCCCTGGCAAATCCCGATACTGGGCATTGTTAGGGATTGTTCGGGGGAATGCTGGATAGGGGATGCTGAGAGGTCAATCCCCTATTTTTAAATTTACTTGATGAATTGTGGATGTTATCCGCTTTCTGGATATTTGTAAACGTTCAAACCGATTACAGCGTCGGTGCCCTCAATCTTTTGGTTTCCCCGCGTACTGGCAATGGTCATCGTTTTGCCGGATTTAGAGGGCCCGAAGTCCTTTGTCAAATCAATCTCAATAATCAGTTTGTCGTCTTTAACTTCCCATTTCACGTTCTGCATTTCATCACCTTCTTTCGTGTTTTAATCTATACCAATCTGAATCGTTACTTCTGAAAGGCAGGATATCATACCGAATCACTCTTGTACGGCAGTTCTCCTGCCAGCGAGCCTTTTTGCATCGAAGGTGTAATTCATCCTTTTCGACGGCTGAAATATAGGTTCATAAAACATGAAAAAAACTCCCTCACAAAAAAAATTAAGGACACTTCCTCATATTTTGGGAAGTGTCCTTTTTTCTAATTAAAACTGTCGGCTAAACCACAGTGACATTTACTGCAGCAGGACCTTTTTGACCTTGCTCTATATCAAAGGTTACTCGATCGCCTTCATTAAGCGTCTTGAAACCGGAAGAATTGATTCCTGAATGATGAACGAACACATCCGGACCATTTTCCTGCTCAATGAAGCCATAGCCTTTGCCGCTGTTAAACCATTTTACAATTCCATTGGCCATAGTGACACCCTCCTTTCAAATATTTCTCATAGTTCCAAACTGCAGGTTGCCACTTTGACGAACAGGTCTTTCCTTCAGAAAGAAACTGGCCCGCCAATTAAGGACGGACCTTTATTGATTATTTATATTATAAAATATTGTTGAAAAAAGTCAAGCTGATTATAAGGTCATTCTTTTAACCCATTTTTAGCCTTTTAAAGGACTTTTCTATCTCCACCGCCAGGAAGACAACAACTGAGAGCAGGATCGTTATGATCAATTCCTTGGCAGAGAGCGGTTCGGTCTTAAAAATAGGGTTCAAATACGGGACATAGATGGTGGCCATCTGAATGCCGAAGGTCAGCAAGACAGCCCCAAGGAGCGGTTTATTGGATAAGGCCCCTTGCCTGCAAAAGGACTCCTGTTCAGATCGAATAGCCAGCACATGTCCCATCTGGCTCAGGCAGAGCACGGTAAAGACCATGGTTTGCCAGTGGGTCTGGCTGCTGTTAATGAACCACGCCTGCGTGGCGATAGAAACCGCACCCATGAGAAGTCCCACCCAGATGATATGGGCGCCGAGACCCTTGGCGAAAATACTTTCTTTCGGGTGTCGGGGAGGGCGGCTCATGACGTTTCTTTCTCCCGGCTCAGCGGCCAGCGCCAGACCGGGAACGCCGTCGGTTACCAGGTTGATCCACAGGATGTGGATCGGTAACAGGGGAATGGGCAGACCCAGGAAGGGCGCCAGGAAAATCGTCCAGATCTCGCCCGAATTGCTGGTCATGGTGTATTTGATGAACTTTCGGATATTATCGAAGATCCGCCGACCTTCCCTGACGGTCTTGACGATGGTGGCGAAGTTGTCGTCCAGGAGGATCATGTGGGAGGCCTCCTTGGACACATCGGTACCGGTAATGCCCATGGCAATCCCGATATCCGCCCGTTTCAGGGCCGGGGCATCATTGACCCCGTCCCCGGTCATGGCCACGAACTGTTCCTTATCCTGCAGGGCCTCTACGATTTTCAGCTTCTGTTCCGGGGCGACCCGAGCGTAGACCCGTATGTTTTCCACCTGTTTTTCGAATTCCGCCAGAGAAAGCTGATCGAGCTCCCGTCCGGTTATAACGGCGTTGCCGTTTCCATCGATGATGCCCACTCGTGTGGCAATGACCCTCGCCGTCAACGGATGGTCTCCTGTGATCATCACCGGCCGGATACCTGCCGAACGACACATGGCCACCGCCTCCGCCGCCTCCGGACGAGGCGGGTCCATCATCCCGACGATACCAAGCAGGATCAGCCGCGTTTCAACGTTGGCAGGGTTCAACCGATCCGGGAGACCCTCCCAGACTCTCAGACCGAAACCCAGCGCCCGTAAGCCTTGTCCCGTGATCTGTTCGGTAATCTCCAGGACTTTCGGAAGATCAATTTCCTCCTCCCCCCGACGGGTTAATACCTTTTCCGAACGTTCCAGTATTTCCTCTACGGCCCCTTTGGTAAAAGACACCACTCGTGCATTATCCCATGGATGGAAGGTGGTCATCAACTTCCGATCCGAATCAAAAGGGAGTTCAGCCAGCCTGGGAAATTTTACATCGAGTTTCTCCCGAAGGAATCCTCTTTCCATGGCCAGGTTGAACAGGGCGGTTTCGGTCGGATCGCCTATGGCGGTGCCGGATGCATCCAGACGGGCGTCATTGGAAAGGGCCAGAGCCGTAAGCAGCAAACCGATGGGCGCCCGGCGGGAGATAGAGACATCCTCACTCTCCTCGTCGCTGGATAGGGGCAGTTCTTGGGAACGGAGCAGGCGACCGTCGGTATACACCTTTTCCACGGTCATACGGTTCAGGGTCAAGGTCCCGGTCTTGTCTGAGCAGATATATGTAACCGAGCCCAGGGTCTCGACGGCCGGCAGTTTCCGGATCAATGCCTGTTGTTTGACCAGCTTCTTGGCGCCCAGGGCCAGTGAGATGGTAATTACAGCGGGCAGAGCTTCGGGAATGGCCGCCACCGCAAGGGAGATGGCCGTGAGCAGCATCAAAAGCGGGGGCTCTCCACGAAAAAGACCCGCGATAAAAACGATCCCGCAAATGGCCAGGACGGCCCAGGCCAGCTTCTGTCCGAAAGAGGTAAGCCGTTTCTGCAACGGCGTTCGACCCTCCTCCTGGTCCTGGAGCAGTGCTGCAATCCGGCCGAGTTCCGTCTGCATCCCGGTCTCCGTCACCAGGCCCCGACCTCGGCCGTGAGTGACTAACGTACCCTTATACGCCATGTTCTTTCGGTCGCCGATGGGCAGATCCGCTTCAAGGAGCGCGCCGGTGTCCTTTTCCACCGGCACGGATTCGCCGGTTAAAGCCGCCTCTTCGGTTCGAAATTGAACCGCTTCGGTCAGCCGAACATCGGCAGGCACTACATTGCCGGCTTCCAGAACAACCAGATCTCCGGGAACGAGCCGTTCCGCAGGGATCGATTCCGGCCGCCCGTCCCGAATGACGGAGGCCGAAGGAGCTGCCAGCTTTTTCAGAGCGGCCATGGCCTTTT
>Ga0210127_1000128_pt1 | contig 10705 bp, 9 predicted proteins | sample RushSE_CattailNL_FD_185566 | JGI IMG/M metagenome (GOLD analysis project Ga0210127, IMG submission 185566) | Wetland microbial communities from San Francisco Bay, California, USA, that impact long-term carbon sequestration - RushSE_CattailNLC_D2... | ecosystem: Environmental > Aquatic > Marine >...
GGCGGCCTTCCATACCAGCAGGCGCGCGGTTTCCACCTTCTGGTACATGTCTGCGATCTTGTGCTGGATGGCTTGGTAGGTGGCGATCTTCGCACCGAAGGCCTGCCGACGTTTGGCGTAGTCGATGGCGAACTCCATGGCCGAGCGTGCGGCGCCCACCGCAAACGCCCCAATTGCCGGCCGGGTGCGCGCAAACGTTTTCATCGCCAGCACGAACCCCTCGCCGGGCGGGGCCAGCACGTTTTCCTTCGGCACCCGGACATCCTGGAGTTTTATACCGACGGTGTTGGAGCCGCGCTGGCCGAGTTTGGGAATGCGCCGGCCGATCGATACTCCCTGCCAGTTTTTTTCGACCAGGAATGCACAGATGCCGTCGTGTTTCTTTTCCGGGTCGATGGTGGCGAAGATGGACATGTAGTCGGCCAGGCCGCCGTTGGTGATCCAGTACTTGGTTCCGTTGAGGATGTAGTCGTCGCCGTCGCGTCGGGCGAGGCAGCGGATGCCGGAGACATCCGAGCCCATGGTGGGCTCGGATGTGGCAAAGCAGATGAGTTTGAAGTTCCGGGCGATCTCGGTGAAATACTTTTTCTTGAGATCGTCGTTGGTGGAAAGCCGCAGGGGTTCCAAGCCGAGAGAGTTGTCGAAGATGGAGGTGGCCAGGCCCGCGCAGGCGGCGGCCAGTTCCTCAGTGATCAGGACGTTGTCGACCAGGCCGAAGCCCCGGCCGCCATACTCCTTGGGGATGTCGGCGTTCATGATGCCCGCTTCCCACGCCTTGCGCAGGACGGGCAGGGGCGTGTCGTCGACTGCATCGTAATGCCATGCGACGGGAAGGATCTCCCTCAACGCGAATTCCCGGGCCTTTTTCTGGATTTCGATCTGTTCCGGTGTCAGATGAAAACCGAGCATGGTGGTAGCCTCCGGCGGTTTGATGGGGAAAATGTTTGAAGATTTATACCGAATCGACACGCGCAACGCAAGGCCGGCATGCGGCATGCTCTTGACGATGGACAACCTGCGATGGCCGTGCTACACACCCGCACTCGCAACCCTGACCGCTGGGATTCTTTTTTGATGCTTTCCACCTATATCAAACTCCTGTTGATGGCGCTCTTCTGGGGCGGGACGTTTATTGCCGGACGGAAGCTGGCTGCGGAGGTCGGCCCTTTTTGCGGGGCATTCCTGCGTTTCTTCGTCGCCTCGGTCTTCCTGGTGGCGATTACGCTGCGGACCGAAAAGGGGCTTCCCGTGCCGAAGCGAGGGCATCTCATCCCGCTTTTCCTCATGGGCATGACCGGGATCTTTTTCTACAACGTTTTTTTCCTGAAAGGGCTCAAACTGATCGAGGCCGGCCGGGCCTCGATCATCATCGCCAACAACCCGATTTTTATCGCCATCATGTCCGCCTTGATTTTCCGCGATCGCCTCAACCTGCTGAAGGCGGCCGGCATCCTGATATCGGTCTGCGGCGCCGTCACCGTGATCACGCGCGGTGATTTTTCAGCGGGGTTGGGGGGCGGCTTGGGGTGGGGGGAGTTGTTCATTTTCGGCTGTGTGGCCAGCTGGGTGGCCTATTCCCTGCTCGGCAAGTCCGTGATGTCCGATCTGTCGCCGCTGGTTGCGGTGACCTACAGTTCGGTGATCGGTGCGGTGTGCCTTTTTCCGCCTGCGGTGATGGAAGGTCTTTGGAATTTCGGGACCTATTCGTTTACCGCATGGGCCAGCATCTTTTACCTGGGCTTTTTTGGAACCGTGCTCGGCTTTGTCTGGTACTATGAGGGGATAAAACGTATCGGGCCGGTGCGGGCGGGGCTTTTCATCAACTTCGTACCGGTCAGCGCGGTCTTTCTGGCGTTTCTGATCCTGGACGAGCCGCTGAGCGTCTCCCTGCTGATCGGTGCGGTTCTCGTGTCTTCAGGCGTGTACCTGACCACTCTCGGATCCCGGCGTACATAAGTCGCTTTTGAGCACACGATACGACCCGCTATAGACTCGCCCGCCGCCGGAAGGCGGACCGCCATCATGCACTGTGGGAGCGGCATCTTGCCGCGATTTATACCGCATGCCATAAGAATGTTCCGGAAAAAAGGAGGCGGCATCAGTGGTTGTAACAAAATAACGACCGCCAATCGGAACGTTATTTCGACAACCACATGAAGACAATTTTAATTTCGGATTTCGAATTTGGTTCCGACTTGTCCGGGTTGGGCACTTTGCATTTGAAGCATGTGTATTATATTGATCTATCTTGTCGCAACGCAAGCCAATTAAAGGAGGATGAACTTCATGACGTTGAAAGACTATTTTGAAGATAAGAAAGGCATGGGGGTGTTGGCAACGGCCGACAGCTCCGGCAAGGTGGATGCGGCCATCTACTCGCGCCCGCATTTTCTGGAGGACGGCAGCATCGCATTTATCATGCGGGACCGCCTCACCCACCATAACCTGCAGTCCAACCCCAATGCCACCTTTCTTTTCATTGAAAAAGGGCCCGGCTACGAAGGTAAACGGCTTTTTCTCAAAAAAGTGCGCGAAGAGCAGAACCCGGAGCTCATCAAAAAGATCAAACGCCGCAAGTACACCGACGACAATGAGGAGCCCAAGTTCCTGGTTTATTTCAAACTGGAAAAAGAGCTGCCGCTGATCGGCGGCGGCCCGCAGTGAAACGAGGAGTATCCGTCGACAAGCGTCCGTGACGAGATGGAGACAAAAGAAGCCATCCGGCAGGTCTTGAGCGAGCTTCTGAGCAATTAGAGGCTCGCCGTGCTTTCGACCCAAACCGGCGGCCGGCCCTATGCCGGCCTGGCGGCGTTCGTTTGCACCGATGATATGCGCTTTCTGTATTTCGTCACCCCTCGGCCCGTGAGATCGGCGCCTCCGACCTGCCCAGGGTGGGCGGCAAGGCGCTTGCCCTTGCGGCCCTGTCCCTGGGCGGCTTGCGCATCCCCGATTTTTTCTGCGTGACCACCGATGCTTACCGCGCGTTCCAGGACGCCACGGGCTTGCGGGGACGCATCCTGCACGAATCGTATGTCAACATCCGCGGGACGGAAGCCGTCGTGGAACACGTCCGCATGGTCTGGGCCTCGCTGTGGTCGGATGCAGCCTTGTTCTATCGTCAGGAAATGGGTCTGGATGCCGCACGAAGCGTCATGGCGGTGGTGGTGCAGGGGCTGGTTGCCGGCCGGGCCTCGGGAGTCTGCACCGTTGGATCCGGGGACCTCTGGCGGACGTCACTTTAGGGTGGCGTGGTGGGCTTCGGTCAGCCCCTTGAGCAGCAGGAAGGATCTGATCCTCACACAAAGAATCTCGTTGTCGATGTGCGCGAGAAAGTCTTTGAGGTGGGGGTGAATCGACAGGAGCCGCGTCCGGGCGAGCCGTTTCTTGGAATCGTCCTCGATCGGTGCGCAGGTGCCCTCGACGGTGAGTGCCCGGGCCAGGGAGCGGGGGGCGTCTTCCCGGGTGTCGATCATGAGGCTCACGGCCGGGTTTTCGGAAAGGTTCCTGAACTTTTTCGTCGAACGGTGGGTCGTCATGTAGATCTCGGTGCAGTCTTCATTCGCGGCGTAGGCCATGAGCGAGCAGTAAGGTTTGTTTCCGGCTATGGTAGCCAGAACGCATATGTTTTTTTCCCCCACCAACTTTTTCATTTCAGCCAGCATGGCCGCCTCCTGAGTCTATAAGTGACGGTGTTTCTTTTACCATTTTTGTGCTATCGATGAAATGGTCATCAATGGGATACTTGCGGACCGTCTATCCAACCGCCGATGTTCGACCGGCCGGCCGGTGACGGGTCGACCGAAAAACCGTTGCTTTCCAAGGAGCCCTCTCATGGAAAACCGGATTAGAATCGGAGTCAGCGCATGTCTTCTCGGCCAGCCGGTGCGCTTCGACGGCAGCCACAAACACGACCGCTACCTAACTGGCACGCTCGGGGAATACTTGGAGTTCATACCGGTGTGCCCCGAGGTGGAAGCCGGTTTCCCCATACCCCGCGAAACCTTCCGGCTGGTGGGTGATCCTGAAAACCCGCGCTTCGTCACCACGCGCACCCAGGTGGATCATACCGAGCGCATGGCCGGCTGGTCCGAAAAACGCGTCCGTGAACTCGAAAAGGAAAACCTGTGCGGATTTATCTTCAAAAGCGATTCTCCCAGCAGCGGCCTGGAACGGGTCAAGGTATACAACGCCAAGGGCATGGCGGAAAAGAAGGGCGTCGGCATGTTTGCCCGGGCGTTCACGCGGCACTTCCCCCTGCTGCCGGTGGAGGAGGAGGGGCGTCTCAACGACGCCAAACTCAGAGAGGCCTTCATCGAGCAAATTTTCACCCTGAAGCGCTGGCGGGAGACGCTGGCCCAGCCGGCGAGCATGAAGAACCTGGTCGATTTCCACACCCGGCACAAGTTGCTCGTTCTGGCGCACAGCCCGGCGCACGCCAAGCTCATGGGAAAGCTTGTCGCCGAGGGCAAGCGCATGCCGATCAGGGAGGTCTACACCGACTACGAGCGGCTGCTCATTGACGCCCTGCGGCTTAAGACCACCCTCAAGAAGAACATGAACGTTCTGCAGCACATCATGGGCTACTTCAAGCAGCAGCTCACCTCAGACGAAAAGCAGGAGCTGCTGGAAGTTCTGGACCAGTACCGCAGGGAGTATCTCCCGCTGATCGTGCCGGTCACCCTGTTGAACCACTACGTGCGCAAATACGATCAGCCCTACCTCAAGCAGCAGGTGTACCTGAACCCGCACCCTGTGGCGCTGAAGCTGAGAAATCATGCCTGAAACGGAGATTGCCGAATGACCGACATTCTTCTGGGTCCCAAGCGGTATGTCCAGCGTCCTGGCGCCCTTGCCGAAGCGGGCGCGGAGCTGAAGGCGTTCGGCCGCCGGCCCATGATTCTGGCAGACGAGCTCGTTGGCGCCATCCTTCGCCCCGTTCTGGAGCGCACGCTTCCTTCAGCCGGCCTGACCCCCTGCTTCGTGCGCTTCGAGGTGGAATGCAGCCTGGCCGAGGTCGCGCGGGTGGCCGATATCGGCCGCTCCGAGAAAGTGGATCTCATCGTGGGGACGGGCGGGGGCAAGGCCATCGACACGTCCCGGGCGGTCGCCGAGCGGCTTGATCTTCCGCTGACGTCGCTCCCCACCAGCGCCGCCACCTGTTCGGCCGCTTCCACGGTGTCGGTCATCTATCAAAACGGCATCCGCACGGACACCATCCACGGCAAAGCCGCCGAGCTGGTCCTGGTCGATTCGGCGATTGTTGCCGCCGCTCCTTCCCGGCTGCTCGCCGCCGGCATGGGCGACGCTTTGGCCAAATGGTACGAGGGGAAGCCGACCTACGACCGAACGCCCGATCCGTCGCCGTCGCTCCAGGCGGCCCTGGCCCTTGCGACCCAGGTCAAAGAAACCATTTTTAAATGCGGTCTGGAAGCCAAGCAGGACGTGGACGCCGGGAAAAACTCTCCGGCCGTGGAAAAGATGATCGAGGCGAACATCCTGATGGCCGGAATCATCGGGGGCATAGGGGGAACGAATTTCAGAGTCGCTTTGGCGCACGGCTTGCTTTACGGCATGACCGTCCTGCCCCAGATCCACCATCGCCTCCATGGGGAGGTGGTGTCCTACGGACTCGTGGTCCAGGCGTGCCTGGAAAAAAACGAAGAGGAGCTGAAAAGGCTGATTCCCTTTTTTTCCAAGCTGGGGCTGCCGTTGACCCTGGAGGAGCTGGGGATTAACGGCTTGAAGGAGCCGCTTTTAAGGGAAGGGCTCCGCCGGACCTGCGCCAAGGGGAGCTCCGCTCACAACCTTTTTCTTCCGGTGGATGAGAAGGTTCTCCTGTGCGCCATCCGGGAAGTGGAGGAACGGGTAAGGGAAATGGGAAAATGAAGCCCTCCGCCCCCATTCTCGTCACCGGCGCCACCGGCTACGTCGGCGGGCGGCTGATTCCGGCCCTGCTGCAGGCAGGCCGGCGCGTGCGGGCCATGGGCCGGACCGTCGAAAAACTGGCCTGCCGTCCCTGGGCTCACCACCCCAACGTGGAACTGGTTAAGGGCGACGTGCTCGATGTCGCCTCCCTTGAGGCGGCCGCCGCCGGTTGCGACGTCGTCTATTATCTGGTCCACTCGATGATTGCCCAGAAGGACCGGTTCGCGGAAGCCGACCGCGCCGCCGCGCGCAACATGGTGGCGGCGGCAGAGGCCGCGGGCATCACGCGCATCATCTACCTGGGCGGGCTGGCGGAAGCGAAGCACGGGAACCTGAGCGAGCACCTGAGCTCGCGCATCGAAGTGGCCAGGATCCTGCAATCCGGTCGGGTGCCCACCACCGATCTGCGCGCACCCATGATCGTCGGTTCGGGCAGCGCCTCCTTTGAAATCATGCGCTATCTGGTCGAGCACCTGCCGGTCATGACCACTCCCCGCTGGGTGCGATCCCTGAACCAGCCGATCGCCGTCAGCAACGTCATCGGATACCTGGCCGGCTGCCTGGAGCACCCGGAGACCACCGGGGAGACCTATGACATCGGCGGACCGGACATATTGACCTATCACCGGCTGCTCGAGATCTATGCCGAGGAAGCCGGCCTGCGGAAGCGGGTCATCATCCCGCTGCCTATGTTGACGCCGACCCTGAGCGCCTACTGGATCCGATTCATCAGCCCGGTTCCGGCCGCCATCGCACTGCCGCTGACCGAGGGTTTGACGAGCGATGCCGTGTGCCGCGACAACCGCATCCGCGATATCATCCCCCAGCGGCTGCTCAGTTGCCGGGAGGCCATCCGCATCGCTCTGCAGCGGGTCAAGCAGGAGCGCTTGGAAACATGCTGGTCTAAGGACGGCGGACTTCTGCCTTTTGAGTGGCCCTATTGCGGCGATGCAGACTATGCCGGCGGTACGCGTTTCGTTGCCGCTTATCGGGTTGTGACCGCCGCCGCCGCCGAGGACATCTGGCGGCATATCGGCCGGATGGGCGGAAATAACGGGTATTGGTACGCCAACACGCTTTGGCGCCTGCGGGGATTGATCGACCGCCTTTTCGGAGGCCGGGGAATCGCGGCCGCCCGGCCGCGCGGGGATGAGTTGCGGCCGGGGGACACCCTGGACTTCTGGCGGGTGCTGAAGGTGGAGCCGCCGCACCATTTGCAGCTTCTGTCGGAGATGAAGGCACCTGGGGACGCGTTGCTCGATTTCACGATCGTTCCGCTCGGCGAAAAGCACTGCGAACTCCAGCTGACCTCGCGCTTCCTTCCGAGGGGGCTGGCCGGTATTGTGTATTGGTACGCCTTTTTTGTTTTTCATCACATCATTTTCCGCGGCATGCTGTCGGGGATCATTCGCCTCGCCGGCACCCCCCTGGCACGGGGACCGGAACGCTGGCAGCCGCCGGAGAAAGATGTGTGTTTCCTGCCGAAATACTGAATCGAAATATTTGCGTTCCGAAGCCGGACCCTATCAACGCTTTTTAAACCCGAAACGTTATGACAGGATGCCGCCAATGAAAATTATCTGTGCACTGGCTGTCGCCGGAACCGTCTTTCTGCATGGGGGGGGGATAGATGCCGCCGAGGTGAAGGTGAGCGAGGCCACCCAGGCCTGCATCGAGTGCCATCGGGTGATCCACCCGGGCATCGTCGAGGGTTGGCAGCTCAGCCGCCACTCCAAGATAACGCCCACGGATGCCATGGCCGTGAAGGGCCTTGGGCTTAAGGTGTCCAGCCCATCGGTGCCGGAGGAACTGAAGAGCGCTGTGGTCGGATGCGCCGAGTGCCACACCCTGAGGGCCAAGGAGCATGCCGACACCTTTGAACACAACGGCTACGACATCCACATCGTGGTAAGCCCGGGCGACTGCCGTACCTGCCACGCCCAGGAGGCGGATCAGTACTCCAAGAACATCATGGCGCACGCCTATAAGAATCTCGCCGACAACAAGGTGTTCAACGATCTGGAGCACACGATTCTCGGCGGCATTCAACGCAAGGACGGCAAGACCCTCATCCAACCAGCCAATGCGGCTACCAAGGCCGAGGCCTGCTATTACTGCCATGGGACGAAGCTGAAGGTCGCGGGCAACGAGACCCGCAACACCGAGCTGGCCGGCGAGCTGGAGTTCCCGAAGATCGAGGGGTGGCCGAACCAGGGGGTTGGCCGCGTCAACCTCGACGGCACCCTGGGCTCGTGCGCCGCCTGCCACACGCGGCACCAGTTTTCGATCGAAATGGCCCGCAACCCTTACACGTGCAAGGAGTGTCACGTCGGCCCGGACGTCCCCGTGAACAAGGTCTACGAGGCGAGCAAGCACGGCAACATCTTTTCGACCCACAACAAGGATTGGGAATTCAAGGCCGTGCCCTGGACCATCGGCAAGGATTTCACGGCGCCGACCTGCGCCGCCTGCCACGTCAGCCTGGTGGTGAACACCGAGGGCGACGTGGTGGCCCAGCGCTCGCACCAGATGAACGACCGGCTGCCCTGGCGGATGTTCGGGCTGGTGTATGCGCACCCGCACCCGCGCGAGCCGGACACCACCATTATCCGCAACAAGAACGGCCAGCCGCTGCCGACCGATTTCGACGGCGGGTTTGCGACCAAATACCTGATCGACAAGGCGGAGATGGACAAGCGTCGCCAGACACTTCAGGCCGTGTGCCTCGGTTGCCACGGGACGTCCTGGGTGAACGGCCAGTGGGCCCGCTTCGAAAACACCATCCGCGAGACCAACGCCAAGACCCTGACGGCGACGCAGATTTTGATGGACGTCTGGGCGGCGGGATACGCCACCGGCCCGGCCAAGGGCGGCAGCCCCTTCGACGAGGCGGTCGAGCGCCGCTGGGCCGACACCTGGCTGATGTACGCCAACACCATCCGCTTTTCCTCGGCCATGGGCTGCGGCGGAGACTATGGGGTCTTTGCAGACGGCCGCTACCAGCTGAACAAAGCCATCATGGACCTGCAGGACTGGCTCGAATTCCGTAAACAATTGCAGCCCTCAAAAAAACCTTGAGGGCTGCAATTGTTTAGTTTTTAATTTGCCTTAATAAGTAGGTTGACGCCATGTGCGCATTGCGAATTGAGGACGCGCGAATTCAGCTATTGAACGACCGCGAGGTCGTTAAAGGACGCTACGTTCTTTATTGGATGCAGCAGTCCCAGCGCGCGGAGATGAATCACGCGCTGGAGTATGCCGTTCAAGAAGCCAACCGGCGGGGCTGCGGGGTGGTGGCGGTTTTCGGGTTGACCGACGATTACCCCGAAGCCAACCTGCGGCACTACACCTTCATGCTCGAGGGACTAAAGGAGGCCGAGCAGGCCCTGAGGAAGCGCGGCATCCGGATGATTGTGAGGCGCGGCTCACCGCCGGAGGTCGCGCTGGCGCTGGGGCGCGAGGCCAGCCTCATCGTCTGCGACTGCGGCTACCTTCGGCATCAGCGACAATGGCGGCAGGCGGCGGCGCGTAAGGCCGCCTGCCGGGTCGTGCAGGTGGAAAGCGACCTGGTCGTGCCGGTGGAAACCGCCTCGGTCAAGGCGCAGATCGGCGCCCGCACCCTCCGGCCGAGGATCCACCGACAGCTGGCCGAATACCTTAAGGCGGTTTCCCCCGTGCCCGTGGGTAAATCGACGGTCGGGCTCAAGATCGATGGGATCCCCCTCGCCGACACCGCGGCGCTGCTCAAGACCCTTCGAATCGACCGCAGCGTCTCGCCCGTTTCAGAATGGTTTAAGGGCGGGGCGTCCGAGGCCCGGCGGCGTTTTGCCGAGTTTCTCAAAAACCGCCTTGCGCGCTACGACCAGAACCACAACCAGCCACAGACCGACGACACCTCGCACATGAGCCCTTACCTGCACTTCGGGCAGATCTCCCCAATTTACATGGCCCTCGAGGCCATCAAAACAGCCGGTCCGAAAGCGGCCAAAGATGCCTTCCTGGAGGAAATGATCGTCCGGCGCGAGCTGGCCTGCAACTTCACGCACTACACGCCGGACTACGATTCCATTGCCTGCATACCGGGCTGGGCGCAGGCGAGCCTGGCCGAACACCGCCGCGACCGCCGCCCGCATGTATATTCGGCAGAGCAGTTCGAGAATGCCGCCACCCACGACCCTTACTGGAATGCCGCCATGCGCGAGATGGCCTGCACCGGCTTCATGCACACTTACATGCGCATGTACTGGGGCAAGAAGATCCTGGAGTGGTCCCAAACCCCGGAGGAAGGCTTCGCGACGACCCTGGCGCTGAACAATAAATACTTCATCGACGGCCGCGACCCCAACTCTTACACCGGCGTGGCGTGGGTCTACGGCGTCCATGATAGAGCCTGGCCACAGCGGGCGATCTACGGCAAAGTTCGCACCATGATGGCTTCAGGGCTGGAGCGCAAGTGCGACATCAAGGCCTATGTCCGCAAGGTGGACGCGCTCTGCGGCCCATCCTGAAATCCTGTTGCTCCGGTCGGACAGTTTCCCTCAACGCGCTCTACCGGGATTTTTATGCGCGGCACCGCGTGAAGCTCGCTTTCAACCCGCGCATCGGCTGATGTACCGCACCAGGGCCCGCATGGCCGCAGCAGAGCGTAAGCACGTTTATACCGCTTGCCATAATAATGTACCGAAAACGAGGATGGCGGCATAAGTGGTTTTGTCAAAATAACGCCCGACAATCGGAACGTTATTTTGACAACCGCTATAATCGGAGCCGGAAGCAGGCA
>Ga0210127_1000129_pt1 | contig 10683 bp, 14 predicted proteins | sample RushSE_CattailNL_FD_185566 | JGI IMG/M metagenome (GOLD analysis project Ga0210127, IMG submission 185566) | Wetland microbial communities from San Francisco Bay, California, USA, that impact long-term carbon sequestration - RushSE_CattailNLC_D2... | ecosystem: Environmental > Aquatic > Marine >...
GCAAAAACGCCATTGAACGCTACCTAAAAGGAGAATTGCCCAAAACCATTTACAGTGAACTCAACCGTTCCAAGCAGTGGTTCTTTAAATGGCTCAAGCGCTTTCGCAGCGGGAGCTCTGACTGGTATAAGGACCGCTCCAGGGCTCCTCTCAGGCGGCCGAAGTCCATCAGTGCAAACGATCAGCAGCGGATCATATCCATCCGCGAGCACTTGGACTCCCAGCGATTTGCTCAGACCGGTGTTTCGGCCATCAAATGGGAGCTGACCAAGTCCGGATGCGGCTTTCCCTCCGACAGTACGATTAATCGTGTCTTAAAACGCGAGGGCCTGATTAAAAAAAACGGCCTACATCCCCAAGGGAGTTGCGTATCCGTATTTTACCGAAGCCTTGGATCTCAACAATATTCATCAGGCGGACTTTGTCGGTCCGCGCTACATTAAAGGCGATGGCCGCTTCTATTCACTCAACATCATGGACCTGTTCAGCCACCAGGTCTACCTTGAATCGCGACGCACCAAAGAGGATTGGCAGGTGGCGTCCGGGCTGCTGCGCTCCTGGAAAGCCATCGGATTACCCGACTACCTGCAGCTGGATAACGAGCTGAGTTTTCGCGGCAGCAACCGCTACCCGCGATCTTTTGGAGTCGTCATCCGACTGTGTTTGCATTTTGGGGTGACCCCGGTCTTTATCCCGATCGATGAGCCTTGGCGCAATGGTGAAATCGAACGGTTCAATGATACCTATGATAAAAAGTTTTTCCGTCGCCAGTGGTTCCCGAGCTATGCGACGTTAAAGAGACAGAGCAAAAACTTTCAGCGCTTTCACAACAAGCACCACCGGTACAGCTGCTTAAAGGGCAAGACACCGCTGGAGTTCATTAAAGATCTGGATGCCTCACCACGCACGTTGGCGGGCAACACGAAGCTGCCCGTGATTACAGAAATCCCGGATGGGGAGGTTGTCCTCATTCGTTATATTCGCAGCGACCGCCAACTGGATATTTTTGGTGAAAGGTTTACCGTATCAAAAGATCTCGTCTACTCCTATGTCAAGGCGGTCATCGTCACTTCAATCCATAGGTTGCAGATTTACCTCAGCGATGACTTGGTCGAAGTTTTTGGCTATCAGTTACCGAGTCTGAACGAATGATATTTTACATGGGTCAGCGATGTCGTGAAACTTTTTACCGTTAAGCCCGGGTCAGCGATGTCGTGACATTTGTCAACTAATGACTGTTAGGGGATTACCTCTGGTGACATTTGCAACTATTAGAACTGGTTTCATCTATGAATAAAAATCAAGCTTTGCGTTCTCCGTGCATACTTCGGCAGCCATGGATAGAAGCTTCCATTCATCTATGGGTGACGGCCTGAGCCTCACAAGGTCATATTGCGAAGACCGGTTGCCCAATCATAACCAGGAAGGTCGTTTGCTTAGCAAAGCCTTCAAAACCAATAGGGGCTCACCGGCAAGCGCTACCCGACGGCTGAATATAAAAATCACGATCCTCCTTGAGCATGTGATAAATCGCCTTGGCAATCTTGCGAGCGATCTCAACCCGTGCCACCTTGGCTCCTTTTCTGGCCCGCAGACTCTCAACGCTGTTTTTCCACTGCGGTACTTTGCCGGCAGCATGCACCGCAGCTTCAATCAACGCCCAGCGCAGCCACCGGGAGCCTTGCTTGGTCAGCCGACCATAGAAAACATGCTCGGCAGAGGCGCGTACCGTGGGGACCAGGCCCGCAAAGGAGCACAAGGCCTTGGCGCTCTTGAACCGCTGAATATCGCCGATCTCAGAGAGAATGGTATGCGCCAGGATCAAACCGATGCCCGGGATCTGACGGATGCGATTAACCTGGGCATTGCCGCGCATTTGTTCTTCGATCCACCCCTCGGCCTCTTTGATTCGTTCATCCAATGCTGCCATCGTATCCAGCAAACTGTCCAGACAGCGCTGGTCGCCTTGCGGCAACTGTATTTGCCGCAAGGCCCGACGAGACTTCTGGCTAAAGGCCCGCGAGAGATCGACTTCCACAAACGGATACTGCGCCAAGAGCGCCCGAACCCGATTCTTCAGCTGTGTCCGTTGCGATACCAAGGCAGCTCGGTGACGCAACAGCCGGCGGTATTGGCGCACGTCCGCCGGTGCCAGGTAGGCCTCAGCCAGCCCACCGCCGTAAGCCGTGCCAGCGCCTCCGCATCCACTTTATCCGTCTTCGCCCGACATTCGGCGATCACCTTGACCTTCAGCGGATGGGCCAGGTGCACTCGATGCCCACGATCCTGCAGGGCATCAGCCAACCAGCCCCAGCTGGAGGTCGCCTCCAGGGTCGTTTCGCTTTTTTGCGGCAGCTGCTGCAAAAAGCGCTCGACGCTCTTGGCGTGGATGGTTACTTTTTCACGCCGGCTGATTTGACCGCGCGGATCGAGCATCACGTAAGTAAAAGAATTCTTGTGCAAGTCGATTCCAACGGTGTAAGATCGTTTCACGCTTCGTTCTCCTTTCCTATGGATTTTGCCTTGCGCCAACCATAGCGGCTTGGCGCCGGAGAACGAAGCTTTTTTATTTATACGATCATAACCCCGTCTGACCCCCGATGGCGGCGTTGCAGGCCTCTCGAAATGCTCACAACCTGGCGTGGTTGCTGCGCTTTCGAATCGGCTTGCGCCTTGCCCTCAGGGGTGATCCGGGATTAGGAAACCACTTCTAGCATCATGGCAATATACCGTCAATGGCTAAGGATAGATCAGTTTGTAACATTGAATCAGCCTATTTCCTAACATCCCTGCAAGCCTCTTGTAAAAAATTAATGCACTATTAACATTTTTAAGCAGGAATTCGTTAAAGTCATTTTTTTCAAATTGCAGCAAGTCGCTCGGTTCCAAGCATTCCGCAGTGGCAGAATAATAATTGCGATCAACAAGGCCCGACCATCCAAAAGCTTCACCGGCTTTATCGATGATGTAAATTTCCTTTACTGGTTCGCCGATGCCTAATCTAACTCGTCCTTCTACCAGCGTATAAAAATAATCAGCTTTATCTCCTTCCCGAAAAATTACCGTTCCTTCCCTATAGTGGACTTTGGCCGAGACGGCCATGAAGTCTTTTGTGAAAAGCAAGTCCATCCCCCATAGAAGATCCCCCTGATCAATCAACATGGCTATTTCCTCCTCCCCCTTTTTAGTTATGATATCTTCAAAGTTTGTTAAAAAAACTCGCTGTCGCCCTAAAGTTATTTCGGCTCGAAAGGTATCGTCAGATGGTACACTCCGCCTTCAAGCTGGGCATGGACGGGCAACTCTCCTTTATGGAAAACTTTCATCATAGCCAGGTTGTCGAACAGCACATCGGCCACAAATCCTTTTAAGCCTCTTTCCTTGGCCAAACGGATGAGCATGCCGTACAGGTAGGTGGCTATTCCTATGGACTGCAAGTTTTCATCCACCACAAATACCAATTCAGCAAGCAAGCTTTTATGCACGCCAAGATAGCGGCCTTCGGCAATGATGCGGCCTTTCCCCTCCTCCCCAACCAGACCTACGATCGAAAGATCCCGACTCCAATCCACATTGACATATTCCTGCATTTTAGCATGAGGCATGCTCCTAACCGAATGAAAGTACCTAGAATAGCTTGTTTCATCTGAAAAACGGTAAAACAGATGCCGCATGCCTTCTTCATCGGAGGGTTTTATGGCTCGAAAGCGTACGCTTACATCTCCCTTGAAAATCTGGGTGGCATTTATTTCCATCGGATATAATCGAGCACTTTCAGGAAGGAAAATCTGATCGGGGTAGACTATTTTCTTTTTCTTTGCCTCAGTCACAAGCATCGCCCGATCGTCCGGGTGCGCCACCTCAATAAGTGCCTGGGCGCGCTCTCTGACCGTACGGCCTTCCAAATAGGCTACCCCATGCTCCGTTACGACGGTACTCACGGATTCAACCATGCTGAACTGATTGGGCCAATCCGCAATTGATGGCAAAATGTTTGGTTCACCTTTGGGGTTTCGGCTGGTGAGCGCGAAAATGGAACGGCCCTTCTCGGATAGGTCGGCACCGTGAAAAAAATCCAAGGCTTCGGCAGGGCCTGTGGCAACGTTGCCCTTGCCCGCATAAAGCCCTACCCGCCCGTATAAGTCGATTTTGCGGGCTGCAATGATTGTAATGAACTTGGGGTTGCGCCCGATAATTTGTGGATTATAAACCTTATCGATGCGCTGGAACTCCACCAAAGGGTTGTTGTGCAGCCACGTGAACAACTCAGGCGTCCCGAATGCATACGAGGTGAGAGATTTTCCTCGATAGCTTTCCTTGCGCCGATTGGTCACCGCACCGCATTCGATCAGATCCATCAAGGGGTCGGTGAAAAACGGGGAGTGAATTCCAAGGTGACGTTTGCTTTTCAAATGCCTGGCCAACGCTTCGTACAGGGGCCCGATGGAGAAGGCAAGACAGCTCCCATCCTCGATTAACGCCGCCACATTACCGGCCACTTTTTCCATTATTTCGTCCACCGGCCAACGGTCGAAATAGATGGGCAGGTCGTCAGATAAAACCAGATAGTCAAACTCGGAGACCGGTACAAAGGTGTCGCCAAAGGTTCTGGGGACTTTTAGATTTATTTCCCCCACTTTGATGGTGGCCTTTTCCATGGCCTCCCACGCCACATCCACGGCAACCCCGAGGCTGCAGTAGCCAGCATCGTTTGGGGCGGTAATTTGGATGATCGCCATATCCAGGGGAATTTGACCGGCCGAAATCAGTTCAGGGATTTTTTGAAACCGGCTCGGAACCAAGTCAACCAAGCCCTCTTCGATTGCCTTATCCGCTGCCCAGCCGGAAAAAAAAGTTTTCAAGCGGAAGTTTTTCGATTTGAGCGCTTCCAGGCTAATCGCATCACCAAAACTGACCAACTGTACAAGTTCGAGGTCTTCCAGGTTCTTGGCGTTAGACCCCATGATTTGTCGAACCATGGTCCGAGGCTCGGCAACGCCGGTGGTCAAAAAAATGCTCATCCCTGGCCTGATCTTCTTCAGCACGACCTCGGGAGAAACTACTGAGGACTCCCAATTTGATGCGGGCAGCTTCATATGGGCAACGTTTTCCGGGTATCAAAGGATCAAAATGCCGAGACTATCCTGAAATGACGCCAAAAAGAGTGAGAGCTGGAAAGGAGATGTCCGAACCGTGTAACGAAACCCAGATCCGCTTCAGGCCGGTTGGAATTGGAAGGAGACAATACCGTATGTTGAATATACCTTGGCCAGCCTGGAAAAAGCAAATGAAATTGAAGCCGGGTATTGAAGACAACATAAAAGGACACCGACTTGGTATTTCCAGCCACCCGATATCGGGGTGCCATGAAAACAGACTATCTCCCGGCAAACTCTCGCAAACTCCAGAGCCGCGATTATTGCAGATGCTCGCTGTCGCTCCGGAACGCTTACAGGAACCCCCTCCTACGGCGTCCTTTTGGCCGATTTAAAACGTTTCGGGTCCCGCATGGATTTGAGAATCTCGATGCTGCTCTTGTAGCCCTTGGAAAGCCGGGCCATGTCAAGCGCCATTCCGGCAATCTGGGCTACGGCTTGAACGAGATTTACATCGTCAATAGTGAATTCCCAAGGCTCGGCGGTGTAGACTCTCAGGGTTCCGATAACTTGACCGTGGATCGAAATGGGCACGGACAGAATGGAGGCGATTCCTTCCTTTTTTGCCGCCTTCGGATACTGAATGCGTGGATCGTCGCTGACATCGTAGATGGCGACTGGCCCCTCTTCGAGAGAAGCGGCAATGGACTTGGCGGCACTGAGCGGGCCTTTGTCAAGGTATTCGCGACTCAGCCCGTTTGCGGAAGCAAGCTGCAGCTCATCGGTTTTCTTATTAACCAGAAACAAAGCCGCGCCCTTTGCTTTCAATGCGGTCTTGACGGCCTCAACCGTTGTCACCACAACATCTTCAGGGTCCTTGCTCATCGAGATGGCCTGGGTGACCTTAAGCAGGTTCTCATAGTGCATCCGGTGTTTTTCCATTGCATCCTCCTATTTTGACGTGGGTGAGAATAAAGGCAGCGGCACCTGCTGGAAAGGGGGTTGCTTTCCGAAACCACAATGCATGTCCGATCTTTTAGTATATAACCTCCCAGTTCGTTTCAAAGGTATTATCCTGAAGGGTGTAAGCAAAGCCGAGCATCTTAAAGATTCCGTGGGTTCCTCCCTTGACTCGCAAATAATAGAGATAAACTGCTGGATTGGGACGGCACTCTATGCCCTTGGGATCATCTTGGGTTTTTAGCCAGACCTTTTTCCTACCGATGACCCGCCAAACTGTATTGTGCTTTTTGCTGCGAACGCACTGGTTGATCGAGGGCAATTTTTTTTCTCGGATGATATCGTCGTGTGTTACATACATGCCAATCTCCTTGGCATTCTCGATTCGATCAGCGACACGGGCGGCAGCCATTTCTGGTTTACATCAAATTCGGGCGCTTTACCGTCAACACCGGACAGATAGGAATTTTCTCGACAGGCTTTATTCACAGGTAAGCTTTTCAAGCTTTTCTTGACGAATTTTACAGCCGACGCAGCGTGCTGTAACCATTCTCAATTTAAGCCACTTAATATCAATTTCCTCGCCGCACACCTCACAAATTCCAAAAGTCTTTTCATCGATTTTTTGCAATGCTTTTTTGATCTTCATACTTAATTTATTCTCTCGATCCAGCATTCGAAGTGTAAAGTCCCTCTCCAATTCGAGTGATGTCCGATCAAGAGGATTAGCAGAGGTTTGAACCATCTGTCGGAAGCAGGATGTGCTTGAACATGCTCATCTCCTATTCGTTTCCATTCTGCTCAGCGGTACACCAGCACAGGGATCTTGGTGTGGGTCAAGACCTTTTGAGTCTCGCTGCCGATCAGGAGCGCTCCGACGCCTCTCCGACCGTGGGAGGCCATCATGATGAGGTCGCAGCCCTTCTGCTCAGCCGCCCGGATGATGGCCTCGTAAGGATAATCGTTCTTCTCAAAAACGATGTCGCACGCCACTCCTGCTTCCTTGGCTCCTTTTTCAATCGCCGCCAGGTACGTTCCTGCCAGTTCCTTGTATCGCTTGGCGGCTTGCTCCAGCGCATCCATGGGGATTTCCGTTTCATAGGAAAAGGGGTGCTGCAGAGGCATCACACAAATGCCTGTCACCTTGGCACCGATGCTCTTCGCGAAACGAATCCCCTGTCCAATCGCCGTTGCGGATAATTCCGATCCATCCGTCGGAAGTAAAATGTGCTTGAACATGTTCACCTCCTTTTGGTTTTGAACCGGCTCAACGGTACACCAGCACCGGAATTTTGGAGTGGGTCAGCACCTTTTGGGTCTCGCTGCCGATCAGGAGCGCTCCGACGCCTCTCCGTCCGTGGGAGGCGATCATGATGAGGTCGCAACCTTTCTGCTTAGCCACCCGGATGATGACTTCATGGGGATAATCGTTCCTCTCATAAAAAACGTCCCATGCAATTCCCGCTTCCTCGGCATCTTTTTCAATCACCGTCAGGTAAGTTTCCGCCCTTTCTTTGCATCGCTTGGCGGCCTGCTCCTGCGCTTTCGTGGGTATCTCCATCTCGCAAAAAAGTGTGTGCCGCAGCGGCATCACGCAGAGTCCTGTCACTTTCGCACCGATACTCTTAGCGAAACGAATCCCTTGTTGAATCGTCGCTGCGGACAATTCCGAACCGTCCGTCGGCAGCAGGATGTGCTTAAACATGTATGCCTCCTCACACAATGATCAGCGGGCTGAGACCGTCTCAATGGACCACTTCCCAGTTCGCCTCAAAGGTGTTGTCGTGCAGTGAGTAGGCATAGCCGAGCATCTTGCCGATTCCAGGCTGCTGGCCTTCCTTAACGCGCCAGTAGCACAGATAGACGGCCGGAATCGCGCGGTACTCCCCCGTCGGCGGATCATCGCTGGTGTTGAGCCAGACTTCTCTCTTTTCGATGACTCGCCAAGGTGTGTCGTATTTTTTGCTGCGCACCGTATCTCCGACCTTGGGCAAATGTTTTTCGCGGATGACATCATTGTGGGTTTCGATCATGGCAGCCTCCTTTCTCCTGGATCGCTGCAACGCAAAGATTACGGTTCGTGATAGATTGGCTGACCGAGCTTGCTGAGCGTGAAATTACGGAACACGCGGTGTCCGTCGTAGTCCAAGACCCGCAAATCATCGGTCTGGTGCAGATCCTTCATGATGACCTCAAAGTGCTTGCCGTACCTTTTCTTGACCTCTTCCACCTCCGCTTCGTAGACAATAAACTTGCCGATCCCTTTGACCGCGAGTTTTTCCACAAAATTGGGGGCGGTCAGAGAGGCATAGGAGGTCAAAATGATGATCGGTCCCGAACCCGTGAAAAAGATTCCGGCTTTCATGGTGTCTTCTCCTTTCCCCTGATCGGATTGTTCTTGAGAGTGACGCCCAGCACCGGTCTTGAATCACCAGGGCTAAATCATCAAGTACTTCAGCCCGGTGGCGTAGCAGATCCCTCCCTCAACGGACTTCGATTCCGTCCACTTGACTTCCGCCACTGCCAGTGAGCGGAATCCCTCATCTCCGGAAAAACCGCATGAGCTGCCAGTGGACCTGACCACCAGGACGGTCCCTGTTTTGAACCGCGACTGCAACTCGGCATACAGGCCGTTGACGCAACAGTTCTTCATTCTGCCGTCAACCGGTTCGCCGAAACCTACGGAGTTTAAATGACTGCAGACAATCGAGCTGTCGATCCGGTGCCGCCTGGCGACTCTTTTTTCCATGATCAGCCTCTTCTTAAAAGGCCTTCACTCATGAATTTTATCGGACTTCCTTTTCATGGTGAGGAACGGTTCCACCCTCTGCTTTCAGGCAGTATTCTCTCCAGGCACAGCAGGTGCCCTCGCAGGATGGTTGACCGGTCCCGAAACACTCCGGCTGGCCCTCAAGCCGCTGAAGGCTTCGAATCAGCCTGGCCAGATCACAAAAATCTTCAACCACGGCATTGACCATCGATATTCGTGTTTCGGAGTGCCGAACGATGCTGGAAGTTTCACCGCCCTTAGGGTGAACCTTCCCGGCTCCGCCGCAGCATTTTATTGCCCCTGCAAAACAGGCCCACGAACAGCACCTCCGGGTTTCTCCGAGCCTATTTATTTATCTAACAATTTTATATAGTTGTCTATGGGTAGATAGCCTCATTTCGATAGGGGGAATGCCTAAACCTGGGACTTTTCCCCGCAGGTGCGGGATCGAAATGATCTCTACCGAAGTGGACTTCGGCTATTATTTCGAGAGGTTGAGAGGCATTTCGAAACCGGACAGGAGAAGTATGATCCGAGCCTTATAACGAATTCCGATTCCGCTTCAGGTCTGATGGAATGGGAGGGAGACTACACTTAATGTTGAAACTTAAATGAAATAACTTGGCAACATCAAGATAAAATTTAGAAAAGATTGAGGTGATATCACCATGTGACACAACCGATTTTAAAGTGATTTTTTTCAAAAAGGCTAAGACTTTGGATATTTATCTAAATTGGGAAAAATGGCCTTGCCAAGCCAATCAATGCATTTCCCAAGGTGACGCATGTTGGCTAAGCCTTCCTCGTCTTCAAGAACCTCCCCTTTGTTTAGGCCAAAACCAAAATTCCAGTAAGTTGAGCAAGGAATGATCATCCTGGACATTTGAAACATGTGGTTGATAGTATCGTATACATGTGTTGCTCCACCGCGTCTAACTGCCACTACGGCTGCCCCTATTTTTCCGGAAAAAGCGTGATTATTGGCATAAGCTACAAAACCTGCCCTTTCAATCAATGCCTTCAAATCTGCCGATATCGCCGCAAAATAGGTTGGGGAACCCAAAATCATAGCATGAGCCTTTAGCATTCTTGAAAAGATGTCGTTAAATTTGTCCTTTTTAACTGCGCATTCATTGTCTTTGTTCTCGAAGCACTTTTCACATGCAATACAACCGCGAATTGCTGTTCCGCCCACTTTTATAAGTTCTGTTTTCCAGCCAGCATCTTTCAATTCGGATAGAACTTCCTTTAAAAGTAATTCGGTATTACCCCCCTTGCGTGGACTTCCGCTTATCGCCAATGCATACATGTTGATCTCCTTAATTTTCCGTCTAATTTAAAACCGATATCAACCTCAGAAGCAGGCACGCCGCCTCATACACTTTAGCACAATATCATTCGTATCGAAATCGAAGGTTTTTTTATCTCGAACACACACCGCTCCTAAAGCCAAACCAATCCTATTCTCGCATCCGCATTTAGACAGTTACCGGCTTTCACCACTCTCACATATGCTGAACAACCACCATCTTGGGCTTTTTCGTCCCCCGCGAGGCTGCCGGTCGAAATTGAGCTTCATCGTGCCATCAGAAGCCGTGGCCACTTCACCCATTGTTTCAGATGGTTTTATGTTATCCGAAGAGTTTAGCCAAATCTGGTGCCGCTGTGTTCTCTTGTAATCCGCAAAAACCAAAAATTCCGAAAGAACGCCATGGTGCAAAATAGCGGTTGACCTTAAAAAATACGGCATAGTATAAGATCCAATTGAGGTGGAAATGCCCAATGGGAAAACAGGCGAAAAATAGGGATTTTGGTGCTCCGGCAACCACATTCGTTAACCAAAATTTAAAACACTTA
>Ga0210127_1000134_pt1 | contig 10591 bp, 8 predicted proteins | sample RushSE_CattailNL_FD_185566 | JGI IMG/M metagenome (GOLD analysis project Ga0210127, IMG submission 185566) | Wetland microbial communities from San Francisco Bay, California, USA, that impact long-term carbon sequestration - RushSE_CattailNLC_D2... | ecosystem: Environmental > Aquatic > Marine >...
ACATCATTCAACAGAATTAGACGTCATCGGTGCGTGGGGAACAAACTACACAAAAATATGACTATGAATCCATATCAGAAGATTCTTACATAGGCAAGCCAGATTAGCATTCCCCACATACTTCTAACCATATGAAAATATACGAATACCAGTTGCAGGTTGGAATGATTTTCCAAAAGGGGTGGTCGTTGGTTGGGTATCTGTCTCACAATCGCCACCCGCAAGGGGAAAATACCACCAATGCGGGCGGCTTGAGCATCAAGAGGCTTTATCGGGTGCCGCATGGAAGCGACCCCCTTCGAGTGTTGCCAATTTTCCAATCTGACGTATTATTTTTGACCAACAACATATTCTAACGGCCTTTGCTAACGCATCCGTTGAACACGGAAAGGAGTAATGAGGATGGGAAATCAAATCCGGACCGCACTGCTGATGGTGTTGCTCACCGTTCTGATCATGGTGATCGGGCAGTGGGTCGGAGGACGTCAAGGCATGATCATCGCCCTTGTTATTGCAGCTGGGATGAATTTCTTCAGCTACTGGTTTTCCGACAAGATCGTTCTGAGGATGTACAGTGCCCAGGAGGTGGGGCCGCAGGACTCGCCCGCGCTTTACGGCATGGTACAGGAGCTTTGCCGCCGCGCCAACCTGCCGATGCCCAAGGTGTACGTAATCCCCCAGGATGCGCCCAACGCCTTTGCAACCGGCCGCAACCCGGAACATGCGGCAGTCGCCGTAACCCAAGGACTGCTCAAGCTCATGAGCCGTGAGGAGGCCATGGGTGTGCTGGCCCACGAACTGGCGCACGTTAGGAACCGGGACATTCTGATCGGCAGCATCGCCGCCACCATGGCAGGCGCCATCATGATGCTGGCAAACATGGCGCGCTGGTCGGCCATTTTCGGCGGCGGCTACCGGGACCGCGAGGAAGGCGGCGGGGGCGGCGGCGGGTTGGGGTTGATCGTGATGTCGATCCTGGCGCCGCTGGGTGCCATGCTGATCCAGATGGCGATCTCCCGTTCGCGGGAATACATGGCGGATGCCACCGGCGCTACTTTTGCCGGGACCCCCGAGGGGCTGGCGCGGGCCCTTGAAAAGCTGGGAGCCTATTCCAAGCAGCTGCCGATGGCGGAGGCCAGCCCTTCGACGGCGCACATGTTCATCGTGAACCCCCTCTCCGGCGGCAGCCTGATGAGCCTGTTTTCCACGCACCCACCGCTGGAGGAGCGCATCGCCCGCTTGCGCGGCCGGCGCTTCCAAGGCGTCCAACCGCCTCCGGGACCCGGGCCCGCCGACCCCCAGGATCCGGCGCGGGCTATGTGGGATCGCTTGTCAGGGAAAAAGTGATGCTCAGCGAGGCTGGGCTTGGCGCTTGCGGGTTTTTTCAGCAGGCCCGCACGGCCCGGAGCCTGTGCCGCGGCAAAGGCGGCAGCGATCATCGCTGCAGCGTTGGCAGTCGAAGCAGTCCCGGCAGGGGTGTTTTTTAGATTCTGGCGGGCCGGGCGGTGGGACATAAACATTTCCGCACAACCCCGGGAGTTTTGTAAAAGGCACCGTGTCGATCCTCCTCTGAGGCTATAGAACAACGCTAAGGCAGCCCCTCGGCATATGCAAGCGGCGGCGCTTACGGTGACCCCGCCCGATTTCGCATTAGCAGAGTTTTCAGAAGGTCGGCAACGACCGCACACTCCAGGCCGAACGGCAGGTAGCCGGCATAGCCGAGAACCGGCATCTCGAAGATCTCGAAGCGGTGAACAAACGGGATGCTGTATTTCCATTTGGCCAGGCTGTAGAAATTCCACATTTCCCAGAAAAAGCCGCAGACGAGCGCGGCCAGGGCCGCGGAAACGGGGCCGGTCCAGTCGGTGCCGGTCAGATCCTGGAGAGGGTGGGGTTCGCCGCGAATGCTTTCCAGCGCCACGATAACCAGAAGCGGTGCCACCCACACCATGGAATATAAAAAACGCGGCCACACCCCGATGAATGTAAGCCCCCCACCGGCGGCTGCCAGCACAACCCACGGAATGAGCGGATGATGGAAACCGGAAAGCGGTTGCACACGTCCGAAGGCGCGTCGGAACCAGGCGAAGGACCGGATGAGGTCACCCGTGCTCAGGACCGCCGGCAGGACCGTGGCAAAGGGCAGGGTGGCGTACCAGAAATACTCCCAGGGGCCAAAGCGTTCCCCGACATAGTACCAGTTTTGCACGAAGCGGTTGAGGTACTCGAAAAACCACCAGAACACGGCGCTGGTCGGGAACAAGGCGATGAAAAACCCCGGTTGGTGGGTGATCAGAGACCGGCCCGTGCGCCGGCTGCACAGCGCATTGACCGCGACGATGTAGGCCAGCCAGAGCGGGGTGAAGGTGTGCGGCTGAAAAGCCGCCATCCAGGGGAAACGGGTCCACGCTAGGACCCACGCCGCCGCCCCGGCGGCGGCGGCTGCCCAGCCCCACCACGGGAAAGGATGAGGCTCGGTCCCTGCCGCTGGCAAGCTCCGGTGAAAGGACCGCGATGCGCGAAAACCCACCGTTAAGACCACTGCGCCGATGAGCGCCGCGTAGAAGCAGAAGGCCGGCCACGAAAAAGCACCCTGCTCGATCAAACGGGTTTGTGGCGGGAACTCGAAGTATGGATCCAGCGGCAACCCGGCGAGCCTTACCCCCAGCAGCGGAAGCCCGATCAGCATCCCGGCGAGGGGGATAAACGTCTGGAATAGGATTTTTAGACGGAACATAAAAAAAGGTGTAGGGCAAAACGCACAGGGGTGAGAGCGACAAAATACTTCCAGAAAGTTCTTCGCGGTTTTAGTTGCTCACGCCCTAAGCGCCGGCTGTTCAGAAATGCCCAGATGCAAGGCACGCGAAATCCCGAGGAAGGGAGGCGCACCTCGGTACGCCGCAGGGACACTGGGTGAGCGTAACGCCGCAGATGGGCATTTATCAACAGCCGGCTAGCGGGTCCCGCCCGATTTAATGCTCTCCGGCAGCTCGCACTCCTGTGACGCCTTGCGGGTTTCCACGTAGTGGGCCGCCGCTAGGGCCGCGGTGCAGCCATCGGCCGCGGCGACGACAATCTGGCGCGCATATTTTTCCCGCAGATCGCCGATGACGTAAATGCCGGGGATGGTCGTGCCGCACCGGTCGTCGGTGACCACGTAGCCGTCGGCGTTCTTCCTGATGCCGGCCGGAACCAGCTGGTTGTTCGGCACGAAACCGATGAAGACAAACAACCCGTCCGTGGCCAGCTCGCGCGACTCCCCGCTGCGTGTGTTTTTCAGTTCCACCGCGCACACGCCGTCGGAGTTGGCCTTGACCGCCGTCACCACCGAGCTCCAAATGAACTCGATTTTGCATTCGGCCTTGGCCCGCTGCTGGAGCAGCATTCCGGCGCGCAGCTGGTCCCGGCGGTGGACGATGTATACCTGCTTGGCCAGCTTGGCCAAGTAGAGGGACTCTTCGATGGCCGAATCCCCACCGCCGACGACGGTGACCGTCTTGTTGCGGAAGAAAAACCCGTCGCACACGGCGCAATAGGAGACCCCCTTGCCGTAAAACTCCTTTTCGCCGGGCACTTCCAGTTTGCGGGGATTCCCGCCGGTTGCCAGAATCACGGCATGCCCCTGCAGGCAAGCTCCGCCCGCGAGACGGACCGTGTGGAAATCCAGGCCCGGCTCCACCGCGACCACTTCGTCGGACCGGATTTCCAGCCCGTAGGACTGGGCGTGCTGGGACATTTTCAAAGACAGCTCCGCACCGCCGATGTGCTCATTTCCCGGCCAGTTTTCCACCGCGTCCGAAAGGTTCACCTGACCTCCCGGCGCCCCCATTTCCACCAGGACGGTCTTCAATGCGGCGCGCATGGCATAAATCCCGGCGGTCATGCCGCCGGGACCGCCGCCCACGATGATCAGGTCATAGATTCCGACACAAGCCATTGGAAACTCCTTTAAGCGGCAGCGGCTGAAAGCCGCTTGGTGTACGCGGTGAAGGCTTGCATGATCGCCCGGGTCCGCTCGCCCGGTTTTCCGGCGCCGATGACATCCTCATCCACCCGGACGATGGGCACGATCAGGCGGTTGGAGGAAGTGATGAACACCTCATCGGAGGCGACCAGCTCGCTGCGCTGGATGTCGCGGACGTCGACGGCGCATGTTCCCTCAGCCAGGTCGAGCACTTTCTGGCGGGTGATCCCGTGCAGGATCCCTGAGCCAGGCGTCACCATTTTCCCGGCGACAACGGCGAAAATATTGCAGGTGGTGCCTTCGCGGACCCAGCCTTCGGGGTCCACGTAGACGGCCTCGATCCCCCCCTTCTGGCGGGCTTCGGCCAGCACCATGATGGCCCGGATGTAATCGATGCTTTTAGCGCCGGGGATGGTCCGCGTGTAGGGTACGGTGATGATTTTGGCTCCTTCCGCGTACCATGCCGCAGGGTACTGGCTCAACGAGGCCACCATGATGGCGATGCGCGGGCGGCCCTGGGGGGTGATGAAATCAGGGCTGGACCCGCCGGTGACCAGAATTCGCACGTTGGATTCCACCGGCGGGTTGCGCTTGAGAGTTTCCTCCACGAGATGGATCAACTCGGTTTCGGAAAACGGCAGATCGATGCCTATTTGCAGCGCCGAGCGGAACAGGCGATGGACATGGTCCTTGATAAAGATCACCTTGCCGTTATAGGTGCGCATGAAATCGAAACACCCGTAGCCTCGCAACAGGCCGAGATCGTTGATGGGGAAAACGGCTTCGGAGTCCGGGACGAATTTTCCATCAACATAATAGACATTCGCCATAGCCTGCCTTCACCTCCTGTTTCTCTGGAATCGAAAAAAGTGAGCGCATTATACGACCGGAACCGGCGGGTGACAAGCACGGAATGCAACGGGGTCCTCCGGCTGAGGCGCGCGGGTTTTGACTTCCAGAGCGTACTCTGACATTATCAGAGCGTCAATTAAATGTTTCAAATTTCGGCATCTCACGCATAGGCGAGCTGGGGTGCCCGCCGTGGCGAACCGCAACCAATACTTCAGAAGAAACTCTTCCCGGAAACGAGATCACCCATAATGTCCCTGGACTCCTTCCATGCGGCCTACGATGCCGAGCCCGTCGAAATGGTGATCGCCGGCCGGTCCTACCGCATATTCACCCCCCGGACCATCGAACGTTTTTTGCATGATGCAGGTACTCTCAACGGCTTTCCGCTGTGGGCGAGAATCTGGCCGGCCTCCATCGTGCTGGCGGAGGTGGTGGCGTCCATGCCGGCGGAGCACCGGAGGAAGTGGATCGAGATCGGCGGCGGGCTGGGGCAGGTGAGCATCGCCGCTGCCGCCTGTGGACACCGGATCACATTCAGCGAGGCGAACCCGCATGCGATGGAATTTGCCAGGGCCAGCGCCGAGCTCAACGGGCTGCCGCAACTGCCCGTCGTTCAGTTGGACTGGAGCCGGCGGTCGGTTCCCGGCACCTTCGATGTCGTCATCGGCTCGGAGCTGGTCTACCGCGACGCAGACATTGTTCCGCTCCAGCAGCTCTTTACCCGTCTGTTGAAACCCGCAGGCGAGGTCATTCTGGCCGGCGAAGTGCGCCGGGTCAGCGAAGGGTTTTTTCGGCGGATGAAGGAGTCCTTTCATGTCCAGGTTCACCGGAAACGTCTACGCTCCGGGCCACATTCCACGACCGTCCTCGTGTTTCGCTTGCAGCCGAAATCACAGAATTGATTCATCTAAAGACTTCCCCGTGTAGTGCCGATATCACCTCCGAGAGGCGGTTGCCGCCGGTCTGAGCGGTGACGTCCGTCGATTCCCGGCGGCCCGTCCTCCCCGGTAGCCTGCTGCCGGATCCGCTTCAAGAAAAGGAACCCATACGTTGAGTTCACACGCTAAGACCGCAGAGACCGGCGCGGCGGGCCCGTCCGCCGCAGCGGGGCCGGAGGGCCGCTTCGTCGACATCGTCGAGCTTCTGATCGCCGCGGGCAAGCTCACCCGTGAGCAGGTGGCCTACGCCCAGCGGATTCAGTCCAAGCTCGATGCGCCGCGCCCCGTCCTGGAGCTCCTGAAGGAGCTCAAGTTCATCTCCGAAGACCATGTCAAGGACATCGTCCGCAAGATTCAGACCCCCGTGAGCCTCGGAAACCTCCTGGTCGAACTCGGTTACATCCGCGAACCCGACCTCGATGTCGCCCTCAAAATACAGGCTGAAACCAAGCCCCGCAAACGCCTTGGGGAAATTCTGCTGGAGCGCCGCCTGGTGGATGAGCGCACCCTGATCGAGGTGCTGTCCCTGCAGATGGGCTTCCCCTATGTGGAGCCGGACTTTGCGGAGATCGACCCCAAGCTGTTTCACCGGGTGCCGCTGAAATGGTACGAAAGCCACAGCTTCATTCCCGTGCGGCTTGAAAACGGAGCGCCGCTGGTCGCCTTTTCCGACCCGATGGACAAGGAGGAGCTGGCGGCCGCCCGCGACATCTTCGGCCCCCACATCGTCGTGGCCATCGCGCGCCGCAGCTCCATTGAACGAGCCGTCAAGCGCGTCCAGCACGCCAAGCAGCGGGAGCGCATATCGCCTTCCGATGAAAATTCGATCATCGCCCTGGTCAACAGCATCATTGCGGCCGCCATCGAGCGCAAGGCGAGCGACATTCACATCGAACCCTTGAAAGAGCACATTCGCGTGCGTTTCCGTCAGGACGGGGTGCTCATTCATTACGAGGATTTCCCCGCCGCACTGATGGGGGCCGTCACCAACCGGTTGAAGGTGATGTGCGACGTGGACATTACCGAGAAGCGCCGGCACCAGGGAGGGCGTTTCTTTTTTGAACACGGCGAGACCCAGCTCGACCTGCGGGCGTCGTTTTATGTGACGGTGCACGGTGAGAAAATCGTCTTGAGGCTCCTCAACCGCCAGGGGGTCCTCATCCACATAGAGGACGTCGGTCTGGCGCCCCGGGTGCTCGAGCGCTTCAAGGAGGACGCCCTTTACCTGCCGAGCGGGGTCATTCTCGTCACCGGGCCGACGGGCTCGGGCAAGACCACCACGGTCTACAGCTGCATCAACCACATCAACGACCCGCAGACCAGCATCGTCACGGCCGAGGAACCGGTGGAATACGTCATCGACGGCATCTCCCAGTGTTCGATCAACCCGCGCATCCAGCTGACCTACGAAGAGACCCTGCGACACATCGTGCGCCAGGACCCGGACGTCATCGTCATCGGCGAGATCCGCGACACCTTCTCGGCCGAAATCGCCGTCCAGGCGGCGCTGACGGGCCACAAGGTCCTCACCACCTTCCACACCGAGGACAGCATCGGCGGACTGATCCGGCTGCTCAACATGAACATCGAGGCGTTTCTGATCTCCTCGACGGTGGTGAGCGTCATGGCCCAGCGGCTGCTGCGCCGGGTTTGCCCGGATTGCGCCGCGGCCTATCGCCCGACCCCGCTTGATCTTCAGCGCCTGGGCTATGGGTATGCCGATATCCACGGCGCGAATTTCCAGCGCGGACAGGGGTGCTCCCGGTGCCAGTACACAGGCTACCGGGGCCGCGTCGGCATCTTCGAGCTCTTGATCCTCAATGAAGAGATCCGCAACGCGATGATCGAGCACAAGACCAGCCAGGAGATCCGCCGCATCAGCATCGAGGCCACCGACCTCGTGACCCTCATGGAGGACGGCCTCGTCAAGGCCGCCGCCGGCACCACCACCATCCAAGAGCTGCTGCGCTGTCTGCCGCGGCTGCAGAAACCGCGGCCGCTGCCGGAGTTGAAGCGGCTGTTGGAGGTGTGAGCATGGGCGAGACCCAATCCTTTATCGAGATCGTCGACAACCTGATCACCTCCCGCAAGGCGCGCCTGCCGGTGTTCAACACCAGCGCCGCCCGCATCCAGCAGGAGATCAGCAAAGAGGAGCCGGACCTGCGGCAGATCGAAAAGCTCATCGTGAGCGACCAGGCCCTGACGGCCGAGGTGCTGCGCTTTTCGAATTCCTCCTTTTACAAGGGGTTGACCCAGGTCTCCACGGTGCGCAACGCCATTGTGCGCCTCGGGGTCAACGAGGTGTCCAACATCGTCATGACGGTGACCCACGAGAGCCAGTTCCGCTCCAAGGATCCGTTTCTTCACAGCGTCATGCGCAAGCTCTATCTCCATGCCCTGGGAACCGCCGTTGCCTCCCATTGGCTGTGTCGGCATTGCGGCCTGCACGGAATTGCCCACGAGGCCTTCTTTGCGGGGCTGCTCCACGACGTCGGCAAACTCTTCATTCTCACGGTGATCGACGATCTCATGCATTCCGGACGGCACACGATCAACCCCTCCACGGCCCTCCTGATGGAGGCCATGGATCATCTCCACACCGGACACGGCCACACCCTCATGCACCACTGGAACCTGCCGGAAAAATACGCCGAGGTGGCGCGCCACCACCATGACGATGCCCTGGATGCGGAGAACTACCTCGCTCTCACGGTGCGGCTGGCGAACAAGACTTGCAACAAGATGGGCATCGGCCTGCGGCAGGACTCGGGCGTGGTGCTGATGGCGACCCCGGAGGCAAACGAATTGCACATGTCCGAAGTCGACATCGCCAAGATGGAGATCATGCTGGAGGACACGCAGACGTTGGGGATTAAGAATTGATGGACGCGCCATCCGGAATGGAACGAATCAACCCCGGCACCTGGGTCATCTCGGAGGGCAGGCTCGTGCGTCTGGATCCCACCGAATTCGATCCGGAGGCCGAGCGGGGGGTCGTCAAGGAATACCGCCTGTCGGAGATCGGGCGCTACTTGCTGAATCCCGGCCCGGTCGAGATTCGCAAACGACTCGTCGGCTGCGAGGTGCATCCAGCGCGCACCGGGCTGGGACGGGTGATGCCGCGGCTGCTGCGGCGATCGGCCGACCGGCGCCGCAAGACGGAGGTCATCCTCTCCGGGCTGAAGCTGAAACTTCCCTCCCTGAAGGATGCGGACCTCGAGGTGCACCTCCGGCGGATGGTCGATGAGCTGCGGGTCTTCGACCCTTTCGGGAAGAAGCTGGCGCGCCTGGATACGCGGCAGATATCGCATCTGGTAGGCATCTGCGAAGACGCCGGCGGCGGCTATTCCTATCTGAAGCTCCAAGGGTCCACCGAGGACAAGATCCGGTATCTCAACAGCCACGTGGGCCGGGACGTTCGCGTGACGATTCACCGGGCGCACGTGAGCGAGGGGCTCTTCGAGCTGCGCGCCTTCCCGGCGGCTGGCTTCACCCCGGCCCATGCCTATAAGCTGTATGCCTACACCCGCGACGGCCAGCCGGCGGCCTGCGTGCTCACCTCTCTCGGCAACCTGGACTTCCGCCTGCCGGACCCCCAGGCCGTCAAGTACGCGAGCCTGATTGAGAACTCCCTGAATTTCTGTGCGGGCTTCCGCAAGGCCTTTGAGACCTGTTTTGCCGGGGAGGCGCGGCCGGTGCGGCTGTTTTTCAACCGGCAGCTCGAGGTGGACTACTCCAAGGCGAGCTTTCCGGAGATCTACCGCGACGCCTTTCGGGCGTCCGAGACGGCCGCCACCCAACACAACCTGGTGAAACCGGTGTTGAACTACATGCAGACGGCGGTCTCGCTGAGCTATCTGCCGTCCCCCGACAGCAGCGACGAGCGTCTGCTGACGCACATCTGCATCCTGCACGACGTACGCGCTCTCGAGCCGCTGCGCAAGAGCCTGCCGGCCGTGTATGCCGAGATGAACCGTCGGGCCTTCAGCACCGAGGCCGGCCGGTTCTACGTTTTGGATTCGATCACGGGAGCCGCCCATGCCGACTGATTACAAAGAGACGGACCACGGCTGGATCCGGGAGCTCCTGGATTACCCACGCATCCTCGAGGAGCGGCTCTCCTTTTTCGACGACACCTCCCAGATCAGCATCCCCGCGGACCCGATCGAGCGGGTCATTTTCCAGGACCGGGCCAAGATGGCGATCCGCAAGGTGGCCCAGAACCGCGGCCACATGCTGATGGTCGGACGCCCCGGCACGGGCAAGTCCCTGCTGGCCGACATGTTCAAGGAGGTCCTGGACCGGTCCATCGGCGACTACCTGCGGCCGCAGGACGCGATCGTGGTCTTCCCGGGCAAGGACAAGAACCACATCCGCGTCGCCTACGAGTCCCCGGAGAAGATCGGCCGGGCCCTGGATGAGATCCGCAAGGCTCTCGACACCGCCCAGAACAGCAGCGAGGAGTTCAGCCTGGAGGAGCAAATTCGTTCCGTGTGCAGGGTCAAGCGCTGGTTGCTGGCGGTCACCGCGGCCACGGCGGCCGCCGGGCTGCTGTTCGCCCCGGCCTTTGTCGCCACGGGGCTGGCCGGCATGGGCGCCATTTTCCTCTACATCCAGGAGAACAACCACCGGGTCCAGGAGAAGATCCAGCGGGAGGCCGGCGGCGGTCTGCGCAACGACGTCAAGCACCTGCACGACATGCTCACGTCCAGGGACTGGCCGCCGGGGCCATGTACCGGATCAGACGCCAGCATCGAGTCCGAGGATGCCGGCGCAAAGATCACGTGGGATGCGGGCAGCTGCGGTCGCGAGATCCGCATTATCCGTACGGCGGACT
>Ga0210127_1000135_pt1 | contig 10571 bp, 10 predicted proteins | sample RushSE_CattailNL_FD_185566 | JGI IMG/M metagenome (GOLD analysis project Ga0210127, IMG submission 185566) | Wetland microbial communities from San Francisco Bay, California, USA, that impact long-term carbon sequestration - RushSE_CattailNLC_D2... | ecosystem: Environmental > Aquatic > Marine >...
GGGGCCGACCCCGGATAGGGAATGTAGTTGAACTTGGCGCCGGAACCCTTTTCGAGAGCCAGCAGGTTCAGGTGGTGAATCGAGCCGGAGGCGCTGGCGCCGGCCTTGATGGATCCGGGAGCCTTCTTGGCCGCCTCGATGAGATCCTTGAGGGTCTTGTAGGGGGTATCGGGTGTCACGGAGATTAAATCCGGCGAACCGCCCACGATGAAAAAATCCCAAACGTCCATCCGTTGGTCCCAGCCGCCCTGCACCCCGGCGGTCACGCAGGATTCGGAAAGCCCGCAGAGGGTGTAGCCGTCCGCCGGCTGACTGAAGGCATAGGCCATGCCGACGGAACCGCCAACGCCGCCGGTCTTGTTGACCACGTTGATGTTGACTTTCAGAATCTTGGCCATTTCGGCGCTGATGATGCGGTTGCACACGTCGGTGCCGCCGCCGGCGGACCAGACCACGACGTTCGTGATGTCGCGTTTCGGGTAAGCCTTCCCGGCGGCATACACGCCGGTTGCGGCCACCAGCACAATGAGGCAAAATACCAGCAGCTTTTTCATGACAATCCCTCCTTGCAAGAATGATTGGGGTTAATGGGCTGCAGCCCGCTTCTGATTGTTTCCCGCTCTGCCCCTCCTTTCATGGTAGTTGCGTTCAGGCGCCTGGCTTCACGCATTTCCTGGAATGAATGCGCCCCGAATCGGTTCCGTTTCACATCCCCCCTACGTGTTGAAGTTTTCCGACTCGTCGAGGCCAGACGGCACCCACGCATTGCAAAAATCGAGTTCCTTGCCGGTCAATCTGACCGAATTGGAATCCATTTCCGTCTGGTCCATCCGCGTCATTCCCCTTCCGCTTCCAACTCTCTTTTAAGGATGGTGACAGACCTTTTTAGGTGACGGCGCATGAAACTTTCCGCAGCTTCCGCATCCCGGTGGCTGACAGCGTTGATAATGTCCCGATGGTTTTGAATGGTGTCGTCCGGTGATTGGATCAACCCCTCTGATGAGACTGATTGATAGCTGTAGCTGATGAGATTGTAAGTTTCGAGGATGCTTTTCAGAAATTCCTTGGCGCCAACCTCGAGCAAAAAAGTGTGAAACAGCCGGTCCTCTTTGGCATATGCCCGGATGTCGGTTATTTTTTGGTTCGCATCGAACTGCATGAAAAATCCTTTGAGCTGTTCGATCTGCTTGTCGGTGATGTTTTCGGCCGCCCGTCTGGCGGCCAGGCCCTCCAGGACTTCGCGCAGCTCAAAGATGGATATCATCTCGCGCTTGTTGAAATGACGGACGAAGAAGCCGCGACGGGGAATGGATTGGACGAGTTTGTCTTGTTCGAGAAGCTTGAGAGCATTGACGAGCGGGGTGCGGCTGATCCCCAGATCCTCCGCCAGTTTTTCCTGGGGGATCTTGTCGCCGGGCAGCAACTGCCGCTCGGTGATCATTCCCTTGAGGATCTGGTACGCTTTCTGGTCGAGGTTTTCGTGTTCGGCCCCGAGGTTGACGAGATGGCTTCGGGAGGGTGTCTTCGGGAGAGCGCCTTTTGGCAGATGTACATAGTCCGGCCGATCCATGGATGCCATCCATTTTGAATTTTGCATTTTGAATGCAAAATTTAATATCGGATCTCGGCCGGCGTGTCAACAACAAAGTGCAAGGCGATTGTGACCTGCAGCTGTTCGGCCCATGCATTTTCCCTTAAAGCGCAGCCGAGAACTACCGATAAGGTAAATGATAGGCCTTCCAACGTTCGGTCCGAAGCTGAGCGGATCTCAATCTAACAAGGGTGTTGATACCGGTCGAGGATTTTGACAGAAACCTTTCTTCCCAAATCTGCCATGCGAAACATTGAGCCAGCCAATCTCGATCAAACCACCATCATCGACGGCGGGTCCTATGTCCCGGCCGACCATCACCATCCGCATTTGATCATTTTTTCAGGGGTCAACAGCGGCCGGCGGCACAAGCTGAAGCGCGGCATCACGACCATCGGGCGTTCGCCCACCACCGATATCAGCCTAAACGACGATCGGGTGTCCCGCGTTCACTGCATCATCGAGTGGATGGGCGACACGATTACGATCGAAGACAAGGCATCCACCAATGGAACCTTCGTGGATTCCTGCCGCGTCAGCCGCGCCATCCTATCCCCCGGTGTGATTTTTCAGCTGGGTCATTCCATGATGAAAATCGAGTTCAAGACCGAAGCCGAGATCCGGCTGGAAGAAAGCCTGCTGTATTCCGCCACCTTCGACACCTTGACGGGGATTTTCAACCGTTATCACTTTACCAAACTGGCATCGATGGAAATGGCGTATGCCAGCCGGCACATGCTGCCGGTCGGCATCATCATGGCGGATATCGACGATTTCAAATCGGTGAATGACACCTACGGCCACCAATGGGGCGATTTTGTACTGTCCAAGTTCGCCAACATTGTGATTGAAAACAAGCGGACGGAGGATCTGGTGGCGCGTTATGGCGGGGATGAATTCATCATATTGCCGCGCGGTGAGATCAGCCAGGAAACAATGTATGCCTATTGCGAACGCATTCGGCACGCGCTCGAGGATTTCAAGTTCAGTTTCGACTCGGCGCCCATCGGCATAACGGCCTCGATCGGCTTTCACTTTAAAAAAATAGAGGGCGATGACCCGGACACCATGGTATCCGACCTGATCCAGCATGCCGACCAGGCCCTCTATCTCGCCAAAGAAAAAGGCCGGAATCGCACCGAGAGCCTGATGAACGAGTCCCCACGTCTTGACACTGCCCCACTATAGAAAGGTGCTGCAAAACAAGCATTCGGCTGTCAGCCAATTCGATAAATCGTCAGGCTGCAGGGAAGGCCCCCCGAAAAGCCCGTATTTTTTCTTCCGGATCGGGCCCCGCGCCCAGTGCGAATCGTTCACAGGCCTCATAAACCGCCAGCAGTCCGTTCGGGGCATGGTAGCGCCGCGATGCGTCGGCTGAAGGTTTCACAACCCGGTCCGCACCTGGCTTGACGACCGCGTTACAAAGTTCGTTCCATCCGGCGGCAGATCCATGGCCCTTCAGCCAGGCATGGGCTGCGCGGAGCGCCGCCCCCAGTGCGGCGCTTTCCTTGACCTCCATGGTTTGCACCTCGGCTCGGAACACATCGGCCATCACCGTGAGCAGTCCGTGGTTCCCCGACCCTCCGGCCGTAACCAAAATCCGGTCCGGACGTTTGCCCACCCAGGCGGAATGAAGGTACATGGCCATGGCCTGCGCCTCGGCCACGGCGCGGATGTTCCCGGCGGCATCGGCGGCGGCAAGTCCGCCGAAACGCCGCACGCCGGGGTTTAAAACCAGCGGAGTTATTTCAGGCATAAAGTACGGCAGCATCACCCGGCCGCGGTTCCCGGGAGGGGTCTCCATGAGGATCCGTGAAAAATCCCCCCACCCAAGGCCGTAATCGTCTTTGACCCGCGCGCGCGCCGGGCTCCCGTTTTTGAAACAGACCAGGAACATCGCATGCCCGTCGGCAGTGCCGAAAATGTGGCCCTCTGTGCGCGCCCCGTCCGGCATCTCCGCCATATAACCGAAGCACGTGTCGCTGGTGCCCAAGCTTATAGCGTGCAGATTCGGATTCCCGATCAGGCCCAGTCCGACCAGGCTGCAAGGGTTGTCCCCTGAGCCGACAATCACCTCGGTTTCAGGGTTGAACCCGAAGCGCTTGACCATGTATGCGGAGACACGGCCGACCCTGTCATCTTTGGCGACCAGGCAGGGCAGCCGCTGCTGCAACCCGGGCGCCGCCGCGTCCATCGCCGCTTGGCTCCACGTGCCGGAGCGGATATCGGCCAGATGGGTGCCGTAGCCGTCGCCCGCATCCACCGGCGCAATTCGGCCGGCTAAAAGGGTGGTCACAAACGAACTGATCAGTGCGATGTGGACCGTACGGGCATAGGCCTCAGGCTCTTCTTTCCAAAATTTGCGGATCTGTGGCCCGGCGAACCGCTCGGTTGCCACCGACCCGGTCAACCGCGCCACGGCCGCGTCTCCGCCGAGGGCGGCCGTTATCTCGCGGCATTCCCGGCCGGTACTCGAGTCCATCCATATCGGGCAGGTCCTGCGAGAAAAAATGCCTCCTATTCCAGAAGATAGGCCATCTGCAGGATCCAGGCCGGCCAGGGCGGTTTCAGTCTGATTGTTGAGATACACCGTCCCATGCTGCTGGGCCGAAACCGCCACGGCGGCAATCCGTCCTGTCAGGGTCTCCTTCTGCAGCAGGCGCAGCATGTCGTCCAAGGCGTCCACCCACATCATAGGGTCGACGTGCACCCGCAAGGGATCGTGCGAGGCCGGAACACCGCCGTGAGTGCCGTACCCCGGGTAGGACTTGTCGAAGTTGATCGAAAACTGCCGTACCAGTCCGGCCGTGGTTGAGATGATTACGGCTGTCAGGCTCTGTGTGCTCAGGTCCAAACCCAGAAACCAGTCGTCTTTCAGCATCGTTTCGCTCGCCCTTCACAGATGTTGAATCAGCCCATACATGATCGGAAGCACCCCGAAGAGCGCCAGCCCCAAGGTTATCACGCCGAGAGTAAAAAGCAGCTTCATCATGGAGGTAATTGATTATCCGACGGCGTGAAAGATGTAAAGACCGTGGCCCGCGAGATGAAAACTCTTCGATAAAACCGGTTCCGCGGGGAACGGCAAAATCATTCTGTTGACAGGGCAAGCCCTGTTAACTTAGAACCTCAGCCTTCAACATCATCTCGATGAACCTTCAACCGAAAAGAGATCTATCGCATGATTACCACACAGGAACTGCTGCATGCCCGCAGACAAGCGGCGGGCATGATCCGCGAGGCCGGCATCCATATCACCGACAAGGAAGCCGACGGCATTGAAGTTGTCGACTTCGGGCTGAGCCGGCTGGAAAAAGAAGGGGTGCAGGTGCTGACGCTGGTGCAGACGGACCGGATCAGCGTCAAAGTGCTGGCGCTCTTCCCCAACCAGACCGAGCCCGAACACTGGCACCCGCCGGTGGGGTCCGATCCCGGAAAGGAGGAGACCGTCCGCGTCATCTCCGGGACCATGTATTTCTACCTGCCGGGGGAAAACACGTTCAAAGAGGGCTTCCTCGTCAAGGGCAAGGAGCACTGTTACACCATGCGCCACGAGCTCGTGATGCGGCCGGGAGACCAAGTCACGCTTGCCCCGGGGGTCAAACACTGGTTCCAGGCTCGCAACGAGGGGGTCGTGATGTACAGCTTCTCCACTATCGCCCGCGATGTCATGGATCAGTTCACCGACAAGGCTATCGTGCGGACCACCAAGGTTGTTGAAAAATAGAAAGGGACGCCGGATGAAACCCAAAAAAACTCGCAAAATCATCATCGCCGTGGCACCGGTGGGCCGCAGCACGCAGCCTCCGGCCATCAATCCCCTGACGCCGAAGCAGGTGGCCGACGAAGTCATCCGCTGCGCCCGGGCCGGAGCCGGAATGGTGCACCTGCACGTGCGCGACGCCAAGGGTGTCCAGACCGAGGACATCCGGGTGTATTCGGAGACGCTCGATCGAATCCGCAAGTCTTCGGACATCATCATCCAGGGCTCCACGGGCGGCTTGACCACGCTCACCCTCGAGCAGCGCTGTGTCGCGCTGAACGACCGGCGCACAGAAGTGGCCTCGCTCAACATGGGCTCGGTCAACTTCGGAGAGGACGTCTACATCAACCGCCTGTCGGACATCCGCTACTGGGCCAAGCGCATGCGCCGGACCAAAACCGTGCCGGAGATGGAAATCTTCGATTCCGGCATGCTGCCGGCCGCGCGCGCGCTGGTGGCGGAAGGCGCCATCAAACCGCCATATTCCATCTGCTTTTGCATAGGCTTCCACTGGACCCTTGCCCCCGACCCCAAGAGTCTTTTCTTCATGACCACCATGATGGGCGCGGAAGTCCCCTGGGGGGTCGTCCACGACGGCATGACCGATTTCACGCTGCTCGCCACCGCTATCGGATTGGGGGCATCCCTCGTGCGTGTGGGCTTCGAGGACAGCATCTTTTGGGCGCCCGGACAGGCGGTCAAGCGCAATGTGGAGCTGGTGCAAAAGCTCGCCCAGCTCGTCCGTTTGCTGGGCCACGAGGTGGCGACTCCCGACGAAGCCAGGGGGATTTTAGGAACCAGTTGAATATTGATACGAACCATACTATAAACTCGGGCAGGGAATGAGAAAACGTTCTATCACCGATGGCGAAGGATGGGGTAACCGGTTTCACCCCCAGGGGCAAGGGAACGCGACCTCGGCTTGAAAAGGAGGCGACCTCGTGGATTTTTCAAACATGGACATATCCGATTGGATCATCCGAACTGCAATCTTCGGCGTGCTGGCTTGTGCCGTGCTCGGCACCCTCCAAAACATTTTTGACGCCATTAAAAAAAGCGGGGGAAGATAGCCGCCGCAACAGGCTCCTCCTCCGTCGGGTTTTGATTTGATTCCATCGGATTCCCTCCCAACCCGGAGCCCCAAAAATCAAAGGGGTTCAACATGCCATCCATGTTGAACCCCCTTATTTTTCCAGCACCTCCAGCAAGCCCTTCACTGGAGCGCATGCATCACTGATTTTCGTTCACGCGTCCGCAGCGGTGGCCGTGCTGACGGCCCCTCCTCTTTTCTTTCGGTACTGGTTGACCACGCACGCGGCCAGCAGGCCGACACCGGCCAAGTCCGTCAGCGTTCCGGGGTGTACCATCATCAGCCCACCGGCGATAAACAAAATCCGCTCGATCCAGTTCATGGGTGCGACGAAAAAGCCGATCATGGCCGCACCGATCGCCGTCATTCCAGCGCAGGACGTGATCAGCGTCTGAATCATCGTGTACCACGTCGCACCGATCCAGAGCATGGACGTGTTGTAGACGAAGATGTAGGGCGTCAAAAACGCCCCGATGGCAAGCTTGGTGGAGGTGACCCCCGTCCAGAAGGGGTTGGATTTGGCGATGCCGGCACCGGCGTATGCGGCCAGCGCCACCGGCGGGGTGATGTCGGCCACGATGCCGAAGTAAAAAACGAACATGTGAGCCGCGAGCGGGTGCACCCCCAGCTGGATGAGGGCCGGGGCGGCGATGGTGGAGGTGATGATGTAGTTGGCCGTGGTCGGAACACCCATGCCGAGAATGATCGAGGTGATCATGGTGAAAATGAGGGTCAACGGGAGGTTGCCGCCGGCCAGCTCCACCAGGCCGTTCCCCAGCTTGAGACCCAATCCCGTCAGGGTGATCGCACCGATGATGATGCCGGCCGAAGCGCAGGCGAGCGCCACACCGATGGCATTGCGGGCACCGAGCTCGAACCCGTCGGCGATTTGCCGGGGGCTCATGCGGGTTTCCTTCTTCAAAGCGCCCGCGATGATGCAGGTCACCAAACCCATGAGGGCGGCGTAAAGGGGTGTAAACCCGATCGAAAGAAATATGATGATCGCAAACAGGGGAACGAAGAGATGCCCCCGCTCCTTCATGACGTCCGTGAACCTGGGCAGTTCGTCGCGGCTCAGGCCCCGCAGGTTGCAGCGCTTGGCCTCGAAGTGCACCTCCATGAACACGCCGAAAAAATAAAGACAGGCCGGGATGGCCGCCGCCTTGGCGATGTCGAGATAGGGCACGTTCAGAAACTCGGCCATGATGAAGGCCGCCGCGCCCATGATGGGCGGCATGATCTGACCGCCCGTAGAAGATGAGGCTTCCACCGCCGCGGCGAACTCGGGCCGGTAGCCCAGGCGCTTCATCATGGGGATGGTGAGGCTGCCGGATTCCACGGTGTTGGCCACCGAACTCCCGGACACCGTACCCTCCAGCGCGCTCGTCACGATGGCCATCTTGGCCGGACCGCCGGAGGCCCAGCCGGCGATGGCGTTGGAGATGTCGATGAAGAGTTGTCCCAGCCCCGATTTTTCACGGAACGAGCCGAAAAGGATGAACAGGTAGATGAACGTCGCAGCCACACCCAGGGGAATGCCGAGGATGCCCTCGGTGGTCAGGTACATGTGCGAAGTGATGCGTTCCAGTGAATACCCGCGGTGCGCCATGAACCCCGGGAAATAAGCTCCGAAATAGGTATAGAGGAGGAAAAATGCCGAGAGGCAGACGATCGGCAGCCCCACCACCCGCCGGGCGGCCTCCAGTGTCAGGAGAATGCCGAACCCGCCGGCAATGTAATCCATCCGCGAGTAGTCTCCGCCGGCCTCCATGATGCGCATGTAGTTCAACGCCATGTACAACCCGATGTAAACGGCGAAAATAGCCAGCACCCAGTTGTACCAGCTCAAGCGATTGGAGTCATCGCTGGAGCGGGCCGGAAAAAGCAGGTAGGTCAACACGAAAGCGTACGCCAGATGGATGGAGCGCTGTAACTGGGCGGGGAAAAGCCCGAAAGCCGCCGTGTACACTTGAAAGATCGACCACGAAATGCCGATGACATACACAATCCAGTGCGGGATACCTGTCAGTTTACGGGCCGAGGCTTCCTTGTCGACCGTCTTCAGGATTTTTTCGATCTCTTCCTTGGACACGACCTCGACATCATCCATCGAGGTGGTCAGAACTCCGGGTCGGGCCTGGTCTTTTTGTTTCTCGCTCACGGGATGCACCTGCCTTTCATGATGTCGAGCAATCGAAATTTTTGAACGCGCAGGGTCAACGGACTTCCTGGTTCCGATAGAGCCGAAAGATGAATCTCCCGGCCTTTGAGATGCAATGTGTGATCGGCCACCCGCCCCACCCGCACGGTGACCTCCGGGATGGGGCGATTCACGACCCATTCCAACCAACTGCCATCGGTTACGGAGAGGGTTCCTTCGTCCGTAGACGCTTCCGGCATGCCCGCGCCGAAAGCGTCGAACCGCGACTTGACAATGACCAAGTAATCGCCCTCTACCCTCAATGTGTCATAAACGGGCCGCCGATTGACGGAGTGAGTAAAAGAAAGCACAAACTCTTCGCCGGGCTGGACCCGGGCGCACAGCACGACGCGCCCGGCACGGCCGTCGACGATTTCAAGCGTGCGGCTGAACGGCCAGAGCAAAAGCCCGGCCAGTCCTACGCCGGCAACGACCAAGCCTGCGATCCATCGGCGGTTCAAAAAAAACATTTTATGGCGCGCTGCGGCAATTCATGTTGAACGAAAAACCCCCTCACCCCTTTTTGCGAAGGGGTAGGTCAAACGACTTAGTTGGAAATCGCTTACAGCCGCCCTTTCTTGCATGGAAACAAGTGCCAAGGGGCCGAGGGGGCCATGACATGCGACATGAAAGCATCTCAGAAGATCCCTCGACCCCTTTGATTCTCAACCTCTCGTATTCATCCCGCCCTTCCCGGCGGAATGAATTTTTACTTCATGAGGCCTTTTTCCTTGTAGTACTTCACCGCACCCGGGTGGAAGGGAATGGACACGCCCTGAACGGCGTATTTGGCGCTCAGCTCTTTACCCTTGGCATGGGCCGTGGCCAGGTCGGCCTGATTCTCGAACAGGGCCTTGGTCAGGTTGTAGACCATGTCGTCCTTGAGCTGGTTGCCGACGATCAGAACGGCATTGACGGCCACGGTGGACACGTCCGCGGTCAGTCCTTTGTAAGTGTTGGCCGGGACCTTCACCGCTGCCAGGAAGGGGTATTTCTGGGTCAGCTTGGCAGCGACGCCGCTGGGGATGTCCAGGATCCGAATTTCGTTCTGGGTGGAGACGTCCATGATGCCCGCGTTGGGGATGCCGGCGGTCACGATGAAGCCGTCGATGTGTTTGTCTTTAAAGGCTTCGGCGCTCTCGGAGAAGGACAGGTAGCGCATGTCAAAATCTTCCTTCTTCAACCCGTAGACGTCCATTAGCTGACGGAAGTTGGCCTCGGTGCCGCTGCCCGGGGCGCCCACGCCCACCTTCTTGCCCTTCAGGTCGGCAAAGGATTTGATCGGGCTGTCGGCGGCCACGACCACCTGGACGATTTCAGGATAGAGCGTCGCGATGACGCTCATGCCCTTCAGGGGCTCCTTGAAAGCTTCTTTGGCATTGTAAGCGAAATCCAAGGTGTCGCTCTGAACCAGGGCGAGCTCGACCTCTTTCTTGTTTATCAGCCGGACGTTCTCACCCGAGGCGCCGCTGGTCTGGGCGGTAACGTTCATGTCCTTGATCTTGGAGTTCCAGATTTTGGCCATGGCGCCGCCGAAGGGATAATAGGTACCGGCGGTGCCGCCGGTGGCGAGCACCAAGTTGTCGGCCGCCTGCACCGAGGCCACCGCACCGATCAGAAACAGAACCGCCATGCACACACCGAACAGTCTTTTCATCGAGCACCTCCTTACATTGTTTGTGGTTGTTAACTCACCGAATGTCCATTCTGCCTGCCACAGAGCCGGTTCCTATAAGAGCCCGCATTCTATGATAGAGGTCGTACGGTGTCAAGGAAAAGGCCGGAAGTGCACCGAAACCAAAAGAGTCCTGCCTGCAGTTGAAAGACCGGATTTGCCCGTCACAACTTCCGAGGAAGTCGATTTCACCCCCCCCAACCCCCTTTTGCGAAAGGGGGTTGGGGGTTTTATCAAACTGCCAAAACCACC
>Ga0210127_1000136_pt1 | contig 10552 bp, 9 predicted proteins | sample RushSE_CattailNL_FD_185566 | JGI IMG/M metagenome (GOLD analysis project Ga0210127, IMG submission 185566) | Wetland microbial communities from San Francisco Bay, California, USA, that impact long-term carbon sequestration - RushSE_CattailNLC_D2... | ecosystem: Environmental > Aquatic > Marine >...
GTGAAGCGCGAACTGGCTGTGGTCCGGATGGAGCGGGACATATTAAAAAAAGCGGCCGCGTACTTTGCCAAGGAGTCGCTGCACGGCACGCGGTGATGGTGCAGATGCGACCAGAGTACCCACTGGGGATGCTGTGCCGGGTATTGGGGGTGTCGGCCAGTGGTTTTCATGCCAGTCAAAGTCGTGGGCCTTCCCGGCGGGCGCAGCAAGAGGCGCGACTGGAGATCGAGATCCGTGCCGCCCATCAGCGCACGCGGCAGACTTACGGCCCTGAGCGATTGCAACGGGATTTGGCCGCTCATGGGGTGCTCGTCGGAGTGCATCGCATCAAGCGTCTTCGTCGCAAGCTGGGGCTGCGGTGCAAGCAGAGGCGCAAATTCAAAGTCACGACCGACTCCCGCCACAGCCTGCCGGTGGCTGAGAACCTGCTTGAGCAGCGGTTCCAGGCCGGGTCGCCATCGCGGGCCTGGTTGAGCGATATAACCTATGTTCCCACCGATGAAGGCTGGCTTTACCTGGTGGGGCACAAGGACTTGTGCAGCCGGAAAATCGTCGGCTACGCTATGGGCGAGCGCATGAGCAGGAATCTGGTGATGGAGTCGCTGCTGCGGGCGGTAGAGGCCACCCAACCGCCCGCTGGACTTGTGCATCACTCGGACAGGGGCAGTCAGTACTGCTCCCTGGAGTATCGACGGCTGCTCGACCGTTTCGGGATGAAGGCCTCGATGAGCGGAACCGGCAACTGCTACGACAACGCTCCCATGGAGAGCTTCTGGGCAACCCTGAAAACCGAGTTGATCTTTCATCGTCATTTCGCAACCCGAAAGCAGGCCATTCGGGAGATTACCGAGTACATTGAAGTATTCTACAATCGACAGCGGCTCCAGAAGCAACTGGACTATCTTTCACCAGCAGCTTTCGAACGCCGATACTACGAGCAACGGCTGGCAGCGTGATCGCTTTGGTGTCCACTATTGACGACCGACTCCACTGCGGAGCCGGCTCTTCTCAGTGGCTCCCACCGCCGAGGTAGGCTTTGACGATGCTTTCGTCCTTGCGCAGGGTGGCGCCGTCGCCTTCGATGACGATCTTGCCGGTCTCCAGGACGTAGCCGTAGTCCGCCAGCTTTAGGGCCACCTTGGCGTTCTGCTCCACCAGCAGGATGGTGGTGCCCTGCTCGTTGAGCTTGCGGATGATTTTCATGATGGCCTGAACCAGGAAGGGCGCCAGGCCCATGGACGGCTCGTCCAGGAGCAGAAGTTTGGGGTCGGTCATGAGGGCCCGGCCGATGGCGAGCATCTGCTGCTCGCCGCCGGAGAGCAGGGCCGAATCCTGTTTGCGGCGCTTGAAGAGAATCGGGAAAAGCTCGAAGACATACTGCCGGCGCCTTTCCTGCTCGACCTTGTTGTGGTGGTCCGAAAACCCGCCAAGGTCGAGGTTTTCCTGAACGGTCATGCCTTTGAAAATGCGGCGCCCCTCGGGAGCATGGATCAGGCCCATGTGGACGATGCTGTGCGAGGGGGTTGCCGTAATGTCCTTGTCCATGAAAAAGATCCTGCCCGCCGCCGCGCGGATGAGGCCTGAGATGGTTCTCAGCGTGGTGCTCTTGCCGGCGCCGTTGGCGCCGAGCAGCGTCACGATCCGGCCCTTTGGGACGGTGAGGCTGATTCCCCGCAGAGCGTGGATCTTGCCGTAATAGGTCTCCAGACCGTCTATTTTCAGGACCGTTTCGCTCATTTCACTCGTCCTCTTCCCTCCCGAGATAGGCCTCGATGACCTTGGGGTCGCCCTGCACGTCTTCGCAATTTCCCTCGGCAATCTTTTTCCCGTAGTCGATGACGATGACTTTCTCTGAGATTTTCATCACCAGGCTCATGTCGTGTTCGATCAGGAAAATGGTGATCGACAAATTCTCGCGGATGCGACGGATGAGGGCCATGAGGCGTTCTTTTTCGTGAGCGTTCAGACCGGCAGCGGGTTCGTCGAACAGCAACAGCTTGGGGCGGGTCGCCAGAGCCCGCGCCCATTCCACCCGACGCTGGTCGCCGTAAGGCAGATTTTTGGCGAGGCGGTCCTTGTGACTGAGAATCCCCACGAAATCAAGGCACTCTTCGGCCATGCGCCGGATTTCGGCTTCTTCTTCGCGTTGGGCCGAAGTGTGGAAAATGGCCCCCACGGCGCCGGTTGTCGTCCGGCAATGCATCCCGGACATGACATTTTCCAGCACCGTCATGTTCTTGAACAGCCGCAGGTTCTGGAATGTTCGGGCCATGCCCCGCTGGGTGATCTTGTGAGGCTTGAGCTGAAGCACGGATCCGCCCTGGAAGCGGATGTCGCCGGAGTTGGCTTTGTAAAAGCCCGTCAGACAGTTGAAGACGGAGGTTTTCCCGGCGCCGTTGGGGCCGATGAGGCTGACGATCGCGCCCTCCTCGACATCGAAGCTGAGCCGGTCGATGACCTCCAGTCCCCCAAAGCGCAGCGTCAAATCCTGGACTTGCAATATGGCCATGGCCGCTGCCTCCGTCAGTTCCTGCGCTCAGGCCAGATTCCCTGGGGCCTGAAGATCATCATGGTGACCAGCATCACGCCGAAGACCAGCATGCGCATGGAGCCGATTTCGCGAAAGACCTCCGGAAAGAGCACCAGAGCCAATGCACCCACCACCATGCCCGGGATTTTGCCCATGCCGCCCAGAACAACGGCCATAAGGATCGTGGCCGACTGCATGAACTGGAAAGAGTCAGGCGAAATGGCGGTCATCTTGGCGGCAAAAAAGCAGCCCGCTATGCCGGCGAAAACGGCACCGATGACGTAGGCGTAGAGTTTAATGGCCACGCGATTGATGCCCATGGCTTCGGCGGCGTCCTCATCCTCGCGCACGTACTGCCAGGCCCGGCCCAGCCGCGAATGCTGGAGCCGGTAACTGACGAAAATCGCCAGGAGCACCAAGATAAAAAAAGCGTAGTAATAGTGCTGGATCTGGTTGAGTTCCAGGCCGAAGAAAGACGGCCGGCTGATGCCGATCAGGCCGCTGGGGCCTCCGGAGATATCTTTCAGGTTGCGCGCTGCGATTCGCGTGATTTCGCCGAACCCCAGGGTCACGATGGCCAGGTAATCGCTGCGCAGCCGCAGGGTGGGACCGCCGATGATCATCCCGGCCATGATGGAAAACACCAAGGCGGCAGGGATGGTCAGCCAGAAATTCCACCCGTAGTGGGAGGTCAGGATGCCGGTGGTGTAGGCGCCCACGGCAAAGAAGGCGGCGTAGCCCAGGTCCAGGAGCCCGGCAAAGCCGACCACGATATTCAGCCCGAGGCACAGGACGATGTAGAAGAAGGAGTTGGCCAGGATCTCCAGAATGTAATTGTCGCTGATAAACGGCACCAGCAGAGTGCCCGCGATCAGGACGGCATATGTGGGGTACCGTCTCTTTTTGTCGTCCAGCAGAGACATCAGGCGTTCTTCCAGGCCTGGCTTTTTGACAGCGATAGCGGTCGGAGGTGAATGGTTCGTCATGGACTACATCCTCTCGATCTCAGTCCGTCCCAAAATCCCGGTCGGTTTGAAAATGAGCAGCAGGATCAGCAGCCCGAAGGCGAAGACGTCCTTCCATTCCGAACCGATCCAGGGGATCTGGGTCCCGAAGGCCTCCAGCAGGCCGAGCACCAGCCCCCCCAGCATGGCCCCCGGGATAGAACCGATGCCGCCGATGACGGCGGCGGTGAAAGCCTTGAGGCCGATCACAAATCCCATGAAGAAATGGATGGAGCCATAGTAAACCCCTGCCATGACGCCGGCCGCGGCAGCCAGCGCGGAGCCGACGAAGAAGGTCAGGCCGATGATTTTGTTGACGTCGATGCCCATCAGCCGGCAGGCGTCCATGTCGATTGAGATGGCCCGCATGGCCTTGCCGTAAATGGTGCGGCTGATGAAAAGATGCAGGGTCGCCATGAGCAGGGCCGTGGCCGCAACCATCACCATCTGGGTGTAGGTGATGTGAATGTGGCCCATGGTAATGCCTTCGTAGTCTAGCCCCGTGTTGAATGCCGTGTACTCGCCGTAGGTGGCCGCCATGACGCCATTGAACAGCACCAGGGACACACCCACGGCCGTGATCAAAATCGACAGGCGCGGTGCGGAGAGCATCGGCCGGTAGGCGATGCGTTGGATGAACACTCCCAGAAAACCGACCGCAATCATGGCCAAGACCATCGAGGCCAAAATCCCCGTCCATTCGTCTCCTAAAATTCCCGAGAGGAAGGAGAGGATCGTGAAACCGACAAACGCGCCGACCATGTAAATGTCGCCATGGGCGAAGTTGAGGAGCTTGATAATGCCGTACACCATGGAATAGCCGAGTGCCACCAGGGTGTAGAAAGACCCCAGAATCAGCCCATTGACTAGTTGCTGAATGGTGATATCAAAGATCGTCACTGATCAACCCTTTCTCGGCGCAATTAGAAAGCCCGCGCCATGCATCGGCGCGGGCTCGCTTTCCCACATGGCTCGATTATTTGGCAAGGTTGAATTTCTTGTCCTTGACCACCAGGACCACGAAATTGGAGCGGGCCAGGAGGTTTTTGTCGGTGAAACTGACAGGGCCTGAAATGCCTTTGAATTCCTTGGTGGCTTTAAGAGCGGCGGCCACCGCTTTCTTGTCGGTCGACCCGGCACGTTTAATGGAGTCGGCCAGCAGGTTCATCGCGTCATAGCTGAGAGCCGAGTAGGGGCCGGGATTGACCTTGAACTTGGCCTTGTAATCCTGGATGAACTTTTTCCCCTCGGTGAGGAATTCCGGCAGGGGGTTGGCCAGGGCGTAAACGCCGTCGGCCGACTTGCCGGCAATTTCAATCAGCTTGGCATCGGTTGAGCCGTCGCCGACCGAGATCTTTCCTTTATAGCCGCCTGCCCGAAGCTGCTTGATGACCAGGGCGCCGTCGGCATAGTATGCGGTCCAGAACACAAGGTCGGGGGCCATGGACTTGATGCGGGTGACTAGGGCGGAATGGTCCTGCTCGCCCTTGTTGACAACCTCGAAGGCCACCACTTCCTTGCCCATCTCTGTCCATCTTTTTTTGGTCAGGCTGGCGAGGTCCTCGGAGTAGCCGTCACCCTGGTGAATTATGGCGATTTTCTTGACGCCCTGCTTCTTGAACAGGTCGACCGCCGTGTCGACCTGGTAGGTCCCGATGGCGTTGATCAGAAAGGCGTTGCCCGGGTTCAGATCGATGAATTTGGTTGAGTTGGCCGCCGGGATGACGATCGGCACGCCGGCGTCCGAGTAGATTTTAAGGGTCGGCAGGGTGGCGCCGGAGCAGTATCCGCCCACAACCGCATCCACGCCCGAGGCGACGAGCTTGCTGGCAGCTGCGGTCGCCATCTGGGGATCGCAGCCGTCGTCCGCGGTCACGGTGGTGAATTTCTGGCCGAGCACGCCGCCTTTGGCGTTGATTTCATCCACTGCCATCTTGATGGCGTTTTCCATGTCTTTGCCGTAGGTGGCTTCCGAGCCGGTGGTGGGGACCATGATGCCGACCTTGATCTCGGCCAAGGCCGCGCCGGTCGTCTGGAAAACAACCAGAGTCAAAACCGTCAGCAGCAACCCGAATTTCTTCATGTCTTTCCTCCTTGGTTTGGTTGGTGTTACCCCGAATGGCGTCTTGCGCTTTTACTTTTCGATGATTCGATCGACCTCCCCCGCTTTGGGTTCAAGCAGGTGAATGGGTATGTGAAACACATCATGGGGATAATTGGTCAGACCATCTTGAGCGTCTACGTTTTATAGGAAGCCGATGGCAGAATGTCAAGTAAAATGCGCGGCCTGGATTTTCCGGGGGATTGTTTTCCGAATTTAAACTGCGCTGCAGAATACCCACGTTGAAAGACTCCAGTCGGTTCTCGCGGAATCAGAGCCATTTCCGTGCCGATCAGCGATCAGGGGTGCGGCCTTGCATCTTGTGAACACCGGGGCGCGTCGGTGAAATAATCATTGACATCTAACAGGATGCCGGTATAACTGGTCCGACCACTTTGCCCTGGCGCTGCGCTGGAATGGGTTTTGCGATCCATTGCCGCCACAGCTCCTGGATCGTAACGCCATCATGCGGGTAAGCCGATGAAGACTACAACTGTCGAATCCGTCGTCGAGATCATCTTAACCCAGCTGAAGGCCGGAAAAATCAAGCCCGGCGGCAGGCTGCCGTCCCAGCGCAGGCTGGCGGTAACCTTAGGGGTGAGCCGTTCCACCATCCGAGAAGCGGTGAACACGTTATCGGGGATGGGGTATCTGACATCCGTGCAAGGCAAGGGTACCTTTATTTGCGAGCCCCTCCCCGCTGACGGTTCCCTGAACCCGCGCTGGGGATCTTCGTTCACGGCGGGGACCATACTGGAGTTAATGGAAGCAAGGGAGTTGCTTGAGTCCAAGTCGGCCGAGCTTGCCGCAACCCGGGCAAGCAAGGAGGATCTTCAACAGATCCTCGAGGCTGTCCAGCGAATCGGCCGCAGCGGCGACGATGTATCCCGTTTTTTTGATGCCGATCTCGAATTTCACCTGGCGGTGGCGAAAGCGAGCGGGAACCAGACCATATTCGAAATGATAAAAGCTCTAATAGAAAAGGTGCTGAGTTATCACAAACACTTCAGGGCGACCTCGTCGCCCGAGGTGCGGGCATCCACCTATAAAACGGCTTGCAGGCTGCTGACCTGCCTCAAGCGAGGACAGGGGGCTGAAGCGGCAATGGAGATGCGCAACCACCTCAATCTGGTGAGCTCCCAGCTGAGGGAAATTACCTTGGATATCGCTACGGTTTTGTCGGGGTTGGATAAAAATCCATAGGCGCTTGACCCGGAAACGCTTTGTGCTAGCCGAACACGGCGCGCTGACTTGCGGCGCTGGTATGAAAATTCGAAGTTCAATTATCGATAATCGAAACCAAGTCAAATATCCAAAAGACCCATTGGGCCTCCCTCATCCAGCGCGGCGAGTCCGTGCCTACCGCAAGATGAAGCCATCCCTGAAGGGGTCCGTCGGGTCGATCAGGAATTCCTGGCGGCCGCAGATGTGGGCCGTTCCCTCAACTTCAGGGATGATGGCCGGATAGTCGCCGAACGTGGTGGTTCCGACCACGCGGCCGCTGAAGCGGCTGCCGATGATGCTTTCCACCACGATGCGTTCGTTTAAGCCGACTTCCCCGCGGGCGTGGTGGATGGCGAGCCTTCCGCTCACACCCGTGCCGGTGGGAGAGCGGTCCACCTCGCCCTCGGCGAAAATGCAGACGTTGCGGCTGTGGGACCTTTCGCCCATCGGCGGAGCGACAAAGATCGTGCCGTAAAGAAAGCTCAGGTCCTCCTCGAAAGGGTGGGGAATCGACCGGCTGGCCATGACGGCACGTTTGATCGCCATGCCCTTTTCGATCAGCGGCCGGAAATCGTCGGGAATGCAGCGTACGCCCACGTCTTGTGCATTGACATAGGCATAGAAGGCGCCGCCGAAGGCGATGTCGTAGCGCACCCGTCCGAGCCCGGCGACGTCCACGGTTTCGTCCCTCGCCAACACGAAGGAGGGTACGTTTTGGAAGCGGACGCTCGTGACCTGCCCTTGAACCACCCGGGCATGGGCGGTGATCAGGCCGGCCGGGCTGTCGATGCGGACGGTGGTTTCCGGTGCCTTCATCGGAAAGAGCCCGGTTTCCAGCACCACCTTGGTGATGGCGATGATCCCGTGGCCGCACATGGTGCTGTAGCCCTCGTTGTGCATGAACAGGACCCCAATGTCGGCCCCGGGAGTGACCGGCGGGGTGACGATGCAGCCGTACATGTCGGCGTGGCCGCGCGGCTCCCACATGAGTGCTGTGCGCAGGTGGTCGAAGCGCTCCTTCACCCAACGGCGCCTGGCCAGGATGGTGCCTCCGGATAGATCCGGAAAACCGCCCGTGATAACGCGGAAGGGTTCGCCGCCGGTGTGCGCGTCGATGGCGGTGATGCGCATCCAGCCCTTCGGCGGCTTCCATTTGCGCATGGGCGCGAGGTTCAGCTTGGGCGCAGCTTTTCGAGCAGACATTGCGTCTCCTTCATTGAAGGGGTCGAGGGTTCAAGCGGGAAAAAAACAAATTCAGCTTGAACCCTCTCGGTCAAAAATAACTCGATCCGTCCCAGCAGTGTGTGCACACCTTCTCCCTGGGCAACCCGATGGCGGTCACGAGATCATCCAGCCGCTGGTACTTCAGGGTGGTCAGACGCAGCCGTCGCCGGATGCCCTCGATCATGGCCAGGTTTTGCTCGCTGCCGGCGCGGGCGTAGGCGGACAGATCCGCTGGCTCGCCGCCTTCCAGGTCGTGAATGGCCTTGCGGCCGGCAAGGTCCATGGTGGAGCGCGAGGTTGAGAAGTTGATGAACTCGCAGGGGTAGATCAGCACCGGGCAGGCCGGCCGCATGTGGACTTCACGGGCGCCGTAGTCGTGCAGGACCTGGATGGTGTCCTGGAGCTGGGTGCCGCGGACGATGGAGTCCTCGCAGAAAAGCAGCCGCTTGCCGTCGATCAGCTTGCGGATCGGGATCAGCTTCATGCGTGCGACCAGGTCGCGCATCTGCTGGTTCTGAGGCATGAAGCTGCGGGGCCAGGTGGGCGTGTATTTTACGAACGGGCGCCGGTAGGGGATGTGACGCGCGGTGGCGTAGCCGATGGCGTGCCCGATGCCCGAGTCCGGTATCCCGGCCACGTAGTCGATGTCCGAGTCATCGCGGCGAGCAAGGGCAGCGCCGCAGTTGTTGCGGGCGTCTTCCACGTTGATGCCCTCGTACTCGGAGGCCGGGTAGCCGTAATAGACCCAGAGAAAAGCGCAGATCTGCATGCGCGGCCCCGGCGGCACCTGGGTTTCAACGCCTTCGGCGGTCATGAGGACGATTTCACCGGGGCCGAGAAAGCGCTCGACTTCGAAGCCGAGGTTGGGAAAGGCGCACGTCTCCGAGCTGACTGCCAGGGCGCCGTCGCGCCGGCCGATGGCGAGCGGCGTGCGGCCCAGACGGTCCCGTGCCGCGTAAATCCCTTTCTCGGTCAGCACCAGCAGCGAGCAGGACCCCTGGACGGCCTCCTGGGCGCAGCGGATGCCGTCCTCGAAATTCTCCTGCTCGCAGATGAGCGTCGCCATCACCTCGGTGGGGTTGATGGAGCCGCCGGTGGTGTCGGAGAAATATCGCCGCCGGTCGAAGGCGCGTTGCACCAAGGCGTCGATGTTGTTGATCTTGCCCACGGTGACGATGCCGAATGTGCCGAGGTGGGAGCCAATAAAGAGCGGCTGCGGGTCGGTGTCGCTGATGACCCCGATGCCGTTGCCCCCGTGGAAGCCGGCCAGGTCGGACTCAAACTTCGTGCGGAAATAGCTGTTCTCGATGTTGTGGATGGAGCGCTCGATGCCTTTGGCGTTGCGCACCGCCATGCCGCCGTAGCGCGTGCCCAGGTGCGAGTGGTAGTCCGTGCCGTAGAACAGGTCGGACACGCAGTCTTCTTTCGATACGATTCCGAAAATGCCGCCCATGAATCCACCTCGTTGTTGAGTCTTTTGAGTCCGTCGACGTTGTTGGGTCTTCTATCTATCCTGTTGTGCCTGAAAGGGCGCAAGGCTTACGGCGCACGGTGCAGGGCTAATGAGCCGCAAACGAAAATGATTGCCTTCCACCTTGCACAGCGCACCGTGTGCCATCCTTAGCGTATATCCGCATGATACTGCTGCAGTGATCGGACCTTGGGTGCCCCCTCCCGGCGGGCTGCGATGCCCTTGGCTGCGGCGATGGCCGCCGCTGTGGTCGTGATGTAGGGGATTTTGTGCTTGATGGCCGCGCGGCGGATGTTCAAGCTGTCGGCCGAGCCTTTCCGGCCGCTCGGCGTGTTCACGAGCAGCTGGACCTGTCCGCTCTTGATGGCGTCCACCAGATTGGGCCGGCTGACGCTGAGCTTGGAGACGGGGACGGCGTCGATGCCCTTTTCTTTCAAGAACGCGTGGGTGCCCTCGGTGGCCATGATGCGGAAGCCCAGCTCGCGGAAGCGCCGGGCGGGCTCGATGGCGGCGTTCTTGTCGCGGTCGGCGATGGTGAACAGCACGGTTCCCGCGAGCGGCAGGATCGTCTGGGTGGCTTCCTGGGCTTTGAAAAAGGCCCGGCCGAAGGAGTAGGACAGGCCCAGGACTTCGCCGGTGGAACGCATCTCCGGTCCGAGCACGGGGTCCACCTCCGGGAACATGTTGAAGGGAAAGACGGCCTCCTTGACTCCGAAATGCAGGATGCGCCGCTCCCGCAGCCCTAACTCGGCGATGCTCCGGCCCAGGATCACCTGAGCGGCCAGGCGCGCCATTGACAAGCCGCAGACCTTGGAGACGATCGGCACGGTGCGCGAGGCGCGCGGGTTGGCCTCCAGCACGTAGACGGTGTTTTCATACACCGCGTACTGCATGTTCATAAGGCCCACCACCTTCAGCTCGGTTGCGATGCGCCGGGTGTACTCCCGGATGATGTCGATGTGCTTGGGGGCGAGGCTGATCGGCGGGATCACGCAAGC
>Ga0210127_1000137_pt1 | contig 10465 bp, 6 predicted proteins | sample RushSE_CattailNL_FD_185566 | JGI IMG/M metagenome (GOLD analysis project Ga0210127, IMG submission 185566) | Wetland microbial communities from San Francisco Bay, California, USA, that impact long-term carbon sequestration - RushSE_CattailNLC_D2... | ecosystem: Environmental > Aquatic > Marine >...
ACCGGCGGGGCGCAGTTGGTGAGCAGCAGCACCAGCCCAGCCGTCAACACGATGAATTGGATCATGGCCTTGTACCGCATGGGTGCCTCCGCGATCAGAAACTGGATTGCCGGTACGCAAAATCCCGAACCCGGTGGTCTTCGGTGAACTTGACGATCACAGTCAACGTGCGCTGGCTGGTCGATGCCGCCCCCGCACTTTTGAAGAAATTTGGCAACGCCCCCCCTCCGCCGGCGACACTGCCGGTGAAGCCCGCCAGGATGAGGGCCGTGACCCCGCCCGAACTGGTTGAGTACGCGTGCTCGGTCGCGATACGGTCATACACCCATACCTCCCGCCGGCTTTCGTCCGTAGCGACCACATTTGGGGCCCCTAATGCCTCCGCCACGTCGGCGCTCGCCATGCCCAAGCGGATCTCGCGCTGAACCGTTCCTGCACTCAGCTGGCCCGCGGCATCGTCCCTGACCGCCTGTCGATGTTCGGCGGTCGTTGAACACCCCAACAGCGTCACCGTGAAAACCATCCATATTGCGCACAACCAAGACCGTTTCATGTCTCACCTCCCACGTTTCAGTCGACCTTTTTTCATATTGATCCAACTCCAGAGGTTTCTTTGCGACATGTTGGGGAACCTCCGCGCATCACTTGCTCTGCTCTCCCCCCTTATAATATTCGACGGTTTCCACACGGTCGTTGCGGTTGTAGGTGACCAGCACAATAGTGTCCGTCCCGCTGAAATAATATTCCGTGGGGGTGCCGACGGCCTCCCAGAGCCCAAAGGTCAAAACGTCGGCGGTTCCATGCAGCACGGCCCTCGAAATTTTGGCCTGCTGAGAATAGCCCTGCTTGAACTTGTAGACCTCGGAACGAACTCCGTTGCGATCCTCATAGCCGGCCGGCAGGCCCATCTCGGCCAGGACCACCGGCCGCGGGACTCCCGGTTTGAAAACCTCGAGATTTTTCTTGTCCGGAAGCTGCGCGGCCATGAAGACCGAGCAACCCGCCAAGTTCAACAGCAGGCAGACCACCAGAAGCAGTCGTTGCAATACGCTGCAAAATTTATCTTCATGACGTTTCGTGATGGTTTTCATCGCGCGTCCCTCACTTTCCTTCGTGTTGGGCTGACCCCGTGTCAGCCGCAATGGGCAAGAGTTTCAACCGGAATCGGTCACCGGCAGCCTCCGTGCGAGCAAATGATGATGAGGGTCGCCGCCGTGATAATTGCGGTGTCTGCGACCACCGCCGGAGCCACCAGCAGGGTATAGGGGTTCATCCATTCGCTGCCGGGTTCAAAGGCGCCGGCGATCCCGATCGCCCGGGCCTGCTCCCCGTGCATGGTAGCTGGCAGGTAGACCAGTAGAACATCCCTGGTGTTGGAGGGCCCGGCCATGGACTCTTTCTTCAGCTCAGGGTCCGCCGTGGTCCCGTGGCTCTCCGGCGCAAAACTGATTTCAATGACCCGGCTTTCGTTGACAGCGCCGCCGTCCGGGGGAAAAAGAACCGCCGGCAATCGCGATTGATCCTCACGCTGGATTTGAACGGTTTCGATCTTGAGTCCAGTAACCGGGAAAGGACTTTCGCCTGTGGACTTGCCGCAACCCTTTTGCGCCTCCTGCAGCGGGTAGAGGTACAAGACCAGGTCAGTCTGCGCTTCGGTCCCGCGCGGCGATTCCGCTCTACCGTAGCCGGCCGGCATGAAGTCGGCGTAGGTTTTGCCGATCCGGGAAGCCTGCGAAAGGTCGATCGTGTAGGTCTGTGGGGCGTCGGCGGGGGAATCGCGAAACTCGGCACACGCGAAAACCTCGCCGCCGGGCATGGCGTGGGCGGAACGGACGGCGGAAAGCGACCAGAAGTTGGTGGCCTCTTTTACCCGGGTTTCGCGCTCTTTTCTAAGATCAAGGATCTTGTTGGTGACGATACACCCGGAGAGGCTTACGAGCCCGGCCAGCAAAGGAACCAACATCAGGAAACGCAGGGTTGTCATTCTCAGCAGGCGGCCCTCAGGTTTCATGATCCACCTCCCTTTTGACGAACAGAAAAGCAAGCGGCGTACCAAGGAACCCCAGTGGCCACCGGCATTCGTCGGCCATAGGCGACCCCATGCCAGGGGTTGTCACAACTGACTGAAATTGCAAAGAGAACCGGAAGAAATAAAATCCGCAACGTTGGATGTCCACCGTCCTAAAGGGCCCCGTCCGGCAGCGGTACTTGAATGGAAGCCTGCAATTCCGGTTGACGGTCGTGCGACGGCTTGAACCAAATACGCTTAAATTCAGGTGGTTGTCTGATAGCAAAACGGCTGTTCCGTCAACCAAAGCGGCACCCTCGGGGATGGAAAAGCGTTGATGGCCGGGTCGGCGGCCCGAGACGTGTTCCAGATGTCCGGTTCTTTTCGCTTTTCACCCGCAAGCCACGACGGTGTATTGGTGCGCTCCCGCTTGCCGGCGGGCGGTTTCAGATTTTTCGGCCGTTCCGTTCCATGTGCTGCTGCGCCTGGTACATGAAGGTGCGAATGGCGGCCTCGCGGCCGGGCTGGCAACTGCCGTCATAGGGCGTGTCCAGGAAAGGGAATCGCCATTCGTTCATCAGCGGCCGCACCACGGCCGAGGTGGTGGTGCTGGGCATGCAGGTGAAGGGGTAAACGTTGACGACGCCGTGGTAGCCGTCCGCGGCGCAGTGCAGGATGCTCGGGATGCTCACGCAGGACTCGGTGGTGATGTCGAAGGAGAACACGTCCGACTGTTTCAGGATGCGCTCCAGGTGGCGGATTTTGTGATCTCCGGCCACGTCGAGGAGACGCTGGGCCCGCTTGAAGGCTTTCTGCTGGATCCTTTCCTGGTAGAGAAGGGTCAGGCCGAAGCTCAGCACGTCCCTGCCGGCGCTCATGGCGCGGGACAGCCGCAGCAGCTTGAGGTTCAGCCGCAGGTTTCTTTTCGCAATTCGCAGCCCCTCATGGCTCACGTAGTTCATCCACTCGGCCATCGACGCATTGACGACTTCCGCCCCGTACTTTTCCAGAACCCGAATCAGGTTCTGGTTGGAGTCCGCGTGCATCCTGAGAAATACTTCGCCGACGACTCCGATGCGCGGTTTGGGCGGAACCCGCGGGTCGATGATGTCACTGGCTTCCCGGAGGATGGCATCCATCTCATCCATGACCGGCTCATAGGGATTGCGGGACCCGTGGCTTTCAAACGTTTCGATCAGGCATCGAACGGCGCCGTCGACAAAAGCATCCGTACGCCCGGGCTCCTTTTCATAGGGCCTCACGCGCCAGGTGAGGCGCTCCAGGATATCGGCGACCACGGTTGCGAGATACGCCGCCTTCTTCAAAAAAACCGCGTGTTCCGGTTCGATGAAGCCGTCCGGCGAGTAGCTGTCCGTGGTGGTCACCGCGCCGATATTCAGCGTTTTCAAACCCGGCAGGGAGTCCAACACGATCCGCTGGTACTTGTTGTAGAGGCCGAACCGGCAGGGCCCGTCCGACTCGGGCATGAAGTACACATAATTCCCCGCATTGAAACCGTCCCCCAATCGCAGCCGTTCCGCTTCGACGAAATGCAGCAGATCCCCCAGGGTAACCAGGCACGGGTAGCACTCCTTGCCCGAGGTGTATTTCTTGCCGTGATCGAGCCCCCGATAGGTCTTCAGAACCAGCGCATCGAGGCCGAAAGACCTGACGCTGGCGGCAATCAGATGGGAGGCGATCCTGTTCATCTCGGGAATCAGAAAGGTTTTGCCGCGCAGGCCGACCTTGCCCAGGGTGGAGGGTGCGGACGGAGCAACGCCGATTTTGTTATCAACATTCATTTTCACGGGAGCCTCCGTTCACTGTTTCCGGTTGTTTCACTTCGCGCACAAGGCCATGACGGTTTCCGCGGGGACTGCGCAGGTCGGCAGCGGTTTCCACCGGCCCGGCCGGCGGGGCGCGGACTTTGGCCGCTCGTTTTTGCGCAGGGATGTGGCGATAACGTGTTGGTAGGCTTCCAGCCGGGTCATCACGCCCGCGGCGGCGCTGTGTTCATCCAACTCGAGGATCAGGCTGGCCTTGCCGCCCATGATGTGTTTGTAGAAATGCTCGATGAACGAATCCGCGCCGCAGCCGAAATTCGTCAGGTGCAAACCGAAGCAATGCGGTGTCGCGCTGATCAACTTGGCGGTTCGCAGGATCTGCGCGCCGAGCCCCCAGTACATCGAGGAAAACTCCGCCAGGTCCACCCCGGACACGTCAATGAAGTCCATGGGCAGGGCCGTCACGCCGATCTTGGCCAAGCTCTGCCCCAGCCGGAGGTTCAGGCGTTCGTCGTAGAGGTTGTAGGGCCGGCCCGTCACCACCACCAGCCGCTCATCCGGGCTATGGTTTCGCATAATGTCCGCCCCGCGGCGATGCAGCGCTTCGACGAACTGCCGCTGTTTTTCCATGGCGTAGCGCAGCGCATCCCGCAGCTGGGACTTGCCGACGCTCAGCCGGCCGCCCATCTGCTCGTGGATATCAAGCGCCAGGACGTCGGGATCGGACTTGAGCCTCAGGCTGGGATTGAGGACCGATTGCGATCCGATTCCCAGCGCGGCCCGGATCATGAACGTGTTGCTCTGCACCATCGGGCAGTAGTAGCCGCGTTCGGAGGGGTTGGGGGTCGCCATGTCGATTGGGGTGGGCATGAACAGGTGTCGGGTTTTCCCGACGAGCGCCCGGGCGTGGCCGTGAGAGACCTTCACCGGGAAGCAGGTCTCGGCCAGCATGGCTTCGATGCCTTTTTTCGAAATTTCCTCGTTGGTGGGCGGCGTCAGCACCAACCGGAACCCGAGTCGGTCAAAAAAATGCGCCCACAGGACGCTCGCCTGGATGCCGTACAAGGCGCGCAGCATGCCCACCGTAGGCCTGCCGTCCACCTCCATCAGCGGCGCATCCGCCAGGGTGTCGTAGACGCCGGCCATGTGCTCTTCCCAGATTTTCTGGCGCACCGCGAAAAAATTCTCCTTGCGGACGACGTCGCTCCGGCAGGCTTCATACCGGCCGCACTCCCCGCCCCAGACGCTCTTGCGCTCGCCGAATTGGTAGATCTTCAGCTTGCACTGGTTGTTACAACGGGGGTCGGTTCGGCACACCTTTTCGACGTAGTCCATTCGGTCCGCTATTGCGTTCTCGATCCCGCGAAACAAGCTTTCGCGGCCCGGCGCCGCGCGCATCTTGTCCTGCAGGCAGACCGCGGCCCCGAAGGCCCCGAGAACCTCGCGGTGCTTCGGCACCAACAGGCCCCGATCCAGGACGTTCTCAAAAGCGGCCACGACCGCCTGGTTCAGCGACGGCCCCCCGAGGAACATCACCCGCTCGCCGATCCTGCGTTTGCCGACCACCCGATTCAGGTAGTTGTGGACGACCGCGTAGCAGAGCCCGGCAATAAGATCATCGCGGGCGGCGCCTTTCTGGTGATAGGACATGAGGTCGGATTCCATGAAGACCGTGCAGCGCTCGGCGAGCTGCACCGGCGTTGCCGAAGCCAGCGCAATCTCCTGGAATTCGCCGACGATGTCGATGCCGTGCTTGTTGGCCAGTTCGTGCAGGAAACTTCCCGTCCCGGCGGCGCAGACCTTGTTCATGTCGAAGTCGAGGGGATGGGTGTGGTGGATGGAGATGTACTTGGAATCCTGACCACCGATTTCGAAGATGGTGTCGACGGTTGCGTCGATCGCAACGGCCCCCCGGGCGTGCGCCGTGATCTCGTCGATAATGAGATCGGCCCTGAGGAAATCACCGACCACGTTCCGGCCGGACCCCGTGGTGGCCACCCCCACAAGCTCCAGTTCCGGTCCCAGGTGCACGTGCAGGTGTTCGAGGAGGCTCTGGACCGCCTCGACGGGTTTCCCCTGGGTGGGGATGTAACGTTTGTGAATGATCTGACCCCGTTCATCTACTAAAGCGTACTTGGTGCTTGTCGAACCGATGTCGACTCCAAGGGTGCCGCGCAGACGGCGGCTTGTCGGCCACCGCGGAAGGTCGTTGGTTGCAGGGAACGCGGTCCGCCTCAGCTCGAGCTTCAGGTTGACGGGCACCATTATCGCCCTGTCGTGACCCGGGGCCGTGAGATCCGCCGAATCGACTTTGGCCGTGCTGCCGAGCGCAAGGCCGTGCAGCGCGGCGCCCAAAGCGCCGATGGAGGTGCTGCGGGGCGGCACCTCCAAGCCGGGGAAATAATCCTGCAGCGCCTTGACTTGAAGCCGGTTGAGTGACAGGCCGCCGATGAACAGAATGGGATCGTTCAAGACCCGGTTGGAGACGATGGTGCTGAGATAATTCCGGGCGTTGCCGACGTGCAGACCGTGAATGATGTCCTCCAGCCGCTCGCCTTTGTTTTGAAGATGAATCATGTCCGACTTGGTGAACACGGTGCAGCGGCAGGCGACACTGGCGGGCTGCAGGCTCTTCATTCCCAGTGCGATGAAATCGGCGAGCACTATGTCGACAGGCCGATGGCTGTGCTCTCCGCGGCGTTCATACATGGCGATGGCCAGGCGCTCGGCCTGCTGGTCGATGAAGGACCCTGTCCCGGAAGCGCAGGGGCCGTTCGTGTTGAAAAACTCGAGTTCCCAGCCGGCTTCCGTGTGGCCGATCTGCATCAGGGCCGTGTCCTGGCCGCCCATGGCGATGACGGTCCTTACGTCCGGCCGAATGTGCACCGCGCCCAGGACCTGGCTGATGATCTCGAATTCGTAGGGAGCCTCCACCCGTTCGCTCAGCAGTTTTCCGTGGCTGCCCGTAAAGGCGACACCTGCGATGCGGTCACGCCCGAATTGTGAGTAAAGCTTATCGACGAGCACCGCCACGGTCTCTTCTACCTTTCCGAAGTGACGCTGATACGGGCATTCGTGGATGATCCGTTTCTGCGCATCGATGAGGATGCCGTTCACGCTGACCGAGCCGGCGTCGATGCCGGCATACAACTGGCAGTTCGAGGTGCCTGGGTCTTCTCTGGATGGTGCCATGGATTGCCTCCTTGGTTTGCAAATGCCACGACGCTGGCCAAATGCAAAAGCAATCGACGTACCAACCTGCGCGGGCACTCTCACATTTATTCTTGCCGGCCGCGATGAGGAAAGTAACCGCTGAGGATTATGAGCAAACGCGATCTGCAGGCAATTTCAGGAGAGACCCCGTCCGGCGAATCGGGGCCGAATCACGCCGCGGGAAGGCTGCAACCGGAATCAAAGCAATGTGGGTGGCGAATGCGAACTAGTTGAGTTCATTGGAAGAAGTTATGGCATTGAATCGTTGACCTGTCAAAGCGGATTGCACGGTTATCCATCCGACGCATCGGTCTTGTGTAACCGCTTATTGAGCGCCTGGCGCGTGATGCCGAGCATTGTCGCGGCAATGGACTGGTTGCCGCCTGAGCGCCGCAAAGCTTCGTCCACCAGAAGCTGTTCGATCTGCCGGAGGGTCGGCAGTTGTTCCGGGAAGACCGGCTGCCCGGAGGTCTCATCCGGTTTGGACGCGCCCGCGCCGGCCAGGCCCGGCTGCTTCTTGAAGATCTCCGTCTTGAAAGCATCCATCGAAAGCTTCCCGGAGCCGTGGAGGCTGACGGCGTTGTAAACCATTGATTCCAGCTCGCGCACGTTGCCCGGGAAATGATAGACCGCCAGCAGCTTGATGAGCTCATCCGGCGGTGTCGGTTTTTTCTTGCCCAGACCGTTGGCCGCCTTATCTAAAAAGTGATCCAGCAGCACGGCCAAATCCTCGCGCCGGTCCCGCAGCGGCGGAATGCGGATGTGGTGGCCGCAGAGCCGGTAATAAAGGTCCTTGCGGAAACGCCCGGAGTTGCGGGCAGCTTCGAGATCCTGGTTCGTCGCCACCAGGATGCGGGCATCCGAGCGCTTGGCGACGTCTGAGCCCAGCGGCAGATACTCGCCGTCCTGCAGCAGGCGCAGGAGCTTCACCTGGGAGACGGCGCTGAGATCACCGATCTCGTCCAGGAACAGCGTGCCGCTTGCCGCCTGCTCCAGAAGCCCGGGCCGGCCTTCCATGGCACCGGTGAAGGCACCGCGCTTGTGACCGAAAAGCGTGTCGGCGAAGACGTGATCGTCCAGCCCGGCGACGTTGACCGGCACGAAGCCGCCCTTGCGGCCGCTCAGAACGTGCAGGGCGCGGGCCACGAGCTCTTTGCCCACCCCGGTTTCACCGGTGATCAGGACCGGCCGCGGGCTTACGGCCACTGCCTCGGCGTACTGGAAGATGGAACGCATGGCCGGGCTGAGCGTGACGATGTCCGCAAAGGCCTCGGGCCGGCTCAGTCGATCGGACAGGATGCGCGCCTTGAGCAGCTGATTCTCGCGGTGCACCTCGCGCAGTTCGATGCCCCGCTTCACGCTGCTGACGAGTCTGCTCTTTTCGACCGGCTTGACGATGTAGTCGAGGGCCCCCTGCTTCATACACTTGACGGCGGTCTCAACGTCGTCCGCCCCCGTGACGATGACGACCGGCACATCCGGATAGTCGGCCGTGATCTGCCGCAGCAGCTCTTCGCCCGAGACGTGGGGCATCCAAAGGTCCAGGAGCATGATCTCGATCTCCTGCCGTCCGAGGACGGTCATGACCTCGCGGCTGTCGCCGCAGCAAATAAAGTGGTTGATACCGGCGGAGCGCAGCGTCACCTCAAAACTGGTCAGGGCCTGGGCTTCGTCGTCGACCAGCAGAACGGGCAGCTGCGGGTAAATGGTCTGGCTCATCGCAGAATCCTTTCACGCATAATCAGCACGTTCACCCCAAGTCGGACGGAAGCGTGATCGTCACCGTGGTCCCCTTTCCGGGCTCCGACACGAATCGCAGGCTGCCCCGGTGTTCCTCGATAATCTTGGAGGAAATTGAGAGCCCCAGGCCGATCCCGCCGGCTTCCTGCCGCGTGGTGAAGAGGGGCTCGCGGATGCGCGGCAGGTCCTCCGGACGGATGCCGCTGCCCTCGTCGTGTATGGTGATTACAACACCCGCCCCGCCACCGGCTCGACCGGTGGTGACCAAAAGGCCTTTTTTCTTGTCCGGCAAGGCCTGGCAGGCGTTTTGGATCAGGTTGATGATCACCTGCTCGAGACGCTGGAAACTGCCTCTGACCAGCGGCAGGTCGGCTTCGTATTTGACCGTAAAGTGATCGGTGGCGTTTTTGATGACGTTGGAGATGAGGGACAGGGAAGACCGGATGACCGCGTTGACATCGACCGCCGGGCTCAGATCGCCGCCGTCTCCGCGCACGTAGCTCTTGAGGTTGGCCACGATCTGCTTGATGCGCTCGGCACCCTGGGCCACACCGGACAGGAGCTTGGGCATTTGCTCCCGCATCTCGGAGTACATCATGCCGCCCATCAGAAAATCCCCGTTCTCCTTGCGATACGCATCAAGTACCGGCAGCGCGCTCTCCCAGGCCTCCCGCAGGATGGGGGCATTCAGCATGATGAAGTTGTTCGGGTTGTTGATCTCGTGCGCCACCCCGGAGACCAGTACCCCGAGGGCCGCCATCTTGCTGGCCTGCATCAGCTGCTGCTGATGCACCCTGGCCTGTTCCTCGGCCCGCTTGCGGTCAGTGATGTCACGCACCACGCCCCGGAAACCGACGGGTGTGCCTTTCACATCCCGGATCAGGGTCACGGACGCCTCCACGATTTTCTTGGCGCCGTCCCTGGCGATGACCTCCCAGTCGAACGCCTTGGTGGCCTCTCCCGTGTCGTAAACCCGCAGGAACGTCTCGTAGACCCGTTTGAAGGCCTCCGCCGGCATATACTGACGGTTGTTCATCCCGATCAGCTCATCCCGGGAGTAGCCGATGATCCCGCACAGAGAATCGTTGCAGAACATCATGTTGCCGCTCAGGTCGACCTCGTAGTAGCCCTCCTGAATGCTGTTCAGAATGGTGCGGTATTTCTCCTCGCTTTCGCGCAAGGCCTCCTCGATGCGCATGCGGTCGAGGACCTCCTGCTTGTAGGATTCAAGCGTGTCGCGCAGTTCGGCGCCTCGGGTCTCGACCAGCGTGAAGGCCTTCATAATCCGCAGGTAGAGGATAAACGCCTGGGCGAAGACAAATAGAAAAAGGCCCAGCGGCGCAAAAAAGCCGGTGTTGACGACGCGCTCCACGTACAGGATGTCGTTGAGCGCCGCCAGGCACAATAGAATCGTGCCGGCGAGGAACACGAACGCCTCGGGTTGCCGCTGGACGGATTCGGACATCATCACCCGGAAGGTGTAAGCCATCAGGGCCAGCGTGATGAGTTCGTAAACCGGCAAGCTGTAAGAAAAAACCCGGACCGGCGTGATAAGGACGAGCAAGGAAAAACCGCCTCCAAGCAACAGGATCAACCGGAGCAGCTTCCGTGAGATCACCGAGAAGAGCGACTGGATGAACAACCCGAAGACGGGGACGGCCAGATAGAACGACAGGTATTCGATCTTGACCAGCAGCTCCCAGTCGAGGTCCGGTATGAT
>Ga0210127_1000141_pt1 | contig 10164 bp, 7 predicted proteins | sample RushSE_CattailNL_FD_185566 | JGI IMG/M metagenome (GOLD analysis project Ga0210127, IMG submission 185566) | Wetland microbial communities from San Francisco Bay, California, USA, that impact long-term carbon sequestration - RushSE_CattailNLC_D2... | ecosystem: Environmental > Aquatic > Marine >...
TATTCATCGTGCAACGGGCGGACCTCTTTTATTTCAGCGGCACGGCCCAGAACGGTTTTCTTTACCTGCCGGCCGAAGGCGCGCCGCTGTTGTTCATCAAGCAGTCCCTCGCCCGCGCCCGTCAGGACTCCGCGCTCGACCACATCGTTGAAATCGCCACGGTGAAAGCCGTTCCGGGGCTGATCGCCGATGCCTGCGGCCGGCAGCCGGCACGCCTGGCGTTGGAACTGGACGTTCTCCCGGTCAATGAGTTCCGATTCTACCGCGACCTGTTCAAACCCAGGGAATGCCTGGACGGTTCCCCGCTCATTCTGCGCGTCCGCAGCATCAAGTCCGCCTGGGAAGTCGAACAACTCGAAGCGGCCGCCGAAATAAGCTGCCGCACCTTCGACTACATGCGAGCTGCCATCGCACCGGGGCTGACCGAGATGCAGTTTGCCGGCATGTATGAGGCCTACGCCCGCACGATCGGCCACGGCGGGAAGCTGCGCGTCCGGCATTTCAACACCGAGGTGTACCCCTGGCATGTGCTGAGCGGCCGCAGCGGCGGGATGGTGGGGTTGCTGGATTCTCCGGCGAGCGGCGAAGGCACCTCGGCCGCTTTCCCGGCGGGCGCCGGTCCACGTCGGCTTTGCGTCGATGAGCCCATCATGGTGGACCTGGGGACGGTCAAGAACGGCTACCACATGGACGAAACCCGTATGTTCGCGATCGGCTCCATGCCGGAAAAGGCCTATCGAACGAGCCGCGCCGCCATCGAAATTCACGACACACTCATCGAGCGCGCCAAGCCGGGCGTCATGCTGGGTGAGCTTTTCGCCGATGCGTTGGCCCTGGCCGACCGCATGGGATATCGCGATGTCTTCCTCGGGCCGTCCGGGCACCAGGTGAGCTTCATCGGCCATGGCATCGGCCTCGAGCTGGTCGAGCCCCCCCTCATCGCACGGGGACGAGAGACCCTGCTGGAAGCCGGGATGATGTTTGCCCTGGAGCCCAAACTGGTCTTCGAAAACGAATTCGCCGCCGGGGTGGAAAGCGTCTTCCTGGTCACCGAAACCGGTGGGCGCCTGATCAGCCAGGTCCCGGTGGAGATATTCATCTGCTGACGGGTTCCCGGCGTGGGTCAAATCCCTTTTCCCAGGATGCGCGGGTCGTGCTTGAGCCGTTCCTGGATGCCCTTGCCGATCTGATAGGTGCGGCTGAACTCCGACCAAAACTCCCGGTCCTTGTCTTTCCAATCCGCTCCGAAGCGCTTGTCGAAATAGCCCCCCAGCTTGTCGAACAGCAGTTTCCAGGGTGGCTCGCCGCGGTCAAGGGTTTCCAGCAGGCTGTTCAAGAGCTCATCCAGCTCGGCCAGCGTCTCTTTGGGCAAGTAGGAGATGGCGCCCTTGCGGATCGATTCCATCAGGGTTTCCGGGTTGATGGCGTGCGCCGTCAACATGACGGTCGGGATGCCCCGCTCGACCGTTTCTTCGAGAAGCTGCAGCCCGTTGACGCCCATGATGTCCAGGATGGCAAGGTCGTAGCGCGTCCCCTTGATCTTGCGGGATGCCGTCTCGTAATCGAGCGCCCGGTCGACCTGGGCGCCCTCTAGGATGTCTTCGATCGTCTCGAGGATGTCCTGCTCGTCGTCGACCGCCAGGATCTTCTTGCCCTTGATGTAGGATGTGTGAACTGCCATCTGCGACCTCCTTGTGTGTGGCAGCACAGACCGGCCGCCGTGTGATCGATTCGCCCAACACCGAACTTGATGATCTCGAAAGAGGTCATCAAAACGACTTCAGCTGTAGGGGCAACGTCAGGTGGAACGTGGCGCCCTCCCCCTTGCGGCTGGTGACCTGGATGTCGCCGTCCATCGACCGTGCCATGATCAGGGATCCGGCAAGCCCAAGGCCGTGGCCCTTGCGTTCGACCAACGCGCATTCCTTGACCTGAGTGTAGCGCTTGAAAATGAATTCATGCAGGTCCGGTTCGATGCCGGGGCCATCGTCTCTGACGGCCAGCACCAGCCGCTCGCCCTGGGTGTCCATGTGGACATCGATGCGCTGCCGGCGATGATGCAGCGCGTTCTTGAACAGATTGCCGGCGATCCGGCGGAACTTGGTCTCGTCCTGAAACATCTCGACGTCCGCAGCCCCGGGGGCGACATCAATGAAAATGCCGTGGCTGTGCAACAGCTTGATAAGCTCCGCCTCGACCTGGTATTTGCCGATCACCTCGGTTGCGGGCCCGGTCACGGTTTCCAGCGCGTCCTTGAGGGCCTGGTGCAGCGTCCTGAGTGCCGAGAAACGGCTGCATGTCAGGCAGCCGGCCTCGGATCGACCGATCTCCAGCAGGTCGTTCAGCATGGCCCAGGCCTTGCGCGTGTTGCGCAGGCTGCGTGCGAGGGTGTTGGCCTGCTTGGGGGTCAGCGGCCCGTATTTATCCTGCTTTTCCAAGACCGTGCGCAGTCCGGTTTCAATGATCGCGATCGGGTCCTTGAGTTCGTGGATCAGAAACTCGATGCTGATGTCCTTGAAAAACCGGGAACCGGAATCATCCGAGCCCGGCTGCAGATTTTTTGAGCGCTCCATGCCCAAACAGCCTCCGCCCCATAGTGAAGGGTTAAAGAAACCGCTCTACGGTAAAGGCTCCGCGCTGCCCGGAGCCGGCTGAAACATGATAGTGACGGCGGTGCCGCCGGTTGCACGGCATTCCTCCGGTCGTTGCAGGTGCGTGCAGTCGCCGGCATCCCCCGGGCACTCATCCGTGTCCGAGGGGATGAACCGGCAGCGCGTTGAGTTCATGACAATCTTGAACCCGTAGCGCTCGGCAAACATCTGCATGCGCAGCAGGTCGAACCCTTTCCCTCCCGCCTTGAAATCATAGGGGCTGCGGGTGGAATACTGCAGCGGCTCGTACGCCGTGAAGAAATTGCCAAAAATCAACTGTTGGTTTTCTGCGGTGATTCCGATGCCGCTGTCCCGGATTTCGAGTTCCGGCCCCGTTTTCCCGGCATGCACCGTCACCGTGACCTCGCCGCCGTCCGGGGTGTTCTCCACGGCGTTGCGGGTCAGCCCCTCGATCACCTTGCCCAGCACATCGCCGGGAACATGAATCGGGGCAGTATCCATCAAAATGACCTCCAGCGCAAGCCGGCGGTGGGCGAATTTGGGGCGCAGCATCTTGACATACTCGTCCGTAAACCGGGCGAGGTTGATCTCTTCGGGCCGCGCGTCACGCGGCCCGAAGAGCCAGTCGATTCTGCGCCGCAGTCTTTCCGTCAGGGTTTCCTCCCCGAACTCATTGGCAGCGAGCGCCTCCAGCTCATCGGCACACTGGTCCAGCAGGACCGACAGCATTCGGTGCGTGGCCACGTCTTTCTCCTGCAGCAGGTCCTCGATTTTGTACTGCATGTCCAGCAGCCGCAGCAGGTTGCGCTGGGCGCGCTCCAGCGCCTTTTCCCAGCGCCGGCCGTCGGTCGAGCCGACGAGTTGTTTGGCCAGCAGGTTCAGGGAGGCGGAGAGCACCGAGAGCGGCGTCTTGAGTTCGTGCGAGAGGTGATGGATCACCCGATCCTTGGCGCGGTTGAGTGTTTGCACCTCCTGCAGCGAGCGCTCCAGCGCCTCGTTGATGCTCGCGTTCTCGATGGGCAGCGCCACGAGATTGGCCACGGTGCTCAGCAGCGCCAGGTCGCTCTCGGTGAAGGCTCCGTCTTTCTTGTTCACGGCACAGAGAACGCCGATCATGCGCTGCGGGGTCGCCAATGGCACGTCCAGCATGCTGCGCGTGCGGTAGCCGGCCTCTTCGTCCACCCGGGTGTTGAAGAAGGGGCTCTGGGAGGTGTCGTTGACGATCAGCGGCCGGCCGGTTCGGTAGACTTCGCCCGCCACGCCCTTGTCGGCCGGGAAGCGAACCTCCTTCATGCGCTGGCCGGTATCCATGTTGTCGAAAACGGACTCCCGGAAGAAGAACTCCTTTTGCGCCTCGTCCAGAAGGATCACGCTCGCACCCTCGACATCCAGGAGCTGCCGCACCTCCCGCGTGATGAACTCCAACCGTGTGTCCAGGGTCCGGAACTGGTACAGGGCCTGGGAGATCCGGAAGAGGGACTGGTTGATGCGGGCCGTGCGCTTCGCCTGAGTCACGTCCCGCAAGGTGATGACTTGCCCCGCCGGCTGGTTGTTTTCGTCGTAGAAGATGGCGCCGTCGATGATGATGTCGAGCAGCCGGCCGTCTTTGGTCAGGCGCTTGGTCTCGAAGTTGTGGATGATTTTCTCCCGGTAGAGTCGCCCAAGACCCTCGCGGGTCTGGGATTTGCACTCTTCCGGAACAAACGGGATGATTTTCCCCTGCAGTTCCTCCAGCGTCCAGCCGAAGACCTTTTCAAAGGCAGGGTTCAAATAAGAGACCGTGTGGTCCAGGTTGAAGACGAAAACCGGCTCCGGCAGGAAGTTGAGAAAGGCACGGTAGCGTTGCTCCGCCCGCCGGCTGGTCTCGGAGAGCTCCATGGCGCAGGTCCGGGATTCTTGCAAGGCCTGTTGGGCCAGATGTTTGTCGGTGATGTCCCGGGCGATGCCTCGAAACCCCGCTTTACGGCCTTCCCCATCAACAATCAGCTTGGCGGAGATCTCCAGGAAGCGGCGTTCGGAATTCGGGCGGATGACTTCCCACGAGATGTCGGCAACGCTGCCGCCTTCCTTGAAAATCCGATTGAAGGCTTCGAAAGCGACCCGTGCGTTTTCCTCGTCAAGGAAATCCCTGAAGTTGCGATCCTGGATGGCGTGGCGCGGGTAGCCGAAAATCCGGCAGAGCGCGTCATTGAAAAATTTAAAATTACCGCGCAGATCCACCTCGTAGAATCCGTCCGCAACATCCTCGATCAGGGCCTGATAGCGCTCCTCCTGCAGTTTGGCCGTTGCCGGGTTTGGGACAGAGGACTCACGGGAATTATCAGGCGCCGGCGGCGAACCGGAATCCGAAGGGTTTTTCTGGGTTTTTCCGGAAGCCATGCAGGCTCCTTGAGGCCTTCTTCCAGACCGTTAACTCTCGGTCTCCAGGATTCCGAAACTCTCGGCATCCAGCAACGTGACGCCGCTGGCCTGGAGTAACTCAATCGCCTTGTCGTTGTCGCTGAATCGGAAAATCATGACGGCTTTGCCCGATGCAAACCGGAGGAAGGCATACATGTAGACGACGTTCACATTTGCGGCGGTCAGCGGCGCGAGCAATCGAGCGAGTTGGCCGGGCTTATCCTCGATTTCGACCGCCACGACGTCATTCACGTAGGCGGGAATCTGAAGCCCCATGAGGACGCGGCGGGCGGTGGCCACGTCCGACACCAGAAGCCGCAACTGGCCGAAGGCGCCCGTGTCCACCAGGTTGAGGGCCCTGAGGTTGATCCCGGCTTTGCCGAGGGCTTCGGTCACTTCAAAAAGCCGGCCCGGTGCGTTTTCAATGGACACCACAATTTGTTTCAGCTTCATAACCCGTTCTCCTTAGAAATTTGGTTTCAAATCTCGATATTTCAAATTCGGATTTCCATTCCAACCCTTCAAGCCCGTTCGACCGGTTCAGGCAGTGAACCTTGTTCCCGGGATATGACACTAATTGCGCTTAAGGGTTTCCCGGACCAGGCAGCTTGCGCCCAGCGCGATGGCAGCGCATGCGAGCAAGGCTAAAAATGCCTGTTGGTAGCCGGCCAGGGTGAACGCCCCTTCGACCCGGCCCTGGCGTTCGAGCAGGTAGCCGAGCACCGGTTGAAAGACGGCGCCGCCTGCAAAGGGGAACAAATTCACCAGGCCCATGGCGGTGCCGGCCATTTGAACCGGGAAGAGCTCCTTGTTGGCGGTGAAGCCGATCACCACGATGGCGCTGGAGAAAATACCAAGACCAAGGCACAACCCGAACAACGCCAGGGTCGACAGCTGGGCGGTTTGGAACGCCAGCAGGGCGGTGATGCCGAGCGTTATCAGGCTCGACAGTACCAGAACCGGTTTGCGGGCCCGGAAGACCCTGTTGGAAAGATAGCTCAGCAGCGGGCTTCCGACAATCATTCCGACGGCCAGCATGGAAAGCACGTGCGACGCCTGGTCCTTGCTCAGGTGGTGGATCTGGATCAGATAAGGTCCGCCCCAAAGCCCGCCGAATGAAAAAAAAACGGCGCAGTCGCAGAAAAACCAGACGGCAAGCGGCCAGAACGCTTTGCAGCCGACCACCCGGCGCACCCCTTCCCAAAGGGGAATAGGTTGAGCCTTGGTGTGCTGATGCTCGGCCGGGGACGGCCAGCCGCAATCGGCCGGTCGATCGCGAACCACCAGCCATACCAGCGCTGCCAGAACCAGCGTGAAGGCCCCCACCACGATGAACGACAGGCGCCAGCCGATCCAAACGCTGAGCCACGCCAGGGGGGTGGCGGCGATCAAAGACCCTATGCCGCCGATGGCCATGAGCAGTCCTGTCATGAAGGCGAACTCGTCGACGCGGAACCACTCGGCGAGGATCTTCATCGTCGGCACGAAGAGCATGGCTACCCCGATCCCGACCAGGCCCCTTCCCGCCACCGCCCAGGCCGCGGAGGGTGCGTACCCGAGCAGCAGGGACCCTGCGAAGGCGACGCAGAAGAAGATGGTGATGGTCCGCCTGGGCCCCCATGAATCCGATAGCAGGCCGGCCGGGAGTTGCATCACGGCATAGGGGTAGAAATAGGCCGCCGCCAATAGCCCGGTCAACGCCCCGCCGGTTTTCAGATCCTGCATCATGTCCACGGCCACGACCGCCGGACACAGTCGATGAAAGTACACCAGGATGTAGCCGCCGGAAAGGATCCAAAAAATGAACCAGCGGTAACGGAGCGCTTTCTGCAGGTTGGTATTGCCCATTGACGGATCCCTTTTTGGAGAGGACGATCTCACCAACCCGGCACCCCGAGCCGTTTTGCGAGCAGCGAGAAAGGGATGTCATACCGCTGTCGCGATCGAATGCGGCATCGTGGTGAACGTATCTTTTCTTAATTCAGCTTGACAAATTTTTCAAGATATAAAATAGCTATTTTATAGCCAATTGGAGTGAGCAATCGCCATGAAGACCAAGACAACCCCTCTCATTCTCGTGGATCCTGAAAAATGCACCGCATGCGGGCTTTGCCAGATGGCCTGCTCCATGGTGCACCACGGCATCCTGAGCCCTGACCGCGCCAGGATCCGGGTGCTGCGGTTCGAGGGCGGCAGGGGCAACGTACCTTTGGTATGCCAGGCCTGCCAAGACGCACCCTGCATCAAAACCTGCCCGATGAACGCTCGTCGCCGGCTGGACAACCAGGCGGTGGTCACGGACGACGAACGCTGCATCGGCTGCCGCGCCTGCGCCTACATCTGCCCGTTCGGGGCGCCCGTGGTCAATCCGGACAGCGGCAAGACCATGACCTGCGATCTGTGCGCGGAGGAAGACGCACAGCCTTGGTGCGTCAAGGCCTGCCGGGATTACGGCGCGCTGACGTCCGTCGGTTCCGGAGAAACCGTCGCCCGCAAATCCAGGGAACGGGCCGCGCAGACCCGGAACGCGTACAAACCGAAAAAGGCGTGACGCTGATGAAAATGTTGATCGTCGGCAACGGGATCGCCGGCAATGAAGTGGCCTTCTCTTTGCGCCGCGCGCGGAAAGACTTTGAGATCACCATTCTTTCGGCGGAACACGTGCCGGAATACGACCCGTGCTCGTTGCCCTATTTCATCGGCAGGGATGTGCCCCGCGATGCCGTCTTCCGTAGGCGCTTGGAGGACTACAGTACGCACGGCATCGAACTTGTGCTCGGCCAGCGGGTGACGGCCATCGACCCCGAGGCCCGGCGAGTTTCCACCGAGCAGGGCCTGACGTACGGGTTCGACCGCCTGGTGCTGGCGCACGGCGGCAGCCTCTTCATTCCGCCCATCGACGGCATCGACACGCAGGGCGTCCACAGCTGCAAGCAGCTGGCCGCGGCCGATCGGTTGGACCAATACCAGGGCTCCGCCGCCGTCGTCATCGGCTCGGGGGCGATCGGCATCGAGGCCGGCGAGGCCTTGAAGAAAAGGGGCTATGAGGTGACCATCATCGAGCTGCTGGACTGGGTCCTGCCGGCGCTGTTCGACCCCGAGACTTCCCGGCGGCTCGCGGAACGCATGAACGATTGCGGAATGCGGGTCTTGACCGCGGAGAAGGTGCTGCGCATCGAAGGCGGGGAACGCGTCTCGGCCGTCATCACGGACAAGCGTCGTATTCCGTGCGATACCGTGGTGATCGCAACCGGAGTGGTGCCCGGCAAGGCCTTGGCCCAGACTGCCGGAATCGAGGTGGAGCGCGGCATTCGCGTCAACGAGCACCTGCAGACCAGCGTTGGCGGCATTTACGCCTGCGGGGACTGCATCGAGACGGTGGATGCCTGCACGGGCGAGGACGCCATGTTTCAGCTCAAGCACAATGCCCTTGAGCAGGCCCGGGTGGTGGCGCGCAACCTTCTGGGCGAGCCCGCCGCCTACCCGGGCGCCTATGCCTTCGCGCGGGCGCATTTTTTCGACACCCATGCCGTCACCTTCGGCAAGACCACGCGGGCGACGCAATGCGAGCTCGGGCAGCTTGAAATCATCGAGCGCGACGAGGGCGAAGACTACCTGAGGGTCATCGTCAAAGAGGGGCTGGTGGTCGGCGGGCAGGCGATCGGCCGGTTTGCAGATTTCATCGGGCTATTCATCGGCGCCATGTGGCGCAAGGACAACATCCCCGGCATCCGCGAAAACTGGCCCCTCATCGTGCGGGCCGGCTCCGCCTACCCATGGACCTTCCGCAAGCTGGGCGAGTTGATCGGTTTGAAAGCCTGACGGTTATACCGCATGCCATAAAAATGTTCCGGAAAAAAGGAGGCGGCATAAGTGGTTGTAACAAAATAACGCCCGCCAATCGGAACGTTATTTTGACAACCACTATAAAAGGAAAACAGCGTTCCGCCTCCGCCGCTGCGTCTCCCCGGAGAAAACACAACACCCATTGCACCGCTCAGGGCTACAGAGCGGGAAAGCTGCTATCGATCGCCTCCCAGAATCCCATGACCTTGGGCAGCCACAACACCAGATCCGGCAGATAGGTCATCAGGAAAAGAACGGCAATCTGAATGGCCAGAAACGGCGTCACGGCCTTGGCAACATAAATGATGTTTTTATTCGCCATGGCGCCGACGATGTACATGCTGACCCCCACGGGGGGCGTGCAGTAACCGATGGCCAGATTGACCGTCATCAGCAGCCCGAAGTGCATGAAGTCGATGTCAAAGGTGGGCAGCAGCGGGATCACCACCGGGCCGATGATCAGGGTGGCCGAGATCACGTCCAGGAACATCCCCACCACCAGGAAAAAGAAGTTGATGGCCAGCAGAAACACGACGGGGGACTGGATGTTTTCGACCACCGCCTCGGCAATTTTACCGGGGACGTTCTCAAAGGTCAGGTAGCGGCCGAAACAGGTGGCGCCGGCCACGATGATGAGCAGTGTGGCCGAGGTGACCGCGGAGCCGACGATGACCTTCTTCACGTCCTTGAACTTCATGGTCTTGTGGATGAACAACTCCACGATGAAGGCGTACATGCAGGCCACCACGGCCGCCTCGTTGGCCGTGAAGACCCCCGAGAAGGTCCCTGCGAAGATGATCACCGGCAGCATGAGGGACCAGAAGCCCTCCTTGAAAACGGCGACGACTTCACTGAAGTTGGGCACGGGCAGCCGCACCACCGTGGTGCTGGTGCGGAAGTGCCAGTAGGTGTAGACGCAGGTGAAGCCCATGATGAGGACGCCCGGGATGAAGCCGGTCAGAAAGAGCCCCTGCAGGGAAACGTTGGTGATCATGCAGTAGAGGATCATGCTGATGCTGGGCGGGATGATGATCCCCAGGTTGGGCGAGGTCGTCATCAGGCCGATGGAGTATTTTTCATCGTAGCCGTTCCGGATGAGGGCGGGGATCATGAAGCCCCCCAGGGCGACCACCGTCGCCACCGTGGAGCCGGAGATGGCGCCGAACAGGCCGCAGCCCAGGCAGCCGGCCATGCCAAGGCCCCCCGGCAGCCAGCTCACGAGCGTGTTCACCACCTTGATGAGCTTTTCCACGATGCTGCCGGCCGTCATGATGTTGCCGCAGAGGATGAAAAAGAGCACGACCAC
>Ga0210127_1000142_pt1 | contig 10158 bp, 9 predicted proteins | sample RushSE_CattailNL_FD_185566 | JGI IMG/M metagenome (GOLD analysis project Ga0210127, IMG submission 185566) | Wetland microbial communities from San Francisco Bay, California, USA, that impact long-term carbon sequestration - RushSE_CattailNLC_D2... | ecosystem: Environmental > Aquatic > Marine >...
ATCCTGTAATTTTTACAAGTCTTAAATTTTTTTCAACATAATCCCTTGACACCGATTCGAGCCTGGATGCTGCCTCCCGTTGGCGGTTATACGCCTTGATGATGCGGATACCCGCAAATCTTTCCCTTACGACTTCGGTCAGATCCGAAAAGGCCGCCTGAACCTCTCCATAATAACGATGCATCCTTTTGCTGAAAAAACGTGCGCCGAAAACGATCATCGGCATCGGAATAAGCACGAACACCGTCAGCTTGACATTGATATAGGCCATAAAGCCGATGGCTGCCGTGCCGAGGACTACGGCATCGGTCACAGCGACCATGCCCATTCCCGTTGCCATCCGAATATGTTGAATATCATTGGTGGCATGGGCCATCAGGTCGCCGGTTTTGGTTCTTTCGAAATATGGGGCTGAAAGGGTTTGAATATGGGCAAAAAGTCTGTTGCGCAGACCTTCCTCTACCCGTCTGGATGTTCCGAGGAGGCAACGTCTCCACACATAGCGAAAAATGCCGATCAAAACGGCGATTCCGACAATGTAAAGCGCATAGATCAACAGCGATAACATATCGATCCGGTAATCGGTAAGATCGTCTATCGCCCACTTTATGATGCGGGGAATAAATAGTTGCAGAAAATCAACGATGATAAGACAGATAAGGCCCAGGGCGATTGGCAGCCGCTGTTCAGAAAGATACGGTTTGATTAAATAAAAAGATTTCATAAAATTTAATATCTTAGAATTTGTATTTATTATATATTCTGACTTGGATCAAACTGACCTCGAAACGTTGTATTTCCAAGATTTGATCCAAAAATCAAAAATATTTTTATTTAATAACGATGTCAAACAATTGTGATTTAATTTTTAACCCTTTCAATGGATAAACAGGTTCCCATTCACGTATCTCAAAAATAACCGCAATAAATCCATCTAATACCCCTGTGGTTCATTACATTGACTTTCACGCCAGTGATTGTTATGTAAACAGTTATGGAATCCGGAAACATCGTTGAATATATTGACCGCCAAAAAATAATGTGTGCGGTGGTATTGGAAGTTAAAAATCAAAGAGTTAGACTTCTAACCGAATCCAACCGGGAAGTCAACCTTTCAGCCGCCCGCCTGTCTCATACATATAAAACCCGCCTTGACCTGTCCATGGGAAGAAATAGGATGGTCGACGCATTAAAAAGGATCGTCGGTCGACGCAATGCACTGATCCATCATGTTGATATTAAGGAACTTTGGGAAGTTTTAAGCACCGAACAAGAATGGATCGACTTGAGGACGATGACGGAATTTTGCTTTCCGGATACGCCAAATGATGACCATGAATCTGCTGTGATCAGAGCTTTTTTTCAAAACAGGCTTTATTTTAAATTTCACCACAATCGGTTTTTTCCGAATACCCAGGAACATGTCGAACGAAAAATCTCACATGAAAGAGAAGTTGCCAGAAGGAATCGTATGATCGAAGAAGGCGGAGACTGGCTGGCAAACGTCCTAAACGATAATGATCCATCAATACCCGAGGATAAACGAGAAATCGTAAATTTGCTCAACTCGTTTTATCTTTTTGGAAAAGAAAGCCATAACTGCGACCTTGCCATGGCAATACTTTCCAGAGCGGGCATAAATCCTGATGAAGAAACCTTCAATGTTTTGGTCAAATTGAGCGTTTATGGTGAAAACGAAAACATAGATCTTTACCGGTACGAAATACCAACCGTTTTTCCTGATGAGGTCGAGCAATATGCAACTCGACTCATTGCTTCAACCCCGTACACGGTAGACACCGATCATCGAAAAGATCTGACAATGCTCTCTCTAATAACCATAGACGGACAGTCAACTTTAGATTTTGATGATGCGATCAGCTTAGAGAATTATGGCGATCATTATCGTCTGGGCATCCATATCGTTGATGTTGGACACTTTGTCAAAAAAGGAGATCTCATTGACCAGGAAGCCCTTTTACGCGGAAGTTCCATTTATACGCCTGACCAGAAAATTCCGATGCTGCCGCCCAGTCTTGCCGAAGACCTTTGTAGTCTAATAGCCGGCAAACTGCGCCCCGCAATCAGTTTATTGGTAAAAATAGATCGATCTCATGAAATAATAGATTATGAAATTGTTCCGAGCCTGGTCAAGGTGGCACAACAGCTGACATACTACGATGTCAATATAATTGCAGATGACCATAAGGAAATCATTACCCTTCGAAACATCGCGGAAAAATTCCGTCAGAACAGACTCTCCTCCGGAGCGATACAAATAACCTTGCCGGATATCAATGTCTGGATCGGTGATGATGGAGAGATCGTCGTGAGTAGGATTAACAGGGAAAGTCCTGGAAGAATGCTGGTTTCGGAAATAATGATCATGGCAAACTGGCTAATGGCCAAGTTTTTGGCGGAACATAATATGCCTGCCATATACAGGTCTCAGACACCGCCCAAGGAAAGACTGTATAAAGGGAATGGAGGCACCCTGTTTCAAAACTGTATGCAGCGAAAACTTTTAAGCCGTTTTATACTCAACCCTGTACCTGAAAACCATTCCGGGCTTGGGTTGAATGCCTATGTTACCGCAACGTCCCCGATCCGAAAATACTTTGACCTTGCCACTCAAAGGCAGATTCGGTCGGTTTTCGGTCTGGAAAAACCCTCGACCCATGAAGAAATAAACAATATCATCCAGGCCCTTGAACAGCCAATGAGCCATGTTGCCAAAATACAATTCAACCGCAATCGCTACTGGTTATTGAAGTATCTCGAAAAACAAATCGGCCAGAAAGAAGAGGCTATTGTCCTTTATAAAAAAAGAACCAACTATCAGATACTCTTAACAGAATACATGATAGAATGCGAGCTGCCTTTATCGATCGGCATAGAATTGAAGCCCGAAGATTTAATTCAAGTAACCATACAACATGCCAATGCAAGAAAAGACGTGTTATCCGTTTTTATGGGATGACCGCCAATTTTTGTATGAGCCTTGAGCAATACATCGCGAAACGCTGGCCAAGGGCTAATATATCAATGCGTGTATTATTCTGGTACTGTGAGGCTTTTGACTGGAAACCTGCAATGAGAACACTTCCCGATGTTCCTGAAGCAGAACCTTCCGAGAACAAAAATACCGTTGTGGCGTTTGTCCATATCGAGCCGGGAGACGTTGAAGCCGACAATTCTGCCGAAACCAAGCTGGTAAAAAATGCCAAGTGGCTGGCTAGAAAATGGGAAATCACCCGTATCATTTTACATTCCTTTACCCATCTCGGTCGAAAAAAAGCCGACCCCGAAAAAGCTCGGGCATTGTTGGGCAGGGCACAAGAGCGGCTTCAAAATGCCGGATACTCCGTAGATCAAACCCCGTACGGATACTTTTTGGATCTGGAGATCAAAGCGCCCGGCCATCCATTGGCAAGGGTATATAAGGAATTTTGACCCGGATCAGAGTTCTTCAAACCAATTCTTTTCCTGATTTTTTTTGACGCTGCCTGAATTAAAAATTCTCCCGTTCATTGCAATATAAACACCCGGATTTAATAGCTGAACCGCAGCAACGGCACAGCCGATATTAAACGCGGCATCGCTGTATTTAAACCGGGCCGGTTCCATTGCACCGGTAAGTACGATAACCTTGCCGGGTATGGAACTCAGTTTTTCAGCGGTTTGAATCATGGTGTCCGTTCCATGAGTCAATATAATACGGGGGTGTTCCTCTGATGAAACCATATCGAAAATCATCTGGCGATCCTCATCGGTCATGTCGAGGCTGTCCTTGTGTAGAATGGGTGATATTTCATACAAAAAGGTTACATTCGCTTCCTCTAATATCTCTCCGATCTTTGGTTCTCCCACTTCATAGGTACTTTTGCGGTCAAAGTATATCTTGTCGATGGTTCCACCCACAGTATAAATTTTGATTTTCATTTCCGCCATACCATTGTTTTTTATTTGGTTTTGAAAAACTACCGCAATGCGAGTTCGATGGGCCAGGGTTTTTGCTCAGGCATATCTTCCAGGCAGCCGATGGTTTTTCTTCAAAAGGGGAAAATTCAATGCACCGGGTTTCGTCAGGGACCCGTCAAAATCGAACAACACGGCTTTGATCCGAAACGGCCGATTCATCATGGTTTCATTTCATCCCTGTCTAACAGCAAGGTTGTCTTAATATCTTGAAGGCGACGGGGGCAATTCGTGATGATACCGTCAACTCTCCAGGAAATAAATTTTACCATATCATCTCGTTCATCGACGGTCCACACAAACACCTTTGAACCCGTACGTTGAAGCCGATGAACGAACGTTTTGCGCGCAAGGTGATGATGTATCGCCATCCCGTCCAGAAATTTCGGCATAAGACCCGGTGCGATGCATAGAACAGCGTTTTGAAAATTTTGCCGGATTGTATGCCGTTTAGAAAAAGAAACAATCAGAATGAGCGGAAGTTGGACCCCCCGTTTGTGCAGCCCAAAAAGCAAATTGTAATCCGAACTGGAGATGACACTCCCTTTTGCAAGTGATTGCGCCCCCAATGTTTCCAATAAATTATCTATTCGTGTGCAATGCTTAAGCTCCATATCCACAGGGATGGCTCGGGTTGCTTCAAGACAATCGGATAACAAGGGAGCACGATCATCATTTGCGGTGAGGGATTGAATCTGAGTATATGTCAGATTGCGCCATGGCGGCGTCGCGGAGTTCAGGCGATCATCATGATAAACGATATAACGGCCGTCGCTGGTTTCAAAAACGTCCATTTCAATCATTTCAACCTTTGCATCCACTGCGGCCATTATTGCAGGGATGGTATTTTCAATGTGCCGGTCACTTAACCCTCGATGCGATATTATTTTGGGGAAATGATTAATACCGATCACAATGATTTCCCGGGAAACCAGTATATGTTATGAAAAAGCCGCTTACAGATCATAAGGCGTAAGGCTTTCAAAACCATGGTCGGTGACAAGAATTGTCTGCTCGAACTGAGCGGAAAGCGAACCGTCTTTTGTAACGGCCGTCCAATTGTCTTCGAGTATGACCAGCTCTTTCTTGCCCAGATTGATCATCGGTTCTATGGTAAAAACCATGCCCGGAATCAAACGGATTCCTTCTCCTCGAATACCAAAGTGGGGGACTTGGGGCGGTTCGTGAAATTCAAACCCGACACCATGCCCAACAAATTCTCTGACCACCGAGCATCCCCGTTTTTCGGCATATTGTTGAATGGCCCATCCAATATCTCCAATGGTATTACCCGGCTTAACCATTGATAAAGCCATTAAAAGGCTTTTTTGGGCCACGTGAACGATTTTCCTGGCATCCGATCCGGGTGTTCCCACAAAAAAGGTTTTGCTGACATCGGCATAATAGCCGTTTAAAATCGGAGTTACGTCAACGTTGACAATATCTCCCTCGTTCAAGATCCTTTTTCCGGGTATGCCGTGACAAATGACTTCGTTTACGGATACACAGACACTCTTGGGATAACCTCGATAGTTTAGAGGTGCAGATACCGCACCGTGCTTAAGTGTGAATTCGTGAACCAGCGTATTAATGTCATCGGTGGTAAGACCCGGTCTTATTTCGGACTCGACCATGTCAAGGGTATCCAGAGCCAGACGACCGGCCCTTTTGATGCTTTCGACATCAGCCGCCTGTTTCAACAGGATCCTGTATTTTTTAGCATATTCCGCTTTGAGTTTTTCCGTATCCGTTTCGTTTTTACCCAGGCAGCATTTTTTGTATTTGAGACCACTTCCGCAGGGGCAAGGAGCGTTTCGCCCGCCCTTAAAAATTTTGTTTTTCATTCCATTCTCGATTTAAAATTTGATTTTTGATGGTTTCGTAAAAAGTTTTTTGTGAGCGATAAAAATATCGGCCTGAATCGACCGATATCCCATTATTCTTTTAACCTCTTCTGATAACCTTCGTATTGATATATGCGATAAAATTTAATGTCAATTTATTACCGGAATTCTGCTGTTCGCCGGCTGCGAAATTATTTGCCGTATACATCATAATGCACTTTATCATATTGCAAATCCTCCCTTGCATGGGGGGATTTTTTTTCAGCCGGATATCCGATGGCAATGATCGATTCTACGTTCAAGTTTTCTGGAATATTTAACAGTTCGCGAATATACTGTTCCGCGGTTTTGGTCTGGTCATGCATCCGCTTTCTAATCTGAATCCAGCAGCTACCGAGTTCCAAGGATCCCGAAGCAAGATGGATAAAGATGGATGCGATGGAAGCATCCTCAATCCATACATCACATTTTTCAGGATCAGCGCATACCACGATCCCCAACGGCGCATTTTTTAAAAATGACGCCCCATGAGGCTTGGCTTTTGAAAGCTTTCCGAGTAAGACGCCGTCGGTAACCACGACGAACTCCCAAGGGTTAAATCCCCTGGACGAAGGCGAACGGAGCGCTGATTCAATGAGCAATTCCACTTTCTCGGGTTCTACGGGTTTATTCATGTAGCTACGAATGCTTCTGCGATTTTGAACCAGTGATAAAAACATATGAAATTCCTCCTCCATTCATCATTCAAATTATGGTAAAAGTGTGATAAAAGATTGAATTATAAAGTCGATTCTAAATTTTTGCAAGGATGCGACCGAAAAAAATGAAAATATTGCTCATCTATCCATACTGGCTTGAAAAACGAACCGACATCCAGGATGTGGCCGTTCCTCCCATCGGCATCTATTACGTCGCCTCCGTTTTAAAGGAGAACCATTACGATGTCGAAATTTTAAACTGGTGTCGGATAAATGAAACCCCCGAAGAAATCGAAAAATTCCTGATCGATAAAAAGCCGGATATCATCGGCTTTTCTATCCTGCAGGCCAACCGCTGGGGCGGCATAGAAATTGCCGGAATTGCAAAACGGGTCGATCCGAAAGTAAAAATTGTTTTTGGCGGGATAACCCCGACCTTTTTATGGAAGCATTTTTTAACCCATTTTTCGGAAATCGACTTTGTGGTTATCGGTGAAGGAGAACATACGTTTTTAAACCTCGTAAAATTTTTAGAAACTCCTTCGGAACGAAAAATAGAAGCCATTCGAGGCATTGCCTTTAAAAAAGACGGTAAGATTGTACGGACGGCACCTGCCGATACGATCCATCATTTAGATGCCCTGCCGGTTCCCGCAAAATATTTTATTTACAACCATCTATCCCTGACACGAGGCTGTCCGGGAAAATGTAAATTTTGCGGATCGCCAAAATTTTGGGGTCCTAAAGTCCGATTTCATTCCGTAGAATATTTTGTGGATGAGCTCGAGCGCCTTTACAAAAAAGGCATCAACTTTTTCTATTTCTCGGATGATACCTTCAGCGTGGATAAAAACCGGGTGATCGATATCTGTAAAAACATACTGGAAAAAGGACTAAAAATAACATGGGTCGCCATATCACGCGTCAATTACATGAGCGAAGACATCCTGTACTGGATGAGAAAAGCCGGTTGTATTCAAATCAGCTTCGGCGTTGAAAGTGGTTCAAAAAAAATCAGAAACCTTCTGAACAAGAAAATCTCCACCGCCGAGATTGAAAACGCGTTTTCCATGACATTAAAATACGGCATTTTACCGCGCGCCTATTTTATATATGGCTGTCCGGAAGAAACGCATGATACCATTCAGGAAACCATCGATCTGATCAAAAAAATCAGACCGCTGGTCATCCATTTTTTCGTTCTTTCCCTATTTCCTGGGACTGCGCTGTATGAAAGATACAAGGAAAAAGAAGGCTTAACCGAGGACATCTGGTTAAACAAAATCGAGGACATCAAATATTATGAAACAGATCCAAAATTGTCCCGTGAAGATGTCCTCACATTCGGGAAAACATTGCGGTCCCGATACCATGAGTTGATTCCCGAAATAGTGGATGCCATTGAGCTTGTCGATAAAAAGGAATTTTATCCACTGCATGCCGATTTTTGTTCCAGGCTCGGGATGACATTTGACCATGGAGACTATGCCAAGAATGATGCCGTCAAGGACAAAGAGAGAATCGCTGAAAAATTATACTTAAAGGCATTAAAATATCACCCACACCCAAGTGCTTATCTTGGATTGGGGATACTCAATCAAAAGAAAAGCGCTTACCATGAATCCATTAAAATCCTTTCAGAAGGGATTCGGTATTTTCCAGACAACGAGCATCTCAACATGTGTCTTGGCGTTAGCCACATGAATATAGGGGATTTTAGATCGGCACTGTCAATTTTTTTAAAATATCAACATTCAAAACAGGCGCTGGAATTGATCATTAACTGTTATCGTGCATTGGATGATGTAGAAAAGGCATCGTCCTTCTCAAAAAAGCTTGAATCAACGACCTAGCCTGCTCTCAACCCATTTGCCCTGAAAGTCAACGATATTCACTTTGAGAGATGCCGTAAAGGCAAATTGGAATTTCAATGCTTGACTCAACAAAAAAAAGGACTATAATGCCCGCGTTATTTTTTAATATACATGTTTTAGTAATCATATACATGTTTTATTTTTTGTTTCCAGGAGGAAAATCATGAAAGTGCTGGTCAGTGACAACCTTGGTGAAGCCGGTATCAAGATGTTTCAGGATGAAGATGGCATTGACGTTGATGTTAAAACCGGACTGTCACCGGAGGAACTCAAAAGTATCATTGGTGATTATGACGCTCTTGTCATCAGGAGTGCTACAAAGGTAACGGAAGACCTTCTGAATGCAGCAACGAAATTGAAAGTTGTGGGTCGCGCAGGAATCGGTCTTGATAACGTCGACATCCCGGCAGCCACCAAACGGGGCGTTATTGTAATGAATACACCCGGCGGAAATGTTATCACCACTGCCGAACATGCCATTGCCATGATCCTCTCTTTATCCCGCAATATCCCGGAGGGGACTTCGTCATTGAAAGCCGGAAGATGGGATAAAAAGAAGCTTCAGGGGAGAGAAATCTATAACAAAGTTCTCGGTGTCATCGGTTTGGGGAAAATCGGCTCCATCGTGGCAGACCGCGCCAGGGGTTTGAAAATGCAGGTGATCGTTCACGACCCGTATGTCACGCCGGAACAGATTCAAAAAGCGGGCTATGAATGTGTCTCCCTTGAGGAATTATACCAGAGGTCTGATTATATAACGGTTCATGTCCCCAAACTCAAAAACACCATCGGTTTGATCAACAAGGATGCTTTTCAACAAATGAAAGACGGCGTAATGATCGTCAATTGTGCCCGCGGTGGTATCGTGGATGAAGCCGACCTTTACGAAGCCATGCGTTCCGGAAAGGTTGCCGGAGCGGCGCTGGATGTTTTCGAAACCGAACCTCCGGGGATTTGCCGGCTTTTTGAATTGGACCATCTTATTTGTACACCGCATTTGGGGGCCTCCACCCAGGAAGCCCAGACAAAGGTGGCCGTCGACGTGGCCAGCCAGATCATCGATTATTTAAAAAACGGAACGGTTTTAAATGCGGTCAACGTCCCATCAGTCACGGGAGACATTCTTAACAAACTTAAGCCATTATTAACTCTGGCAAATCAGATGGGAAGCCTTCAGGCACAGTTAAATAAAGGTGCCGTCAAAGAAGTGGTCGTTGAGTATGCCGGGGATTTCAAGGGTCTTGATCTGTCACCGGTTTCCATAGCGGTTTTAAGAGGGCTGCTGGCCCATGTGGTGAAAGACGATGTGAATTTTGTGAATGCTCAGATCCTCGCCAAAGAAAGGGGAATCAAGGTAACCGAAGCAACCAGTGATGACTCCGGAGAGTATATCAACCTGATCACTGTCAAGGTGGTGACCACTGAAATGACCAATACCGTTTCCGGAACCATCTTCGGGAAAAACGAGTTGAGAATCGTGAAAATTAATAACTTCCGCCTCGAACTGATTCCAAACGGGCATATTTCGCTGCTATACAACTATGACAAGCCCGGGGCTATCGGGAGTTTCGCAACGCTTCTCGGCAGGAACAATATTAACATCGATCAAATGCAGGTCGGGCAGGAAGAATCCGGCGAAATGAATATTATCTTTCTCAAAACCAATGTATCGATTCCACCGGAAGTTATCGAGGAAATGCACAGATTGGAACTCATTAAAACCGTGACGCCGCTGGAATTTGATATTTAACTGGAAAAACCGAT
>Ga0210127_1000152_pt1 | contig 9918 bp, 8 predicted proteins | sample RushSE_CattailNL_FD_185566 | JGI IMG/M metagenome (GOLD analysis project Ga0210127, IMG submission 185566) | Wetland microbial communities from San Francisco Bay, California, USA, that impact long-term carbon sequestration - RushSE_CattailNLC_D2... | ecosystem: Environmental > Aquatic > Marine >...
TCGCGAAGCTCGGCCTCACCCCTTCCGACGTCATCTCCGCGGTCAAGGAGCAGAACCTCCAGGCCCCCACCGGCCGCGTCGGGATGCGCCCCTCGCCGAAGGACCAGGAGTTCACCTACACGGTGAGCGCCCCCGGGCGACTGATCACGGAGGACGAGTTCGCGAACATCATCATCCGCGAGACGGAGACGGGCGCCGTGATCCGCGTCAAGGACGTCGGCCGCGTCGAGCTGGGCGCCCAGACCTACAGCCAGTTCTGCAACTTCGACGGCCAACCCAGCGCGGGTGTCGCTATTTACCAACTGCCCGGCGCCAACGCCCTGCAGGTGGCCGACCAGGTGAGCAATGCCATGGCCGAGCTCAGCAAGAACTTCCCCCAGGGTCTCAGCTACGCCATCCCCTTCGACACAACCGATTTCACCCGGGCCTCGATCCACGAGGTGTACAAGACCCTTTACGAGGCCGCCGCCCTGGTGCTGCTCGTCATCATGATTTTCCTGCAGAACTGGCGCGCCACCCTGGTCCCGGCTACCACGGTGCCCGTGACCATCATCGGCGCCTTCATCGCCATGGCGGCCATGGGCTTCACGGTGAACATGGTGACCCTCTTTGCCCTCATCCTTGCGATCGGCATCGTGGTCGACGACGCCATCGTGATCGTCGAAGGCGCGGCCCACGGCATCGAGAAGGGCATGACGCCCAAGGAGGCCTCCATCAAGGCCATGGACGAGCTGACCGGCCCGGTGCTGGGCATCACCTTCGTGCTCATGGCCGTTTTCCTGCCCGCCGCTTTCCTACCCGGCATCACCGGCCAGCTCTATCGGCAGTTCGCTCTGGTGATCGCAGCGACGGCCGTCATCAGCGCCGTCAACGCCCTCTCCCTCAAACCGGTCCAGTGCTCCCAATACCTGAAGCCGCACACCGGCAAGCTCAACGCGTTTTACCGGGGTTTCAACCGGGTCTACAACGGCTTCGAAAACGGGTACGCTCGAGTGGTCGGATGGGTGGTCCATCGCAGCGGCGTCATGATGGTGGTGTATGCCGGGCTCATGGTCGTGACCTTCTGGGGATTTGTCTCGATCCCCACCGGCTTCATCCCGGAGGAGGACCAGGGCTACGCCATCGTGGGCATCCAACTACCGGACGCCGCCTCCATCGAGCGCACGGGCGAGGTCTCGGCGAAGGTCCAGAAGATCCTGAAGGAAACCCCCGGGGTCGCCCACCTGCTCACCATCGGCGGGATATCCCTGCTGGACAACAGCGCCAGCCTCCCCAACGGGGCGGTGATCTACGTGATTTATGAAGACTTTGAGACGCGGGGCAAGGCCGGCCTCACCCAGTCGAAGATCCTTGGGGAGGCGCGCCGCAAGCTCGCCGCCGTCCAGGAGGCCGTCGTGTTCGCGGTCGTGCCACCGGCCATTCAGGGTCTGGGCGTCTCCGGCGGCTTCCAGATGATGCTCCAGCTCAAGGGCTCCGGGTTCGATTTCGCAAAGATCGGTCAGATGACCGATGAAATGGTCAGGGACGGCAACACCCAGTCGGGCCTGATCGGACTGAACACCTCCTTCCGTCCGGGGTACCCGCAGATCGACGCCGCGGTGGACCGGGTCAAGGCCGAAAACGTCAACGTGCCCGTCGGCAGCGTCTTCAGCGCGCTCCAGTCCTACCTCGGTTCCTACTACGTGAACCAGTTCAACAAGTTCGCCCGCACCTACCAGGTCTACGTCCAGGCCGACAGTCGCTACCGGCTCGAGCCCGACGACATCCGCCGGCTCTACGTGCGCAACACCAAAAACCAGATGGTCCCGCTCGGGACCCTGACAGACGTGAGCTTCAAAACCGCGCCTTCCGTCGTCACTCTCTACAACCTCTACCCGGCGGCCCCCATCAACGGCATGGCGGCGCCCGGCTACAGCTCAGGCCAGGCCTTGCAGCTCATGGAGGACATGGCGGCCCAGAAACTGCCCGCCGACATGGGTTTCGAATGGACGGGGATGTCCTTCCAGGAGAAGCTCGTGGGCAACCAGGCGATCTATGTCTTCGCGATCGCCTCTCTCATGGTTTTCCTGGTGCTCGCCGCCCAGTACGAAAGCTGGACCGACCCGGCAGCGGTCATCCTCGTCGTTCCGCTGGCCATGCTGGGGACCGTGCTGGCCCTGATCGCGCGCCACTTCGACAACAACGTCTACACCCAGATCGGCCTGGTGCTCCTAATCGCGCTGGCCGCCAAGAACGCCATCCTTATCGTCGAGTACGGCCGCGAGCTTCTGGCGCACGGCATGCCGCTCATGGAGGCGGCGGTGGAGGCCTCCCGCCGGCGGTTGCGGCCGATCCTGATGACCTCTTTTGCCTTCATCCTGGGCGTGGTGCCGCTCGCCATCGCCAAGGGCGCCGGTGCCGCCAGCCGGCAGGCGCTGGGGACCGCCGTCATCGGCGGCATGCTCGCCTCAACCCTCATCGCCATACTGTTCGTTCCGGTCTACTACGTGCTGATGGTGCGGCTGAGCCGGTGGTTGGGGAGAAAAAAGAACAAGACCGGAAAAGAGCCTATCGCGAGGGCCCCGGTCGAAGAGAAGGCGGCCGAATAATCTCAGTCAAAGCGCACGATGCGGTAATAGACGAGGCTTTTACCGTGCCGTCGGGAGCCTTCGAAGCGAAATGCGTGTTTGGTATAACCCTTCGATCTGCCTGGGACGCTCGGCTCCAGGTTTCCATTCCAGAAACAGCGAAAACTTGATGCTCGTATCTTCATTCTGCGCTTGAATTCTCCCTTGCCCCCAGTGATGCCGCGAGCGGGTTCGCGCTGAATCCGTGCGCGAGGATGCTCAAAATCACCGTGCAGGCCGCCGTCAGCGCCAGTTCGTGCCCGTCCGGCAGGTGATGGTTCAGGACGATGACGGCGAAAACCACGGTGGCAAGGCCGCGCGGGCCGAACCACCCGAGAAAGAGCCTGCTGCCCGGTTTCAGGCCCGACCCGGCAAGCGACAGATACACCGGCAGCATGCGAACGACGGTCAGGCTGAGCAAGGAATAGATCAGGATCGGCCAGCTGAATTTCCAGATGACCTGTCCGACAACGGCCGCCCCGAACGACGCCCAGGTGGCGAGCGACAGCGTGTCGCCGGTGCCCTCGGCCGCCCGGAGCAGGTCATGCTTGTGCTCTTTCGTCAACGCCCCGAAGAAAAGGCCGCCGGTGAAGGAGGCGATGAAACCGCTGCCGCCCAGGACCTGGGCCGCGGCGAAGCTCGCAAACGCGAGGGCGACCACCGGAAGCTGCCGCCAGGTCTCGGTGATCCATTTCCGCTGTGCACACCGCTTCAGAATCCAGCTGGCGGCAGCCGTCAGGCCGATGCCGACGGCCACGCCGATTCCGATTTGCTGCGCGACCAGAACCAGGGCCAACTGAAAACCACTCCCTTCCATGGTCGTGTCGGATGCGAGGGTGAGAAACACGAGCAGAACGGGAACGCAGATCCCGTCGTTGAGGCCGCTTTCCACGTTCAAGCCCTCCCGCAACGTTTCGGGAACCTTCGGGTGGGTCACGACGGCCTTGCCCAGGGCGGCGTCGGTCGGCGCGAGCATGGTCGCAAGAACGGCGAGCTCGAACAGGGCCATGCCTGGAAATACCAGGAAACCGAAGCCGAAGCCGAGCAATATGGTCAACGGAAGGCCGATCAGCAGCAGCCGCTCCGGGAGCTGCAGGCTGATCTTGAGAACGCCCAGATTCGCATTGGCTGCATCCGTGAACAGGACCAGGGCAAGGGTCAATTCGGCCAGTGTCCGGAGCAGCTCGCCGTCGACGTGGGGTGCAAAGATTTTCAGCCCGAGCGGCCCGCAAGCGAAGCCGAAACCCATGGCAACGATCGCCCCGCTCAGGGGCATTTTCTCCAAGCGCCCTGCGACGGCGCTGTAGACAAGGACAAACGCTGCCAGGATCGCCAAGTTTTGGTACATGAGTTGCTCCTACGTCAAGGACATCGTCACATGCACGGCGTCTCCCCCATGCTCTGTTTTAATGGGCAGCCCGCTCCGTGAAAAGACTGTGAGCATGCCCGTGTTTTCCGGAAGGACCTCCGCCTCGAAGCAGGACAGGCCTTTTTCGCGGGCGATGGAAGCCAGGTGCTGCAGCAGAATTCGAGCCGTTCCTTGGCGATGGTAGTCTTCCTCGATCGTAAACGCCACCTCCGCGCTGCGCAATTTGCCGGTCTCATCGATGACCACGTATCGTCCTGCCCCGATGATGGTCTCCTGTTCTCCTGCTCCGGTCGTGACCACTAAAGCGACCGCGTTTTCGAAATCAAGCTCGGTAGCGGATTTGAGCTCTTCTTCGGTCAGCATTTTTTTGTGATAAAAGAACCGTGTGTAGATCGATTCGGGATCGAGGTGCTTGAAGGCCTCGACCAATCTGTTCTTGTCGTTCGGCCGGATCGAACGAACCTTCACCTCCAAGCCGCTTCTAAGAGTTGCGGTTTTGTCGTATTTTGCTGCGTCGATCATGCTGTGCTCCTCCGCCGCTCAAAGCCGGATTGCGTTTTATGATTTCCTCCGAGCTGCGATCAACTACTCCAGGTCCACCCGCACCGGCTTCACTTTCCAGATCCGCTCACAATAGTCCCGGATCGATCGATCCGAGGAAAATTTCCCCGAGCGGGCCGTGTTCAGAATCGACATTCGGGTCCAACGCTGCCGGTCGCGGAAGGCCTCGCTCACCCGATCCTGGCAGCCCAGGTAGGACGCGTAGTCGGCCAATAGCAGGTATTCGTCCTTGTGCAGAAGGGAATCCACCAGCGGCTTGAAGAGGTTCCCGTCCCCCCGGGAAAAGTGCCCGGAAGCGATGCGGTCGATGGCCTCGCGGAGGTCGTCGTTGGATTCGTAGGCGCCCCTGGGGTTGTAGCCTCGGGTTTTCAGCTCCACCACCTCCTCAACCGCAAGACCGAAGAGGAAAAAGTTTTCCGGGCCCACTTCCTCGCGGATCTCCACGTTCGCCCCGTCCAGGGTCCCGATGGTCGGCGCCCCGTTCATGGTGAACTTCATGTTGCCCGTGCCCGAAGCTTCCTTGCCTGCGGTGGAGATCTGCTCGGAGAGGTCCGCCGCCGGGTAGATGTGCTGGGAGTTCTTCACGTTGAAATCAGGGAAGAAGACCACCTTGAGGCGTCCGGCCACGTCCGGGTCATTGTTGACCACCTCCGCCACGGAGGTGATGAGCTTGATGATGAGCTTCGCCATGAAGTAGCCGGGAGCGGCTTTGCCCCCGAAGATGAACGTGCGGGGTGTGATGTCGCCGCCCGGGTTCTTTTTCAGGCGGTTGTAAAGGGTGACGATGTGCAGCACGTTCAAGTGCTGCCGCTTGTACTCGTGAAGACGCTTTACCTGGATGTCGAAGAGGGTGTCCGGGTCGACGGCAACCCCTGTCCGTTCCCGGATCAGGCCCGCAAGATCGGCCTTGTTGGCCCGCTTGACCTGCCGCCACTCCTGCTGGAATACATTATCGTCGGCCCATTGCTCCAGCCGCGGCAGCTCCCTTTCCATGTTGCTGACCCAGGCCCCCCCGATCTTGCCGGCGATCAATGCCGCAAGCCGCGGATTGCTGAGGGCCATCCAGCGTCGAGGGGTGACCCCGTTGGTAACGTTTTGGAATTTTTCGGGCTGCAGCTCGTAAAAATCGCGGAGCACGGTCTGTTTCAGCAGGTCCGAGTGCAGCGCTGCGACGCCGTTGACGGCATGGCTGCCGACGCTGGCCAAATGTGCCATGCGCACATGCTTCTCACCGGCCTCGTCGATGAGGGAAAGCCGCGCCTGACGCTGATCGTCCCCGGGAAAGCGCACCCGCACCTCATCCAGAAAGCGCCGGTTGATCTCGTAGATGATCTCAAGGTGCCTGGGCAGCACGTGTTGGAAGAGCGGCAGCGGCCATTTTTCCAACGCCTCCGGGAGAAGGGTGTGGTTGGTGTAGGCACAGGTGCTCCGTGTGATGTCCCAGGCCTGATCCCACTCCATGAGGTGCTCGTCCACGAGCAGCCGCATGAGCTCGGCAACGGCAATGGATGGATGGGTGTCGTTGAGCTGCACCGCCCACGCGCCGGCAAAGGTGTCTATTTGATTACCGGAAAGAAGATGAATGCGGATCATGTCTTTCAGCGAACAGGAAACGAAAAAGTACTGCTGGGCGAGTCGGAGCTCCTTTCCCTGGTAGGGCTCGTCGTTGGGGTACAGAACCTTGGTGATGGTCTCCGAGCTGATCTTTTCGTTCACGGCCCCGAAGTAGTCGCCCACGTTGAAGGCCTCGAAGTCGAAGGACTCGGCCGCCTCCGCTTTCCAGAGGCGCAGGAGGTTGGTGGTGTTCACCCCGTATCCCAAAACGGGAGTATCGTATGCCACGCCCTTGACCAACCGGCCGGGAACCCAGCGCACCCGGAGATGCCCCGCCTGGTCGTGGTGCGTTTCGGTATGCCCTTCGAGGCTTATATCGTAGGCGATCTCGGGACGAGCCAGCTCCCAGGGATTGCCGTAACGCAGCCACTTGTCGGTGATCTCCACCTGATAGCCGTCGCGAATGACCTGGTCGAAAATTCCAAACTCATAGCGGATGCCGTAGCCGATGGCGGGAACTTCCAATGTCGCCAGAGAATCTAAAAAGCAGGCCGCCAACCGCCCGAGGCCGCCGTTGCCCAGCCCCGGCTCCTCTTCCTGTTCCAGGAGGTCGTTCAGATCGAGCCCCAGCTGGGCCGCCGCCTGACGGGTCTCCTCATAGATCCCCAGATTGATCAGCGCGTTGCCGAGGTGCGGCCCCATGAGGAATTCGGCCGAAAGATAGCTCACCACCCGGGTGTCTTGCTGCATGAGGGTGTGGACCGTTTTATTCCAGCGCTGAAGCAGGCGATCGCGCACCGTGTAGGCCAAGGCCGCATACCAGTCGTGCGGCGTTGCCACCTCCGGTATCCTGCCCTGGGCGTAATAGAGGTTGTCCATGAGCGCGCGGGCGAGGGTGTCCGGGCTAAGGCCGGTGCGCGTCGGCTCATACTCGGTCTTGTTGGAAAGGGAATCCCCTTGCAGTTTCGAATTTTTCATGGTGGACCTCCTGTCTGCCGGAAGCCGATGCTTGCCTTGCGGGCCGTCATTGTCTCCGGACATGCGGTCCGGCCGCTGAAACGAAACAGTTCATACATAGATCTGCTTCAGGACGCGGTGCCGCTTCAATGAGGGGCTCCTTCGCGGAAAGGTTGCCGGCAGCTCCAAATGAAACGACCACCACCAAAGAGAAGAGCTCATAGATAAAGGATAACTTTACCATTCTGACCCCCCGTTTGTCATTTATCATCAACTTTGGGGTCCATTTTTTTCAACTCGCCCCACAGGTAGTCATCGAACTCCTGTATGTTTGCAAACACCTTGAACGCCGGCATCGCGTTGAGGATGTCGAACACTTTTCTAATTTGCGGCTGGAGGTTGATGAACGCGATTTTGCCCCCCCTCTGCTTCATGGCATTTTTTGTTTTGACCAGCACACGAATTCCCATGCTGTTGATGTAGTCCGCGTGCTCCATGTCGAAAATAATCACATCGGGATTCTGCTTGAGAACCGAGTCAACCTTTTCCTGCAACATCCCGTGGTCGGCGCCGTCGATGGAGCCGATGGGGGCCACAACGAAGATGCCCGGACTTTTGACGGCGGTATTGACTTCAAGTGCCATGTGCCCTCCTTGAATCGGCGTTTTTCGTTTATTGCTCTGATTTTGAGGCCGGCAGTTTAGAAACTCATAAATTCCATCATTGGCACGGGGCCATCATAATTGCTGAAGGGAAGAAGAGGAAAGACGGGTCCCGGCGGTTCAGCTTCCAGATTTTTTATAATTTCTGCGTTGGCCTGCTTGGCGATGGGCAAGTAGTAGATGGATATTTTCATCTTGCCGGAGGTTTCATGGTGCTTGAACTTGATTTGCGTCTGTTTGAGCCTCCAGACGTAGGTGGTCAGATCGCCCCGGGTATCTCGGCGGCTGGTGAGCGTCGGCAGGTCGCTCCGGGTTTCTCGGCTGGTCTTGCTGGGCACGCCGTACTTGTTCTGAATGTAGCGCTTGATCTGGCTGAAGATATCGATGCCTTCTATATTGGCATAGACGGCAAAAAATTTATCTTCGTAAAATCCGTATACCACATGATCCGAGACCTCATTGCCGAAGAAGGTGTACTTCCGCTGGGAGTTCACGTAGTAGGCAATCTTTTCGTCGCCTCCCACTTTGGTGAAACCTTTCAAATCATTTGCCGGTGTGGCCCATTTCGTTTCCATAAAACCGGATTCGAGTTCGGCGGCATGCGCCGGCGGGAACAGCATCACCAAAGCGGCAGCAACCATAATCGTCTTCACCGCAAATTTCATGAAAGCGCTCCTTTTCAAATACCATTTTCGATGGTTGAATGTCACGGTGGTCAATTAGTTGGTTCCCACGTATGGGTTAGCCCCCACGTTCCACCTATGAATGGAAACTGTAATCAGCCTATTGCACGCCCTGCGAATATCGCTTCGGATAGAATTCAGAATATTGTCGGCTCGGTCCTGAACTCATTATTGCAACTTAATATCATAGAAGTCACCCTATCGGTATCCATCGGGTCAAAACATGGTATCCCCAGGGGGGAAGATCCACACACAGGAAGGAGCCAAGATGGTCCTGATCATAGGGGGAGAAGGATTGGCCCTTTCCCATTCCATTGGTGATAATGGGCGACCCGTGGATTTTTGATACAAAGGCAGGACCGGAACGAAGCAGGGCCCCATGCCCTTGCAAGGCTACTATTTCAGGATGCTGAAGAGGCAGGGGAGGCATGCCCCCGGCGGGGCGTTTGATTAGGTCGTTAAAAACAAAATGATCTGCGGGTTTGCCGTGGTCGCGTACTCGGCAGTCTATGGGAGTTCCGGTGTCATGACATTTGTGGTGAACCACGAAGGGGTGGTTTGCGAGAAGGACCTCTGCAAAAATACCGCAAAGACTGCAAAGGCAATGAGTTCGTTCGATCCCGACAAGACGTTGAAGAAGGTCGAGTAAGGAACCCCTGCGGGATTCATTTTGAATGTTGAGTAAGCGGGCACGCAAAGGCGGACCTCCCCTTCTGTGCCCGCAGGGATAACCATCGATAGATTACTGGGTCTTGGGCTTGCTTTCCTGGCCGGCTTTGTAACCTTTCTGGTATTCGGCTTCCTTATTTTTTTCATACCGGTCGTACAGATATCCACCGGCCGTCCCGGCAGCAGCCCCTATAGCCGCTCCCCATACCGTGTGGCCGGCAATGGCCCCGACCACGGCCCCCGCACCGGTTCCGATGGCGCCGCCGCTCAGGCTGCGCTGCTCGGTGTCCGACATGCCCGCACACCCGGCAAATGCCAGGCTGATTGCCAGAATGACTGCTGTTACAGTTCGTTTCATGATCCACTCCTTTCCCCTGAGCTATTTATTGCAGGGCCATTTTTCAGTCAAAAAACGAAACTCCGTCTCTACCGGCGGCTCTTTCCAATACAGCGGATGGGCTTTAGCCCACTCGATGAACATAGTGATGGCATTGCTTCTCTCCGGCGGCGGATTAGGAAGGCAGACCAGTTTCTGCGCATTCGGTCCAGAATGCGCTGCTTCATAATACTTGTACGCACCCACCAGGTACCCGTGGCAGAAGTTGACGGCCTGCCGATAGAGCGGATCACCCGGCGAGGCTGTGCACAGGTTCAACAGTTCTTCCGTGGTTTGAACCTCGAAGTCTTTATCCGACACCGCACCCGCCCAAACGGGCAAAAGCAAAAAGGCGGATACCAACAGAAGGTATGCTTTGAATTTCATGGTTATGATCTCCTCTTCAGCTTGAATCGGCTTCTTGGATGGCGCAGTTATTGACCAGTAAATCCGGATGCATCAACCAACCCACCCCGGACAG
>Ga0210127_1000153_pt1 | contig 9865 bp, 8 predicted proteins | sample RushSE_CattailNL_FD_185566 | JGI IMG/M metagenome (GOLD analysis project Ga0210127, IMG submission 185566) | Wetland microbial communities from San Francisco Bay, California, USA, that impact long-term carbon sequestration - RushSE_CattailNLC_D2... | ecosystem: Environmental > Aquatic > Marine >...
GTCGGAAAAATCAGCCAGATCGATGTGCTCAGGGGGCTGGAGCCAAAGTACAAAGAGATCCTGGAGGGCAGAGGGTTCAGGGGCGTCGGTTTCAGCAAGAAGTTCCTGAAGAGCATGCTGAAGGATTACGTACTTTTCGACAGCCCGCTGCACGACATCTGTCGCAAGGCTTCCGAGCAGCCTGTAACCAAGTTCATGGAAACTCCCAGCGAGGGTGAAATCATCGCTGAGACGGCCAGCATTGACGAAGCCATCCATCAGTTTGTCATCGGGCACCACCAGTCGCTCCTGGTCACCCGCGGCGAGGACGTCATCGGCATTATACGGCTGACAGACGTATTTACGGCCGTTTTTCATATGATGAAGGAGTGTAAATTGCCTTGACGGCAGGCTGTTGATCCGTGCCTTTGATGCAATCATGAGTTTCTGCTGATCAGTTGGGGGTTTGAAAAGGAGGGAGAAATCCATGTCCGATCACGCCGGGGCGGTCGCTGAAAGAACACCCATTAATTGGAAACGCATCATCTTTCTTTTTTTGGGTATTTTTCTCTTCGTGATCATTTATTATTCCCCGCCCTGGCCCGATGCCGTGGATCCCATGGGCAAGCACTTTCCCCTGACGCGCGAGGCCAAAGGCGCTCTGGCGGTCTTCATGTTGGCCGGCACATGGTGGGTTTTTGAAGTTTTGCCCATCGGTGTTACGAGCATCGCCATCGGGGTGCTCCAGGCACTGTTTCTGATCCGCACCCCCGAGCAGGCATTCAAGGACTTCATGGATCCCTCCGTGTTGTTCATCTTCGCCTCGATCATGATCGGACTTGTCTTCACCAAGACCGGCCTCACCAAGCGCCTGGCGTACACCATGTTAGGGGTGGTCGGCGAGAACACCAGCATGATTTTGCTCGGCTGCTTCATCGTCACCACCGCCATGACCCACATCATGGCCCACACGGCGGTGGCCGCCACCATGTTCCCGCTGCTGATGTCCATCTACGCCCTTTACGGCGAGGGCGAAAAGAAAACCAAATTCGGCAAGGCCCTTTTCATCGGCATGGCCTATGTCGCGGGCGCCGGAAGCATCATTACCCTATTGGGCGCTGCGCGCGGGGCGGTGGCGGTCGGATTTTTCAAGGACATCGCCGGAAAAGGCGTCAGCTTTTTCGAGCTGACGTATTACATGGCACCCCTCGGCTGGCTGATGACCTTCATCCTGTGGGGATTTTTCATGGTGTTTATGCGGCCCGAAAAGAAGACCATACCGGGTCTCAAGGCCAAGGCCAAGCAGCTCAACGCAGAACTCGGAAGGATCACCCGCAAGGAGATCCTCGCCGCCGCCATCGTCTTGGGCTGCGTTGCCGTGCTTTCGCTGCGCTCGTTTATCCCGGCCCTCAACGCCATCGACAAGACCGCCATCATCCTGATCTCAACCCTGCTTTTCTTCATCCTGAACATCCTGGACATCGAGGACCTCGAGGAAATCCCCTGGAACATCATCCTGCTCTTCGGCGGCGCCATGAGCATCGGCTTCTGCCTCTGGCAGACCGAAGCCGCGAGGTGGCTCGCCGTGAACTGGCTGGTGCTGTTCAAAAAAGCCAACTGGTTCGTCTTCGTCATGGGAATCGGCTTTTTCGTGCTGATCATGACCAACTTCATCATGAACGTGGCAGCCATCGCCATTTCGCTGCCGGTCGCTCTCGTCATCGCCCCCTACCTGGGGGTGGCAGCGGAAGTCATTCTCTATGCCGCCCTGGTCACCGCCGGTATGCCGTTCATGCTTCTGGTGGGGGCTGCACCCAACGCCATCGCTTACGACTCCAGGCAATTTTCGGCCGGTGAATTTTTCGGCTACGGTGCCATCGCCAGCGCCATCCTGATGGTAATTTTAGGCGTATTTGTCATGGTGGTCTGGCCGCTCATGGGAATGCCGGTGACTATCGCCAAGTGACGTCCCGGCCTGCTGCCGCCGGTCCCAACCTGTGATCGATCCCGGAGACTGAAAGAATAGAGGGAAGTCCATGCCCCTGTTTTTTTTATCATTGATCTTAATTGTGAGCGGGGGCGTATTCCCCCTTTTTTTATGGCGTCGATTCGTTTTGATGAAGACGGTGGCCGTGCTGACCATCGGGGCGGGATGTTTGCTGGGGCTGAGCGACGCCGCAACCAAACTGATCATCGATGGCTCCTATAGCACCGCATTCAGATACCTGGAGCCTTTCTCGCTCTCTTTTCGGATCGATGCGCTTTCCGCTTTTTTCCTGATCACCATTTTCGCCGTCTGCCTGCTCGCCGTTCTCTACAGTTTCAATTACATGGATCAAACATCCAACGCCCTGCGCACCGCAGTCCATTATCTTTTTTTCAGTCTTCTGATCGGCGCCATGGCGCTGGTGGTCTCCGCCGACAACCTGATCACCTTCATGCTTTCCTGGGAGATCATGTCCCTGTCGTCGTTTTTTCTGGTGATCACCCATTTTGAAGACGTCGAAAACCGGCGAGCCGGATACCTCTACCTTGTCTTTTCCCAGGTAGGCGCCATGTTCATTCTGGCGGCGTTCGGGGTGATGTTCGCTCATTCCGGCAGTTTCGAGTTTGCCGCAGCGGCCGGACTGCCCGAGACCGCCAAAATCCTGGTATTCGTTCTGGCCTTTGTCGGGTTCGGCTCGAAGGCCGGCGTCTTCCCTTTTCATGCCTGGCTGCCCCACGCCCACCCGGCCGCCCCCAGCCACATCTCGGCCGTGATGTCCGGGGTAATGATCAAGACCGGCATCTATGGAATTATCCGCACCTACACCCTGCTCGACTGGCACACGCCGGTCTTCGGCAACATCGTGTTGATCGCGGGCGTGGCATCCGGGGTGCTGGGTGTCGTCTATGCGCTCGGCCAGCACGATCTCAAGCGGCTGCTGGCTTACAGCAGCGTCGAAAATATCGGGGTCATCTTGATCGGCGTCGGCATCGGCATGATCGGAGCTGCCGCGGACCAGCCGGTCATGGCCGTCCTCGGGTTTGCCGGCGGCCTGCTGCATGTGCTCAACCACGCCATTTTCAAGTCGCTGCTCTTCATGGGCGCGGGCATGGTGCTCCACGCCACCGGGACTCGCGCCATTGACTCCCTGGGCGGGCTGCTCAAGCGAATGAGAATCACCGGAACCACATTCCTGATCGGGTCGCTGGCGATTTCCGGGCTCCCACCGCTGAGCGGTTTTGTGAGCGAGTTCCTGATCTACCTGGCCGGGTTTCGCGGTCTGGCCCTGGACAGGGGCGCCTTTGCGTTGTGTGTGGTGGCCATCGTCAGCCTGGCGATCATCGGGGGCCTGGCCCTGGCCTGTTTCACCAAGGTAGTGGGGGTGGTCTTTCAAGGCGAACCGCGCAGCCGGGCAGCCCGGGCGGCGCATGAAAAGGGCCCGGCCATGCTCGCGCCGATGATCGTCCTGGCCGCCGCCTGCATTGCGATCGGCGTCTTTCCCGGTTTTTTTCTGCCCATGGCGCTCAAGGCGGTTTCCGCTCTTGGATTGGGCTATGACGCCATTCCGCTGGCTCCTTTCGTAAATCTGACCGGCAACATCACTAAAGCGGCAGCAGTCATCTTCGGGATGTTTCTGCTGATTCTGGCACTGAGACACATTCTGTACCGCGGCAAAACCGTCACCCGCGCCGGCACCTGGGGCTGCGGGTTCACCCGGCCCACGGCCAGAATGCAGTACACGGGTTCCTCCTATGCCGCCTCGATCCTCGAGTTCTTCAGACCGGCGGCGCCGTTGAGCGAAGATCATCCCGGAATTCTGGGGCGATTTCCGCAGAAAACGCACTACCACAGCCGCATCGACGATATTGCCGAACGGTATCAAGGCGCCATCATTGTGCGCCCGGTGTTGGCGTTTTTTGACCGCCTGGGGTGGCTGCAGCACGGGGACATCCACCTTTACATCGGCTACATCCTGCTGGCGATCGTCGTGCTGCTGTTTTTTGTTTGAACGTCGAAGCGTTGAGCTTTGATGCCTTTAAGGAAGTTTGTCTGCGCTGCTGTTCTATATTTTTGCGGCAGCGGCTTTCCAGCCGCGATGATCGAGGCTGAAAGCCTCTCCCACACTTCGTTACCGAAAGGGTGGCGCTACCTGCCATTAACCGCTTTAGGATATCAGATGAAGTCCATTATCTTCCTGATCCTGGCCATGCTCCTGGCCCCGCTGTATGCCGGGCTGATCATCAAGGTCAAAGCGTTTTTCGGCGGCAGAAAAGGCTCGCCGCTGCTGATCCATTATTACACGCTCGCCAAGCTGCTGAAAAAGGGCTCGGTCTACAGCACCAGCACCACCGCTCTGTTCAAGCTGGGGCCCATGGTTTCGCTGTGCGCCGCGGCCACGGCGCTCATGTTTTTGCCCGTTGCCGGCCAGTCGCCGCTCTTTTCGTTTACCGGGGATGTGATCCTGGTGCTCTACCTGCTTGGCCTCGGCCGGTTTTTCACCATCGCCGCCGCCATGGACACGGCCTCCCCCTTCGAAGGCATGGGCGCCGCCCGCGAAGCCTATTTTCCGATCATCTGTGAAGCCACGCTCTTCATGGTTGTAATCCTTTTCTATACCCTCTGCGGCGAGTTGAACCTGGCCGCCTACTTTGCCGGCGACCGGCCCCTGGCGCTCTGGCAAACGGCCGGAGCCCCCTTGCTGTTTGTGATCATCGCACTCTTTATCGTTCTGCTGACGGAAAATTCCCGGGTCCCGGTGGATGACCCGACCACCCACCTGGAGCTGACCATGATTCACGAGGTCATGGTTCTCGATCACAGCGGGCCGGATTTTGCGTTCATCGAGCTGGGCGCCTTCTTCAAGCTCTTTTTCTATTCCGCCCTCGTGACCCGTCTGATATGCCCATTTGCATTCCACCACCCGGCAGCCGACGCCCTGGCGTTCCTGGTGGTTCTCGGGCTGGTGTATGTCGCCGTCGGGATCACGGAGTCGGTCATGGCCCGCTACCGCATGGACAAGGTCCCCCAGTTTGTCCTGACCTCTTTTGCGCTGGCTTTTTTTGCAACCGTCATCACCCTGGAGTTCCTGAAATGATCCAACCGGTCGACACGATTTTAGCCCTGGTGCTGCTGTCGGTATTGATTTCCTTCGGTTCCAGCCGGCTGCCGGCGCTGATCAAGGTCGTGGCGTTCCAGGGCGTGGTGGTCTCGATCGTGCCGTTTTTCATCGGCCATGGGCTGACCACCGGCGGGGTCGTCTTCACCCTGGCCACCCTGCTGATCCGGGGGATCGCCATCCCGGTGTTCATTTATTTGGCCATCAAAAAAACGGCCATCCACAGGGAGGTCGAACCCATCGTCGGTTACCATGCCTCACTGATGGCCGGCCTCGTCCTGATGGTCGCCGCCACCTTTGTCAGCCCCAAATTCAATCTGCCCCAGAGCGCCGGCAACGCGCTGCTGCTGCCGACCGCCATTACCCTGCTGGCTGCCGGCATGTTTCTGCTCATGGCCCGGCGCAACGCGATCGCCATGGTGCTCGGCTATATCGTGATGGAAAACGGGATCTACCTGGTGGGGACCGGTTTTTCGGTGCGCACCCACCATATTGTCGAGTTCGGCATCCTGCTTGACGTGCTGGCCGGCGTCATGATCATGGCCGTCATCCTGCAGAATATCAATCAGGCCTTCGATGACGTGGATACGGCGCTGCTCCGATCCCTGAAAGAATAAGGTTGATCCATGATTGAAATCGTTTTTCTGGTCCCGCTGGCAACCGGTGCCCTTGCCTTTTTTCTGCCGCGGCCTAGCGGCCGGACCCTGCTGACGCTCACGGGCGCCGTTCACCTGCCGCTGTCGATCCTGCTGTGGGTCCGGCAGCCGGAGGCCCTGTTTGCGGAGTATTTCGCCGTCACACCGGAGGGCCTCCTGTCGCTATTGGTCATATCGTTGCTCTTTTTCCTGATTTCCATATACACCACCGGCTACCTCAAAACGGCCAACATCCGCTCCGAGCGCGTTTTCACCGGATCGATGCTGGTGTTTCTATCCACCATGACCATGGTGACCCTTTCGGACCACATCATGGTCATGTGGATTGCCATCGAAGCAACCACGCTCGCCAGCGCGCCGTTGATTTATACGCACCGTTCCGCGGCGACACTCGAGGCGACGTTGAAGTATGTCTTGATCTGCTCGGTTGGCATCGCTCTCGCCCTGTTGGGTTCGGTGCTGATTGCTCTGTCCATGGACGTCGGCGGCGTGAATGTGCCGGTGGCCTTTTCCGCGCTGGCCGTCGTTGCCAACCGCCTGGATCCATTGTGGCTCAAAGCCGGGTTTGTCTTCATCCTGGTGGGCTATGGAACCAAGATGGGACTGGCGCCGATGCACACGTGGCTGCCGGATGCACACAGCGAAGCCCCGAGCCCTGCGTCTGCGCTTTTATCCGGCGTGCTGCTCAACTGCGCCTACCTGGGAATATTCAAAACCAACAAGATAATGCACGCCGCGGGGTTGGGGCATTTTTCCGGCACGATTCTGATCGTCTTCGGGCTGGCGTCCATTCTGGTGGCGGCCACCTTCATTCTCAAACAGACCGAGTACAAGCGCCTGCTGGCCTATTCGAGCATCGAGAACATGGGGATCATCGCCTTCGGCACCGGTGTCGGCGGATTGGCCGCCTATGGCGCCGTGCTGTGCCTGATTCATCACAGCCTGATCAAGTCGTCCCTGTTTTTGTCATCCGGCAACATCCTGCTGGGCTATGGCAGCCGCCTGATCGACAGCACCGGGGCGCTGGTCCGGCGGATGCCCCGCACCTTCGTGGCCTTTTTCAGCGGGTTTGCAGGCATTTCCGGGTTTCCGCCTTTCGGGCTTTTTCTCGGTGAGGTGTTCATCCTCATCGGCGCTTTCCGCGGGGGGCATTATGTCGGAGCGGGGGTGTTCATCGTAAGCCTGTGCGTTATATTCGCCGGTTTTACAAATCATGTCATAAAAATGTCTTTCAGCGACGCAGCGGCCGGCGACCGGGTCGAAGAAAAGCCCGCCATGGTCTGGCCCCAGTATGCCCTGCTGTTGACCTCTCTGGTGCTTTGTTTCTGGATTCCAGAATCATTGTACGAAACAATTGTTCATGCCGTGAATTCGATTGGTGGGAGGCTTTGATCGTGGCTGATTTTGCGTCGATCGGAAACGGCGCGGCGACGCCCAGAGGGAGGATTCCGCACCTTGCCTTTGACGAGTTCCGCCGCAGGGCGTTGGAGCTTGTCGGCGGCGGCGCCAAGGTGGTGCAGTATTTCGCCTACCCTGACGACGGCAATGTCAAACTGATGGCCGTGCTCAGAACCGATCAACTGCTGGCTGCCGGGTGCGATGCGCCGGAGGCCTATCCGGCGCTGACGGCCCAATGCGAGCCGTTCCACCTGTTTGAGCGGGAGATTGCCGAGCAGTTCGGCATCCGGCCCGAGGGCCACCCGTGGCTCAAGATGGTCCGCTACCACCCCAACCAGCGCGGCCGGGCGGATGTGTTCGGAAACGATTACGCCGAAGACATCCCCGGCAGGTACCCCTACTACGCCGTGGAGGGCGAAGAGATTCACGAGGTGGCCGTGGGGCCGGTGCATGCCGGCGTGATCGAGCCCGGCCATTTCCGCTTCAACTGCATCGGCGAGCGCGTGCTGCACCTGGAAATCCAACTGGGCTACCAGCACCGGGGGGTCGAGAGGCTTTTCCTCGAAGCGGACGCCAAGCGACTGCCGATCCTGGCCGAGGGCATCGCCGGTGATACCGCTGTCGGCCATAGCCTGTGCATGGCCCAGGCGGTTGAGGCGCTGGCCGGCATTGAAACCGACGCGAGCGCCCGCGTGATTCGCACCATCGCGCTCGAGCTTGAGCGGATTGCCAACCACGTGGGTGATCTGGGCGCCCTGAGCGGCGACGTGGCCTTCCTGCCGCCGGCCAACTACTGCGGCCGCATGCGCGGCGACTTTCTCAACATGACGCTGTGGATATGCGGCAACCGCTTCGGCAAGGGGTTGATCCGCCCCGGCGGGGTCCGTTTCCCTCTGACCGATGAGGACCGCCGCACCCTGAGCACGCGCATCGGCGAACTCAAACCCCAGGTCGAGCACACGCTGGATCTTCTTTTTACGACATCCAGCGTCCGCGCCCGGTTCGAAGGCTGCGGGGCGGTCAGCCGGGCGGATGCGGAAAATCTCGGCCTGGTGGGCCCGGCCGGACGGGCCTGTGGAATTGCCTACGACGCCAGGCGGGCTTTTCCGACCGAGCACTATCGGCACCTGGACATCCATGAAAACGCCGAGCCTACGGGTGACGTGTACGCCCGGGCCAAGATACGGGCCGACGAAGTGCTGCAATCCATCGGAATCCTCCAATTTTTGCTGGCCGAACCGGTTGAAACCCGCTGCGTTGAAAACGGAGGATTCACTCTCGCCCCGTCGTCGCTGGTCGTGACCGTCAATGAGGCCTGGCGCGGGGAGGTTTCGCACTGCGTGTTGACCGATGCCGCCGGCCGGATCCTGCGCTACAAGGTCAAAGACCCGTCTTTTCACAACTGGAACGGACTGGCGATGGCGCTCAGGAATACGGGGATCTCCGACTTCCCGCTCAACAACAAGAGCTTCAACCTGTCATACTGCGGGTTCGATCTATGATGATGGACTTCCAGGCCATCATCATTGACCCGGACCGGCCATGGCCGCTCAACAATACCGGTGAAGCCATCAACCCTAAAACCGCTGAAACTCACGCATCATGATCAAAACGTTGAAAAACAGATTGGAACAGGGCTGCCGGACGAGTGTTTACCCGAAGGTCAAGATCGAATTGCCGGCGCGCTACCGCGGCCGCCCGCAGGTCCATGCGGAGGCGTCGCCCGAATCGGCCGCCCTTTGCGCGGCTGCCTGCCCACAGCAGGCCATCGATGCCGGGCGCCGGCTGATCGACCTGGGGCGCTGCGTGTTTTGCGGTACCTGCGAGCGCCTGTCGCAGGGCCGGTTCATCTCTTTCAGCCGGGATTTTGAACTCTCGGTGGCCGCCAAAGACCACCTTTTGACAGACGGCGGGCTGCCCCCCCTGGCCGAGCATGCCCAAACCCACTTCAAGAAGCTTTTCGGCCGCTCCCTGCAGCTGCGGCAGGTATCGGCCGCCGGCTGCAACGCGTGCGAAGCGGATCTGAATGTGCTGGCCACCCCTTTCTTCGACTTGGCCCGGTTCGGGATCAATTTCGTGGCGTCCCCGCGCCACGCGGACGGTATCGTTGTGACAGGGCCCATCTCCCGCAACATGAAAGCCGCCCTGCTTTCGACCTATGAGGCCTTGCCGACCCCGAAAGTCGTCATCGCCGTGGGCAGCTGCGCCCTGTCCGGCGGGCCTTTCCGTGGCAGCCCCGAAGTCGCCGAAGGCCTGGACAGCCTGCTGCCGGTGGATCTGTTCATCCCCGGCTGCCCGCCGCACCCGCTGACCAACCTGCATGCCCTGCTGACTTTCTTCAAATAACACCGAAACTCAAGGCTAAATGAATTCGAAAAAATCGGCGGAAGCGATGACTTTGTTAAAAGCCCAAGTTCAAGGCGCGCGAATACCGCAGAGTGCGGCGTACGTTCCGTACGCCGCAGCGACAGCGGGATGAAGTGCAACGCCGAAATTGGGCTTTTAACAAAGTCATCAAGGCTGGATGACGATGGTCGGGTAGAGCCCCGCCAAGTCGCCGTTCGGGTAGGGTTGAATCATGTTGAAGGATATGTTCTGGTTTCTCTGCGCATGTCCCTTGTTGGCGGCGCCGTCGAAGAAGGCGCCGTTGGCTTCCAGGATATGGTGGATGCGTTTGCGGAAGGCGGCGACAAAGCTTCCCCCCCGACCCTCGAAGGACAGGTTGCCCTG
>Ga0210127_1000155_pt1 | contig 9822 bp, 8 predicted proteins | sample RushSE_CattailNL_FD_185566 | JGI IMG/M metagenome (GOLD analysis project Ga0210127, IMG submission 185566) | Wetland microbial communities from San Francisco Bay, California, USA, that impact long-term carbon sequestration - RushSE_CattailNLC_D2... | ecosystem: Environmental > Aquatic > Marine >...
ACGACCCACGCCAGGAAAAAGAACTCATGGCGCGCATCTCCGAGCCGAGCGCACGCAACATGAAGGGCGGGTTCCGCCACGACCCCTACCAGTCCGGCAACCTTCACACCCCCTGCCACAAGCGCGCGCACCTCGGCGCCCACGCGACGGCCCCCATCATCTACATCGACGAGTTGAAGACGCTGGTGAAGATGGGCTACATGGCGGACCTGCTGGAGATCATGCAGAACAAGAAATACATCCTGGAAGGCGGCAAAAACGCCGGCAGCGGCGCCGCCGACCGCTCCGAAAACCCTCTGCGCGCGGAAAACATCATCGTGGCCTGCTGCAACCACGACACGCTCGCCTACCTGCAGGAGGAGGGCGACGGCGCCTTTCTCTCACGCATCGAGGACAAGGGCGAGATCGTGCACATGGAAAGCGCTGTGGGGGAGACTCCCGAGAGCATGCGGCACGTGGCCCAGTACGTCAAGCAGGAGATCGTCAATTTCGGTAAGGACCTGCGCCGGTCCTGGGGAGAAGTGATCACCCGGGAGGGTTACGAGAGCGTGCGCCAAAGGAGTGAGCAGATTTTCGGCCGGGGCCTGCCAGCGGATTTCCGGCTGCAGGAGCGCGAGTTCGCCCGCAACGCGGTCATGGAGATCGTCAAGGAGCTGCGCTGTCGGGCGGCCGACGGCAAGCTCAGCAGCATCCTGCGGCCGATCAACGGCATCATCAAATCCGCGGAGTTCGAGGCCATTCTCGAGAACTCGGCGCTGGTGGAGCCGGCGCACGTCCGCAAGGCCCTGGAGGAGCATCTCAGCCTGGAAGGCAGCCTTTCCCGGGACATCGGGGAGCACAAGAAATACCTCAAGAAATACATCACCTCGATGACCGACTCGATCGGCTATGTCGTCGGGCTTGCGGTCATCCACTCCAAGTCGAGCGGCCAGATGTACGGCCAGCCGCTGCCGATTCACTGCCAGATCAACGTGGGCAGCGCCGACAAGGTGGCCGCCCCGGGCAAGATGGGTGAAATCGCCAAGGCGGCGGCGCAGAACGTGCGGGCTTCCATCAAGAAGGTGCTGAAGAACATCGGCGCACCGAACGTGGGCTACGAGATGCACGTGGAGTACATTCAGGCCCATGGCGGCGTGGAGGGCGACAGCGCCTCCGTGGCCATGGACATCGCGCTGATTTCGGATTTCATCAAGCAGCCGGTCAACCAGCGCTTCGGTGTGACGGGCTCCCTCACCGGCGACATCATCCTGGCGGTGGGCGGCGTGACCGAGAAGATCCGCTCGATCATGGATCCCGAACTGGGCATGGAGGGGGCCTGCATCCCCTGGTTGAACAAGCACGATATCGAGCCCCTGCTGGTCAACGCCGAGGCCGAGTATATTCAGCACGGCGAGATCCCCGGTATCCGCATCTACCGCAGGGAAGGACGGGCGGAGCCCTTCGACATCTATTTCTGCAAGACGAAGTACAGCGTGTATCAGATCCTGATGGGCGTGAACCGGGAGCAGGTCGAAGCCCGCATGGCGGAGCGCAGCCGACAGGACCTGAAGTTCCTGCACAACGTCAGCCCCGCAAACGGCCGCCCGGAAGGGACGAACGGTGCGGCACAGGGCTGATGCTTGTTTTCCAATCCCTCTGCAAAAAAATCAGTCGCCTCAACCGCCGCATGCCAAACCACCCGTTTCGCCTCTGACGATCCTGCCTGTGGCAGCATCCAGCTTCAGCGGTCAGGTCTCCGCCATCGATTTGAGCAACGCCGCCAGAAAATTCCTCAGGTTGGCCAGGGACGGCACGTGCAGCCGCTCGGTCGGCGAGTGGGCGTTTTCCGTGGTGGGGCCGAGGGAGATCATGTCCATGCCCGGGTAGATGCCGCCGATCAGTGCGCACTCGAGACCGGCATGGAGGCCGCGGACCTCCGGCTCTTTGCGGTACAGGCGGCGGTAGATGTCCCGGCAGCGCGCCAGCAGCGGCGAGTCGGGATTCGGCGTCCAGGGGGGATATTCGGATTCGGTGTGCGCGCGTCCGCCGGCCAGGGCGGCGGCCGCGCGCACTTGGCCGGACATGGCGTTAAGCCCTGGCTGCGAAAGGCTGCGCTGGCTGGTGACGACCGTCTGGCCGGCGGCGGTCGTTTCGGTGACGGCCAAATTGCTTGACGTCTGCACCAGGTCGCTGAAATCGGGATCCATCTGGGCTACGCCGTGCGGCAGGGCCAGCAGCAAGTTGACGATCGTACGGCCATCTTCCTGGGACATGGCCGCCGGGCTTGAGGGCATGGCCGGCGCGTCTGCAATGGACAGGCGGAGGGCGGTTTCGCAGGGAAACTCCGCGCGAAACGCCGCATCCCATTCCGCGACGTGCCCATGAAGCGCCGGCACGCGCTCGGCCTGACAGGCGACGTGCCCCCAGGCATCCCGCGGGATGGCGTTGCGTCGCGTGCCGCCGGCCGCCGCCATCAGGCGCACCGCGCCGTCCTGAAGCAGAGAGTCGAGCAGCCGGGCCAGGAGCTTGATGGCGTTGGCGCGCGGCCGGTGGATGTCGATGCCGGAGTGGCCGCCGGTCAGTCCACCCACTACGATCTTCATCCGGCGGTATCCTTCGGAAACGGGCGTGAAGCGGGTCTCCCGTTGAATCTGGACGTCCCTTCCGCCCGCACATCCGACGGTGAACACGCCCTCGGTTTCCGAATCCAGGTTGATCAGTATGCGGCCCTCGACGAATCCCGGCTCGAGCTTCTTGGCCCCGGTCAGGCCGGTTTCCTCGTCCACCGTGAAGAGCAGTTCGAGGGGCGGGTGCTTCGCGCCAGGATCCTCGGCCATCGCCGCTCCCAGCGCCAGCGCTACCCCGTTGTCGGCGCCCAGAGTGGTTGCATCCGCGCGGATCCAGTCTCCCTCGCGGATGAGCCTGATCGGGTCGCGGGAGAAATCGTGCGGGGATTCCGGGGTCTTTTCGCACACCATGTCGAGGTGCCCCTGGATGACGACGGCCGGCGCGCGTTCGCAGCCGGACGTGGCCGGTACACGGATCAACAGGTTCCCGACCGGGTCGCGTTTGGACGGCCAGCTGTGCGCACCGGCCCACGCCTCGAACCAGCGGGCGGCGGCTTCCTCGTTTTTTGAACACCGCGGGATGCGGCTGATCTGCTCGAATATTTCCAGTGTGCGGCGGATGTCGGCGTTCATGATCCGGGTTTCTCCTTAGAGTCGGGCGGCGGCCTCCCTTATGGAATGTTCCAGGCGCAGAGTCAAGCGGCGCGTGGCATGGCGGCCTATTTCCGGAGGGCCGGAACAGAGGCCCTGATGCCCTGACATGGCCGTGTGCCCACCGTTCAGGGTTGCAGGCGCAACGCTGAACCTGCTCCGTCCTTGAGATCTGCCGCAGAATAATCAACCCGTTGCGCAATTCGCCTGCCGGACGGTCGTTGACATATCGGGGAGGTCTGGCATAATAAAATTTTTAAAATTGACCATGGCCGTGTTGCCTCTCACCGCTTGCGCGGCAGAGAGCGGATCGCGGTTTCAAGGATAACTTGGGGATTGATGAACAGCGCTGACGAAACGACCCAACCCTCCCATCTGAAGAGCGACATCCTGCGAAGCCTGGTCAAGTTGCCGCCGATGCCGCAGATCATCCTGAAAGCCAGAGAAACGATGGCCAATCCGAACGCCGGCTTGCGGGACCTGGCCCGGATCATCGAAAACGATCAGGCGCTGGTGGCCAAAGTGCTGTCGCTGGCCAACTCGGCATACTACGGCATCAGCGGTCAAGTGTCCTCGATCCAGCACGCCTCGGTTCTGCTGGGGCTTAAAACCCTCGGGACCCTGATCACCATGTCGGCCTCCTCAGTGCTCCTGAACCGCGAGCTGAAAGGCTATCACCTGGCTCCGCAGGCGATATGGCGGCATTCGCTCAGCAGCGCTCTCGCCGCGCGGGAGATCGCCGAGCGCCGATTTCCGGGAACCGAAGCAGACGCGTTCATCGTCGGTTTGCTGCACGATGCCGGTAAAATGATTCTGGATCCCTTTGTTTGCAGCCGGAGAGAAGATAAACCGGACGCTTTTCCCGCGCAGGGGTGGCTGACCGAAACGCATGAAATCGAGCTGCTGGGGGTCGACCACGCCGAAATCATGGCCCTGGCCTGCCGTTTCTGGCGCTTTCCGGAACCCCAGGTGAAGGGCATCCGGTTTCATCACCATCCCGCGCAATCCTCCCAAAGCGCGCTGGCGTATGTCGCGCATCTCGGCCATGTCCTGTCCCAGCGCGCGGGCTTTGGCTGTTCCGCGAATGAAGCGCCGGTTCTCGAAGACGGGGTCCTGGAGTTCCTGGCGCTTCAGCCGGCGGAGGTGGATGAGCTGCAGCATCACATGATCCAGGAGCTGGAGCGTCTGGAAGAGGCGTTGCACTGAGGTGGCCCATGCCCGCATTTGACCTGACCGAGTTCTTCAAGCTGTCCTCGGTATTGAATTACAATCTGAGCGCCGCGTCGCTGAACCGTTACAACGTGCTGACATACATCCTGGCCGGCAAGCGCCTGGCCCCGCGCGACCCGGTGGACCGCGAAAAAAAGAGCCTCATGATGGAGGCCCTTGGGTATCTGTTCAGCGCTTACAGCCACAAACGCAGGCGTCTCGGCCCCATGGCGGTCCTGCATCCGCTCAGGGCCGCCGCCCTTATGACCCGCGCCAAAGAGGTCCCGGAGCTGGGCAGCCTTCTGACCGTGCTCTTTCACGACATCCTGGAGGACGTGAAATCCGTGGATTTCGAGGGCCAGGAGTGGCGGGACATGGAGCAGCGGCTCTTCGAGATGCTGGAGCACATGCAGCCGGATGAGGAATCCCGACTCATCCAGCGCCTGAAATGCCTCACCCGCATCAAGTCCGAGTCCTACTACCGCTACATCGGCCGGATGCTGGAATGCGCGGCCGCTTTTCCCGATGTGGTGGAGGTAAAGCTGGCGGACCGGCTCGACAACACGCTGGACATGCGCATCGACCTCGAGGACCCGCTGACCGGCATCGATTGTTTCCAGAACATTTTTCAGGTGCTGTTCTTGAACAATTACCCCGGTTACGTGCCGCAGGCCGAGCACCAGCCGCCTTCGGCCATGAACGGTGCCCGGCGCCTCAATCAACTGTACAAAAACGCAGTGTTGCTTTCGCTCATCCGCCAGTTGACCTTCACCCCCGAGACGCCGGCGCGCCGGACGCTGTTCAACGCCGTGGCCGAGGCGAGCCTCAAGGAAGCCCAGCGCACCTTCATGCACCTGCTGGGGTATCACTTCAAGGACCAGCAGGCTCTGCGCCGCCTGATCCTGGATGCCATGGACTATTGTTTCAGCGGCCGCAGCGACCTGGTCACCAAACCGGACGGCCAGCGGATGCTGGACGGTCTGTTTTCAACCTACTTTGCTCCCGCCGACAACCGCGTCCTGAATCAGCAACTCGACGGTCTTTACCAGAACAAGCCGCTGATGATCCAGACCTGCATTGCCTTCATCGTCATCTTCCAGGGCTTTCTCAACGACCCCCGCTACTTCATTCGTGGCATCAGCGCCGCGGGCATCGAAGCGAGCTGAATGTCCCGCCCCTGGATGCAACTGCGGTGAATGCGACACCGGCAAAGAGGACCCGCTTCGACGGCTGGCTGGCTGGGATCTGCCTCTCGCGGGTGTTCAACGGGCTGGTCTTCATGAGCTACGCCGCGGCGCTCCCGGTGCTGCAGCGGGAGTGGTCGATGTCGGGTGCTCAGGCGGGGGCCGTTGCCGGTGGGTTTCAGATCGGCTATGCGGTTTCCCTGGTGTTCTTCTCGAGCCTCGCGGACCGCGTCAGCCCCAAGCGCATCTACCTGTGGTCCATGTTTGCCGCCGGGCTGTCGGCGCTCGGCTTCGCCTTTTTCGCCCGCGACTTCGCCTCGGCCTTGGCTTTTCACACGGCGCTGGGAGTGTCATTGGGCGGGACGTACACGACCGGGGTGATGATTCTCGCCGAGCAGTACGATGCCCGCAGCCGGGGGATGGCGGTCGGGGTTTTCATCGCGAGCACCTCCTGCGGATATGCGTTGTCGCTGCTCATCAGCGGTGCCGCCCTGCCCGTCGGGGGGTACCGACTCTCATTTCTTCTGACCTGCCTCGGCCCGCTGCTGGGCTGGGCGATCGCTGGATGGACCCTGCGGTCCACCGTGGTACCCGCCGCCCGCCGCCGAAAAGGCCAGCGGTTTACGCGTGAGGTGCTGACCCATCGACCCACGATGCTGCTGATCTGGGGTTACGTCTTTCACAACTGGGAGCTTCTGGGCATGTGGGCCTGGACGCCGGCCTTCCTGACAGCCTGTCTTGCTCTGGCCGGCGCCACCCATACGGACGCGGCCGGCTCGGGTGCGTTCGTAACGGCGCTTTTTCATGGCATGGGGTTGCTTGCGTCGTTCTCGATGGGCGCACTGTCGGACCGCGTCGACCGCACTGTCCTCATGCTGGCATTGGCCGCCACCAGCATGAGTTGTTCGTTTGTTTTCGGGTGGACCGTGAATTGGCCCCTGGCATGGGTGATGGGCATCGGAGTGATCTATGCCTTTTCCTCGTTGGGCGACTCTCCCATCCTGTCGGCCGCCCTGACCGAGACGGTGGACAGCGCCTACCTGGGCGCCGCTTTGGGCCTCAGGTCGTTGCTGGGCTTCGGCGCCGCCGCTCTGGCACCAATGGTTTTCGGCCTGATTCTGGATTGGACCAACCCGTCGGCCGGCGGCCAAGTGCTTTACACCGACTGGGGCTGGGCCTTCAGTATCCTGGGTTTAGGCGGGGCCGGGGCCGTCTGGGCCGCCTGCAGGTTCAGGAAAGCCCACCGCCCGATCATCGCTGGATAGCCGCCTTTCCACCCATCTTGCCATCGGTCCCGGTGGCCTTATTTTTTGCCACGCACGACCGGGAGGGCGCATCCCGGTACGACCTTGCCCGCGTCCCTTTTTTCATCTCGATGCGGGTCAGGGCTTCAAGCGCATCGGAAGTTTCAAACCAGCCAACGCAGAGAGGAGGAAACGAATTATGAACGCGACGAAACCCCTGTCAATGGTAGCTGCGGTCGCAATTTTCCTGTCGGGATGCTGCCTGAAGTTCAACGATCTGGCCCCAGACACGACCTACAACGTTGGCAGCACCATCGCCACGGGAGGAAAAACGGTGAAGGTCGAGCAGTTCCAGTGGGCGAACGGGACTTGGTCGTCGACGGGTCATGCCAAGGTCGACTCGGTCGGCTATGCAGGAGGCTCGGGCTCCGAGCTCAGGGCCAACAATGTCAACTTCAATTTTCAGCTGGACTACCCGCTTTCGAAGCTCACCTTCAAGTTTGCGGATTACGGAGGCAATGAAAACATCAAGGTGAACAACGACTTCCGCAACGTGTCGAATTTCCTCGGTCTGAACAACACCACGATCGGCGGGGTGAATGTGACCGTAACCGCCGTGCAGAATGTCAGCAGCATACGTGGCGAGATGGTGCTGCAGGGCCCCATCAACGGGTTCACCGTCGGCGGTCAGGAATTCTGGATCGACGAGGTCTGCCCAACGGAATAAAAACTGCTCTCCCACGCACTTAAAACCCCCCGCGGGCTGGGGCGGACGCGGGGCCGTTCGGAAAGGACCGCCGGCAGCCGCAAGGCTGCCGGCGGTGGTAGACTGACAAATATCACCGCAGCCATTTCAGCACGCCGGAGGGGATGCGTCCGCCGGGATCACTGCAGGCGAAGCAGCGGCGAAGGGACGGTTTGGGAAGCAGCCGATAGGCGTACGGGGGTTCCGGAAAGGAGGGTGGACATCTCGGCCAGCGCTTTTGCAGGCGTGTTGTTGGTTTCACTCAGATGGGCGAGAACCACCTGCTCGAGCGCCGGGTGGAGGATGTCCTCCAGCAGCCGGCAGGATTCCTGGTTCGAGAGGTGGCCATTGCGGCTCCGGATGCGCTGCTTCAGGAACCAGGGGTAGGGGCCGCCCATCAGCATCTCGGGGTCGTGGTTGGCTTCCAGGATCAGCAAGCGGCAGCCGCGCAGATGCTCCCGGACCAACGCCGTGACGTGGCCCAGGTCGGTGGCGATTCCGATGCGGCTGCCGTTGGCGCCGATGGTGAACCCCGCCGGGTCCTGGGCGTCGTGCGAAATCGAAAACGGCCTTACCGTGAGGGTGTTGATCCGAAGTTCGCTGCCGCAGACGAACGGGTGGATCTCCGGCAGGCATTGCAGCGAAGCCGCCTGCCGGTGGGTGCCGGCGGTCAGGTAGACCGGCAGGTGGTGGCGGCGTACCAGGCGCTCGACCCCCCGCACATGATCCGTATGCTCATGCGTGATCAGGATGGCGTTCAAGCGGGCAGGATCGAAGCCTTGGCTGCGCATGCGGCGATCGATCTCCCGGGCGGAAAAACCGGCATCGACCAGGATGGAAGTGGACCCGTCGGAAACGTAAATCGAATTGCCCCGGCTGCCGCTGCCGAGGACGCAGACGGACAAAACGCCGCCATCGCATTCGCCAGGGGCCGTCGGTTCAGAATTCATTTCGCCTCAGACGGCAGACATGGTGCAAGTTCAAAGTTGAAAGTTGCAAGATAAGAGTAAAAAAGATAGGCCGAATCTCCATCCCTTTCAACTTCCTTACCTCCCCGTATGCCCGAACCCGCCGGTGCTGCGGTCGGTCGGCTCGAGCCGGCCCACTTCTTCCAGCCGTGCCTGGTGGACGCGCTGGATGACCATCTGGGCAATGCGGTCGCCGCGGCGGACGGTGTAGGCGGCGGGACCGAGATTGATGACGGCGATCATCACCTCCCCGCGGTAATCGGCGTCGATGGTGCCGGGCGAGTTGATCATTCCGATGCCGTGTTTGACGGCCAGACCGCTGCGGGGACGGATCTGGGCTTCGTAGCCCGGGGGCAGCGCCATGGCGAAGCCGGTTGGAAGCAGCGTGATCTGCCCCGTCTCCAGGAGGGTGTCCTGGCGCACGGCGGCACAGATGTCCATGCCCGCGGCCTCCGGCGTCATGTATCGCGGCAGCGGGAGGTCGGCGTCCTGCTCCGGCCTGAGGCGCATGATCCGGATGACGGGTTCCGGCGTGTTCATGCGTTTGACGTCAGACACGTTTCAAACGCTTCTTTCGGGGCGTCGACCGGCCCGAGCAGGGTCAGCACCATCCGGTCCCTGCGGAACAGGTCGTTCGCCAGCTGCAGGAGGTCCTCGCGGGTCGCGGATTCGATGCGCTCGATGACGGTCGCCAGCGGGATGTCGGTTCCGAAATATATTTCGTTCTGTGCGGCGCGCACCATCTGGGTGTCGGCGCTTTCGGAGGCGAGCAGCAGGCTGCCCCTGGTGTACTCGACGGCGCCTTTGAGCTCCGTCGTATCGACCGGTTCACGGGTCAGCTTCGAAAGCTCCGCCACCACGAGCTCGACCGCCTCCAGAGCCTGCCCGGGGCTGACGGCGAGATAGACGCCGAACATTCCCGTGTCGACGTGGGCGGCGATGAAAGAGTAGACCGCGTAGGCCAGCCCCCGTTTTTCGCGCACTTCCTGGAACAGCCGGGAGCTCATGTTGCCTCCCAGGATGGTGTTCAGCAACGAGAAGGCATACCGCCGCGGGTCGACCACCGAAAGCCCGGCCGTTCCCAGACAGATATGGACCTGTTCGAGATCCCGCGGGTACAGGTCGACCCGGCAGCCGGTGGAGGGGGTCGCCCGTTCCGGGAAGCCGTTTCCAGGACCCACGGTCTCGAACGCCGGCCCGACGAGGTCCTCCAGCCGGCGGTGTTCCAGATGGCCGGCGGCGGCGATCACGATGCGCTCGGGCTGGTAGAGGCGG
>Ga0210127_1000157_pt1 | contig 9790 bp, 10 predicted proteins | sample RushSE_CattailNL_FD_185566 | JGI IMG/M metagenome (GOLD analysis project Ga0210127, IMG submission 185566) | Wetland microbial communities from San Francisco Bay, California, USA, that impact long-term carbon sequestration - RushSE_CattailNLC_D2... | ecosystem: Environmental > Aquatic > Marine >...
TGTTCGGATTCCAGGAAGGCTTCCGCTTTGAGGGATTTTTCCTCCTTTGCCAGCGCGGCGGAGATCTCGTCCAGCTTTTTCCTCTGGAGCACCATCTCATGTTCCAGCTGTTGGACGTGCGCGCTGCGATCCTCCATGGTCTGGCGCAGCGGCCGGAACATGATGCGCGTGATGACGAAAAGGAAGATCAAAAACGAGATCGCCTGCACGAGCATGGTGGCATTGATGCTCACCAGCTCCGTTTGGCTGACGATTTCCATCGGAGCGCTCCTCGATTAGACGACAAACAGCAGCAGCAGGGCGATGACCAGCGAATAAATGCCGGTGGACTCGGCCACCGCCTGGCCCACCAGCATCGTGCGGGTGATGAGGCCGGCTTCCCGGGGGTTGTGGCCGATCGCCTCGCAGGCCTTGGCGGCGGTGATGCCTTCACCGACACCGGGGCCGATGGCGCCGAAACCCATCGCGATTCCCGCTCCCAAAAAGGCAGCGGCTTTTACCAGATCTGCACCTTCGATTGCCATGACAGCCTCCGAAACAAGTTTAAAGTGTAACGTTGAAGGTTTAAAGCAAGAACGCCCGATCAGACGACAAAAATCAATACCAATGCTACCACTAACGCATAGATGCCCGTGGACTCCGCCACCGCCGCACCGATCAGCATGGTGCGGATCAGCTCGTTCGTCAAGGTCGGGCTGCGGGGGATCCAGGCCACCGCGCTGCGGGCGGCCATGGCCACGCCGATCCCCGGGCCGATGGCGCCGACCCCGACACAAATGCCGGCAGAGAGCAGACCCACGGCGGGGGCCAGCAGCTCGGTCGACGGGAAGGACCTGAAAATAAGGATGAAACTGACCAGCAAACCGTAGATGGCTGTCGTCTGGGCGATCGCCTGGCCGAGCAGCATGGTGTTGGTGGCCGTTTTAGCCTGTTCCGGGTTGCGGGCCGCGCCTTCGCAGCCGGCCTGGGCGACCAGGCCGCTTCCCAAACCCGGACCGATGGCCGCCAGCCCCGTGGCCAAACCGGCTCCCAGAACGGCGGCCCACGTGGGCGACGCGGGCCGTCCGGAAAAATTGGAGTAAAGCAGGATGAACGAGATGACCAGTGCGAAGGTGGAGGGTGTCTGGCAAACGGCCGAGCCGATGATCATGCTGGTGTTGAGCCGGCTGGTCATGGCCGGCTGCCGGGCGATGCCCGTGCAGGCAGCGGCGGCCGGGAAGCCCGCTCCGATGCCCGATCCCAGCGCCCCGAAACCCATGCACAGGCCGGCGGCCAGCGGGACAACGACCGAGACGCTCGAAACCGCCGGAAGCTTGGTGAACAGCAGGACCAGGGACACCACCAGGGTGAAAATGGAGGAGGATTCGGAGATGGCCTGCCCCACCAGCATGGTTTTGAAAATCTCCCCGGACAGCTCGGGACGGCGGCCGGTGGCCAAAGTGGCCTGGGATGCGGTGTAGCCCTCGCCGATGGCCGCCCCGATCGCGCCGATCCCGATGCAGATGCCGGCTCCCGCATAGGCGGCCATCGTGACGGATAGATGAAGGTCGATGCTCATCGCTTATTGCACCTGCACGGAAATGTAGACCAGGGTCAGCATGGTGAACACGAACGCCTGCACCGTGCCCACGAACAATCCGAAAAAGGCGTTCAAGAAGGGCGGCAGGATCATGTTGAACGACAGGTAAGACACCACCAGGATGATGATGGACCCGCCCATGATGTTGCCGAACAAGCGGAACGAAATCGACACCACCTTGGCGATCTCCCCGATCAGGTTCAGCGGCAGCATGAAAAACATCGGGTCGATGTAGGCCCGGGCGTACTCCTTGAATCCCTTGGCGCGAATGCCGGCGTAGTGGGCGATGAAAAACCCCATCAGCCCCAGGCTCAAGGGGGTGTTCAAATCCTTGGTGGGCTCGTGGAGGTGCGGGATAATCCCCAGCCAGTTGGAGACCAGCAGGAACATGAACAGGGCGCAGATAAGGGGGGCGTAAGTGCGGGTTAGCTTTTTGCCGAGCGCATCTTCGGTAAGCCCGTAAAAAATCGTGACCAACATCTCGCCGATCACCTGCAGCGGCCCCGGAACGGCCTGCCGCCGCCGGGTCGCCAGGAACCCGAATGTCGTCAACACGCCGATTGCGATCCAGGTCATCAGGATCGTGTCGAGATTGAACGCCAGATCAAATGCGCCGAGGTGCACGATCAGCTGAGTTATTTTGCCGAGATCTTCCATTGACCCTGACCTTTGGCCGTTCAGGCGCTGCCGGCCGATGAGGATGTGATCGAAGAGAGCAAATGCTCGGCGAAGATGACCGCTTGCACGGAAAACAGTCCGACCGCCGTCGTCGCCGGGTGGAACAGGTGGTACCCGAGAGAAAGAATCATCGGGACGGCCATCAGGCTGAAGCGCAACAGGATCCACCCCAGCGAAACGGCGGCGGCGCGCCGCTGTGATTTTCCGATGCGGTGGGGGAGGGCTTCAGCCATCAGGATGAAATTGAGAATACTAAAGAGCGTCCCGGCGATCAGCCCTTTGCCCCAAGCCGGCAGTCCGCCGAGGATCAGGGCCGCACCGATGAAAATTGCAAAGGCCATCGCCCGGGAGCAGTATCGTTTCAGGGCTTCGCGGTGGGGAGCCATCAGCTATTGTCCTCCTCGGATCGGTCGTCCGCTTTGGGTTCGAGGATTTCACGAATCTGTCTATAGACGGTCACCCCGCCTCCAATCACCCCGAGCACGGTGAAGATGGTGACAAAAATCCCGCGGGTCCCGATCCATCGATCGGCATAGAGCCCGACGAAGAAACAGAATACGATGCAGCCGGCCATGGTCAGGCCGATCTGCATGAGTACCGACACGTTCTCCAGCCAGGGGCGATGTTGCTTGTAGTTGAACCGCATGCGGTCAGGACCATCCCCGTTGGGTTCGTTTCCGACGAGGATGATAAGAATTAGCCGGTCAGCCCCAAACTGTCAAGTCCGGTCTTTTACCCAATCATCTCATTTCGCTGCCGGTTTCGAGTGGACCTGGGGCTTCAGCAGGTAGTTGATCATGTCGAACGCCTGCGGGCGAGAGACCCGGTTCATGTTCAACACCATGTGGTAAAGCGACGGGCTGTCAAAATCCTGTTTGCCAAGGCGGTGGTACAGATTATGGCGGCGCTTGTCTTCATGGGTGACGATGCGCACGGCGCTCTCGTGGGAAATCTTCTCTCTTTTTTCAACCCGTTTGACCCGGTTTTCGAATTCGTCGACCAAAAGGATGTGAAAGGCGTCCGGGTGGGTCCTCAGAATGTACTGGCTGCCCCGGCCCATGATGACGGCGTTGCCTTCGTCGGCGATCTGAACCACGGTCAGGACCAGGTAGTCGAGGTACAGCTTTTCGTCGATGTAGCCGGAGTCTTCCCTCAGGATCTTGTTCACCATCCCCCGCGAGGAGATGATGCGGGTCATGAACCGGGAGAGTTTGGTGCCGGCCTCTTTTTCGACCGAAAGCACGAAATCGGTGGAGACCTTGGCCTTGTCGGCGATCTGCTGGACGATGTCCCGGCTGGCGAGGGTGTAGCCTTTCTTTTCGGCCAGCATCTGGCCCAACGCCATGGCGCCGGCACCGTATTGCCTCGAGATGGTGATGACCGCCATACCTTCCTCCCCTGGCGTTCGCGGCAGCTCGACCGGCTGCCCCGGTATTGAACCTATCCGATGGCCGGCGGGATCAGCAGCGTGGGAAACGCCGAGTTTTCGGCGATCTTCCGAGGTGTGCTGCCGAGCCAGCGCTCGACCCAAAGGTTTTTCGATGAAGAGCCGAGAACCACCATTGTGGCCCGGCATTCCCGCGCCGCCCTTTCGATTTCCGCCTCCGGATCGCCCACGTAGACATGCGAGCGCGCCGTGGAGCCCTGAGCCTGGAAACGTGCGCAGATCTCCTCCAGCCGCGCTTTGGCATCCTTGCGCGTCTTCTGGGCGGTCATGACCGAGGAGCCTTCGATGTCCTCGGCGTCGGCCACGTGAACCACGCGAACTTCCTCGATGAGCGGTGCGAGATCCAAGAGATACTCCACCGCCCTGAGGCTGGCAGGCGACCAGTCGGTGGCGATCAACGGCCGCTGAAAGGGCGTTCCGGTGACAAAGGGGCTGTTGGTCACCGGTTTGTAGACCAGCACAGGGACCGGCAGCCGCCGGATCAGCTCGGTGACCGTGGAGCCGGCGTAAAACTGCTCCAAGCCTGTTTTGTGGGAGCGTCCGATGACAACCAGGTCGGCTTCTTCCTTGCGCACGGCCCTGGCCACTTCGGCGGCGAGGCTGCCGATCTGGATATAGACCCCCACCTCCATGCCCTGCTCGAAGAGCCGCTCCGCCCAATCGATAAAGCGGATGTTGGCGGTTTCCTTCAACCGGATGGCTTCTTCCTTCTGGTAGCCGATGCCTCGGCGCATGGACACCTTTTCGCGCTCGATGACGTACATGAACACGATGTGCTCCAAGCCCGATTGTCTCAGGCTGAGCAGAGTCTTCAGCGCATCGTACCCAAGGTCCTCAAACTTGGTCACAAACAGCAGTTTGCCGATTTTCATACGCCGCTCGCTTTCATGCATGCAGCCCGGGGCACGCGGTCACCCGAGGGTTTTTTTAATCGTCGCGGCCAGGATATCCGCATCCACCGGCTTTTCGAGGTAGAATTCAGGTTCCGGCACCTGGCTTTCGCCGAACTCCGTCAACGCCTGCTGGGAGCGCAGGAAGGTCTTTTTGGCAATCCCGGACAGAATGAGGACCTTCACATCCCGGAGGGATGCGTTGGTCTTCAGCTCACGGTAGAGCCGGATACCGCTCTGGCGCGGCATGAGGACGTCCAGGATCACCAGGTCCGGCTTTTCGGACTTGATCATCTGCAGGCCCTCTTCCCCGTTTTCGGCTTCCAGCGGCAGATAGCCGTTTTCCTCCAGCACGGTCGTGTTGAACAAACGGACATCCGGATCGTCGTCCACCACCAGTACTTTTTTCCCCATGGGTACGCCTCCTTCGCTTGTTATCCGAAATTCGATGGTAACCTTTCGAAAAGTAAAAGTCACGCCTTCTGTTCTTCGGTTCGATAGGGCAGCCAAACGCGGACGGTCGTTCCCTGCCCGAACGCCGTCTCCACCTCGATGCGCCCCCCATGTTCCTCGACCAGCTTGTGGGTGACGAGCATTCCCAGGCCCGTGCCCCGCTGGCCCTTGGTGCTGTAAAACGACGTGAACAATTTCTCCTTGACCTCATCGCTCATGCCGGTGCCGTTGTCGCTGACCTCGAACCGGTTCATTCCGTCGGTTTCGGCGGCGGTTCGCACCGCGACCTGCCAGCGCTTGCCGCTCTCCTGGTCGAAAAGACAGGCGTCCATGGCGTTGGACAGCAGATTGAGCAAAACGGTGTGAAGGGTGTGGGGATCCATGAGCACCTGGCCGATTGCAGGGTCGAATTCGCAGACAAGCTCCGTGTGCTCCTGTTCCGCCCTTTCCCGGACCAGGTCGCAGACCTCCGCGGCAATCGCATTCGGGGCGCACGGTTCGTATTGGGGCTGCCGTTCCTTCGAATAGGAGAGCAGGTCCATCACGAGGTCGGAGGTCCGTTCGATGGCGCGCTTGACCATGTCCCAGCCCTTGCTCAGTTTCTCGTTGTTCTTTTTGGCAATGCCCACATCGACGAGGTATCTGCCGCCCTTGAGGCCGTGCAGGATGTTCTTGATCCCGTGGGCCAGCCCGGCCACGGTCTGGCCGATCGCGGCCAGGCGTTCGGAGTGCACCAGTTCCTGCTGCAACCGTTTAATCTCCCGCAGATCCTGAAAAAACGCAACGGTGCCCAGCTTTTTCGATCCCTCGACGAGGATGCTGCCCGAAAACATCACCGGGATGCGCTCGCCGCTTTTGGATTCGATGGCGGCTTCCCGCCAGGGCAACTCCTTGAAGGCTCTTTCGGTTTTCATGGCGCGTTCAAACAGAGCGGTCAATTCCTCCGGGAGAATCTCCGCAAGAGAACGGCTGTTTACAAGGTCTTCCTGGAAATGCCCGAAGATCCGCTCCGCCCCCGGATTGAACACCACGATCCGCAGATGTTCGTCGGTGGCGACGATCCCTTCGTAGGAACTCCGCACCAGCTTGCCCAAAAAATTGGTGCGCCGCCGCAGTTCCCGCGTGGCGATTTCGATTTTGCCTTCTAGGTTCTGGGTGTATTCCTTCAACCGCCGCCGGATGTCGATTTTTTCTCCGGCTCGCTTAAGAGCGATGGACAACGCTTCGTCCCTCACCGGCTTGTTGATGAAATCAGATGCCCCGTACTGCAGCGCTTCGATGGCTTTGTCGATGTCGCCGTGACCGGTGATGATGATCACCTCGGTGTCTGCATTCATCAGCTTGATGCGCTTGAGCACCTCGATGCCGTCCATGCCGGGCATTTTAATGTCGGTGATTACGACCTCGGCGTGAGTTTGCTCGAACTCGGAGAGGCCTTCGGCGCCGCTTGCGGCGGTGGAGATATCATAACCGTCAGCCTTCAAGGAGCGCGAGAGCACCCTGAGAATATCGGGTTCGTCGTCGATGAGGAGGATTGTTGTCACGGTCCGAATGATCTCCTTAACCCGCCGAGGGGAACGTCAGCCGAAAGGAGGTCCCTTTGCCCAGCTCGGATTCCACTTCGATGTGGCCGTCGTAGTCCTTGACGATCCCGTAGCTGATGCTGGTTCCCAGTCCGGTGCCTTTGCCGGTCTTTTTGGTGGTGAAGAACGGTTCGAACAGTTTGTTTCTGACGTGCTCCGTCATGCCGATGCCCGTGTCCACCACTTCGGCTACCACGCGCCCATCCTGGCGGTAGGACCGGATGGTAAGGTGTTTGCGTTTATCTTCCGCTTTGGCCTGCAGGGTTTTTTCATCCATCGCGTCGATGGCGTTGCTGATCAGATTGACAAAGACCTGCTCCAAGCGGTTGTGGTCTGCAATAATCGGGGGAAGCTCCGGATCGAGGTCGAGGGCGACTTCGACCTCGTGAACCTTGAGCTGATGCCCCAGGATCTTGAACACGTCGCGAATGGGGTCGTTAATGTTCAACTTGCTGCGAGAGACTTCGGACTGCCGGGAAAAATCCCTTACGTGCTTGATCACAAATGACGCCCGCTCGACGCCGGAGATGATGTCCTCGGCGACGGTTTTCAGCTCGGCCGGTTCGACGGTCTGCCCCTTTTTGAGCATTTTCAGGATGTAGTCCGCCGAAACCTGGATCACGTTCAAGGGTTGGTTGATTTCGTGCGCCATGCCGGCGGCCATCACTCCCAGGGTGGTCATCTTTCCGGCCTGCACCAGTTGAGCGTCCTTTTCCGTGGTTTCCGTGATGTCGGTGGTGGTCGCGATGAGAACATCGCGCCCGCCGTACTCGGTGCGGCTGACGTTGATGTTCACGAAAAAGGGCCTGCGGTCCTTCTTGAAATGACGTTTTTTTGAAAACAGAACAGACTGCCCTCGTTCGATCTGCTGCAGGCCGTTCCGGACGTCTTCCTCGCTCTCGTCACCCAAGACAAAAAAAGGCAGTTTGACCAGTTCGGCCTTTGGGTGGCCGTAGCAGGCCTCGGCAGTCTGGTTGGTGTCCAAAATTTGGTAGGTGGTGGGGCTGAGGATGAAGATGGGGTTGGGGTCGCTGTCGAACAGTGTCCGGTATTTTTCCTCGGAACGGGCCACCTGCTCCTGCAGCCTGGCGTTTTCGATGGCCGCTGCGATGCGGTTGCCGATCACTTCCAGGACATTTTTCAGATGCAGCGAAAAATGTTCGGGCTGCCGGTTGCCGATGCGAATCACGCCGAGGCTGCTGTTTTCCTTGGAGAGGATCGGGATGTAGGCCAGGGAGTGAAGTCGTTCGTCCTCCAGCAATCGGATCTCATCGAAGCACCCCGCCGGCAGCTCTTCCAGCATGGTGAACCGGCCGCTTTCGGCCGCCTGGTGAACGGCGCTGTCCGTGTCCGCGATCGGCAAGAGGCGGCAGGCATCTTCCGACAGGCCGAGCCCGTGTTTAAGGTGATACCGCCCGTCGTCGTCCAGAAGAAAAAGGCAAATTCCGTCGGCGCGCACAAGCTGTTGGAGCTCGGCCAGGGCGGCGCGGATGCGTTCATCCAGGCCGCCGGGCGCGTTCAGCGCCGAGTGAATGGAAACCAGGGCGCTCAATTCCGCCGTGTGACGCTCCCGCTCCTCCTCCGCGCGCTTGTCTTCGGTCTTGTCCCAAAGGGTTTCAATGGCGCCGACGATGCGGCCGTCCGGGGACTTGATGGGGGCGGCCGTGAACCAGCACCACCTCCCGCCGTTCCCCAGATGGGGAAAGAACCCCTCCGCCTCATAGGCGCCCTCGATGAGGGCGGACTTGCGCCACGTGTTCCCGTAAAGCCGGCGGATTTCGTTTTCTTCGGTCTGACCGAGGATGACGTCCGCCATCGTCGGCCGCGGGCTGTCATAGAAAGGGGCCCACTGGCGGTCGGTGCCGATCTGCTGGCTTGCCGGGAGACCCGTCAACTTCTCGATGGCCCGGTTCCAGTGCGTCAGGATATTGTTCTGATTGATCACGAAGGTCGGGATGGTGCTGCCCTCGATGATCTGGTACAGGGTGCGTTCCTTGCCCACGAGCTCAATTTCAATTTCACGCGAGCGACGGTTTCGGCGTTCAATGATAGTGGCGAAGCGGTCCATCACCCGCGATAAAAAATCAGCCAGGTGTTCCGGGTGGGATTTGACGGATTCCAGTTCGCGGCAGGATTCGATCTTGACCTTGCCGACCATCAGAAAATCCCGGATGGCCCTGGCTTCGAAATGGTCGATCAATCTCAGCGCGGGCGGCTTCGCGTCCCGCAGGATTTCGATAATGGCGTGGCTGTTGGTCAGTTCCAGAACTGTATCCAGCCGGTCCAGACGGAAAAGGTCCGTGTAATCCGCAAAGGTGGGGATGCCGAGGGAACGCGCATATCGGATCCCGTCGGCCTCCTGGTTGATGTCGGCCACCCCGAGGATCTCCGGACGCTGGCCGGCAAAAACGTCGTCCGCCAAAAATTCCAAAAAAGCCTTGCAGGTCCGGCCGCCGCCGACAATCGCAAGGTTGGATCCCAAGAGCTGGCGGATCATATTTTTCTCACTTTATAAAGAAGACCAGGGTGACGACGGCGAAACAGGGGATCAGAAAAACCAGTGCGTATTTTAGAACATAACCGAAAAAACTCGGCATTTTTGTCCCGGCCTCCTCGGCGATCGAGCGCACCATGAAGTTGGGGGCGTTGCCGATGTAGCTGACGGCACCGAAAAAGACCGAGCCGGCCGAGATCGCCGCCAGGTAATCGGGCAATTCCCCCATCAGGTGCGTCACGCTCACGGCCTCGGGCACGCCGGGGTAGAAGCTGCCGAGCGCCGTGCTGAAGAAGGTCAGGTAAGTGGGGGCGTTGTCCAGGAAGGCCGACAGGGTGCCGGCGGCCCAGAAATAGTGGGCGGGCTGGTTGACGGCTTTGATGAGAAACGCCATGGCGCCGTTCGGACCCGCCTTCAGGATCAGCAGGCAGGGCAGCATGGTGATGAAGATGCCGATGAAGAGCAGCGCCACCTCGATGATTGGTGCCCAGGTAAAATTATTGTCCTCGCGCACGTCCACGCGCGTGGTCAGCAGCGACAGGACGCCGATGACGATCAGCAGCCCGTCGCGGGCCCAGTCCTGGATGGCCCGGTGCACGCCTAAGGTGTTGACCTCCCCCCAATTCACAAGGCCGCTCATGAGCACGGCGCCGACAATGCCTGCTA
>Ga0210127_1000172_pt1 | contig 9476 bp, 6 predicted proteins | sample RushSE_CattailNL_FD_185566 | JGI IMG/M metagenome (GOLD analysis project Ga0210127, IMG submission 185566) | Wetland microbial communities from San Francisco Bay, California, USA, that impact long-term carbon sequestration - RushSE_CattailNLC_D2... | ecosystem: Environmental > Aquatic > Marine >...
GCAAGGAACAGCACCGCATACAAGGTCGCGACCGGGTTGCGCCCAGGCCAGGCGAAGGCCGGCCCTATCCAGACGCCGGCGGATGCGGCTGCCGTGAACAGCACCATGGCCTTGTGGATCGGCGAGGCTTCGTTTTTGGCCGCCATTCGGCGGATTGAAAAAAGGCCCGCCCCCGTCAGCAAGAGAGCGGCCAATTGGGCCTGAGCCGAATTGAAGCCGGTCCATTTGGCCGGAAGGATCCAGCCTGCGGATGCCATGGCCGGAACAAGACGCATCAATCGAGCCACGGCTCCCGCTCCTCTCTCTCCGGTGCCGGCTGATCCTTGAGGTCTTTCATCGCCGCCACCCGGTGCTGGAAGAGTCGGTCGATGATGTAGGCGCGGCACATGCGGGCGTTTTTGACCATTCTGATTGTGGCGGCAGCATCCTCCTGATACGGCAGGCGCCCCGTCACCCGGTTGCGCAACTCCATTTCGCGGTCGACGATCTTTTCGCCCAGCTCCGCGTAGTAGGACAGGTCCCCCGCCCGGATGCCGAAATTGAGCGCATCCAGGTACATCCGGCCCATGCTGACGTCTTCCGAGTCAAACCGGCCTTCTTCGAGCGGCTGCAGCAGTCGCGCCTGCTGCAATTCCTCCAGCTGGCCGGGGCTCAGGCCGGTTTCCCGGCAGAAGGCCTTGGCATTGAGCAGCCGCCTGGGGCCGCCGGGGCCGAATACTTCCTCGTTGAGTTCAAGATAGACCCCAAGCTCGGCCCCCCGATCCTGGTCATCGAGGCAGCGTTTGATTTCAGAAAGTGTGAGGCGATGCCGCTCCTGCATCTGTTGGATAAGCTTGATGCGCTCGACGCAGGCCGGGTCGTAATAGGCCATGTTGGGGCTGGTCTTGCGGGGTTCCGGCAGAAGTCCCTGGGCGAGGTAGTAAAGAATGGTGGATTTGGGCACACCCGTGGCCGTCGCGAGTTCGTTCATTTTCAACCCGGGCGCCGGTGCGCCTGTTTTTCGGTTCGAGGGGCGTTTCTGCAAGTATTGGCCTTTAGCGTGCATGACGGGCCTCTCTTCCATCGGTACCAGGAGCGGTTTGGATTCGGCGCGGTGAAGCACGCCTTAAAGTCAGCGCTGATAGGCTCGGAGTATATATTAAAATTAGAAAGTGTCAAGTGATACTTGATGCTTAATATTTTGGCTAATTCGAGAAAGTCCACTCCTGCCGCACGAGACCTCAGCCGATTGCGCCCGCGGGTGAACAACAGCCAAGGGGAGCATGCTTTTGCACCGGGCGAAAATTGCGCCTTGAACAGCCGGAATAACAACGGGGCACCCAAAATACAGTCTCATGCCGGTGAAAGGGATCGGTGGTTTTTATTTTCGCTGGGTTGTGCTATGTAGCAGTTATACTTCTCTTCCTGCGCCTGTGCTCGCATTCGATTCACCCGCTCCGACACGTTGAAAGAAACTCATTTGGTGTGGAGGGGGAAGAGCTGTGTCCGAGAACTGGAAAATCGTCCTCATCGATGATGAGGAAGACATCCGCGACGTGATGGCGATCGCCCTATCTGACGCCGGCTACGACGTCCGGGCGGCCGCCGACGGCGAGGCGGGACTCCGGATGTGCACCGAAGCCCCGCCCCAGATCGTCATCACCGACATTCGCATGCCCGGCATGGACGGCCTTCAGGTCTTAGAAAAACTCAAAAAGCAACTCCCCGACATCGAAGTCATCGTGGCGACGGCCTTCGGCGAGATGCAGCTGGCCATCCGCGCGCTGCAGCTGGATGCGTCGGACTTCATCCCCAAGCCGATCGGCAGCGAAAATCTCTTTTTGGCCCTGCACCGCGCCCGGGAGCGCTACACCTCCCGGACCCGGCTGAAGGATTACACGCTTCTGCTCGAAAAAGAGAAGGCCGAAACCAGCCAGCAGTTGCTCAAGACGCTCGCCTTTCAGCGCGACCTGATCGAAAACTCCATGGACGGTATCCTGGGGGTGGACGAACGGCAGGTCGTGGTGATCTACAACCGCAGCATGGAGCAACTTCTCGGCTTTCCCCGGGACCAGGTCCTGCATCAGATGACCCTATCGCGGTTCTTTCCTCCGGCCGAGGCTGCGCGCTTCCAGGCGGAGCTCCGCAGCGAACGCTTCGGAGGCAAGAACCGGCTCTCTCTTTTCGAAACGTTGTTGATAACCGCATCCGGCCGGGAAATTCCCGTGCAACTGTCGGCCGCCGCCATGGTGGAGGGCGGCCGCGAAAACGGGCTGGTGGGGTTCTTCCGGGACCTGCGCGAAGCTCGGCGCCTGGAGCGCGAGCTGGCGGACCAGGCGCGCATCCTGCACCAGGACAAAATGATGTCCCTGGGGCGACTGGCGGCCAGCGTGGTGCACGAAATCAACAACCCGCTGTCCGGCATCCTGAACTACGCCCGGCTGATGGCCCGGGTGCTGCAGCAGGGCGATCTGACGAGCGAGCGCCGGGAGAAGTTCCAGCGGTACCTGGGCATCGTCGAAACCGAAACGAGCCGCTGCTCCCAGATCGTGTCCAACCTGCTCAGCTTTTCGCGGCGCTCGCCGGAGGCCTTTGCACCGGTCGACGTGGCCGAGTTGATCCACCGGTGCCTCATTCTGAGCCGGCACAAGCTGGACTTGAGCAACATCCGCCTGGAGACCGCCATCCAGCAGAGCCTGCCGCCGGTGGAAGGCGATTTCAACCAGCTCCAGCAAGGCATCATCAACCTGATCTTCAACGCCATCGATGCCATGCCGCAGGGCGGCACCCTGACCCTGGAGGCTCAGGCCGGCGACCAGGCGTCAACGGTTTCCATCCGCGTGCAGGACACCGGTCCGGGAATCCCCCCCGAACACCTGTCCAGCATATTCGAACCGTTTTTTACCACCAAGAGCGATGGCCATGGTTTAGGGCTGGGTTTGTCCACGGTCTACGGCATTGTGGAACGGCATCACGGGTCGATCGAGGCCTGCAACACGGATGCGGGCGGCGCCCTGTTCGCGATAACGCTGCCCCGGTCCCGGAAGTCCTGACGTGCAGACCGGTTTCAACCAAGGACGCACCGCATGATCCGATCCTCCGGTTTCTCAGGAAAAACGATCGCCTGCCAGGATTGGCTGGCCATCCTCGACGAGCTCAACATCGGCGCTTTCATGGTGGGCCGGCACCGGCGTGTCGAGTCCTTGAACCTGAGCGCCCAGGCGATGATCGGCGTCCGGGGAAACGACGCCATCGGCAAGGATTGCCGGGAGGTTTTTCTCGGCGTGCCCTGCCTGGTCTCCTGCCCGTTCAAAGCACCGCAGGACCTGAAGCAGGCGGAGCCGATCCTGCGGCTGCCGGGCGAAGGCGATGAAAACTACCTCGTGACGCGCATCGCCGCTCCCGTGTACGACGCGGACCGCCAGGTCGTGGGATGCCTCACCATTCTGCAGGACCATGCGCCCATCGCCGACCTCGTCAACCGCATCCACTACGAGGAACGCAGCCTTAAGATCATTCTGGACAACCTCGATGTCGGCATCTTCACGGTGGACCGGGGCGGGGTTGTCACCTTTTTCAACACCGCCGCCGAGAAGATATCCGGCTTCGGCCGGCAGGAGGTCCTGGGACGGCCCTGTGCCGCCATTTTTCAGGGAGAATCCACCCGGAATTGGGATCTGCTCAAAGAGACCATCACGAGCGGCAGCGCGCGCAGCGGCATCGAAAGCCGGATGATCACCCGTGAGGGCGTCGCCGTCCCCATCCGGGTTACGTACCTGCCGCTGCGCAACGAGAAAAGCATTGCCGTGGGAGGGTTGGCCACTTTCAGCGACCTCACGCTGGTGCATCAGCTGAGCCAGGTGATTCAGGACCGCTACACGTTCCACGACATGGTCGGGAAGTCGCCCGCGATGCAGCGGATCTTTGAAAATGTGCAGGTCGTGGCCAAAACCGACGCCACCGTGTTGATCGAAGGCCCCACCGGAACCGGCAAGGACGTCCTGGCCAAGGTCGTTCACGCGGCCAGCCGGCGCAGTGAAAAACCGCTGGTCAAGGTGAACTGCGCCGCCATCCCCGACAACCTGCTCGAATCGGAGATGTTCGGCTACGTCAAGGGGGCGTTCACCGGTGCCGTGCAGGACCGTATCGGCCGCTTCCAGGCCGCCGACGGCGGGACCATCTTCCTGGATGAGATCGGGGACCTGCCGCTCGCCCTGCAGGCCAAGCTGCTGCGGGTGATCGAAGAGAAAGTCTTCTTCCGGCTGGGTGCCTCGCAGACCACCAAGGTGGATGTGCGCATCATTTCGGCCTCCAATCAACGCCTGGAGCGGCTTGTCGCGCACAAGCGGTTCCGCGAAGACCTCTATTACCGGCTCAATGTCTTTCGTATCGAACTTCCCAGCTTAAAGGAGCGCCCGGCCGACATCCCGCTCCTGATCGGTCACATCCTGCGGCGGCTGTGCACATCCAAAAACACAACTCCTCCGGAGATATCGGAGAACGCCATGCAGGTTCTCTTGAACTACACCTACCCCGGCAACATCCGCGAGATGGAAAACATCTTGGAGCATGCGCTGATCCTTTGTTCGGAAAGCACGTTGCGGCGCAAGCACCTCCCAGATTATCTGCGGCAGCGGCCTCCGGCGCCCGGCGCCCGGTCCGAAAAGGCCGAGGCGTCCGGTTCATCCGAACGAACGCGCATCCTGGCGGAGCTCCGGCGTCACAACGGCAGCCGCTCCCTGGCGGCCCGGTCCCTTGGCATGGACCGCAGCACGCTGTGGCGGAAGATGAGGAAATATCAGCTGAACGAGCGATGACTTGTAAAAAAACCGGTCGCGGCGTGTTGAGCCGTGACCGGCTTTTTTATGATTTTTATTGGAACACAGAGTGATAATGGGGAGTAGATGCCAATAGATTCAGTTGATGCGCACATGTGTTGCAGATATGTTGCATATGTATTGATGCATCACATTAATTCTAATAATTTTGGATATAAAAAGCCATCGTAGCGTTGCAGCATTTGCACCGCCCCGCCGGGCAGTCTCACCCGTTCACCGGTTCAGCTTCGCTCAACCACCTGCTTTAATTTGGCAAATTAAGAATCGGGCGGATTGGTACGTTCGGTGCTTATGGATTCCAATCAAAAGGCGCTAACGCTCCAGGTGGAGAATGAAAAAACGGATCAAGGTCCTGATCGTCGACGACGAGCCCGACATGCGGTTCTTCCTCTGCAATCTCCTGGGGGGCTGCGGGTATGCCACCATCCATGCCGAGGACCGGCAAGACGGTCTGCGCAAAGCCAAAAAGGAAAGGCCGGCCTTGATCATTCTGGATGTGATGATGCCCAACGAAGACGGGCTCCAGTTCTACCGAGACCTCAAGGAAGACGTTCGATTGAAAAGCATTCCGGTCATTATGGTGTCCAGCATCGGCAGGAAAACGTTTCTGCAGTACCAGCGATCCTATTGCACCCTGCCGGAGGCGGACCCACCCGCCCCGGGCGCCTACTTGAAAAAACCCTTGAACGCGGACGAGCTCATCGGCTGGGTTCATGCCCTGACCACAGCCGCCCCGGGAGCTTGACCGCCAACCGTGTGGTGACGAGCATGCCCATTCGCATCGGCTTTTACATCTGCCATTGCGGGATCAACATCGCCTACCGGGTCCACGTGGAGGAGGTGGCGGCCTTCGCGCGGCAGCTGCCGAACGTGGCCGTCGCCCGCGACTACAAGTTCATGTGCTCGGACCCCGGCCAGGAGATGATCGAAAACGACATCCGGACCCACGGCCTGAACCGGGTGGTGGTGGCCTCGTGCTCACCGCGGCTGCACGAGAAAACGTTCCAGGCAGCCTGCCGGCGGGCCGGCGTCAACCCCTATTTTTTCCAGATGGCATCGGTGCGGGAGCAGGTGTCCTGGGTGACCGGGGACGAGGGCGACGCCACGCGCAAGGCCAAGACCCTGGCGGCCGCGGCCATCCAGCGGGTGGCCCGCCATCATGCGCTGGAGACCCGCGAGGTGAAGGTGCACCCTGACGTCTTGGTCCTGGGCGGCGGCATCGCAGGCATGCAGGCCGCGCTCGACATCGCCAACGGCGGCCACAAGGTTTACCTGGTCGAGAAGCAGTCCACCATCGGCGGCCACATGCTGCAGTTCGACAAGACTTTCCCGACCCTCGACTGCGCCGCCTGCATCGGGACGCCCAAAATGGTGGAGGTCGCTCAGAACCCGAACATCACGCTCTACTCCTGCAGCGAGGTCAGGGAGGTGAGCGGGTTCATCGGCAACTACACCGTCAATGTCCGCCGCAACCCGCGTTACGTGAAGGAGGGCATTTGCACCGGCTGCGGCGAGTGCGCCAAGGTCTGCCCCGTGGAGATCCCCAACGACTGGGACGTGGGGATCGGGACGCGGCGCGCCATCGGCCGGGCCTTCCCGCAGGCCATCCCCATCACCTATGCTATCGCGAAGAAAGACCGCGCGCCCTGCGTCACGGCCTGCCCGGCGGGGATCAACGTGCAGGGCTACGTGCAACTCGTCGGCCAGGGAAAATACGTCGAGGCCGTGCAGCTTATCATGGAGCGCTTGCCGCTTCCCGGGGTGCTCGGTCGGGTCTGCCCTCATCCGTGTGAAAGCCGCTGCCGACGCGCCGAGGTGGACGCACCGGTGGCCATCCGCGACCTGAAGCGGTTTGCGTCCGACCGAGTGGACCTGTCCGCCCTGCCGCCGCCGAAAATCAAGGACCGCCCGCAGCGAATTGCAGTGGTCGGCTCGGGCCCGGCCGGCCTCACGGCCGCCTACTACCTGCGGCTACGCGGCTATGCAGTGACGATCTACGAGGCGCTGGACCGATTGGGCGGCATGCTGCGGGTGGGCATCCCGGATTACCGCCTGCCGCCGGAGCTGCTTGATGGCGAGATCGATTACGTTCTGAGCACCGGCATCGAGGTGAAAACCGGCCGGCGGCTGGGTCGCGACTTCAGCCTGGAAAGTCTCAAGGCCGATGGCGTCGACGCGGTGTTGCTGGCGATCGGCGCCCACCTGGGGCTGCAGGCGGGCATCCCGGGGGAGCAGGATCTTGCGGGCGTTGTGAATGCGGTGGACTGGCTGAGGGAGGTCAACCTCGGCGCCCGCGCCTGCCCGGGCCGGAGGGTGGTGGTGATCGGCGGCGGCAATGTGGCGCTGGATGCCGCACGTGTGGCGCGGCGGCTGGGGAGCGAGTCGGTCGTCATCGTGTATCGACGGACCCGGCAAGAGATGCCGGCCTACGCCGAGGAAATCGAGGACGCGCTGGCCGAAGGCATCGAGATCCACTATCTGACGGCGCCGCTGCAGGTGATCGGCCGCGAGGGAAGGGCGGCGGGGCTTGAATGCCTGAGGACCGAGCTGGGGCCGCCGGATGAGAGCGGCCGACGCCGCCCTGTGCCGAAGGCGGGGTCCGAATTCATCGTCGATTGCGACGCGGTGATTCCGGCCATCGGTCAGAGGATCGACTTGGGGTGGGCAACAGGCAGCAACGAGTTGAAGACCACGTCCAGGGGGGCCGTCGCCGCCGACCCCCACACGATGCAGACCTCCCTGCCGTACGTGTTTGCCGCCGGTGATGCCGTGAGCGGGCCGGCCACCGTCATCGAGGCCGTTGCGGCCGGGCACCTGGCGGTGGAGGCGATCGAGCGGTTTCTCCGGCAGCAGGACTTGGCGGGCATGGCGGCGGAGGCTGCGGTGCGGCCTTCGCCCGGTCAGGATTGGGCCGAGGTTCCCCGGGATATCGGCCGACAGGAGCGTGCCCGCAGCCGCCACTTGGATGCGGCCCAGCGTGCGGGCGGGTTTGCCGAGGTGGACCTCAACTTCGGCGAGACCGAGGCCCGGCGCGAAGCCGGCCGCTGTCTCAACTGCGGCGTATGCTGCGAGTGCATGGAGTGCGTGCGGGCCTGCGAAGCCAGGGCCATCGACCACGGCATGCAGGCCGAAGAGCTCCAGGTGAAGGTGGGCAGCATCATTCTCGCGACCGGCTACGACCTGATGGACCCCGCCCCGATGCGGCAATTCGGCTACGGCAGGTATCCGAACGTGTTCACCAGCCTGGAGTTCGAACGCCTGAGCAACGCCACCGGTCCCACCGGCGGCCGCATCTTGATCCGGGACAAAGACGGGCGGTTTACGCGCACGCCGCAGAGCGTCGCCATCCTGCACTGCGTCGGCAGCCGGGACGTGAACTACCACGAGTACTGCTCGCGGGTGTGCTGCATGTACGCGCTCAAATACACCCACCTTATCAAGGAGAAGGTCGGACACGACACCCGCATCTACGATTTCTACATCGACCAGCGTTGCTACGGCAAAGGCTACGAGGAGTTCTACCGCCGCTGCCAGGAGGAGGGCACCGTGTTCATCCGCGGCAAGGTGGCCGAGATTACCGACCAGGCCGCCGCCGCCGAGGAGCAGGGAAAGCTCATCGCCCTTGCGGAAGACACGCTCTCGTCCACGCGGCTGCGCGTGCCCGTGGACATGGTCATCCTGTGCGCGGCGATGGAATCGCGCCACGACACGTCAGACGTGGGGCGGGTTTTCGGCGTCAACCAGGGCGCGGACGGTTTCTTTCTGGAGGAACACCCCAAGCTGGGGCCCCTCAACACGGCCACCGACGGGGTGTTCCTGGCGGGCGCCTGCCAGGGTCCGAAGGACATCCCCGACACGGTCGCCCAGGCATCGGGCGCGGCGGCCAAATCGCTTTCGCTGGCCAGCCGGGGCAAGGTCGTAATCCCGTCGGCCATTTCCTGGATCGACCCCGATATCTGCGCCGGCTGCCAGACCTGCATCGGGCTTTGCCCGTATTCGGCCATCGAGTTCGACGCGCGGCGGGCGGTCTCGGTGGTCAACGAGGCGCTGTGCAAGGGCTGCGGCAGTTGTGCCGGCGGCTGCCCCAGCGGTGCCGCCCAGGTGCGGCATTTTAGGAAGGAGCAACTGTTCGCCGAGTGCGACGGGATTATGAACGCCCTGAAGGCGGTCGGAATATGAATCCAACCGGGGCAAGCCCGGTTGGATTCATGTCAAGGAGGACGCATGGGGGAATTTGAACCGACGATCGTAGCCTTTGTCTGCAACTGGTGCACGTACACGGCGGCCGACTTGGCCGGTACCTCGCGGCTGTCGTACCCCAAGAACGTGCGCCTGATCCGGGTGATGTGCACCGGCATGGTGGATCCCCAATATGTGATCAAAGCCTTTCTGGAGGGAGCTGACGGGGTGTTGATCAGCGGATGCCATCCGGGTGATTGTCATTATATCAACGGAAATTTTAAGGCCCGCCGTCGGATAAAGTTGCTTAAGGAGATTTTGCCGCAATTCGGTTTTGATCAACAACGGTTGCGATTAACCTGGATCGGTGCCAGCGACGGCATCATGTTTGCCGAGGTCATGCGCGGCCTGGTTGCCCAGATCAAAGCGTTGGGACCCAGCCAGGCCAAGCTCAAGATGGTGATCTGATGGGCGGGTTGC
>Ga0210127_1000183_pt1 | contig 9134 bp, 6 predicted proteins | sample RushSE_CattailNL_FD_185566 | JGI IMG/M metagenome (GOLD analysis project Ga0210127, IMG submission 185566) | Wetland microbial communities from San Francisco Bay, California, USA, that impact long-term carbon sequestration - RushSE_CattailNLC_D2... | ecosystem: Environmental > Aquatic > Marine >...
ACGGCTACTCTCTTTTTGTCGGGTACGGATCGGGCCACGATTTGGTGACCCCCCACTTTCAGAAGTTGCCCTATGATACCTTCGGGGATCTGGTACCGGTGAGCCGCATTTCCGTGCATTCCATCGTGGCGGTCGTTCGTTCGGACGCCCCCTACAAAACTCTCAAGGAGTTCGTGGCATGGGGCAAGAAAAAGGACCAGGTGACCGCTGCCGTGTCCACTAAGGCGGGATCGGTAGATATCACGTTTCAGGCTCTGGCGAAGGCCAGCGGCGTCAAGATCGTAACAATTCCTTTTAAGGGTGGAGCTGACGCCGTCAGGACGATCTTGGGCGGCCAGACAGATATCGGAGGCAATCACCCCTCGGAGGTCATGAGTCACATTAAAGCCAAGCGGCTGATTCCCGTTGGGGTGGCGCTGGAGGAGAGAGATCCTTCTCTCCCGGATGTGCCAACCTTCAAGGAACTCGGTTATGACGTGGTGACCGTGGGCTCGGTCAAGGGAGTTGCGGCTCCCAAGGGGACTCCTCCGGAAGTTGTGAAGTATCTGGCAGAGCGGTTTAAAAAAGTGTGCGAGGATAAGGAGTTCATCGCAGCCATGACGGAGATCGGCCAGCCGGTAATGTATCAAGGGCCGCAAGAGTTCGGCAAGTACCTCAAAGACGGCTTCAACACCTACGGGAAACTGATCAAGGAATTCAACATCAAGATGGAATAGGCGGAAGACCCGATTCCGCTGCCTCTGTTGGAACTGATTCGCGCGGACCCCGAAAAGCCATGAAGAACTGCACGGGATCCGCGCGGATTGTTTTCTAAGGAGATTACATGTCCCTGACCCACAAACAGCGGATGCTTATGGCCGTGCAAGGAGACTTGCCGGATGAGCTTCCGTATGCCCCCCGCATCGATCTGTGGTACAACGCGAACGCCGCTGCCGGGACCTTGCCTGAGAGACACCACGGCCGCACGGCGGACGAGATCGTTTTGGCCGAAGGATGGGCGCTGCACAAGGTGGTGGCGGATCACTTGCGCCAACCGCGCGCGGATGCCATGCTGCACCGGGCATTAGGGGTGCATTTCTTGAAGGAGTACGTGGCGCACTTTATATTCACCGAGCGCGTGAAAATCGATGTGCTGCGTGAAGGCGACCGCACGCGCATCCGCTACACCACTGCCAAAGGGACCATCAACACCAGCACCGTTTACAGCCAGGAAATGCGGCGCTCCGGCACCTCCGTTCCCTGGATCGAAGAGCATGCCGTCAAAACACCGGATGATATAAATGTGCTGGTCAGTGTGTTTGAAAATATGGACGTCGTGCCGAATTACGAAACCTTTAAAACCCACGAGGCGCAAGTAGCCGAGAACGGCCTGCCGGTTACAGCCTTCACCGTAGCAGCCGGGCCTGTTCACCATATCCAGAAATACTTTTTGGATGCGACCGAATTCTTCAATTATTACCGTGACCACCAGACCAAACTGCTCCGCCTCGCCGATGCACTTTCTCCCTTGTATGAAAAGGCGTTGCGAATCGTCGCCGAATCCCCGGCCGAGGTTATCCAATGGGGTTCCAACTTCGACGACATGCTCACATTTCCTCCGATGTTCGAGAAGCATTTCCTGCCCTGGATCCGGAAAGCCAAAGAGGTCTTGAGCCCTAAAAACATCCGAGTCCTCTGCCATACCGACGGTGAGAACAACGGGCTGATGGACCTTCTGCATGGTTCAGGGATGGACGTCGCCGAGGCGGTCTGCCCGGCGCCCATGACCAAGGTCAGCATTCAGGAGTACTATCGGCGCTGGAGCGATCGGATCACCATTTTCGGCGGAGTGCCCTCCAACCTGCTGCTGCCGCAACTTACCCCCGATGAGCAATTTAACAGTTTCATGGATGGGCTTTTCTCCGGCATCGGCGACGGGCGCAGGTTCATCCTTGGCATAGCAGACACCACGCCGCCGGATGCCGACTTCGAGCGGCTGGTCCGTATCGGCGAGATGGTCCGGGAGAAGGGCCGCCTGCCCCTGAAGGCCGGTGCATTCAACCCGGTTGACACCGCGGCGGTCGCCGGGGTGCTTGCAGAGAAGGAATCTGCGGCATCGGCCTTGCGGGATACCCGGTTTGCACAAATCCGGCAGGCGGTCCTCGACGGCCGGGAGCAGGATCTCATCGGAGAGGTCCAGGAGCTCCTGCTGAAGAAAACCGCTCCCAAGGATATCATCGATCAGGGAATGGTCGCTGCTATGGAAAGCCTCAACGAGTCGTTCAAAAACGGCACTGTCTTCATACCGGAAGTGCTGGCAGCTGCTCGGGCGATGAATGCGGCGGTGCTCTTTCTGGAACCGCATCTTACTGAAAAAGAAAAACACAGGGGAGGGAAAATCCTGATTGGTACGGTCAAGGGCGACCTGCACGACATCGGGAAAAACATGGTTGCGACCATGCTGCGCGGGGTCGGTTTCAACGTGACCGACTTGGGGATCAACATTGGCGCCGAGCTCTTCGCCAAGAAAGTTGCCGAGGAACGGCCGCAGATCCTGGGGTTGTCCGCCCTGCTCACCACCACCATGCCGGAGATGGGCAAGGTCATAGAAGCCCTTAAGAAGGCTGGTTTGAGAAACTCGGTGAAAGTCATGGTTGGTGGAGCCCCGGTAAACGATCGATTTGCAAAAGATATCGGAGCGGATGGTTATGGTCGCGACGCGGCCGCGGCCGTTGAGGTGGCCAAGGTTCTATCTGCTGAATCCGCGCACAATTCGAAAATTAGCCAAAAATGAAAACGCCATGAAGATTCCATCGAATACCATCGATCGATTGCTGGGGGGGGTTCCCATCCCCCGCGTCATGAAGGTCCGGCAGAAATTCGAGCAGCCCCGCATAGAGAATGTTGAAGCAACGGTTTTCGACCGGCTGCGCAGCGCGCGTGTTCTCGACTCTGTGCGGCCGGGCATGAACATCGCCATCGCCGTCGGGAGCCGGGGGATCGCCAACCAGCCGCTTGTCGTGAGGCTTTTGGTGAGCAAACTTAAGGCTAAAGGGGCCAACCCGTTCATCTTCCCCGCCATGGGCAGCCATGGCGGGGCTACGGCGGAAGGGCAGCAGGCGCTTCTTGCTCGTATGGGCATCACCGAGCCGGCGATGGGAGCACCCCTCCGTTCCACCATGGATGTGGTCGACATGGGACCGGCAGAAAACGGGCTTACGGCATGGTTTGACGCTTATGCCGCAGCGGCGGACGGCATCGTGCTGGTGAACCGAATCAAACCCCATGTCTCCTTCAGAGGCAAATACGAGAGCGGCCTGATGAAAATGATCGCCATCGGGCTCGGCAAGCAGAAAGGCGCGGAGGCCAGCCATCAGCTGGGCATGGAGCGGATGCTCGACAACATCGTGGCTGTTGGTCGCAAGGCACTCTCAACCGGCAAGATTCTGTTCGGGATTGCTCTCCTCGAAAACGCATACCACGAGACCTGCCGCATCGAGGCCATCCCCGCCCATCGCATCGAGGAAGAGGAGGTCATGCTCCAGGCGGAAGCCAAGCGCCTGGAACCGCGGATCCTCTTCGATCGGCTGGATGTCCTCATCATCGATGAAATCGGCAAGAACATCTCGGGGACCGGTTTCGACAACAACGTCGTGGGCCGTTACCACCTGCCGCACATGAAGTCGGAAGGCCCCTTCATCACGCGCATTTCAGTTCTGGACATCACCGAGGCCTCGCACGGCAACGGCAACGGCCTGGGCATCGTAGACTTCACCACCGAGCGGGCTTTTCGGAAATTCAGCTTTGAGGAAACCTACCCCAACTCCCTCACGTCCACCGTGCCGGCGAGTGTCAAAATCCCCATGGTGCTCAAAAACGACCGGCAGGCCATCCAGGCGGCGATCAAGACCTGCAACATCGCTGATTTCCAGCGGGTACGGCTGGGGCGTATTAAGAACACTCTCGTTGCCCATCTGATCGAGGTTTCGGAAAACCTGTTTTCCGAGGTGCGTGAGAACTCGCGGGTAGAGATTCTTTCAGGCTCCTGCGAGCTTCGCTTCGACGAGCGGGGAAACCTCTTCTGACATCCGATTCCCGCTATGGTTTTGTTCCGGACCGGCCACCGAACAAATTCCTGTCGGTCAAGCCTGAAAAGACGAATGGGTTGAAAGCGATCGATATCTGAATTAATAAGAAACTGGCGCTCATCTTTCCGCGGGAGGCAAAGCCATGTTCAGCACCTTCGGGACCGTCTTCAAAGTGACCACCTTCGGCGAGTCCCACTGCGCCGGAGTCGGCGCGGTGGTGGACGGTTGCCCGCCGCGGTTGCCGCTGGCCGAGACCGACATCCAGCGCCAGCTCGACCGGCGCCGACCCGGCCAGAGCAGGCTGACTACCGACCGGGACGAAGCCGACACGGTCACCATCCTGAGCGGGACGGAAAACGGCCTGACCCTCGGAACCCCGATTGCACTGCTGGTTCCAAACAAGGACCAGCGGCCGGCCGACTATGCCTCCCTGAGCCAAGTGCCTCGTCCCTCCCACGCCGACTACACCTACCAGGTGAAATACGGCATCCGTGCCGCCAGCGGCGGCGGCCGGTCGAGCGCACGCGAGACTGTCGGCCGCGTGGCGGCCGGGGCCGTCGCAGAGAAATTTCTGCGGCAGCGGTTCGGGGTTGAAATCGTCGCCTGGGTCAGTGCGGTCGGCGATGTGGAGACCTTGGATGTCGACGTTGCCTCCGTCGACCGGGACGGGGTGGATCGGTTCGACGTGCGCTGCCCGCACGCCGAATCCGCCGAGCGCATGATGGTCGAAATCGGCAAGGTGAGGGAGGCCAAGGATTCGGCCGGAGGTGTCGTCACCTGCGTGTGCCGCAATGTGCCCGCCGGTCTGGGAGAGCCGGTGTTCGGCAAGGCCGAGGCCCTGCTGGCCCAGGCCATGCTTTCAATTCCCGCCACCAAAGGTTTTGAAATCGGATCCGGATTTGCCGGTGCCCGCATGCGCGGCAGCACCCACAACGACCCCTTTGTGTCGAAGGCCGGCCGCTTGGGCACTCTTACCAACCGCAGCGGCGGGGTGCAGGGCGGCGTCACCAACGGTGAGCCTATCGTCTTCCGAGTGGCCTTCAAGCCGCCGGCGACCATCGGCCGGGCCCAGCAAACCGCCGGCTTCGAAGGCGAGCCGGTCACGCTGGAAGCAAAGGGCCGCCACGACCCCTGCGTCGTCCCGCGCGCCGTACCGATTGTCGAGAGTATGGCGGCGCTGGTGCTGGCCGATCTGGCGCTGATTCAGGCCATGCGCGGCTGAAGCCGGGGCGAGTGCGGGCGCAGCAAGGGCTTTGCGGGAAGGGCATGCCGCTGATTCCCGTTTATTTTTTTTCGTCTTCTAAGAATTCTTTTTCCCGATTGATTTCCCATCAGCACTGATGGTACAGATGTAGTCGCCGCGCGTGCGGTGTTGGTGTTAACACTTGTTTGCTGAAAGGAGGATCTATGAAGAAGTTGGGACTGTTGGTTCTGGTGTTGGTGATGGCCTTGAGCGTCAATGTTTACGCGCAGAGCCAAAAAGTCATGATCGCAACCGGCGGCATCGGTGGCGTCTACTACTATTATGGTACTCAAGTATCCGAGATTATGAATAAAAACGGAGTGGCTGCCTCCACGGCCATGCAGACGGCCGCCTCCGTGGACAATATGATGCTGATTCGGGACAAGACAGACCCGGCCAAGAACACTTACTTTTTTGCGACGGCCCTGCCCGACACGGTTTACTTCACGGTGAAGGGCAAGCACGAGCGATTTGCGGCAAAGCCGGTCAAGGCCAACATCCTGTGGTTGATGTATCCCAACTACCTGCAGATTGTCACCACAGACAAGTCCGGCATTTCCAAGCTGGCGGATCTTCAGGGCAAACGTGTTTCCACAGGGGCTCCCGGCTCCGGCACGGAGTTCACCGCGCTAAACCTGCTGGAAGCCGCGAAGATCGACCCTAAGAAATTCCAGAAATGGGAAAAGCTCGGCGCCAAAGAATCCGATGAAGCCCTCTCCAATGGGACGATCGATGTCTTTTTCTGGTCCGGCGGGACTCCGACCGGCTCGATCGTTGAACTCACCAACACTCTAGAACGCAAGGGGTTGAAGTTGGTCCTTGTGCCGCTTCCCGAAACGGACCCCGGCGTGGTCGAGTTCAACAAAGAGTTTTCAGGACTGTCCGATCCGCTGGTGATTCCAAAGAGTGTCTACGGCACGGCCGCCGACACGCCCACCCTGGCTTTCTGGAACATGTTCGTGTGCCCGGAATCCACCCCCGTGGATCTGGCTTACAAAGCGACCAAGGCGGTTTTCGAGAACCTGGAAACCCTGCGAGCGGCGGTGAAGCCGGCCAAGGACACCACCCCGGAAAACACCGCCAAGATGATCGGGAAAGCCCCCATTCCCTTCCACCCAGGAGCGATCAAGTACTTCAAGGAGAAAGGGTTGGTGAAGTAACGGGGAAAATTACCTGGCGCACCTTCCTCATCGGTGGTGCACTGCTGGTCGGCCTGATGGCGGTGGTCAAGCCCGCCATCCTGCGAACGGACAACCATGCCAGGCTGCTGGTGCTGCTGCGCTGGCAGTCAGGCAGCGTCCGGTTCGTGAACTCGGTCACGGAACGACCGGTCGCCATTCACTTCCGGGTCGACGGCATGTTCCGCGACTTCTCTGTGGCAACCGATGCCGGTACGGAAGCGTACTACACGGGCGGGATGTACTCGATGAACGAGGCGATTTCCGTGGAATCCCTCCCGAGTCTGCGGTTTTGCTCCATCAAGGGCATCTCGGTGACGATCGGCTTTTACGATATCCGGCTGAATGACGGCTGCCTGGAGGTTAAGCTGCTGTGGACAATCTGATCCGAAAACTCTTGTACGTGTTTGCCGTCATTGGGACCCTCTACCACCTTTACCTGGTCATTCACCCGTACACGCCGCTTTCGCAATGGCGCTTCTCCGTCCTGGATTTGACCCAGGTCCAGCGCGCCACCCACGTTTTTCTGGTGTGCCTGCTTGGGTATCTTCTGAACTTCGTGTGGATCAAAAAGAGAAAAATCGCCGGAAGCCTGCCGCTGGCGGTGCTGACGGCCTTCGTTGTATATGAATTTGTCCTGTTGGACCTCCCCATGCACCTCAAGGCGGCGGCCGTGTTTGTGTGGTGCTGCACCATGCTGCCGACCCTGATTCCCGCTTTCCAAAGAGCCTCCAACCTCGCCTGCGCGGTTTTAAGCTTTTTGCCCTTCATTTATCTGGTCGTCAACTTTGATCAGTTGATTTACCGGGCCATCATTCCGGAGCCATGGGACCTGGTCATGGCGCTCAGCGAAGTGCTGCTCGTTCTTGGAGTCATCTTCCGGCTGAGCGGTCCCATCATGCCGATCTTCGTCATGGTGTTTTTGATGTACAACATGTACGGGGAGTACATCCCGGGCTTTTTTGCCAACCCGGGTTTCAGCATCGACATGCTGCTGGGCAAAATGTACTGCGAAACCGAGGCCGGCATTTTCGGCACCATCACCGGGGTGTCGTTGAAATATCTCATTTATTTCACGACCCTCGGTGCGGTCATCACCAAAATGGACTTCGGGAAGATCATCGCCAACATCGCGCTGTTGTTCGTGGGCCACAGCCCGGCCTCGCCGGGAAGGACCAGCAGCGTCATGGCGGTGCTCATGGGGATGTTTTCGGGCTCGGGGGCGGCCGACACTCAGTTTGTGGCCACCTTGACCAAGCCGCTCTACGACAAGGTGGGCTACGACAAACTGGTGGCCGCCGGCATCATCGCCACGGTCGGCTCCATCGCCTACATCACTCCGCCCGTCATGGGGTCGATTTCCTTCCTGATGGTGGAGATGCTCTCCATCCCCTATTCCTGGATCATCGCCATGGCCATCGGCCCGATGGTCCTTTACCTGTTCGGCATTGTCGTCTACAACGAACTTTACGTTCGCAAGAAAAAGCTCCCCCCGATGGAAAATGTGTCCGGGCAAGACTTCGCCTATTTCAGACGCTACTGTTATGTCTTCCTGCCGATCCTCATCATCATCCTGATGATTTACCAGGGCTACACCATCAACATCACCGTCACCCTGGCCGCCGTGCTTTTCGTCATTTTCGCTTACATGGACAAGACGGTCCGGCCGCCGCTGAGAAGCATTCCCGATGCATTGGCGGAGGGCATTATCCATCTGCTGCCGATCGCCAGTGCCGTCATCGCGGCCAACATGATCATGTCCATGATGGTCATGAGCGGGCTGGCCTCCAAGTTTTCGCTGGTCATGATGAAACTCAGCGGCAGCAGCATCCTGCTGGCCACGATCTTCACGGGGATTTTCAGCCTGATTCTGGGGATGGGGGTGCCGCCGGTAGCCACCTACGTGCTGACGTCCGCGCTGACCGCACCGGCCATCCAGCAATTGGCCGTCGCCAATGGCATCCCCGAGGAGGCCGCCTTGCTGGCGACGCACATGTTTCTGTTCTACTACGCGGTGTTGGCCGAGGTCACCCCCCCGGTGGCGCTTTCCGCCTATGCCGCCGCAGCGGTCATGGGTACGGACCCGATTAAAACCGGCGTGTTTGCCGCGCGGGTGGCCGTGCCGAAATACCTGATCGGGATCACCTTCATTCTGTCCACGAGCGGCACGGCATTGCTGATCATCCCGGTCCTGCAGACGATGCCGCTGACTCAAGCCGTCATCGAGATCGTCATGCGCTATTTTCTTTCCTTTTTGGCGGTGTTCTGTTTGAACGTGGCCGTGGTGGGACATTTTATCCGCGATATTTCGAAGCTCGAACGCTACATCGTCGGCGCTGCCGCGCTTATCCTTTTTTACCCGTCGGACCAATCGGATCTGATCGGCAGTCTCATCGTTGTCGGTTTCATGCTGAAAAAGTGGATCGAAAAACGTCGAGAGGCCAAATTGCAACTTTCCTCGAAATAGACCCCGCTCTATGCCTGCGGTCTCGCCCTTCCTGCCGCAAAGAGGCAGGAGGGGTCGTCAGCAGGTGGGGAAGTCTTCGGATCGAAAGGGGTGCCTTGGACGTGGCACAATCGATTTGCGGCTCTGCCGTTCAGCGGCGAAAGGGGAGAGGTATTGAATCGGCGGGAAAAGAGATATAC
>Ga0210127_1000189_pt1 | contig 9073 bp, 11 predicted proteins | sample RushSE_CattailNL_FD_185566 | JGI IMG/M metagenome (GOLD analysis project Ga0210127, IMG submission 185566) | Wetland microbial communities from San Francisco Bay, California, USA, that impact long-term carbon sequestration - RushSE_CattailNLC_D2... | ecosystem: Environmental > Aquatic > Marine >...
TTGGGTTTAAATAAAAAATGAAGGTGCTGCGGAAAGGGGCATGACCCCCAACAAGGCATTGCACAATGCACGATTATTTCCCGTGGCGGCGGCCGTCAGTTTCGGGCGCGGTAATCCGGAAGGCCTGGATCTTGCGGTACAGGGTGCTGGGATCGATGCCCAGGGTTCGGGCGGTGCGCTTGCGGTTGCCGTTGCAGCGGCGCAGCGTGTCGGTGATCAGCAGCTTCTCCATGGACTGGAGGTTCATGGGGTTGAGGGCCTCCTTCGCCGTCGGCCCTGCCGGCCGCAGTTCGGGCGGCAGGTGGTGCAGCTCCACCAGGCCGCCGCGGCACAAAACAAAGGCCTGCTCGATGATGTTTTCCAACTCGCGCACGTTGCCGGGGAAATCATGCTCCATAAGCCGCGCCATGGCTTCGACCGACACCCCGGCGATGTCCTTTCCCTGGAGGCGGTTGAACTTGGCCACCAGATGATCCACCAGCAGGGGGATGTCCTCGCGCCGCTGCTGCAGGGCCGGCAACGGCAGATGAACCACCCGGATGCGGTAGTAAAGGTCGTTGCGAAAAACTCCGGCGCGAACCAGTTCGGCCAATTCTTTGTTGGTGGCGGCCACCACTCGGACGTCCACCGCGACGGGTGCTGCGGCCCCCAGCGGCTCGATGACATGATCCTGCAGCACCCGCAGCAGGCGTACCTGCAGGGCGGGTGACATGTCGCCGATCTCGTCCAAAAAAATAGTGCCCCCGTCGGCCCGGGCAAAACGGCCTGCCCGGTCGCGCTTGGCGTCCGTAAAAGCTCCGGCGGTGTAGCCGAACAACTCGCTTTCCAGCAGGGTGTCCGGCAAAGCGGCGCAATTCACCGGAACGAAGGGTTTTTTCCTGCGAGGCGACAGGTGGTGAAGCGCCCGGGCGAAAAGCTCCTTGCCCGTGCCGCTCGGGCCTTCGATCAGCACGCTGCTGTGGCTGGCGGCGACCTGCGGCAGCAGGTCGAACAGCCGCAGCATGGCCGGGCTGCGGCCGACAATGTCCTCGAACGTGTAGCGGCTTTGGAGTTGTTTCTGCAGTTGCTCGACCTGACTGAGGTCCTGAAAAGTTTCCACACCGCCAATTACCTTTGCAGCGTCGTCTTTCAACATGGCGGTGGAGATTCGGATCGGAACGCGTCGGCCCTGCTGATTGATGATGTGAGCCGTCGCATTGACAACCGGCTTGCCGGTCTCGAACGTTTTTCTCAGGGCGCAGTCCTTTTCACAAATGTTGGCGTGAAACACATCGCAGCAGGCTTTGCCGATGGCGTCCTGGCGCGAAACTCCCGTGATCCTCTCGGCTGCCCGGTTGAACGCGGTGATGCGCCATTGCGGATCCACAGTAAACACGCCCTCGTTGATCGAATCCAGGATGACGTCCTGCCGGCGGTTTTCGATTTTCCCTTTCATCTACCTCTCTCCGCAGCTCAAACGTTAGCAGTTACAGCCTGAAACGCTTTTGACACGCCCTGCAAGATCGATAATCGTGCATTCTACATTTTAATCCATTATCTATAATTGCATAATGCATTTGTATCGTCAAGAACCTTCGCCCATGAGCGCGACTTAAAACCATCTTTTTCAAAGAGTTGAGTGTTCCACGGCATGCTGGCATGACGATTGCTCAAGCTGGTTTCCATGAAGATCGCGATCGCCCATTGGCAAAATCGCATCTCTCCCGTCCTTGATGTTGCCGACCGCTTCATCCTGATCGACGTCGAAGACGGCCGCGAAGTTCACCGGGAAAGTTTGCGCCTTGCAGGCCGTGATCATTTCGGACGGACCCGCGAGTTGACGGAACTGGGGGTTAACGTTTTGCTCTGCGGAGCCGTCTCCCTTGGCCTGGAGAAAACCCTGATCGCCGCCGGCATCCGGGTTCTCGGCTTTCTCGGTGGCGAACTGAAAAGTGTCATTGCCGCTTACTTAGAGGGGAAGTTGGACGACGGCCGGAATCGAACTTCCTCCCGCAGGGGGAAGCGATCGAGTCTTGGGACAGAAAAAACAAAACGCCTGCCGGCCCACGAATCCGGCATGCGCAGATAAACACCAACACGGAAAGGCGGATCAGAATGAGAATCGCAGCCAGTGCGGCCGGCCCCTCCATCGAGGATCTGCTCGACCCTCGCTTCGGGCGTTGTGCCTTTTTCTTGATCGTTGACACCGACACCCTCGACTTCGAGGTGCTCGAAAACTCAAGCAAGAACCTGGGCGGCGGCGCCGGGATCGAGGCGGCCCAGCGGGTCGCCGACCAGGGTGTCACTCACGTTCTCACCGGCAGGTGCGGGCCCAATGCCGAGAAGGTGCTCTCGGCTGCGGGAATCCGCATTGTTGACGGCTGTGCGGGCACGGTGCGGGAGACCGTCGAGCGCTTTCGTTCGGGACCTGTCTCCTCCGCACAACGCCCCCCGGTCATCGGCACCCCTGCGCCGCAAATTCCCTCACCGGCATTCTCGCGCCAGGTGATCGCAGACCGGCCCGGAAGGCCGGCAGGCCGCGGATCCGGCCGAGGAATGGGCCAAGGCGGGGGCCGCGGCATGGGCGGAGGTGGGGGTCGCGGCGCGGGCCGGCGCTGTGGGATGAGCGACCCTTCAGGATCGGTCCCCAATGCAGCCGGCCTTGAAGACGATGCCGCCCGCCTGAAGCAGGAGGCCGAGCAGCTTCGGCAGCAGCTGCGCGAGAAAGAAGAGCGCATCCGGCACCTCGAGGCCCGTAATCCCGGCCGCCGGTCCGGCTGACGCCGGCAGGCGATGCTGCCGGCTCTCATACGGCCATCTCCCATGACAACGACCGATTTCAAATACGTGTACGGGCCGGTTCCTTCGCGGCGCTTGGGGCGTTCGCTCGGTGTGGACCTGGTGCCGTTCAAGACCTGCACCTACGACTGCATCTATTGTCAGCTCGGACGAACCACTGATCAGACGACCCGGCGGATCGAGTATGTTGCGATGGATGCGGTACTGGCCGAGCTGAAGGCGAAATTGAAAAGCGCTCCGCCGCCGGATTACATCAGCCTCGCCGGATCCGGGGAGCCGACCCTGCATGCACGGATCGGGGAGGTGATCGCCGGCATCAAGCGGCTCACACGAACGCCCGTGGCCGTCCTCACCAACGGCTCCCTGCTGTGGGATGTTAATGTCCGGCAGGCGCTGATGGAGGCGGACCTGGTGATGCCTTCCCTGGATGCCGGCGACGAGACCGTGTTTCAGCGGGTCAATCGGCCCCACCGGGAGATCGCATTCGAGGCGATGGTCGCCGGGTTGGCCGCTTTCACGGCAGGTTTTCCCAGGTTGGTCTGGCTGGAAGTTCTGCTCGTCGACGGGATCACGGGGGCTGAACGGCAGGTAGAGAAGATCGCGGACCTGGCCCGTCGGATTCGGCCGGGGCGCGTGCAACTCAACACCGTGACCCGCCCCCCGGCCAAGGAATTCGCCCGCGCTGTTTCCCGCGACCGGCTTTCACGCCTGGCGCAGTGTTTCAACGGACCGGTGGAGCTGATCAGCGACTCCGGCCCTGAACGCTCGCCTTTGCCGTATCCCGGTGCTGTTACGGACGCAGACATCCTCGACCTGCTGGCTCGGCGCCCCTGTAAGGCAGGAGGGGTAGCCGCCGGCCTGAGCTTGCACATTCAGGAAGCCGCCAAGCGGCTGGAGTCGCTCGTAAAAACCGGTATCGTGGCTGTTCAGCAAAAGGACGGCGATATTTTCTACTGTTTGCGCCATAGCGCCGCCGACGCAGGCAAGACCGGATGACTTTTTTACAGATTCAAACAACCTTGATTATTCTGAGAAGGAGCTCGACATGACCTCTGGCCCGGACCACGCATCCTCCGCCCCCGCCTGCCGCACATGCACCAAAACCGACTGCTCGGCGGGGGAGCGCCGCAAGGATGAAAATGATGAGGACTTCGCGGACCGGCAGAAACTCGAATCCCGGCTTTGCCGCATCCAGCATAAGATCGTGGTGCTTTCGGGAAAGGGCGGGGTCGGCAAGAGCACAGTGGCCGTCAATCTGGCAGTCGCCCTGATGATGGCCGGCCGCCGGGTGGGCCTGCTGGATGTGGACATCCACGGTCCCAGCATACCGACCATGCTCGGCCTCGAGCACTACCCTATCGGCGGAAGTGAGGGCGAAATAGCGCCTGCTGACGTGGACGGGCTGAAGGTAATTTCCATCGGCCTCTTTCTGCCGTCCCAGGACGATGCCGTCATCTGGCGCGGCCCTCTGAAAATGGGGGCCATCAAACAATTCCTCAAGGATGTGGCCTGGGGGGACCTGGATTTTCTCATCATCGACTCCCCGCCCGGCACAGGTGACGAGCCTTTGTCGGTGTGCCAGTTGATCGGCCGACTGGACGGGGCGGTGATTGTAACGACTCCGCAACGGGTGGCGGCAGTGGACGTGCGCAAATCAATCACCTTCTGCCGGCAGCTGCATTTGCCGGTGCTCGGGGTGGTGGAAAACATGAGCGGCTTCGCCTGCCCGAAATGCGGGGAAGTCACCCACATCTTTCGTTCCGGCGGCGGCAAACACATAGCCAACGACATGCAGGTTCATTTTCTGGGTGCTATCCCCATTGACCCCCAAATCGTCGAGGCCTGCGACAGCGGCCAGGCGTTTGTTCGCCGCTACTCCGAATCCCCGACGGCAGCGGTGATGCGCACTATCATTCAACCGATTGCAGCCCTGGGCTCCGCCGCGCCGACGTCCGGTGGGGACACTGCGGGGGGTCACCCTGACTCTGGACGAATTGGAGGCCTTGCGCCTGGCGGACACGGAGGGGATGGAGCAGTAGCAGGTCGCGGAATTGATGGGCATCTCACGCCCTGACTTCTCGCGCTTCTTAGCGGACGCGCGCGGGATTGTGGCCAAGGGGCTTGTGAACGACTGGGCCATCCGCATCGAGGGCGGCAACTACGAGTTCACCGGCGAGGCACCCCCCGGTCGAGGGCGGCGGTGCTGCCGGCGGAGTGCGACCGCCTCCATGTCCCGGGTTGGGCAGGAAGTGTCGATGTCACAGGATGAAGCGGGGGCATCCGATGCGAGTGGAAACTTCCCCGCAATGGAGTCTGTTTCCGGGCCGGCGGCGGAGCCGGCGACCGAATTCCCCTGAAAATCATAATTCACAGGAGGTGTCATCATGCCAAGATACGATCGAACAGGACCAGGGGGCCAGGGGCCCAGGACCGGAGGCGGGTTTGGGGTTTGCGGCACGCAGGCGCAGGATGCCGAAATTGATATCCGCGGTTATGGAAGAGGTTTCGGACGCGGCGGCCGCGGTTTGCAACGCGGTTTCCGAAGGGGCTTTTGTTTCTTCGGCCGCGGGCGTAACGCGGTTGGCACTGGACCGCTTCGAGCCGGTGGAACCACTCGGCCGGACTCAGCCAAACCCGACCTGCATGCCGAGGCGGCGGATCTCCGGCGCAGGTTGGAGGCCGTTGAGCGGTGGTTGGCCGGAATGGAAGGGTTCGGCGTCGAACCCAAGGAGGCGTAACCGGCTTTTTTTATGATAAAAAGACCATAAAAATATATTTAACAAACAACGGTCTGCGGTTTATTAATGAGTTTAGGCTCAAATTAAGAGGTGTCCCATGCCACGGCCCAAGAAGTGCAGGATGGTGGATGCCGCTCCCGGCGTGCGACTGTTCAAGCCCCAAAGGATTCCAGCCCGGCAGCTCGAGGAGATCTATCTCTCCTTTGGCGGATACGAAGCCCTGCGGCTGGCGGACATGGAAGGCCTGCGTCAGAATGAAGCAGCCGAACGTATGCAGGTCTCGCGCCAGACGTTCGGCCGCATTCTCTCGGAAGCACGCAAAGCGGTGACGAAGGCCGTTGTCAAGGGGCTGGTCCTGCGTATTGAGGGGGGGGAATACCGGGTTGCCGACGGGAGCGTGGGTGCTTCCGGAGCCCGTGAAAACCCTGACGTGCTTGCTCCGGACTTCCGGACGAAACCACAAGGAGGCAAAAAGGAAATGCGGAAAATTGCGGTGAGCAGCGAGGGCCGGGACATGGATAGCCCCGTGGACCCGAGATTCGGCCGGGCTTCCGGATTTATCATCATAGACCCCGACACAATGAGCTCCGGTTACGTCAGCAACACCGCCTCCCAGGGGATGGCGCAAGGTGCCGGCATTCAAGCAGCGGAGCTGATGACCCTGCACGGGGTGGGGGTGGTCCTCACCGGCTATGTCGGCCCCAAGGCGTTCCAGGCGCTTTCGGCCGCCGGCATCAAAATCGGCCAGAACCTTGAGGATTTGTCGGTGCGCCAGGCGGTGGAAAAATACAAAAAAGGCCAGGTGGCCATGGCCGGGGGCCCCAACCGTGCGGCGGCCGGAGGGCGTGGATGATTGTCGCGGTTGCCAGCGGCAAGGGCGGCACCGGCAAGACCACCGTGACCGCATCATTGGCTTGGGTGTGGGACCGGCCGGTGACGGCCGTCGACCTGGACGTGGAGGAGCCGAACCTGCACCTGTTTCTCAAGCCGGAAATCAGCGGCCGTGAAACCGCCATCATGGAGGTGCCGGTGGCGGATGAATCAAAGTGCACCTACTGCCGGGCCTGCTCCGATCTTTGCCAGTTCAAGGCCGTCAGCGTTCTGGGATCGGTTCTCTTGACCTTCCCGGACATGTGCCACGGCTGCGGCGGCTGCATCGCCGTGTGCCCTGAAAAAGCACTTTCCGCCGGGACCCGTGTGTTGGGTGAAATCTCCTGGGGCAGCGCCGGAGGCCGAATCGGGTTTTTCATGGGCCGGCTGCGCGTCGGGGAGGCCATGAGCCCCCCGTTGATGCGGGCCGTCATCGCCAAGCTCGGGCAGACCCGCAACGAAGCGGGCGCCGACGTTCTCATCGACGCCCCGCCGGGCACCAGCTGCCCGGCCATCAATGCCGTGCTGCCCAGCGACCTGATCCTGCTCGTCACGGAGCCGACCCCCTTCGGGTTTCATGATTTCCGCTTGGCCCACGAGGCCTTCACTCCGCTCGGAAAGCCCATGGGTGTGGTCATCAACCGTGCCGGGCTGGGGGATCGATCCGTCCAGGACTACTGCCGCAGCAAACAGCTGCCGATCCTGGCCGAAATCCCCTTCGAGCGCCGTCTGGCGGAAGCCTACTCCAGGGGGCAGGTGCTGGCGGATACGCTGCCGGACATGCGCCAAGTGTTCACGGAATTGATGGCCGGCCTGCACGGCCTGGCCGTTGCCTCACGGCAACGGGAGGTCGCCGCCCATGCCTGAAATCATCGTCATCAGCGGCAAGGGCGGCACCGGCAAAACTTCGCTCACGGCGGCCTTCGCACACCTGGCCGCAGACGCCGTCATCTGCGACCTGGACGTGGACGCGCCGGACCTGCACCTGATCCTGCAGCCGGAGACCGACGTCCGCGAGGATTTTTTCTCCGGTCATGAAGCGGTCATCGACCCCGCAGCCTGCAACGGGTGCGGAATGTGCGCGGAGGTGTGCCGTTTCGGAGCGGTTACGAGCACGGCGGCGGGCTTCGCCGTCGACCCCGTTAAATGCGAGGGCTGCAAGGTCTGCGTGCACTTCTGCCCGACCGGCGCCATCGGATTCCCGGAGCGCCACTGCGGGGAGTGGTTCCTGTCGCGCACCCGGTTCGGGCCGATGATCCATGCCCAGCTCTTTCCGGGGGCTGAAAACTCGGGCCGCTTGGTGGCGCTGCTGCGCGGGAAAGCGCGGGAACTGGCGAAGCAGACCGGCCGCGCGCTGATCCTGTCCGACGGCGCGCCCGGAATCGGGTGCCCGGTGATCAGCTCGCTCAGCGGGACCGATTTCGCCGTTCTGGTGACCGAGCCCACGCCCTCAGGGCTGCACGACCTCGAACGCGTGGCCGGCCTCTGCCGGCATTTCAAGATCCCCACCGGAGTAATCGTGAACAAAGCGGATCTGAACTCTGAGAACACCGCCGGGATCCAGCGCTGGTGCGTCGAGGCTCAGGTGGGATTCCTCGCTGCACTGCCCTACGATTCGGCCGTCACCGAGGCCATGGTCCAGCGGAAGGCGGTCACCGAGCTCCACACCGACGGACTGGCTGCGGATATCCGACGGGTGTGGATCCGTATCGTGGAGTTAGGAAACCAGAAGGCAAAAGCCGCATGAGCGGCGATATTTTGAAATCAGCATCCAATACATGAATGAGTGAAAGGAGAATACCTGTCATGAGCACCATCGTTGCCGTTCCTTCCGAACTCCCCGGGGGCCTGGATGCCGTCGTGGGCGCCCACTTCGGGCACTGTGAGCTTTACACCCTGGTCACGGTGAACGACGGCCAGGTCGCATCCGTCAACGTCATCCCCAACGTCCCCCACGAACAGGGCGGCTGCATGGCGCCGGTAAGCCATCTGGCGCAGAATCGGGTGCGGGTGCTGCTGGCCGGCGGCATGGGCATGCGGCCCCTCATGGGATTTCAGCAGATGGGAATCCAGGTCTACCACTGCGGGCAGGTCCGGACGGTGGCCGAAGCCGTCCAAGCCTTCAACGAAGGGCGGCTGGCGGAGTTCAGTCAGCAGCACACTTGCGGCGGAGGGGGCGGTCATCAGCCGGGGGCTCTATAAATCGATGGCCGGCCGAGGTTCGCATGAAAGCGCATCGACCTGAGATGGATTTCAGCAAACTCGACAACCGCTTCATCCGGCACGTGAATGTGCCGTCCCACTTAGGGGTTATCGAGCAGCCGGCCGGCCGTGCCGTCGGGGTCGGGCAGTGCGGGGACTCCGTCGAAATTACCCTCAAAGTGGACGGCGAGCGGATCAGCGATATCCGGCACATGCCCCGCGGGTGCGCCTTCACCATCGCCTGCGCCAGCGCCATGGCTGGACTCGCCCGGAACCGGTCGCTGGAGCAGGCGCTTGAGATCACACCTCAGGATGTGGAAGCCGAGCTGGGCGGACTTCCGGAGAACCACCTGCACTGCGCGCGACTGGCCGTCAATACCCTCGGGGAGGCGATCGCAGACTGCTACCAGCGGCAGGGCGCATCCTCTCAACCGCCGCCCCGCGCCACAGAAGAGAAAGGAACACTCGATGCCGATATTCGACAT
>Ga0210127_1000201_pt1 | contig 8866 bp, 7 predicted proteins | sample RushSE_CattailNL_FD_185566 | JGI IMG/M metagenome (GOLD analysis project Ga0210127, IMG submission 185566) | Wetland microbial communities from San Francisco Bay, California, USA, that impact long-term carbon sequestration - RushSE_CattailNLC_D2... | ecosystem: Environmental > Aquatic > Marine >...
CCGCCGCAAGGGGTTCAACGACGGCAAACTGGTGGCCTCGGCCGGCATCGGCTCCCGCAATCTGTACGATTTTCTGGACAACAACCCCGCGGTGGATTTCCGCCCGTCGGATTACGTCAACGACCCCTTCATCATCGCGCGGCACAGCCGCATGGTGTCGATGAACGTGGCCCGAACGATTGACCTCACCGGCCAGGTCGAGGTCGAAGCCTCGGCCCGGACGTTCTTCGCGGGGATTTCCGGGATTGTCGACTTCATGCGCGGGGCCCGGCGGTCACCGGGCGGGAAAGCGATCCTGATGCTGCATTCGACGACCGAAGACGGCCGTGCCAGCAACATCGTCCCGATCCTGAACAACACCAACGTGGGGGTGCCCCGCGCCGACGTCCACTACGTGGTGACCGAATACGGCGTGTTCAACTTGCTGGGGAAAAGCCTGCAGGAGCGCGCAATGGGGATGATCACCGTGGCGCACCCGAATTTCCGGGAGGAGTTGTTTGCCGCCGCCAAGAAACTGGGTCTCATCGGTTCCGAGCGCAAGCTGGGGGAGGCGGTACGCGGGGTTTACCCGGTCAACCTCGAGGAGACCATGGAGATCGACGGCGAGGAGGTGGTCATCCGGCCCGCCAAGCCCGTCGATGAGCGCCGCATCCAGGAACATTACTACAACCTCGGCAAGGAGGATATCTTCTCACGCTTCCGTCACGAGAAGACCAGCTTCTCGCGCACGGATGTCGAAGTCCGGTCCCACGTCGACTATGTAAAGGACCTGACGCTGCTCGCCGTGGTAGGGGAGTTCGGGTTCGGCCGGGTGGTGGCGGTGGGGGAATGCATGCTGATTCAAAAGATCAACATGGCGGAGGTGGCCTTCTCCGTGCACAAGCAGTACCAGAATAAGGGGGTCGGCCGGCGAATCCTGCGCAAGCTGACCGACACCGCCCGCGAGAGGGGCCTCTTCGGCCTCATGGCTTACACCTCGCCCAACAACCAGGGCATGATCCGCATGTTCAAATCCCTGCCCTACAAGGTTAAAAGCGCCTTCGACGGCGAGGGGGTCACGCTCAGCTGCCGGTTCGACGAGCTCGCCTGACACAATGCTCCGCCGGGCCCGAACCTGTGTGGCTTGACTGGTATGGTTCCTGCTGTACTGTTACCGGCGTTGTCACGCAGGTAGCGAGGATTCGGGGTTCAGGAGAGAAGCAGTTCGCCGGGAGCCGACCGCCGCTGGCCTGATTCGTTCGTGCGGGAGGGGGCCGTGAATGGTCACGCCTGTCCTCGCGGATTCCCTGTAACCTGAGCAGATCGTGGCAGGCATTCTTTGAGAAAAAACACATAGCCGACAGGCCGCCATGGACATCCTTTACATTTCACCGGAGTTTCCGCCCAACTATTCCAATTTCGTGCGGAGCCTGCATGCGGAAGGAATCCGCGTGTGGGCTATCGGCGAGGCCGACTTCTACAGCATGCCCGTCGAGCTGCGCGCCGGCATCCGCTGGTACGTACGCACCGACTTGAAAAACTGGCGCAATGCCGAAAAGGCCATTCATGAGCTTCTCGAAATCAAACATGCCCAGGGGATCGAAGGCGCCTTCGATTGGGTCGAGTCTCACAACGAAGCCTGGCTGCGGCTGGAAGCGTTCGTCAACGAACGGTTCGAGATCCCCGGCATCACCTTGCAGGACATCGACCTTCTGAAAAAAAAATCGATCATGAAGCGCATCTTCCAGGAAGCCGGGCTGCGCGTCGCCAGAGGCGCCGTGGTCTCATCCACCGGGGAGGCCCTTCGCCTGGCCGGGGAACTGGGCTACCCCGTCATCCTCAAGCCCAATGAGGGCGTCGGCGCCGGGGGCACCCATCGCGTGGACAGCCGGGCCCAGTTGGAAGACATTTTCCCGACGCTGCGCGAAGACTACATCCTGGAGGAGTTCGTCGAGGCTCCGATCGTCACCTACGACGGCCTCACCGACGACACCGGCAAGGTCGTTTTCGAAAACACGCTGATCTACGGCGAAGGCCTGATCGAATACGCCCGGGGAAAGGATACGTTTTTTTATGTCGGCCGCCGCGTGTCTCAGCGTCTGTCGGAGGTGGGGGCCTTGCTGGTCTCGCGCTTCGGCATCCGCAAGAAGTTCTTTCACTTCGAGTTCTTCGCCCTCAACGGGGATTTCGTGCCGATCGAGATCAACTGCCGCCCGCCGGGCGGGGCCATCATCGACATGATGAACTACAGCATCAACGGCGACCTTTACCGGGCCTGGGCCCGCATGCTGTTGCGGCGGCCGACGGAGTTGCCGGAGGAGAAAAAGTACTTCGTGGGCTTTATCGGCCGCAAGGACAAGCCGCACGCTCTCAGCCATGATGAACTGATAGAACGGCTGGGCGCCAGTCTCGTCGAGTATGCCGAGAATCCGCCGATTTACTGGGAGGTCATGGGGCGTCACCGCTACCTCTTGCGCGCCGAAGAGGAAGCGCGGATTCTTGAATTCGCGGCGGCCGCTCGCCAGGAGGGATAAGCGCTATGGCCCGGAACATCGTCATTCTCTCGCCGCATTTCCCGCCGCACTACCACCGCTTCTGGCTGAACGTCAAGCAGGCCGGCGCGCATGCCCTCGGCATCGGCGACGAGCCGTACGAGGCGCTTTCGGAAGAGGTCCGCTCCGCGCTGACCGAGTATTACCGCCTGCCGGACATGCACGATTACGACGCATTGGTCCGCGCCTGCGGGTATTACACCCACCGCTTCGGCAAAATCGACCGGTTCGACTCCCTGAACGAGTACTGGCTCGCCACCGAGGCCCGCATCCGCGACGACTTCAACATCCCCGGCATCCGCTCCGCGGACATCGACTTTATCCGCCGCAAGTCCAGGATGAAGGAACGCTTTCGCGCAGCCGGGGTGCGGGTGGCCCGCGGCCGGGTGGTCCACAGCCTGGCGGAAGCCCGGGAGCTGATCGCCGAGACCGGGTATCCCGTCATCGCCAAGCCCGATGCCGGCGTGGGAGCGCTCAACACCCACCGCGTGGACTCCGACTCCGGGCTGGAGCGCTTCTTCGCATGCAAGCCGCCGGGGGACTACCTGATGGAGGAGTTCATCACGGGCGACATCCATTCGTTCGACGGCCTGGCGGACCGGGACGGCAACCCGGTTTTCTTCACCGGGCACGTCTTCAGCCAGGGCATCATGGAGACCGTCAACGAGGCGCGTCACATCTATTACTACTCCATGCGGGACATCCCCGCCGCCCTGGAGGAGATCGGCCGGCGCTGCCTGTCGTCCTTCGGCGTCCGGGAGCGCTTTTTCCACATCGAGTTCTTTCTGACGGCCGCCGGCGAGTACGTGGCGCTCGAGGTCAACATGCGGCCGCCCGGCGGGTTCACCACCGACATGTTCAACTACGCCGCCGACATCGACATTTACCGCACCTGGGCGGAACTCGTGGCCCACAACCGCAACGATCTGGTCTATGAGCGCAAGTATCACTGCTGCTATGCCAGCCGCAAGCACACGTATGCCTATGTTCACACCCACAAGGACATTCTTTCGCGCTACGGCCATCTACTGCTGCAGGTGGAAAGCGTGCCCGGCGTCTTCAGCGGCGCCCTGGGGGACATGGGCTACATATTCCGTTCTCCCGGCCTGGACCAGGTCATGGAGGTCGTGCGGTTCATTCACGAGACCTCCGCATAGGGGAGCGCCCTGAAAACATCCCGACTGAACAGGCCGCCCTTCACGGACCCGACGACCTGAATTGGAACCCGAAAATCGAGGAATCTCACGCATGCACATCGAACAGCACCGCTGGTGGAGCCCGCGGTTGAACCGCGACATGGAGATCAAAGTCTACGGACACTGGGGCAAACCCTTCATCGTGTTCCCCTCCTCGCGAGGGCGTCATTTCGATTTTGAGGGGATGGGGATGGTGTCCGCGATCGCGGGTTTCATCAACTCGGGGAAAATCAAACTCTTCGCGATCGACAGCGTGGATGCAGACTCCTGGTACAATTGGGGGATTTCACCCGCCGAGCGCAATGCACACCACGAGGCCTATGACGGGTACGTCGTCCATGAGGTCATCCCCTTCGTCCGCCGGCATTGCGACTCGTTCGCGGAGCGGTTGATGGCCACCGGCTGCAGCATGGGCGCCTATCACGCCGTGAACTTCTTCCTCAAGCACCCGGATCTCTTCGAGGGCACGATCGCGCTCTCCGGCCTCTACCGCCTGGATCGTCCCGAGTTCGGGCTGAGCGCCGCCGACCTGCCGGCGGTCTATTTCAACTCGCCGCTCGCCTACCTACCGGGGACCACCGACCCCTGGTTCCTGGACTGGTACCGGCAAAGCCGGATCATCGTCTGCGTAGGACAGGGGGCCTGGGAACAGGAGGCCATCGAGGACACGCGGGGGTTGGATTACTGGTTCCGGGAGAAATCTATCCCGGCCTGGGTGGACTTCTGGGGGCACGACGTCAACCACGACTGGCCGTGGTGGTACCTGCAGATGAATTACTTCCTGGGGAAGCTTTACGGGGAAGTTTGATCCGGTTCAATAGAGGGAACCCCCGCAGCAGCCAAGACCCGCCGCCCAAGCAACACCACCCCGGCAACGCCGGCACGTTTGATCATGTCTCAAAGTCTGACGGCACAAAAACCTTTCACCACCCTCGCCTCCGTGCCGGAGCAGGCCATGAGCGGCTGTGGCCCCGAGGATCTATCGGGATAGCGACGCTGTCTGCAACCGGGCTTCAGACCTTTCCCTTTTTGGACTTTTTTTCCGCGCGCTTCTCCTTGAGCGACTTTTGCGCTTTCTTTTTGGCGTCCTTCTTCACATCCTGTGATTTCGCCATGTTGAAATCCTCCTTTTGAATTCGAGTGATTTCTGCTGCTATCTTATCCCATCTATCAAAAATCCAAGAAAATGAAAACCCGATAATAAAAAAACGTGTGGGCCGGAAAACCCGACCCGCCAAACTCACGCCGCTGTTGCCGGACGCGGTGATGACCGGCAAGGGCAACCCGTTCGGCCACGTGCGCAGCACGGCTTGGGGGTGCCGTTCCTGCCGGCCGGCAGTCAGGCGACCGTATAGGCCCCTGTGCCGACGGCAATGAGCTGCCGCTTGTCGTTGTGCAATTCCATGCGGGTCACAGCGACCTTTTTCCCAGTGCGCAGGACGTAGCCGATGGCGATAAAATGTTCTCCGAGCCCCGGCCGCAGGTAGTCGATTCGCAAGTCGATCGTGCCGATCTTGGCGAAGCGCTCGGCCATGGCCTGCACGGGCTGCCCCTGCATGGTCTTCAGCACCCCCAGAAAGGCAACCAGCCCCCCCATGAAATCCAGTGTACCCGAGATGACACCGCCGTGCAGGGACCCGCGGATGAAATTCCCGATCAGCTCCGGCCGCATCGTCAGTTTCACGGAGGGTTGATCGAAATTTAACGAATCGACGGTCAGGCCCAGGACTTTGTTGAATGGAATTTTTTCAACCACGTCATGGATGATGTCCAATACGTCATCGATTTCCGAACGCTTTTTCATCGCCGCTCCTTTTCGCTTATCCCTGCCGGGCGCTTCACTTCGCGACGGCCGCTTCGTCCCCCTTGAGTCGCGCCGATCCATGCGCCGCCATTATGAACATTCATGCTGAAATTGCAATGTCCTGTCTGAAAAGGCCCTGCGGGGTGCGAAAAAAGAGGCCATCGGCTGAAAGCCGTTCCCCCGTGGTGAACCCTTCACAGGCAGCCGGCCGCCTCTCCCGACAACCCGGCCCGGCCGGCATTTTCGACAAACCGGCGGATCGAGGATTTGTCTTCATTTGCCTGCGTCCGAACCCACTCGCACAGCTTGGCGAAGGCCCGGCCGGCATGAACCAATTCGCGGCTTTGCGCAACGCCGCTTTTCAGGTCCGGGACCCTGCCCGCCACGTAGAGCAGGGCGCCGGCGTTCAGGCAGGTGATGTCGACAGACGGATCGGGGGCGGTGCCGGCGACCACCTTCAGGAAGCGATCGGCCTCCCGGCGAAGGTCGCCCGTAGCGGCAATGTCGGCGTAGGCGGCACGCCGGATCCCGACGTCTTCGGGCGCCAGGGTGTAGCAGTCCTCGCGGCCGTCCGGCTGGAACTCGCGCACGGCGGTCTCGCCGAGGGTGGAGATCTCGTCCATGCCTTCGTCCCGTCGCTCGTCGAAGCCGTGGACCACCATGGCCCGCCGGTAGCCGATGGCCTGCATCGCCTCGGAGACGGTCGGCAGCAGCCCGGCCGAGTATACCCCACGCACGGCGTGAGTCGGCCGGCAGGGGCTGGCGAGCGAGGCCGCGATGTTCAGCACCGACCCGAAACGGATCTGGGAGAGGATGCGGAAAAGCGCGCGGGGGTGCACATGGGCGCTCATTCCGTTGAAAAGACCGATACCGCACTCCCGGACGCTTTGCGCCACACGGTCGACGCCGCAGTCGACGTGAATGCCGACGGCTTCCAGCAAATCGACGGTACCGCAGGCCGAAGTGAGCGCCCGGGCGCCGTGCCGAGCGATGTGCACCCCGCCGGCCGCCGCCACCACGGCGGCGGCGGAGCTGACATTGAAGGTCTTCAGCCGGTCCATCCCGGTGCCGCAGTTCTCCGCCAGGGGCTCGTCCAGGCGGATGTCCACGCGGTTCGTGTCCAGCTCGACAATGGCCTGCCAGACGCCCGCCACCTCCTGGGGCGTCTCGCCCTTGGCTGTCAGGGCCGCCAAGAACGCCCCCTGGTGCAGGTCCGGTTGCTCATCGAGCAGGATCTGTCTGAACATCGCGTGACACTCCTCGCGCGACAGGTGTTCGCCTCGCAGCATGCATTGAATGCCCGCACCGAAACTTTTCAGAGACGCATCGGTCCACATCGTGCCCGGCTCCCTTATGGGTAGAGCAGGATCTTCATCGACTGGCGGGTCTCAACCCGGTCCAGCGCTTCTCCCAGCCGCTCCAGCGGCAAGCGGTGGGAAATCAGGTCCGCCACCGGCAAAGAGCCGCCGGCAATCAGGTTCAACGCCGCCACGCCGTGCCGGTAGGCGCAGCCGTACGCACCCACCAACGTCTGCTCGTGGTAGTGCAGCTGGTTGAGGCTCACCTCCATGCGGTCGCCCGCGGGCGGCAGGCCCGAGAACACCACCAACCGGCCGCGCGGCCGCAGCCGGGCGACGGCCTCCTCGTAGGCCGCCTTGGCGCCCACGGCGACCACGCACACGTCGAAGGCACGGTCCGTGCTGCACTCGAGACCGCCGATGGCCGCGCGACGGCCAGGGTCCGGTTCGACGTTGACGGCCACAGCACCTTTTGCCCGCGCTGCGCGGTGCAGGAGCGTGCCGGCCGGCCCCGCTCCCCAGATGCCCACCGCCATGCCGGACTCAAGGCCCGCCAGCTCGAGCGCGTTCAGGCAGCAGGACAGAGGTTCCGCAAAAACGGCTTCCTCGGCCGGAAGGCCGTCCGGCACCGGCATCACGCTTTGGGCCGGGACCGTGACGTACTCCGCAAACCCGCCGTCCCGGTGGAAGCCCATGATGCGCATGTCCCGGCAGAGGTTTTCCGCCCCGGAACGACAGGCCGGACAAACACCGCACCACATGCCGGGGTAAACGTAAACCAGATCCCCGCGCTCCAGGCCGACCACGCAGGCGCCCGTGTCCGCTATTACGCCCACCACTTCCTCGCCGGGGACCCTCGGCAGCACAAGATCGCGGTGACCGACCCGGATCAGTTTGAGGTCGGTCCGGCAAAGCCCCGTCACGGACACCTTGATGAGGACTTCATCGGCTTTCGGCAACTGCACCGGCAGGCGGGTCAGGTGAAAAGTGCCGACCTCTGTCACCTGAATGCAACTCATTTCCATCTGGCATCGTCCTTTGGGACGCCGCGATGCTTGAAGCGGCCCTGGTTTCGCATGAAACAATCTTGTTTGCCCGTGGGAGCGAAGCGTTATTACTCCGGCGGTTGATATGTGCAAATCATGCATCTCAGGTAGAGGCGGAGCGGGGTGTCCGCCTAGCGTCGGCTCACGGTGAACCTGTTTATTCGCCGGAGTAATAAAACGCAAAAGGGCTCCAACGGCTGAGGGTCAGCCGTCAGAACCCTTTTCCATCAGGCTCCAGCTTCCGAAGGTGGCGGTCGTCTTCTGACTCCCCCGTTCCTTCGGCGGCCTTCCCATGCCGCTGAGGCGGCACAGTGGCGACATGGCCGAAAGAAGTCCCCGGCATCCCGGCCGGTCGGGGTCACAGCGGCGGGACCGTCACGGATTCGCACCGTGTTCCGTTACCGACACCCCCTTCACGAATTTGCGAGGCTGTTTATCAACCTTCCTGCCCCGTGTCAACGCTCAGGGCTCGCCCATGAACACAAACGCCCCCCAGTAAAAGGGGTGCGGGTAGCCATAGCGTTGTTTGACCACGGCCATCTGCTTCAACGTGGCCTGCCGCAGCGCTTGGCACCGGTTCAATCGGCCCGACTGGGCGCCCCGGTAGAATTCAATCATCAACTCCTTGGTCTCGGTATCCGGCACGGACCACATGCTCATGACCACGCTCTTTGCCCCGGCCTGAGTGAAAGCCCGGCGCAGCCCATAGACGCCCTCTCCCGTGCGCACGTCCCCGAGGCCGGTTTCACAGGCCGAAAGCACCACCATTTCGGTCCCCCAGAGCTTCAGGCCGAGGATCTTCTCAGCCGTCACGATGCCTTCGCTGCCCGGAAAGCCGGGCTCGGTCATGGAACGGTTTGCTCCGGCAAGGGCGATGCCGGAGCGCAGCAGCGGGTTCTTGACTCCTATCGCGGCGCTTGCAAACGCCACCGGAGCGGAAATCGGCGCCTCGGCCCCAAGGAGCCCCCGGTCTTCCATGAAATCTTCCGTT
>Ga0210127_1000205_pt1 | contig 8754 bp, 6 predicted proteins | sample RushSE_CattailNL_FD_185566 | JGI IMG/M metagenome (GOLD analysis project Ga0210127, IMG submission 185566) | Wetland microbial communities from San Francisco Bay, California, USA, that impact long-term carbon sequestration - RushSE_CattailNLC_D2... | ecosystem: Environmental > Aquatic > Marine >...
TGAGGTCATTCATCTGGGACATAATCGCTCTGCCAATGAAATCGTCGATGCCGCAATCCAGGAAGATGTTCAAGGAATAGCCGTGTCAAGTTATCAGGGCGGCCATGTTGAGTTTTTTAAATATATTGTCGACCTTTTGAAAGAAAGGGGTGTTCCGCACATCAAAGTTTTTGGCGGTGGTGGCGGGGTAATCATACCCGAAGAGATTAAAACGCTGGAGTCATACGGCGTCACCAAAATATATTCGCCCGAAGACGGTGCCAAAATGGGACTGCAGGGTATGATCAGGCACATGGTTCAGCTCATGGATTTTTCTACCGTAAACAAAGCCGGCTTTGACGTTGCGGATCTGTCTTCGGACAACACGTTTATGGTTGCAAACCTGATTACTGCTGTTGAACAGGCCAAGGCGCTGGGGGACGGCCATCTCGCCAGACTCAGATCTCAAATTCAAAAAAAAATCGGCAGACGAAAAATACCGGTGATCGGTATTACCGGAACCGGTGGAGCCGGAAAATCGTCTTTGACGGATGAAATTATTTTAAGAATTCTGAATGATCTTAAGACCATCAAACTGGCGGTCATCAGCAGCGATCCTTCGCGGCGAAAAACCGGCGGCGCACTTTTGGGTGACAGGATTCGCATGAATGCCATAGAGAGCCCGAGAGTTTATATGCGAAGCCTCGCTACCCGTCGATCCCGGACAGAAATTCCCCATGTTTTGGCTGAAGCAATAGACGTTGTAAAAGCTGCAGGCTTCGATCTTGTGATTGCGGAGACAGCAGGAATCGGGCAGGGAGATTGCGGCATAATCGATCTTGTTGATTTGTCGATCTATGTCATGACCAGCGAATTCGGGGCTGCCATCCAGCTTGAAAAGATAGACATGCTCGATTTTGCCCATCTCATCGTCGTGAATAAATATGAGAAACGGGGGGGTGAAGATGCCGTACGCGATGTACGTAAGCAGGTACAGCGCAACCGGAAGGCATGGGACAAATCCCCCAAGGAAATGCCGGTTTACGGAACCATTGCCTCCAAATTTAATGACGATGGTGTTACGGCTCTGTATCATGGAATTATCGATGCATTGGCAGAAAGAACAGGGATTAAATTTAATTCGAGTCTGTTAAAACCTGAAACAAGGACATCTACATCCAAAACAATTATTATTCCTCCGGAACGAACCCGTTACCTTGCTGAAATCGCCGATACCGTCAAAAAATATCACAGGGAGACGCGAGAACAGGCAGATACGGTGCGGAGGGTCTGGCACCTCAAAGAGGCGGCAGCGGCCGTGAGCGGCGATGATCTTAAGGGAGATACATCGGAACTGTTAAATCGTCTAAAAATGGAAATCGCAACGGCAGAAGGCGCCCTGAATCCTGAGACGACCCGTCTGCTGGATGAGTGGAAAAAGATTAAGAAGACTTACAGTAAGGACAGACTTACATACCGCGTGCGGAACCAAAACGTCAGGGTTTCGCTTTACACCACATCGTTATCGCATTCCAAAATTCCGAAAATCGTGCTTCCCAAATTCAAGGATCCCGGAGAAATTTACACCTGGTTGAGGGAAGAAAATGTTCCCGGTCATTTTCCGTTTACCGCCGGCGTTTTCCCGCTGAAACGGGTGGACGAAGATCCGACCCGTATGTTTGCAGGGGAAGGAGATCCCGCCAGGACCAACAGGCGATTCAAGCTGTTATCCGCCGCCGCCAAAGCAAAACGCCTGTCCACTGCATTTGATTCCGTGACATTATATGGGTACGACCCGGACAGCAGACCCGATATTTATGGGAAGGTCGGCACTTCGGGCGTCAGCATATGTACACTTGATGATGTTAAAGTTCTTTATGACGGTTTTAATTTGTGCGCCCCGAACACATCTGTTTCCATGACCATCAACGGTCCTGCACCCATTATGCTTGCCATGTTCTTGAATACTGCCATTGATCAGCAGGTGGACGCGTTTCAAAAGCAAACAGGAAGGAAGCCCTCTAAAAAAGAATACAATGACATCCGATCCGAGGCCCTGGCGAATGTTCGCGGAACGGTTCAGGCGGATATCTTAAAGGAAGACCAGGGACAAAACACCTGTATTTTCTCCATTGAATTTGCCTTGAGAATGATGGGGGACATCCAGGAGTACTTCATAGAGAACAACATCCGAAATTTCTATTCGGTATCCATTTCAGGGTACCACATCGCCGAGGCCGGTGCCAACCCGATCACGCAACTGGGCCTTACACTGGCGAATGGATTTACCTACGTCGAATATTATCTTTCCCGGGGCATGCCCATTGACAGCTTTGCCCCTAATTTGTCTTTTTTCTTTTCCAATGGCATGGATCCGGAATATACGGTAATCGGGAGGGTGGCCAGACGGATTTGGTCTATCGCCATGAAGCATAAATATGGCGGATCCGACCGGTCTCAAATGCTGAAATATCATGTACAGACATCGGGCCGCTCACTTCACAGCCAGGACATTCAGCTTAACGACATTCGGACGACGCTTCAGGCACTTTGTGCGATTTATGACAACTGCAACAGTTTGCACACCAATGCCTTTGACGAAGCCATCACGACGCCGAGCCATGAATCGGTCCGGCGTGCTTTGGCTATTCAGCTTATTATCAACCGGGAATGGGGCCTTGCAAAAATTGAGAATATGAGTCAGGGCAGTTTCGTTGTCGAAGAGTTGACGCGGTTGGTGGAGGAATCGGTCCTTGCGGAATTCGACAGGATTACCGAGCGCGGCGGTGTACTGGGAGCCATGGAGACCGGTTACCAGAGGAGCAAGATTCAAGAGGAATCGATGTACTACGAAAACTTAAAGCATACCGGTGAACTGCCCATCATCGGTGTTAATACCTTTCGGGATCCGGATGCCGATCTGGAACAATTGACCGAATACATTGAATTGTCCAGAGCCACCGAAGCTGAAAAGAAATCACAGCTCAAGCGCCTTGCGGAATTCAAGAAGCGGCATAAAAAGGAGGTCGATAACGCACTGCAACGTCTTCAGAAAATCGCTCTATCCAAAGAAAACATTTTTGCGGAACTGATGGAGACCGTTAAAGTGTGCACCCTTGGCCAGATTACCCAGGCATTGTATGATGTGGGGGGGAAGTATCGACGAAACATGTAAAGTTTCCAGTTCATATAAAAGGATAGCTTGCAGAGAAACAAAAGGAGATCGTCATGAGAGAAACAGTAATTGTGAGTGGGGTTCGGACGCCTTTCGGCAATTTCAATGGTTCTTTAAGCAACGTCGGAGCGACCCAGCTGGGCGCCGTGGTCATTGAGGCGGCCATCCAGCGCGCCGGCATAGAGAAACAAGCGGTAAATGAAATCATCATGGGCATGGTACTCCCCTGCGGCTACGGACAGAATCCTGCCAAACAGGCGGCCGTTAGGGCTGATATGCCTGTTGAGGTTGAATGTATGACCGTGAATAAGGTCTGCGGTTCCTCATTAAAATCGGTCATGCTGGGAGCCCAGGCGATTCAGGTAGGAGATGCGGATGTTGTCGTTGCAGGCGGAATGGAAAACATGAGCATGGCCCCGTATTATCTTGAAAAAGCGCGTTCTGGATACCGCATGGGGCCCGGCATACTGCAAGACCACATGATGCATGATGGACTATGGGATATTGTTAACGACTTTCACATGGGCATGTCCAATGAGCTTTGCAGTGAAAAATACAATATCAGCCGTGAAGATCAGGACCGTTATGCCGCAGAGTCTTACCGCCGTACGCTTGAAGCCATCCGAACAGGCCGCTTTAGAGATGAAATCACACCTGTCAAAGTTCCACAGCGAAAAGGGGATCCTGTTGTTTTTGATCAGGATGAATGCCCCCGTGAAACGACCTTTGAAGCCCTTTCACAGATGAAACCGGTGTTTAAAAAGGACGGAAGGGGAACGGCAGGAAATGCATCCATCATCAGTGACGGTGCTGCCGCCGTTGTCCTGATGTCAAAAGAAAAAGCGGTAGAATTGGGATGCCGGATTATGGCAACTATCGGTGCCCAGGCATCATATGGTATCGATATGAAATACCTTCTGGTAGCCCCGATCTGGTCTATACCCAAATGCTTGAAAAAAGAGAAAATATCTATAAACGATGTCGATCTTATTGAAATAAACGAGGCTTTCAGCGGTTCTACGGTAGCGGTAATTCGGGAACTCGATCTGGACCCGGCTAAAGTCAATGTGAACGGCGGTTGTGTCGCCCTGGGTCATCCCATTGGAGCCAGCGGATGCCGCATCCTTTTCACCCTTTTACATGAAATGATTCTGCAGGATAAAAAAGTCGGTCTGGTGTCGACCTGTCTTGGGGGCGGAGAGGGGATGGCAATGGTAGTGAAAAGATAAGGAGACGGATATGGACATTAAAACATTCGGTGTTGTGGGTGCGGGTCAAATGGGGAACGGTATTGCTCAAGTTGCTGCCCTGAGCGGCCTTGAAGTGATCATGAGCGATATCAAGACCGAATTTGTCGAACGGGGTGTTGAAACCATTCGGAATAACCTACAACGCAGTGTTGAAAAAGGCAGAATGACAAACGAAGAGATGAATTCTGTTGTGGATAGAATCAGCACCAGCGTGGACATCAAGGATATGGTGTCCGTCGATTTTGTTGTCGAGGCCGCCACCGAGAACGAACCGATCAAGTATCGGATATTTGAGAATCTGGATCAAATCTGTGGATCCCATGTGATTCTGGCAACCAATACATCTTCCATTCCCATCGGAAGGATTGCATCCCACACGGATCGTCCGGATAAAGTTATCGGTATGCATTTTATGAATCCGGTTCCGGTAATGAAACTGATCGAGATCATCCGGGGGCTCAGAACATCGAACGATACGTTCAAAACCACCTGGGACCTGGCTGTAAAGCTCGGTAAAACACCGGCTGAGGCAAGTGATTACCCCGGTTTTATCATCAATCGAATTCTTATGCCCATGATCAATGAGGCGGTGTATTGCCTGTATCATGGTGTCGGCTCCCGGGAAGATATTGATACCGTCATGAAATTGGGTGCGAACCATCCCATGGGTCCTCTGGCACTGGCGGATCTCATTGGACTGGATACCTGTCTGGCAATTATGGATACGCTGTCCGATGGATTCAAAGATTCAAAGTACCGTCCCTGCCCGTTGCTTAAAAGATATGTTGAGGCCGGCTGGCTGGGGAAAAAGACGGGCCGGGGGTTTTATGAATACAAATAAGGAGGCGGTATGGCCAGAAAGAAAACCGATACTGTTGTTCCGGTAGGAAGAAAAATAAAGAAGGAACGGTTAAAAAAGAAGATGCCGCTTGACCGTGTTGCGAATGAAACCGGTCTTTCACTCGATTATTTGAAAGACGTGGAAAGCGGCAAAAAAATTCCGCCGGTGGGCGCTCTCTTACAGATTGCAAGAGCACTGGAGATAGATTCGGGTTTTTTCCTGAAAGAACAGGAAACGAGCTTAAGAAGTCGTATCAAGGCCTACACAAAGCGTACTGAAAACTATGCATATACGACCCTTACGCCGGGCGCCGAAAATAAACATCTAAAGGCGTTCAAGGTTTCCATTGACGCCATGAAGGATCACAAGGGTGTGGGATATCAGCACGAAGGCGAAGAGTTTGTATATGTTCTGACCGGTAAGATTGAAGTGGATGTCGGAGATCATGTAAACAAACTCGGTGTGGGAGATTCGCTTCACTTTAATTCGGGGATTCGACACCAGTTGAGGAATGTTGGAAACGAAAAAGCCGAACTTATCGTTGTCATCTACGGACCCTAAAAAAGCTCAACGTTGAAAGGATAGCACACGGCTGACACAGATTTTACGGATTTTCACTGATCGTAAATTTTGGGGCTGCGCCCGGTGAGCGAAGCGAACTCAAATAAATATCAGCTGAAATCCGTGCAATCCGTATCATCTGCGTTCCACAAAAAAAGCTGAAAGCTGAAAGCTCAAAGCCTGATAAAACAAAAACCTTTCAGCTTCCAAATGGCACTTGGATTTCAATGCGAAATTAAAGGAATTGTCCATGTCTTTTGCGCTTACTGATGAGCAGATCATGATTCAGACCATGGCCCGGGAGTTTTCAAGAAAAGTTGTGGCCCTTACCGCTGCGGAACGTGATCAGACCAAGGAATTTCCGTCTGAAAATCTAAAAAAGATGGGAGAACTTGGACTTATGGGGATGATGGTTCCATTAGAGTATGAAGGCTCCGGGGCGGACACCGTCAGCTACGTCCTGGCGCTTTCGGAGATTGCTTATTCCTGTGCTTCAACTGCGGTTGTTATGTCAGTCCATAATTCCATTGTCTGCGAAAGCATTTACCGGTTTGGAACCGAAAATCAGAAAGAAAGATTGTTAAAACCCCTTGCAGCAGGAGATATTATCGGCGCTTTTGCTATGACCGAGCCCCATGCAGGTTCCGATCCGGTAAGGCAGTCGACCAGTGCTGTTCGAAAGGGGGATGAATATATTATCAATGGAACGAAACGTTTTATTACATCGGGCAGGAATGCCGGACTGGTTGTCGTTACAGCCATTACAGATGAAGCAAAGCGGCATCATGGTATCAGTGCTTTTTTGGTTGAGAAAGGCACTCCCGGTTTCATTGTGGGCAACGAAGAAGATAAAATGGGTCTTCGTGCTTCGGATACAACGGACCTGATCTTTGACAATTGCAGCGTTCCTGCTGAAAATCTACTGGGAAAAGAAGGCGACGGATTTAAAATCGCCATGAAAGCGCTGGACGGCGGGCGAATCGGCATCGCAGCCCAGTCGTTGGGTGTTGCAAAGGCGGCGTTCGATGCCGCCGTAAAGTATGCCAAAAAAAGGGAGCAGTTTGGTCAGCCGATTTCAAAATTCCAGGGTTTGCGCTGGATCATTGCGGATATGGCGACGGAAATAGAGGCGGCTCGTCAGTTGATGCTTTCCGCCGCTGCCATGAAAGACAGGGGCCAAAAGTATACGGCACAGGCTTCGATGGCCAAGCTTTTTGCCTCTGAGATGGTCAACCGGGTTACGGCAAAAGCGGTTCAGATGCACGGTGGATATGGATTTATTAAAGACTATCCGGTTGAACGTTTTTACAGAGACGCCCGGGTGTTTACAATTTATGAAGGAACTTCCGAAATTCAGAGAATAGTGATTTCCGACCATATATTAAAGGACAAGCGTCGTCCCTCGCACGGATCATGAACATATGACATTTTTCAAAACGAACTCTCCATGGTTAAATCAGAACACGGAGTTCAGATATTTATTAAAAGCGGATATAAGGATTCTTTATCCCCTAACTTACCATGTCCTTTCAATAAATTAAGTCCCTTCCACGTTGTCAGGTTTGTTTGAGGGATTCCAAATTTGGGTTCAAATATCGGAACTCAGGGTTCTGTTTTCACAGAGCGGTTTTATAAAATCCAAATAATTTCAAGTACATGAAGCCATGGCACAATGGGTGCAAACTATAAGGGAACAATCCCTATTTTGATTTTTGGCGGGAAGTTGTCCGAAGCACTCTTTATCGGCCCTGATACGATTGACATTTCAATCGGCACTCAAAGAAAAAAATTTAGGTCAGCACCCGATTAATCAGAATATTTAACGATTTTATTTTAAATAAAAGGAGATCTTATGAAAAAAACAGGAAAAACGGGAAAAGAGGTAACCATCGTCGGTGTGGTGGAAGCGTATGAAGATGAAGAAGACGTTTCAGGCCTGATCATCGGTACGGACGACGATGATTACGTAGTGGAACTCAACAAACAGGGTAAAAAGCTCTTTCAAGAGATAGGTATGGATGTCGAAGTCACCGGATTCGTGACCAAAAATAAAGACGGAACAAAGCGAATCAACGTGACGAAATTTGAAGTGTTTGAAGACGATGACGACGATACCTTCTTTGATGATGACGACGACACATTCTACGATGATGACGACGACACATTCGACGACGATGACGACGACGATGGAAAAAGGCGGTGGTTCTAAATCTACTCAGACGAGACCGGTTCGGAGAAGGGGACGGCAAGGCCGCATTTGAGTCCCGGACCGTCTCGGCATCTATTCTTTAAAAATTTTCGCTGCCAGATCGATATCTTCAGGGCAGAAGACAAAAAGACATCTTTCCTCGGGGGATGAAACCGTTCCGTACACATAGTTGATGTTAATGCCTTCTTCTCCGAACTTGTTGGCGACGGCGGCAAGTGACCCCGGTCTGTTCTCGAGTTCAAGGGTCATCACCGGCATAATATCAAAAAGATAATCATGTTTTGACAATAGATCGATGGCTTTGTCGGTCTGATCGACAATCATTCGAATCAAGGCGAACTGGGCCGAATCCTTCCGCATGGAATTATAGCTGGCAACCGACGCGATCCGTTTTAAAGATTTCCCTCTGGCTTCAAATAAATTCTGAACATAGCTGGATGCGTCTTGTATGGTGAGGGCGTCGATGTTGATGTTTTCATTGGCAAACAGCGATGCCAGTTTTCCCAGTTCTCCGGGGACATTTTTCAAAAATAGAGATATTTCAGTTCTGACCATGGCATACTCCTAACGTCTCGGAAATTCTACAATAGGTTGAAATTATAGATTTTTTTAATAGATCCTGGTTTATGCCGCTTCCATGGCCCCAGTGAAATAGAAAAAAATTTCACGGGGTAAAAATGATGGAATATTGGAATAATGGGAAATTGGCCTCCGGCTCGGAGAGGTCTTAAAGCGGAAA
>Ga0210127_1000207_pt1 | contig 8738 bp, 7 predicted proteins | sample RushSE_CattailNL_FD_185566 | JGI IMG/M metagenome (GOLD analysis project Ga0210127, IMG submission 185566) | Wetland microbial communities from San Francisco Bay, California, USA, that impact long-term carbon sequestration - RushSE_CattailNLC_D2... | ecosystem: Environmental > Aquatic > Marine >...
TGCGTCATCCCCAGGCCGGCCAGATAGGCACGGGCGGCCAGTACGTCCCGGCGTTCGCCGACCCCCTTGTCGTGGCGGCCGCCGCTGCCGCCGACCCCGCGGAAGTTGAAGCGCAGCGTGCTGAACCCCTTGCGTCGATAGGCGTTGCGCACGGCCAGGACCACGGGGTTGTCCATGTCGCCCCCGTAAAGAGGGTGCGGATGGGTGATGACCACTCCTTTTGCGCCCGATTCTTGTCCCAGCATGCCTTCGAGCTGCAGGTTCGCGGATGCGAAAGATATGGCCGTTTCCGTCATGGCGTTCAGCGCACTTTCTGCAGCGCGGCAAGGAGGTCCTTCCCGAACGCCTTCCGTTGCCATTGCCTCAGCCCGTCCAGATCGGCGAGGTCCTCCGCTTTCTGCGGCCGGCGTTCGGCCAGAGCACCCATCGTCGCTTTGGAGCAGATCAGGGAGGGGTCGATTTTCAACCGGCGGGCCTGGGACTCGCGCCAGCTGCGCAGGAGTTGGATGCGGTTGGACACCACGGCGGGTAACGTTTTCGATTTCTGGCGCGGATAGCGCGGCAGCTGGGAGACCGGCATGTCCAGGGCTTTTTGGATGGCGGCGAGGACGTCACGTCCGTGGCGCTCCATCTGGGTAGCGCTCAGGATCCCGGTCTGCTTGAGCTCCTCCAGGCCCTCCGGTTTGGACACGGCCAGGGCCAGCAGGGTGTCGGGGTTGAAGACTTTGAAGGGGGGACGGTCCTTGCGGCGGGCGAGCTGCCGCCTGAGCTTCAGCAGGTTCTCCAGAACGGCCAGCCCACGGGGTTCCAGGCGTCCGGCGCCCTTGCAGTTCAAAAACAACGGCCCCGCATCAGCGGCGGACGGCCTGACCTTGCTCAGCAGCCGGCATTCTTCGCTGACCCAGGACAGGCGATCCTTGGCCGTGAGTTCCTCCTCCAGCCGTTGTGCCAGCGGCAACAGATAGCGCACATCCGCGGCGGCGTACGCCAGCATCCCCGCCGGCAGCGGCCGCAGGGACCAGTCCTTGCGCTGGTATTTCTTGTCAACGGTCACGCCGAAAATGTTTTTCAACACCGCTTCCAGGCCGGTCTCTTTAAAACCAAGGAAGCGACAGGCGAGCTGGGTGTCGAAGAGGGCGTTGATCCGGATCTCGAAGTCCCGGTAGAGAGAGCGCACGTCGTAATCAGCGCCGTGAAACACCTTGCGGATGTCCGGGTTCCGGAAAACGGGTTTGAGCGGGGAAAGGTCCCTGATCGCGATCGTGTCGATGATGACGTTGCGCTGCGCCGTGGCCAGCTGGATCAGGCACACCTTTTCCTGGAAATGATACATGGAGTCGGCTTCAAGGTCGATCCCGAGGAGGGGCTCCTGCTCGAGCGCTGCAGCGAGGGTTTCAAGATCCGATGGGGTGTCGATGATGTCATACCGAAGCGATCCGTCTAAAGTCATTTTCTCCTTGACCCATTCGTTTCTTTTTTTTAATCATTACAATCTCGTAGGCAAAGCGATGGGCGTGCCCGCTGCCGGTTGTGGAATCAGACGAATCGGTGTAATATCAAAAATCGACCGGTCGCTCCGTCAGCCGGTCTTTTGTTTTTTCTTTTCGGGCCGACGGGCGGCGTAGGGACCGGACCGACGTTCGGGGCATCAACGTCCCATCGTGCTAACTCTCAACAGCGAACAAGAGACGACTTGCAATGATCAACATAACACTTCCGGATGGTAACATAAAGTCTTTTGATCAGGCCATTTCCGGCCTGGACCTGGCCCGCAGCATATCCGAGGGGCTGGCCCGCAACTGTGTCGCCATGGAGCTGGATCACCGGTTGGTGGACCTGAACGCACGCATCGACCGCGACGCGACGGTGCGGCTGGTCACCACCAAGGACCCGGAGGCGCTGCAGGTGATGCGCCACAGCGCCGCCCATGTCATGGCCCAGGCGATCCTGCGTCTGTACAAGGACGCCAAGCTGACTATCGGGCCGGTGGTCGAGGACGGATTTTACTACGACATCGACATGCCGCCGGTTTCAGAAGAGGATTTTCCCACGATCGAGGCCGAGATCCAGAAGATCATCAAGGCCAAACTGCCCCTGCGGCGGCGTGAGGTGACCAAAGCGGAGGCCCTGGAGTTTTACCGCAACGAACCCTACAAGCTGGAGATGATCCAGGAGCTTCCCGACGGCACGATCTCGGTCTACGAGCAGGGCGAGTTCACGGACCTCTGCCGCGGGCCGCACGTGCCCCACACAGGGCTCGTCAAGGCCATCAAGCTGCTCAAGGTGTCCGGCGCCTACTGGCGCGCCGACCCCACCCGCGCCCAGCTGCAGCGCATCTACGGCACGGCCTACTTCGACAAGAAGGAGCTCGATGCCTACCTCACCTTCCTCGAGGAAGCCAAGCGCCGCAACCACCGCAAGATCGGCCAGGCCCTGGACCTCTTCAGCTTTCACGACGAAGCGCCCGGGATGCCTTTTTTCCATCCCAAGGGTATGGTCATCTGGAACGCGCTGCTGGAGTACTGGCGCAGCGAGCACCGGGCCGCCGGCTACGTGGAGACCAAGACCCCGATCATTCTCAACCGTTCGCTATGGGAGCGCTCCGGCCATTGGGAGAATTACCGTGAAAACATGTACACCACCTCCATCGACGAGACGGAGTACGCCATCAAGCCTATGAACTGCCCCGGCGGCATGCTGCTCTACAACCGCAAGCCGCATTCCTATCGGGACCTGCCCCTGCGGGCGGCCGAGATCGGGCTGGTGCACCGCCACGAGCTGAGCGGGGTGCTCTCGGGCCTTTTCCGGGTGCGGGCTTTTCACCAGGACGACGCCCACATCTTCATGACGCCGGAGCAGATCGAGCAGGAGATCCTGGGCGTGCTGCGGCTGGTGGAGCGCATTTACGGGGCCTTCGGCCTGGGGTTCCATCTGGAGCTGTCCACCCGGCCGAAGAAATCGATCGGCACCGACGCTCAGTGGGAGCTGGCCACCCACGGGCTCAAATCGGCCCTCAACGCGTATGGCCGTGATTACAAGCTCAACGAGGGCGACGGCGCCTTCTACGGACCGAAGATTGACATCCACATCAAGGACGCTCTCGGCCGAACCTGGCAGTGCGGCACCATCCAGCTCGACATGTCGCTGCCCGAGCGCTTCAACCTGCACTTCGTCGACCGGGACAACGAGCGCAAGCGCCCGATCATGATCCACCGCGTGATCTACGGCTCCATCGAACGGTTCCTGGGGATCCTCGTCGAGCATTTCGCCGGCCGCTTCCCGCTGTGGATGTCCCCGGTTCAGGCGGTGCTCCTGCCCATGAACGACGAGCTCAGCGCTTACGCCGAAGAGGTCAAGTCCCGGTTCGATGCGGCCGGTCTGCTCACGGAGGTGGACAGCCGCACCGAGAGCCTGAACCGGAAGGTGCGTGAAGCCCAGCTCAACCAGGTGCCGCTGACGCTCACCATCGGCGCCAAGGAGAAGGAAAGCGGCACGCTCGCCGTGCGGACCCTGGACGGCAAAGTGACCTACGGGATCACCCACGAGCGGTTCATCGCCGCGGTGTCTGAAAACATCCGGCAGCGGGCGATCAGCTTCGACGGCTTTTAAGGAGTGAACCAGGCGCCGGCAATGTGGGAGCGGCTTTCCGGCCGCGATTCGCAGTCGAAGGAAGACCGCGGCGGGAAAACCACCCCCACGGGCATCGGTCATCCACGTCGGCATCGGAGCGACAAGACGAGCAGCATGCCAGTCAGAAAAACCGATAGCATGCCGGCCAATGCCGGCGTCACGACCAGCCGGGCGGCATTCTGCGATCTGCGCTGCGAATGTGCGGACTTCGCCAAGACCGACGCTCTGGACGGCAGCTGCCGTACGTTCATGTCCGTTTGGTGCCGCAAGCTGCGGCGGCACGTCACCAAGAACGCCCCCTGCGAGGCCCGCTACGGCCGGCGCCGCCCGACGGCAGGATTCTAAGAGATGATACGGGATGCTGGATACGAGATGCCGGATCATGGCCGTGCAAACTGCCTGTGGTTCATCCAGGGCCCGGCATCCTGTATACAGGCGCTCCGAGTTGAGGATCTGAAATCCGATCGACAAGAATCCGACGAATTCAGGGCTGCACGGCAATGAACCGCTTCCTCCGCTACTGGCTGCCGCTGATCGCCTACTGCCTGCTCATCTTCTTGCAGTCGAGCTCGGACAACCCGGTGGACCTGCCGCCGATTGCGAATGTTGACAAGGTGCTGCACGCCGGCGCTTACGGCCTTCTCGGCATTCTTTTCTACCGCGCCTACCGCTCCCGTTGGCCGAGCGCTTCCGGCTGGACCATGGCCAACGCCAGCCTGCTGTCCGCAGCGTTCTACGGCCTGACCGATGAGATCCACCAGTATTTCGTGCCCGGCCGCAGTGCGGATCCCTGGGATTGGCTGGCGGACACGGTCGGCGCCATGCTGGGGGTGGTCGCGTATCATGCCCTGCTTTACCTCCAATCCCGCAGGGCCGCTTCTTGGCGCAATTGACAAAGCCGGCGGGTTCGGATAGAAAAACCGCAAGATAACCAGGGGCTGAGCCCCATCCCGCCAGGACATGTGAAGAGCCTATGAATGACAAGACCGATCCCATCATCATCAACGGCAACCGCTTCGCCTTCGAACCGGGTGAAACCATCCTGGAGGTGGCGCGGCGCAATTCCATCGACATCCCTACGCTGTGTCATCTCAAGGGGGCCTCGCCCACCGGCGCCTGTCGGATCTGTGTCGTGGAGGTCCAGGGCGCCCGCTCCCTGGTCGCCTCCTGCGCCATGCCGGCGGCTCCCAGGATGGTGGTACAAACGGAATCCCCCAAGGTCGTCGCCGCCCGGCGCATGGTGATTCAGCTGCTGCTCGCCTCGGGCAACCACAACTGCGCCGTGCGCGGATCGGACGGCCGCAACTGGACGGATTTCCAGATGACGGTTCAACGCGCCGACGGCAGCCAGGAGCTCTGCCCGGTCTGGGGGGACTGCCGGCTTCAGGACCTGGCCTACCGCTACCAGGTCAACGGCGAACGGTTTGAACCCACTCCGCCCCGCTATCCCATCGAAGACGTCAACCCTTTCATCGTGCGGGATTTTTCGCGCTGCATCCAGTGCGGCCGTTGCGTCCAGGCCTGCAATGAAATTCAGGTGAATCAGGCGATTCACTTCGGCTACCGCGGCTCCAGAAGCAAGATCATCGCTGCGGGGGACCGCCCCTACCGGGACTCCGACTGCATTTTCTGCGGGGAATGCGTCCAGGCCTGCCCGACCGGGGCGCTGGTGGAAAAGGACGTGCGCTACACGGTTCGGCCCTGGGAAGCCCGCAAGGTGCGCACCACCTGCTCCTACTGCGGCGTCGGGTGCCAGATGGAACTGCACGTCAAGGACAACCGGGTGGTCAAGGTCACCGGAGTTGAAAACACGCCGCCCAACTTCGGAAGCCTCTGCGTCAAGGGCCGTTTCGGCTTTGACTTCATCGGCTCCCCCGAGCGCCTGACCCGGCCGCTTATCAAAGAAAACGGCGGCTTCCGGGAATCCTCCTGGGACGAGGCGCTGGACCTGGTGGCCCGCCGCCTGGGAGAGATCAAGGCCGCCTCCGGCCCCGACAGCATCGGGGTCTTGACCTCGGCGCGGATCACCAACGAGGAGAACTACATTGCCCAGAAGTTCACCCGGGCAGTGCTCAAGACCAACAGCATCGATCACTGCGCACGCCTCTGACATTCCTCCACTGTGGCCGGTCTGGCCGCAGCGTTCGGCAGCGGGGCGATGACCAACACCATCGCCGACATCGAGCAGGCGGACGTCATCCTGATCACCGGCTCCAACACCTCCGAAAACCATCCGGTCATCTCGAGCGTCGTCAAGCGCGCCGTACACTTGAAGGGCAAGCAGCTCATCGTGGTCGACCCGCGGCGCATCTCGATGACGCGCTACGCCCGCAAGTGGCTCCGGCCCAATCTCGGCACCGACGTGGCCTGGATCAACGGCCTGATGCACGTGATCATCGCCGAGGACCTTCACGACAAGACGTTTGTGGAAAACCGCACCGTGGGCTTTGACGCCCTGCGGAAAACGGTTGAAACGTACACCCCCGAGCACGTCGAAAAAATAACCGGCATCCCGGCCCCGGATCTGATCGAGGCCGCCCGCTTGTACGCGGCGGCGGAGCGCGCCAGCATCCTATACTGCATGGGGATCACCCAGCACACCACCGGCACCGACAACGTGAAGTCGCTGGCCAATCTCGCCATGCTCTGCGGCCACCTGGGGATGCCGGGCGGCGGGGTGAACCCGCTGCGGGGCCAGAACAACGTCCAGGGCGCCTGCGACATGGGCGGGCTGCCGGACGTGTTCTCCGGCTACCAGAAGGTGGCGGATGAAGCGGCGCGCGGGCGCATGGCGGCCGCCTGGAAGGTTGCCGATCTGCCGGAGAAGCCCGGCATGAAGGTGACCCATATGCTGCCGGCCGCCCACGACGGCACGCTCAAGGCCATGTACATCATCGGCGAGAACCCGCTCGTGTCCGATGCCGACCTGAACCACGCCGAGAAATGCCTCCGCAAGCTGGATTTTCTGGTGGTCCAGGACATCTTCCTGACCGAGACCGCCCGGCTGGCGGACGTGGTGCTGCCGTCGGCGTGTTTCGCCGAAAAGGACGGGACCTTCTCCAACACCGAGCGTCGGGTGCAGCGGGTGCGCAAGGCGGTGGACCCCCCGGGCGAGGCGCGCGACGACTGGCGCATCCTCTGCGACATCGCCGCGCGCATGGGATATCCCATGTCCTACGCGGACAGCCGGCAAGTCATGGACGAGCTGCGCACCGTGACCCCTTCCTACGCAGGGATCAGCTATGACCGGATCGAGCAGCAGGGCATCCACTGGCCCTGTCCCAATGAGGAGCACCCGGGCACACCGATCCTGCACCGCGAGCAGTTCACCATCGGCAAGGGCGTATTCAACGCCATCGACTATGCACCGCCCGCGGAGATTGCCGACCGCGATTTTCCGCTTTACCTCACGACCGGCCGGGTGCTTTACCAATACCACACAGGCACCATGACCATGAAGACCGGCGGCCTCAACGAGATCGCGCCGGAGTGCTTTGTCGAGATTTCCCCGCAGGACGCGCAGCAGTTTGCGATCCAGGACGGGGCTCAGGTCGGCATCGCTTCCCGCCGCGGCCGCATTCAGGCGCGGGTCAAGATTTCCCCCAAGGCGGTTCAGGGGACGGTTTTCCTGCCGTTCCATTACGCCCAGGCCGCCGCCAACCGCTTGACCAACGCCGTGCTGGACCCGATCTCCGGCATCCCCGAGTTCAAGGTCTGCGCGGTCAAGCTGGAAAAGGCGGCCTAAACGAAAAGAAGTGATGAGTAATGGGCAACGAGTGATGAGTGAAAACAAGGGACGAGCAAAGTAAGTCGATAAATTTAAGGCCATAAAACCAAAAAAAACCCGATCCGTTACGGATCGGGTTTTTTTTGATGTTTTTGTTTTTCTCTTACGCGTTACTCACTGCTCATCACTCATCACATCGCTTTTTACTCCTCAGCCTCTTTGGTTTCCGGCATCAGGAGTTCCGCCAGATCCTCGCCGAGGTAGGTACGTTCATTCGGGCCAAGAATCCCCATCGCCAGGCAGATGATGGTCCAGAGATGAACTGTGTGATAGTGCCCCTCGTAATGCTCGCTCAGGTCGTGGACCTGGGCGTGGCAATTGTGGCATGGCGTGATGGCGTAGGTGGCACCGGTTGCCATGATCTGGTCGAACTTAAGCTTGCCATAGGTCCGGCGTGCTTCGGGGAGTCCCGACTGCAAAAATCCGCCGCCGCCGCCGCAGCAATAATTGTTGGAGCGGTTGGGGGTCATGTCGACGAAGTTCTCCTCGCCTACCACCGCTTTGACCACATAGCGCAGATCTTCGGCCACGGGGTCGCCGAAACTCTTGCGCACCAACTGGCAGGGGTCCTGAACCGTGAACTTGATCTTGAGGTCCTTATTCCAGTCGGAATTGACCTTGAGCTTGCCCTCGCGAACCCACTGGGCGTAGAGCTGGATGATGCTGACGATCTCGAACTTGTGGGGGATGTTGAACTTTTTCAGTCCGGCCCGGACTGCGAAGAGTTCGTGCCCTCACTCCGTGTTGAGCCAGTACTTACAGCCGAGGTCGTCCACGGCCTTGGCCTTCACCTCCACGATGTGTTTCCAGGCGTCGTTGTCGGCCATGAACATGCAGTAGTTTTCGGCCGCCCAGCCCTTGGTGCCGTAAGTCCAGTCGGCGCCGGCCAGGTGCAGGATCTTCCAGAGCGGCACCATCTCGTCCGGCTCGGTGACCGGTTCGCGGGAATTCTGGTTCAGGAAGTACATGGCTCCCTGCTTGTTGACGGGCGCCTGAAGTTCCTCCCAGCCGACCTGGGTGTTGCGGACCTCCTCGGCAACGTCTTCGACCACGAACTTGAAGTCCTCCTCGGAGGCGCCCATGGCGCTGCAGGTATCGTGCTTGAGCGCCATGTCGCAGGATCCCAGGATCCCTTTGGGGCGCTGGTCCCGCGGGCGGCTGCCGCGAACGTTGAACACCAGCTGGGGGATATCGATTTTCATTGGGCAGACGTAGATGCAGCGCTGGCACATGGTGCACATCCAGGCCCATTCCGACTTCAGGAGTTCCTCATCCATGCCGAGGGCCGCCATGCGCAGAAATTTGCGCGGATCCATGTCCT
>Ga0210127_1000211_pt1 | contig 8709 bp, 7 predicted proteins | sample RushSE_CattailNL_FD_185566 | JGI IMG/M metagenome (GOLD analysis project Ga0210127, IMG submission 185566) | Wetland microbial communities from San Francisco Bay, California, USA, that impact long-term carbon sequestration - RushSE_CattailNLC_D2... | ecosystem: Environmental > Aquatic > Marine >...
GAAGCGGCGGCGGCGGCGACGCCCGAGGTGTTGAGCACCCAGGCGAAGACCGAGGCGGTGCACACGAGCAGCATCACCACCCCCGTGGTCACGCCCGTGTCGATCAGGATCTCCGGCAGGTCGGAGAGCTTCAGGTCCCGGTGGATGAAGAAGCCGACGATCACGCCGTAGACGACCGCGACGGTCGCCGCCTCCGTGGCGGTGAAGATGCCGCCGTAGATGCCGCCGAGGATGATGATGGGGGCGAGCAGGCCCCACGCGGCGTCCTTTAACGCGGCGCCGATCTCCCGGAGGGACCCCCGCTTTTCCGGCCGGATGTTCGGGTCCTTCCCGAAGAGAAGGTACGAGACGGCGAACAGGGAGAGGCCGACCAGGGTCCCCGGCAGGATCCCGGCGATGAACAGCTTCGAGATGGAGGCGTTGGCCACCACGCCGTAGATCACCAGGGCGATCGACGGCGGGATGATGATGCCGATGCCGCCCCCGGCCGCCATGAGGGCCGCCGCGGAGCGCCGGTCGTACCCCGCCGCCACCATCCCCGGGATGAGGATCGCCCCCAGCGCCGCCGTGTCGGCGGGACCGGAGCCGGAGATGCCGGCGAAGAAGATGGAGACGATCACCGCGACCATCGCCAGCCCGGCGGGAAACTGCCCGACCACCACCCGGGCGAGCCGGACCAGCCGTTCCGAGATCGCCGTCTTGGCGAGAAGGTTCCCCGCGAGGATGAAGAACGGCACCGCGAGGAGAGTCCACGAGTCGGTCGCGCTCAGGAGCTGCTGGGGGATGAGCTCCAGCGGCGCGAGGTCGAAGACGGCGATCACGAGGACGCTCGAGATCCCCAGCGCCGCGGCGATCGGGAAGCTGAGGAACAGGAGGACCCCGAAGGAGCCGAACAGGAGGACCGGGAGGCGCGGGTCCATCAGGCGCTCCGCCGGTGGCGCACCCACGCCTCGACACCGCGGACGACGAACAGGACCGAGCCGACCGGGACGGCGAGGCCGACGAACCAGCTCGGGTAGCCGAGGGACGTCGTCAGCCGGTTCTCCATCTGCATGGAAACGATCTTCGCGCCGTACACGGCGGTCCCGAGGAAGAAGGCGCCGCACCCGAGAAGGATCAGCGCGTCCAGCGCGGCGCGGCCCCCGGCGGGGACCAAGTCGTACAGCAGCGAGAGCCCCAGGTGGGCCCGCCGCTTGACCGCCGCCGACGCCCCGAGGAAGGTGACCCAGACGAACATGTTGGGCACCAGCTGGTCGATGTAGGAGAGGGGGAAGTCGAAGACGTAGCGCGTGACCACCGTGACGAAGGTGATCGTCACCATAAAGAAGAGGAGGAGGCAGAGCGCCCCCTCCTCGACGTTGTCCCAGACCTTTCGGATCAAAACCGGAAGCGTCCGAACGCTACTTTTTCTTCTTCGGAACCGCCTTCTGGTCGCCGGCCTTCTCGGCCTTCGCGACCTCGGCGAGCATCAGCTTCATGTTCTCCGCCCCGACGGTGCCTTCGACCATACCGTAGACCGGCTGCACCCGGTCCTTGAAGACGGCGATCTGGGCGGCCGTCAGCGCGTTCACCTGCATCCCCTTCTTTTGCAACACTTCGGGGAGGGACTTCTCCTCCTCCGCGGATACCGCGCGCTCGTACGCCACCGCGTCCTTCGCCGCCGCGCGGATCGCCTTCTGGTCGGCCAGGGAGAGGGAGTCGAAGAGCTTCTTGTTGATGCACAGGACGAGCGGGTCGAAGGAGTAGTGCCACATGGTCAGGTACTTCTGGACCTCGTACAGCTTGCTGGAGTCGATGATCGCGGTCGGGTTCTCCTGGCCGTCGATCACCCCCTGCTGCAGGGAGGTGAAGACCTCGCCGAAGTTCATGGTGACGGCGTTCGCCCCGAGGAGCTTGAACGTCTCGAGGTACAGCTTGGTGCCGGCGACCCGGAACTTGATCCCCTTCATGTCGTCGGGCGAGGTGATCGGGCGCTTCGAGTTCGTGAGCTCCCGGTACCCGTTGACGCCGATCCCGAGGCCGGTGATCCCCTTCTCCTCGAGCCACTTCATGGCGAGGTCGCCCATCGGGCCGTCGGCCACCGTGTTGGCCACGTCCATCGACGCGTAGAGCCACGGCAGGTTGAAGACGTCGAACCGCTTGTCGAGGAAGAGGGCGAGGATGATCGGCGAGTCCCACGTCATGTCGATGACGCCGGACTGCAGCATCTCGAGCTCGGCCTTCTGGTTGCCGTTGGCCAGCTGGCTCTGCGGGAAGACCTTCACCTCGATCCGCCCGTCCGTGTTCTTCGTCACCAGCTCGGCGAACTTGTTCGCGCCCTTGTCCCACGGCGAATCCTTCGCGGTGATGTGGGACAGCCGGATCGTCTTCGGGGCGGCGAGCGCCGCCCCCGCGAGAAACAGCATCGCCAGCGCCATGGCCGTGACCCGAAGAACGTATTTCCCTCGCATCGTCCCCCCCGCTCGTGTGGATTCGGTGTCCCGATCCCGCCCTTACAGCAGCGGGTTCTTGTGCATCTCCTTGAGACGGACCCAGCGCCGGTCGACCTCGGCCTGGAACCGGTCGAGCTCGGGCCTGCAGTCCGGCTTCAGCATGTGCTTCGTCTTCCCCATGTGCTTCAGCCACTCGGTGACGGGGACCTTCTTCCCCTTCTCCTCCGGGTCGTAGCTGAGCGTCGTGATGCCGTGCTCGACCTCGTAGAGCGGGAAGAAGCAGCAGTCCACCGACGCCTGGATGATCGGAACGGACATCCGCTCCTCCGTCTTCCACGCCAGCGGGCACATGGAGATCATCTTCACGAAGACCAGCCCCTCGTCCGCGTACTTCTGGGCCTTGGCCGCCTTGCGGATCATGTCGCGCGGGTTGCTCTCGGCCACCGTGCAGACGTACGGGACGTGGCACGCCGCGAAGATCTGGGCCGTATCCTTGTGGTGCGTGGCCTTGCCGTGCTGGTGCGGCCCGTAGTTGGACGTCGAGGTGGACTGCGCCAGGGGGACGGTGAAGGAGAGCTGCGAGCCCGTGTTCTGGTACCCCTGGTTGTCGTATTCGCAGATGATCATCCGGTGGTTCCGCATCGCGGCGCCGATGGACGGCCCCATGCCGATGTCGTGCCCGCCGTCGCCGGTGACCATGATGAAGGTGATCTTCTCGTCCTTCGGGATCTCGCCGCGGACCTTGCGCTCCGCGAACATCTCCACCACGCCGGAGAGGGTCGCCGCCCCGTTCTGGAACAGGTTGTGGATGTAGGTGATCTTGTGCGCGGTGTACGGGTAGCCGGTGGTGACCACCATCCCGCAGCCGGTGTGGAAGAGGATCACCGCGTGCCCCTCGATCCCCTTCATGAAGGTGTTCATGTTCACGAAGATGCCGCAGCCGGGGCAGGCGCCGTGGCCCGGGCTGATCCGCTTGGGCCGCTCCGTGAGGTTCCGCAGGACGTTCCCCTTGACCTCCATCTTCCCTTCCGGCGTCGTCTCGACCCGGATCAGGCCCGAGGCCTCGGCCTCGGTGATGGGGTCGAACGCCTTGTCGGGCTTGTGGGACGGGTCGCCCGGGTTGGCGCCGAAGTAGGCGTACGGGACCTTCACCTCGCCGGTCTTCGCGATCTCCAGCGCCTCGCGCAGCATCGCCGCCGCGTCCTCGACGAAGAACTCCTTCCCCCCGGTGCCGTAAACCCGGGCGGCGACCTGGGTCGCGTTCCCCTTCAACCCCTGCAGCGCCGCCTTCACCTCGATCGCCATCGCGCCGCCCCACCCGCCGAAGTTGTCCTGGCGGTCGGCGACCACCAGTCCCTTCACGTTTTTCAGGAGCGCGCGCACCTCCTCGATCGGGAACGGCCGGATGACATTGGGCCGGATCAGGCCGACCTTCCGTCCCTCCTTCCGCAGCGCGTCGACCGCCTCCTTCGCGGTCTCGGCGGCGGAGTTCAGGATGAAGAGCGCCGCCTCGGCATCCTCCATCCGATACCCTTCGACCAGGTCGTAGCGGCGACCGGAGAGGGCCTCGTATTCGGCGAAGACCTTCCGGATCACGTCGTAGGAGCGGACGATCGCGTCGGACTGCTGCTTCTTGTTGTTGATCTGGTCCGGGTCGTTCATGTACGGCCCGATGGTGACCGGCGTCTTCATGTCGACCGACGACACCGTCGGGACGAACGGCCCGAGGAAGTCGCGCACCACCTGGTCGTCGGCGAAGATCTCCACGCGCCGCTTCTGGTGGGAGGTGAAGAAGCCGTCGAAGGCGACGAACACCGGGAGGCGAACCGACATCTCCTCGCCGATCTTCGGGGCCATCACGTTCATGTCGTAGACCGCCTGGGCGTCCGCGGCCATCAGGGCGATCCAGCCGGTGTTCATCGCCAGCATGATGTCGCTGTGGTCGCCCCGGATGTCGAGGGGGCCGGACACCGCGCGGGTGACGATGTTGAACACCATCGGGAACCGCTCCCCGGACTGGACCGGGAGCTGCTCGAAGGCGAACAGTAGCCCGTTCGCCGAGGTGGCGTTGAAGACGCGCCCCCCCGCCGTGCTCGCGCCGAAGCAGATCCCCGCGGCGCCGTGCTCCCCGTCGCCCGGGATCATCCGGATGGTGTGCTCCCCTTCCGCCTTCATCGCGTCGAGGGTCTCGGCAACCTCGGTCGAGGGCGTGATGGGGTAGTACCCCATGATGTGGTAGTTGATCTGCTTGGCCGCCGTCGCCGCGATCTCGTTGCCGCTCTGGACGACCATCGTCTGGGCGGGGCGTCCGCTCTGCTTCTTCGCCGTCTGCGCCATTCGCCTTCTCCTTATGGTTTCGAGAAAATCGTTATTTCAGGAACTTGTGCTTGACGGTGATCCTGTCCATGTCCTGCTCGGCTTCCTTGGCGGGAACCAGGGCGTCGAACTTGCAGATGTGGGTGCACCGCAGGCACCCCTTGCAGTACTGGTAGTCGATCCCGAGCAGGACCATCCCGTCCTTGCCGGTCTTCGGGTCCTTCCCCTTCTCCCAGACGAAGCAGTAGTCGGGGCAGGTGATGTCGCACTCGCCGCACCGGACGCACTTGTCGAGGATGAAGAGGGGGATCGTTCCCGTGCGGCTGGTGGAGAGGTCCTTGAAGCGCATGTTCCCGACCGAGTAGATCGTCCCGCCGATCGGCGCCGTCTCGTAGCCGAGTTTCGGCTCTTCGCGCGTGAACGGCGTCGCCGGGTACTTGCCGTCGGCCGGGAACTCCCCGAACGCGACCTCGTCGAACCCGCGCTTCAACGCCTCCATGTTCGACTTCATCAGGGAGGCGTACTTCTTCCCGAACTGGGCCAGGACCGTCTCCTCGACCGCCTTCCATTCGTAGAAGCCGGCGGCCTTCATGATGGCGCCCATCATCACCATGTTCACGCGGGAGCCGGTCGCCATGGCGATCTCCATCGCGTCGACCACGCCGACCTTCCCGCCCTCGAGCTTCAGGAAGTCCCGCGCCTCCGCCGGCGTCCTCCGGGTGTTCAGGATCACGACCGTCTTCCCGGGGACCGCGCCCGCGGTCACGGGGACCGATTTCGCCAGCGCCTCGTGGAAGATCGCGAGGACGTGCGGTTCCTCGACCGGGCTGTTGATCCGGACCTTCTGGTCGCCCTCGCAGATCCGCACGAACCCCTTGACCGGCGTCCCCTTCTTCTCCGAACCGTAGGAGGCGAACCCGGCGCCGTTCATCCCCATCCCGATGATCGCCGCCTCGGTGAGGATCTTCCCGGCCACGTTCGCGCCCAACCCGCCGATGCTCTCCATCCGGATCTCGAAGAACCCGAGATCGTTCTTCACCGGCAGTTTCACCGCCTTGCCGCTCTGGGTCATCTTCCCTGCCCCTCTCGTTTGAATATTCCGGTGCGTATCGGTCGATTCACAGTTCGCGTCGCCCCTTCATCGCCCGGCCCACGGTGATCTCGTCGGCGTATTCGAGGTCCGCTCCCATGGGGAGCCCGTAGGCGATCCGGCTCACGCGGATGTTCCGTGCCTTGAGGACCTCGGCGAGGTAGGACGCCGTGGTCTCCCCCTCCGCCGTGAGGTTTGTCGCCAGGATCACCTCGGAAACGCCGCCGCGGACCGTCCGCTCCAGGAGCTCTCTCACCCGGAGGTCGTCCGGCATGACGCCGTCGATCGGCGAGATCGCCCCGCCGAGGACGTGGTACCTCCCCTTGAACTCCCCGCTTTTTTCGATCGGGACGATATCGGTGGGACCTTCAACGACGCAGATCAGGTCATCCCGGCGCGCGGGGTCCGCGCAGAAAGCACAAGGGTCCTCGTCAGCAATGTTAAAACATTTCGAGCATTTTGTCACGGATTCCGGAATCCCGGCGATGGCAGCCCCCAGCTCGCGGACGAACTCGGGCGGCATCGAAAGAAGGAACATCGACAGGCGCGTGGCCGTCTTCTCCCCGATCCCGGGGAGGCGGGAGAGGAGGAGGACGAGGCGGCGCAGCGGTTTCGGATAGACGGCGGTCACAGGATTCCCGGCGGAAGCATCCCGCCCGTGACCTTCCCCATCTCGGCGGCAGCCACCTCCCGGGAGCGGGCGAGGGCGTCGTTCACCGCCGCGCGGACAAGGTCCTGCAGCATCCCGACGTCGTCGGGGGAAACCACTTCCTTCTCGATCCGCACGGAGAGGAGCTCCTGGCGGCCGTTCATGACGGCCACCACCATCCCGCCTCCCGCCGATCCCTCGACGGTGCGCCCGCCCAACTCCTCCTGGAGGCGCTGGAACCGGTCGCGCACCTCCTGCGCCTGCCGCATCAGGTCCTTGAAGTTCGTCATTCCGCCTCCTCCGCCGCTTCCAGAATCTCCGGCTCCCCCGCATCCTCGTCGGCCTCGGTGCCGTTCCGCGGAACCTCGGCCGGAGGGGAGGGCTGCACCTTGACCAGCATCGACCCCTCGAAGATCCGCAATATCTCCAGAACGGTCGGCTCCTCGAGCGCTTTCCGCTCGAGGCCTGCGTCCCCCGGGGCTACGGCGTCAGGCTCCGGGCTTTTTTTTTCCGTGGAAACCGACAACCGCACCGGCACGGGGCGCCCGGCCGCTTCCTCGAGGGCGGCGAGGAGCGGCTCCCACTTGTCCTTCTCCTTCAACCGGTCGAGCATCATCTCGTGGTCGCAGGTGATGACGAATTCGCCCTCCCGAAGCTCTCCCCGCATCTGCGAGAGGAGGCCGAGCAGGACGGTCTTTTTCCTCTTCTCGAGATTGCGGCGCACGGCGTCCCAGAGCCCGGCGTCCTCCTTCGCGGCTCGCGCCGCTGCGGAGGACAAGTCGGAGGACAAGCCAGCCGCATCCCCGGCCGCCGGGGGAGCCCCACCCCACCCCGGGCTTCGCGCCGGTGGGGTACCCCCGTTGGGAGCAGGCAAGGGGGCAATACGAGCTTCGCGCTGCTGGGGTACCGCCGCCGCCGCAAGAACAGGGGGCACGGGGGCGGCGGAAACCTGGGGTTCGACGCGGGGGGTCGGCTTGCGGGAGAACGTCGCCGCCGGCGCCGCCGATGCCTTTTGCGCGACCTCCTCCGCCTTCGCGGCTTCACCCGCTACGTCGGACAAGTCGACGGAGAACAACCCCTGGGCGTTGGCGAGGCGCAGCAGGAGCAGCTCGAACCCGAGGTGCGGGAATTCGGTCGCCAGGACGTCCCGCTCGGACCGGAACGCGATGTCGAGGAGGAGCATCCACTCCTCCCTGTTGCGGCGCGCCGTCAGCTCCCGCATCCGGTCGAGGGACGCGGGAGAGTGCCGGAAGAGAAGCGCTTCCTGGCCGGTGAAGGAGAGGACCGCCGTGTCGCGCAGGACGTCGATCAGGGAAAGGAACAGGTACTTGAGATCCGCGCCGCGGGAGAGCAGGGCGGCGAACCGGGTCAGGGCCGGCCCCGCGCCGTCGAGGACGGCCGCGGAGACGAGGTCGATCGCCGCCTCGACCCCGACCAGCCCGAGCATCCCTTCGACCAGCGCGGCGGTGACGCTCCCTCCGCCGGAAACCGCCGCCTGCTCGAAGAGGGATTGCCCGTCGCGCATCGATCCGAAGGCGTACCGCGCCAGGAGTGCGAGGGCGTCCTCCTCGGCGGCGATCCCTTCCGCGCTCGCCATCTCCGACAGCCGCCCCCGCACTTCGGCGTCGGTCAGCATGCGGAAATCGAACCGCTGCACGCGGGAGAGGATCGTGTCGGGTATCTTGTTCGGCTCCGTGGTGGCGAGGACGAACACAACCCGGGGAGGCGGCTCCTCGAGCGTCTTCAGCAGCCCGTTGAAGGCCTGCTTCGACAGCATGTGGACCTCGTCGATGATGTAGACCTTGTACCGGAGGCGGGAGGGGGCGTAGGCGGCGTTCTCGCGCAGGCTGCGGATGTCGTCGATGCCGGTGTTGGAGGCCCCGTCGATCTCCTGGACGTCGGTCCCCGAGCCGACCTCCGCGCACGAGGGGCAGGTCAGGCACGGCGTAGGGGTGGGCCCTTTTTCGCAGTTGAGCGCCCGGGCGAGGATCCGGGCGAAGGTGGTCTTTCCGACGCCGCGGGTGCCGGAGAACAGGTAGGCGTGGTGGATCTTCCCCGAGGTGATGGCGTTGGCGAGGGCGCGGGTGACGTGCCCCTGCCCGACGATCTCCTCGAACGTCTTCGGGCGCCACTTCCTCGCGAGCGCCTCGTAGGCCATCGGTTCCGCATCCCCCTCTCATCCTGGCGGAGGACACTCCTTCCCTCCACCCGGGGTTGAACCA